>Ga0209168_10002336_pt1 | contig 13815 bp, 7 predicted proteins | sample Coa_R1_FD_187156 | JGI IMG/M metagenome (GOLD analysis project Ga0209168, IMG submission 187156) | Surface soil microbial communities from Centralia Pennsylvania, which are recovering from an underground coalmine fire - Coalmine... | ecosystem: Environmental > Terrestrial > Soil > Unclassified ... | reverse complement strand
CGCTGACACCGGTCCCGGCCGCGAGAACCGCCATCAGGCTCCGCCCGTCACTGGCCGGGTGTAATCCGCGGTCGCTGCCGGCGGCCGATACCGGGCTACTGCTCGGCGACCTCAAACGGCCCTCCGGCCGCGGCCCGGCCCTGTTCGCGTCCTGGGAAGACACCATCACCGCGTTCATGGCGCCCCGCTCGGGCAAGACGACCGCGCTGAGCATCCCCTACGTCCTGTCCGCACCCGGCGCCGTCGTCGCCACGTCCAACAAGGCCGACCTGTGGGCCGCCACCGCGCAGCTCCGCGACCACGCGGGCAGCACGGTGTGGCTGTTCGACCCGCAGCGGATCACCGGCTCCCGCCAGCGCTGGTGGTGGAACCCGCTCGCCGGGCTGGCCACGGTCGAGGCCGCCCACCGGCTCGCCGCCCACTTCGTCCTCACCGTGGACGACAACACCAGACGCGACCTGTGGGGGCCGGCCGCCCAGGACCTGCTGTGCGCCTTGTTCCTGGCCGCCGCGTCCTCGGGCCGGTCGCTGCGTGAGTGCGGCCGGTGGCTGGCCGACGCCGGCTCCCCGATCCCCGCCGAGCTGCTCGCCGCCGCCGGGTTCGGCGCCCTGGCCGCCAGCCTGCGCGGCGCGCAGAACGGCGCACCGGAAACCCGCGACGGCATCTACCAGACCGCCCGCACCGCAGCGAAATGCATCAACGACGAGGACATCATGGCCTGGGTCGCGCCGCCGCGCGGCAAGAACCTGCCGGCGTTCGGCCCGGCCGCGTTCGCGGCTGGCCGGGACACCCTGTACCTGCTGACCGAGTCCCGGTCAGCAGCGTCCCCGCTGATCGCCGCGCTGACCGACATGGTGATGCGGGCCGGGCGGCGCCAAGCCGAGCGGAACGGCGGGCGGCTCGACCCGCCCATGGCCGTCATCCTGGACGAGGCCGCCAACATCTGCCGGATCGGCGACCTGCCCGAGCTGTACTCCCACCTCGGCTCCCGCGGCATGGTGCCGGTCACGATCCTCCAGTCCTACCAGCAGGGCGTCTCCGTCTGGGGAGAGCCCGGCATGGCCGCGCTGTGGGGGGCGGCCACCAAGAAAGTCATCGGCGCCGGCATCGACGACCCGCGGCACGCCCGCGACCTGGCCACCCTGGTCGGCCAGCACGACGTGCCGGTCATCTCCGTCAGCTACGGCGACGGCCGCGCCAGCCAGCAGGTGTCGCTGCGTCGCCAGGAGATCCTGGAGGCGGCCGACATCCGCGCCCTGGCGCCGGGCTCGGCTCTGCTCCTGGCGACCGGCGCCCGGCCCGCGCTGGTCAGCCTGCGGCCGTGGTATTCCGGCCCGCAAGCCCCCCAGATCACCGCGGCCATCGGCCGGGCCGAGGCCGCCATGCAGCGCGCCGCCCAGGACGACCACAGTCACACGCACCCGGCGGCCCGCTCAGTCCCGTACGGAGAGGAGATCCCGTCATGACTATCCAGCCCGGCACCGGGCCATCCGCCAATGGTGACGGCACGCCAGCACCCCAGCCGGTGTACAGCAGCGTGGAGGAATGGGTGACCAGCCACTTCCTGCCGATGTTCCGCCGCCCGCTGGGCGGGGAGTACCGGTGGTGCGCCCAGTGGTGGCGGCACGCTGAGGCGATCACCCGGCTCACCGCCCTGTGGCACACCTGGGAAGCGCTCCGCCTCCAGCCCGGCACCGGCATGGCCACCTGGCTGCGCGACCACCTCGACCACCAGCTCCCGGTCCTGCTCGGCAGGACTGGGCCGTTCTCGATGTGCTCCGAAGACGAGCACATCGACCCCCGCCAGGCCACCGCCGAGCAGCCGCCGCCCGGCTGGTGGGACATCAGCCCGCGCCCGGCCACGCCACCGGGTAACGCGAGCCTTCCCGGCCGCGCCGAAGAAACTGAGCCGTGATGGCCGGCCACCCGGCCCGCCAGCTCGCGCGGATGACCGCGGACGCCGCAGAGGAACTCCGCGGCTACACCGACCCCGCCGATCCCTTCCCCTGGGAACTCAGCGAGGACGACCACCGCGCCATCTTGCCGCGCCTGCACCACGCGATCGCGAACCTGGCCGTCTGCATTGACGGCATCGCCCAGGCCACAGGCGACGAGCACGCCAAACAGCAGCTCACTGAAGGCATCGGCAGGCTGCTGAGCGGCTGCGCCCACCTCAGCGCAGCCACTGCCACCCTCAGCGCTCCCGGCGCGGCGCCAGACACGGAGCCGGTCATCACGACGCAGCCCGCGCGGCTATCGGCAGCCGATTTCCCCGCCACGATGACCGCCGGCCTGCTCCAGGCGGCCACCACGCCCACGGTGCAGACACCCGGCCCGGCTGCCGCGATCCCGCCCGCGCGTGCACCCGCGGGCCGTCCGCGGCCGGGCAGCTCCCCGCCCAGGTAAGAGACCCCGCCTTCCCGTGGCCAGCCATGTCCCGCGCGTCAGCACAGTCAACTTAATACAAAAAAATAAAGATCATCTTTTAACTTTAGTTGACCATAGTGGAAGGGGGCGCTTACGATGCCTCTAGAGGTCAGCAGCGGCCACCGCCGTGCAGGCGGACCCGTGGCCCGGTCCCGGTCTTGCCCGGCGCTCACGGCGGGGGTGAGCCCGCGGTGGTAGCCAAGCGGCGCCGGGATTACTTCAAGCACGTAGAAGGCCAGCTCAGCTTCGAGGACCTGCTGAAGCTGGCAGAGAAACAGGAGGGAGAACACGACGGTGAACAGGTACGGCGCGATGGCCCGCAGCCACTGGGCACGGTGGCTGCCGCAGCAGTACGCGACGATCAGCGATCCGGACAGCTTCTTCTCGACGATTGGGCAGGAAGCAGCCCGACAGATCGACGAGCTGACGACGGAGCTGGCGGGCGACGGCCAGCCCGGCGAGGACTACCTCGCCAGGGCGGGCAGGCTGACCGCGGCGCGCAGCCAGGCCGAGGAGATCGTCCTGCCGCAGCAGGTGCTGCCGCCGCCCGAGCCCGGGGCCAGCGAGGACCCGGAGGAGAACGACCCGCCGCCGGCGAGCACGCAGCGGCCCCTGGTGATCGGACGCAGCCACCCGATGTGGGCGGAGATCAACGCCGAGCAGGAGGAACGTCTCCAGGGCAGCTAACCGCCGCCCCGCGGTTCCGGCCCCGGGGCCAGGACGACCTGGCCCCGTCCGGTTCCGTCGCCCGCGTCCGCGCCAACCTCGCCGCGCTCGCCGCCCTGCGCGCCATCGAACGGGACAACCGCCCGGCCTTGTCTCAGGAGCAGGCGGTCCTGGCCCGCTGGTCCGGGTGGGGGGCCGTCCCGGATGTCTTCGACGACGGCAAGCCCGAGTTTGCCTGGGCACGCGAGGAACTATCCGGGCTGGCGACACCGGGGGAACTGTCGGCCGCCGCCCGCAACACCCTCAACGCGCACTACACCGACGCCGCCCTGGTCCAGGCAATCTGGACCGGGGTGCAGCAGCTCGGCTTCGCCGAGGGCCGCGTCCTGGAAGCCGGGTGCGGCAGCGGGAACTTCATCGGCTTCGCGCCCCGCGGCGCGAGCGTCACGGGCGTGGAACTGGACCCGGTAACCGCCTCGATAGCTGCGAAGCTTTACCCGGACGCTGACATCGCCAACGAGTCGTTCGCCGACACCCGCGCCCCCGAGGGCAGCTTCGACCTGGCGATCGGCAATGTCCCGTTCGGCAATTTCGCCATGACCGACGGGCGGCACAACCCCGGCGGGCACAGCATCCACAACCACTTCATCATCAAGAGCTTGCACCTGGTGCGGCCGGGCGGCCTGGTCGCCGTGGTGACCAGCCGCTACACCATGGATGCCCGCAACCCCGCCGCACGCCGGGAGATCGCCGCCCTGGCCGACCTGGCCGGGGCAGTCCGGCTGCCCAGCGGCGCGCACCAGCAGGCAGCCGGGACCAAGGTCATCACCGACCTGCTGATCTTCCGCCGCCGCGAGCCCGGCCGCGACCCGGACGGCACCGCCTGGGAGCAAACCCGGATCGCCGAGATCGACGGCGTACAGATCCCGGTCAACGAGTACTTCCTCGGCAACCCCGGTGCCGTGCTCGGCGAGATGCGCGTCACCCGCGGCGCCTACAGCGCCGAAGACCTGGTCGTCGCCGCGTCAGGGGACATCACCGCGGCCCTGGCCCGCGCCCTGGCCCGCATCGCCGATACCGCCCCGGGCCGCGGCCTGGCCTGGACCGCCGCACCGGACCAGGCCCGCCCGGCGGAAACCGGGACGCGGTCGGATCACCCGGACGGCTATCTGGAAGCGCACCGCGACGGCACCTTCACCCAGGTCGCCCAGGGCCACGCCGTCCCGTTCCCGGTCCCCGGCACCCAGGCAGCCGAGCTGCGGCACCTGCTCCGGCTCCGCGACGCGGTCACCGGCCTGCTGGACGCCGAGGCGGCATCGCGGGAGAACACCCCCGAGCTGGCCGCCCTGCGCCGCGACCTCAACCGGCGCTACGACGACTACGTGCGGGCCTACGGCACGGTCAACCGGTTCTCCTGGCGGCCCACCGGCCGCCCCGACCCGGACACCGGCGGGGAGAAACTGGCCCGCATCCGCCCGCCGCAAGGCGGCTTCCGCGGTGACCCGTTCGCCCCCCTAGTCCAGGCACTGGAGGAATTCGACCCGGTCAGCCAGACCGCCGCCAAGGCCGCGATCTTCACCAGCCGCGTCATCGCCCCCCGCAACCCCCGCCTCGGCGCCGACAACGGCGCCGACGCGCTGGCGATCTGCCTGGACATCCTCGGCGAGGCCCGGCTGGATGCCATCGCCCGGCTGCTGGGCACCGACGAGGACAGCGCACGCCGCGAACTGGGCACCCTCACCTTCGACGACCCCGAGACCGGCCGGCTGATCCCGGCCGCGGAATACCTGTCCGGCAAGGTCCGCGACAAGCTGGAAACCGCCGAGCTGGCCGCCGCCGACGACCCCCGCTACAACGTCAACGCCGAGGAACTGCGAAAGGTCATCCCGCCCGACCTGATGCCCAGCGAGATCGACGCCCGGCTCGGCGCCTCCTGGATCGACGCCACCCACGTCCGGGACTTCCTCGCCGAGATCCTCGCCGACCCCGGCGTCCGGGTCGAGCATCCCGGCGGGCAGGTCTGGACCGTCCGCGGCAACCGGGACACGGTACTGGCCACCTCCACCTGGGGCACCAGCCGCTACCCTGCCACATCCCTGGCCCAGGCGATCCTGGAGCAGCGCCGCATCGAGGTCCGCGACAAGATTGCGGACGAATCCTGGGTCCTGAACATGGACGAGACCCTCGCCGCCCAGGAAAAAGCCGGCGAGCTGGCCGAGCGGTTCCGCGACTGGGCCTGGGAAGACCCGGCCCGCGCCGGGAAACTCGCCGCCGTCTACAACCGGCTGTTCAACGACGTTGTCCTCCGTTCCTATGACGACGCATCGCTGTCGCTGCCCGGCCTGGCGCTCAGCTTCGAGCCCCGCCCGCACCAGGTCGCCGCCGTCGCCCGGATCATCCACGAGCCCGCGGTCGGCCTGTTCCACGAGGTCGGCGCCGGGAAAACCGCCGAGATGACCATGGGCGCGATGGAACTGCGCCGCCTCAAGCTGGTCAACAAGCCCTGCATCGTGGTCCCCAACCACATGCTGGAGCAGTTCAGCCGGGAATTCCTCCAGCTCTACCCCCAGGCCGCGGTCCTGGTCACCCAGCGCGAAGACCTCCAGGCAGACCGGCGCCGCCGGTTCGTCGCCCGCTGCGCGACCGGCGACTGGGACGCGATCATCATGTCCCGGTCGGCGTTCGAGCGGATCCCGATGAGCGCGGACGCCCAGCGCGAGTACCTAGGCGCCGAAGTGGACCGGATGAAGGACTTCATCGCCGCATCCAGGGAAAGCGACGGGATGAGCGTCAAGCGGCTGCAAGGCGCCCTGCTGCGCGCCGAGGAACGCATCAAGAAGAAGCTGGACTCCGCCAAGGACCCCGGCATCACCTTCGAGGCCACCGGCATCGACTACCTGTTCATCGACGAAGCGCACGGCTACAAGAACCTGCGCACCCCGTCCAACATCCCCGACGCCGCGATCGACGGATCGATGCGCGCCTCGGACCTGGACATGAAGATCAGCTACCTGGCCGGGCGCAACGGCAGGCGGGTGGTCACCTTCGCCACCGCCACCCCCATCGCCAACAGCATCACCGAAGCGTACGTCATGCAGCACTACCTGCGGCCTGACCTGCTGGAATCCGCCGGGATCACCGACTTCGACACCTGGGCCGCCACCTTCGGCGAAACCGTCGACCAGATCGAGATGGCCCCCGAAGGCGGCAGCAGCTTCCGGCAGAAAACCCGGTTCGCCCGGTTCACCAACGTCCCGGAGATGCTCCGCCGCTGGCACGTCTCCGCCGACATCAAGACAGGCGAAGACCTCAAGCTGCCCGTCCCGGCCCTGGCACCGCGTCCCGCCGACGGCCAGCGCGCCCCCGAGACCGTCATCAGCCAGCCCTGCGACGGCCAGCTCGACGTGATGGAAGAACTCGGCGACCGCGCCGACGCGATCCGCAAGCGGGAGGTGCTGCCCGAAGAAGACAACATGCTCAAGGTCTGCATGGACGGCCGCAAGGCCGCCCTGGACCTGCGGCTGCTGGGCCGGCCCATGACCGTCCCCGGCAAGATCGGCACCGCGGCCGGCCGGATCGAAGAACTGTGGCAGGCCCACCGCGACGACATCTACCCGGGACCGGACGGGCAGGACGCCCCGGTGCGCGGCAGCCTGCAACTGGTCTTCTGCGACATCGGCACCCCCGGCGACGGCTGGAACGTCTACGAGGAACTCCGTGACCAGCTCACCGCCCGCGGCATGCCTCGCGAATCCATCAAATTCGTGCACGACGCGAAAACCGACCGCGACAAGGGAGAACTATTCGCCGCGTGCCGCGCCGGGACCGTCGCCGTTCTGGTCGGCAGCACCGAGAAAATGGGAGTCGGCACCAACGTCCAGTTCCGCGCCATCGCCCTGCACCACCTCGACTGCCCGTGGCGGCCCGCCGACGTCGCCCAGCGCGAGGGCCGCATCCTGCGCCAGGGCAACCACAACGACGAAGTCCAGATCCTGCGCTACGTCACCGAACGCAGCTTCGATGGCTACATGTGGCAGACCGTCGAGCGCAAAGCCCGGTTCATCGCCCAGGTCATGCGGGGACGGCTGGACGTCCGCGAGATCGAGGACATCGGCGACGCCGCCCTGTCCTACAGCGAGGTCAAGGCCCTGGCCACCGGGAACCCCCTGCTCATGGACAAGGCCGAAGCCGACGCCGAGCTGACCCGGCTCGAACGCGCCGAACGCGCCTGGCTCCGCAACCACGACGCGCTCCGCCAGAAAGTCGCCGCGAACCTCCGCCGCGTCGCCGAACTGGAAGCACTCACCGGCCAGATCGACACCGCGATCAGCCGCCGCCGCAACACCCGCGCAGACGCATTCAGCATGACCCTCGGCACCACCCGGCTCACCAAGCGGAACGACGCCGGCGAGCAGCTCAAAAACCTCATCGCCGCACTGCACGAAGCGCTCCTGAAAAGCAGTCACAGGCAGCTCGGCGAGCGGCCCGGCCAGCTCGCAGGCTTCGACGTCACCGTCGTCACGGAACGCGTCCTGGGCACCACCAGCGTCACCATCGCCCTCGACGGCGCGCCCGGCGCCGAACTGCGGATGGAACCCGCCGACATCCGGGCGCACGACCCCGGCAAGCTCATCGTCCGGCTCGAAGGACGCCTCGCGGGCCTGGAATCCCTCAAGACCCGGACCCTCACCGACATCGACCGGCTGACCACCGAAGCCGACCGCGCCCGCGACGACCTGGACAAGCCCTTCACCCAGGCCAGCCAGCTCGCCGCCGCACGCGAGCGCGTCCGGGAGATCGGCGAGAAGCTCAGGCGCGAAGCAGCGCCGCCGCGCCGGGACGCAGACTGGGCAGACAGGACGCTCCAGAACTCAGACGACCCCGGCTGGCTAGCTGCGGCAGCGATGCATGACGCCGCGGCGATGGCCGGGATGATGCCCGGCTCCTCGGTCGTCGTGCTCACCCATCACGGGCGGTCGCACGAGCCTGTCGAAGCTGCGCGCCGCGACTTCCCCGAGACCAACCCGCTGGCAGCGCCCGTCCCAGACGGACCACCCGCACCGCGACCGCCAGGACCGTCCGCCCGGGGTCCCCGCCCCGGCCTGTAAGGCTGCCGTACGACCGCGATAACGCCCGGATGACTGCAAGTTGCGGGCGGCCGAGAGGAAAGGCCGGTTCATCGGTCAGGTCTTGCGCGTCGAGCGGATGCCGACGACGCGGGGATGTCAGCGACGTCGCCGTGTTCGCGAATCACCGCAGATGATCACAAGCAATCACGGGAATGGCGTCTCCGGGTCCTGACTGGGCATCGTCGGCAAGCATGGTCCTGAGGTAGATCAGTGGGATGACCGCCGTATTGGCCCCCGGCATAACGGTAAACCGCCATAGGTTAGTCTGTAGCGGGCTTGTCGCGGTCAGATTCTTGAACCATAGATTCGTTCGAGATAGACGCAACCCAATCTGCAATATTGATGCCGGTCATCCAAGTCTCAGGCGAAACCTCGTAGCGAAGAGCTGCTTCGTTACGGATTCCCACCGAACTATCACGTGCGCGATGTACGAGCACACATGTATCCGACACGCGATCTCCGATATCGGTCACGATGGACGCGAGCGGCTCAATGTCTCCGGCGTTCCATTCCTGATCCAAGCGCTCTTCAGGAACTCCCCTGAGGTCAACCACACATAGAACATAATGTGTCGGGTTCTCCGCAGCTGTTTCTGCCTGCTTAGGCGTGAGCCTGGCAGGCCCAGTGGAAGTCGCCTTGACTTCTACGAAGTAAGGGCCGACCTCGAACCATACCGCTGCGTCTTCCAAAGACTCACTACCCATCGGAAGAGAAACTTCATAGTCATATCCGTGATCGACAAGCTCTACGCTTAGCCCCAGCGCTTCGAGTGCCTGTCTGACAGCGTCCTGCACCGCATAGCCCATGCGTCTGGAACGCTCAACATCGCGCGCCCGGCGCCGTCGTGCCTCTACTTCCCGAGCCAACGCCTCGTAGAATGCTGGGTCCGCACCACCTGTCTCAATTATTCGCGCCAGCCCTTGACGAACCCTTTCCTGAACATCAGACCCAATCCCGAGAAGCCTCAGTTCCAGTTCGTCAAAGCCAAAGCATTCCGTGAGGAAGGCAATGGCGTCGTCATTGCCATTCAACCAACTGGGATCTAGAAGCGGTGTAAGCGAAGTAGGATTAGCGGCCACCTTCGCCGGCTTATCGTCCTCGCCGCGTATTGGCACCCAAGCACGCGACCTCAGGTCGCCGAGCCATAGTGCAGCGCGGATTGGGACCTCTACGCTCTCCCGTTCCTTAGTGCCGCGAACCATCTTCCGTTCTCGCCATGAGGTGTCATGTGTAACCACATGGCAAAGCACCATGCCCAATAGGGCCCGCGCTTGATCGGAGTCCTGAATGTGGTTAAAAATCTCTGGTTGCAGCAAAGCAATTTGGCCAAACTCTTCCCCCCTTACAGTGACGCCTCCACTGTCGAATCCATCGAGGACCATCTCGGCCAGCCGCGAGCCCCGTAGCTCAGCAGCTGATGCTTTGATTACTGGATCGGCATGCGCCATCCCCCAGGCTTCAAATGCAGAGACGAGAGCTGCGTCTGTGGCCATATAGACATCATCAAGCAGGCGGTCCTGCGGGTAGGCTTCTGCGAAGCTGGATGCTGTCTCTTTCCAACCAGCGACAGGAGCCATCATCAGTCGATCACGGCTCCAATAGACAACCTTCTTGCTCCTGGCAACCAGTGGCACTTCGCGAGCGATGTCAGCTGCGCCTTGGCCGCTCACCCTCCAGAGATAACTTAGGAATAGTGCCGTGCCTTGCTGTAGTGCGCCATTAGCCTCGGTGCATTCGGCACCCTCCGGTAGCGCAGACTTCAGATGCTTAAGCAACTCAAGACTAATGTCGTCCGCATCTGCCGTCCCTGGTATCGCTTTAGATAGGGTGTCCCTTGCGTATACAAGGCTGGGATCATTGGCCGAATCAACCAGCCTTGCGGAAGCTAGACCCTTACGTATATCCAGGTCGACACCGTCACATATATCCTTTAGGTCCTCTGGAACACCTACGTCTATTCTAAGATCGTTGGGTGAGCTGAGCTGCTCACGCTGATTTGGAAGCATGCCTTTAAGTACATCGACATATACTCCCCCCAGCCGCTCCCAGCATTCGCCCACCACGTCAATATACCTTGACAGCCAGGAATGCTGATTGCCCGCTATAGCGAGCTCGGATATTTCGTCGGCGCCTTCACGTACATACTGCGCAAGATCTTCGATGGTGATTTGATTGGGTTGCACGCCTAGCTTCCGCCACCCTCGTGCTATCTCTGACCATTCGAGTGCAAGTTCCTCAAGTGGCGGATAGAGTACCGTAGTCTCACTAAGCAACGGCCACATCCGGGACACGCTGGTCTCGTCCGCAGTCGAAGCCCCGTGAAGTCGTGGCAGGATAAAATCCGCGTAGCTGCCGTCTTCGATAGTTGTTGGCAAATTACCTACAGTAGTCTCAACTATGGGGAGCAGGGCGAGCCTTCCGGCAAAGGATCTAAGCTGGCTGCTCCACCAGGCGAGTTCCTCGCTATCATCTGAGTCAAAGCCAGACTCGGGCATAGATGTTTGTGCCAAGAAATGCCTGTTTCCCAGCCGGTTTTCAAATGAGTACTTGACTGCAGTAACGGCCGCACCAAAAGCAGCAGTAAAGATCTCCTTTGCGGAGTCGTTCATCAGTACTTTGTTTCGCTCTTGATCGGGTGCGAAGCGGCCATCAATGATGAATTCAACCGGCAGGAACCCTGATCCTCTGAGTGGGTAGTCCCGGTAGACACGCGGCTCACTGCGGCGCGGGAGTACGATTGTCCAGCCCGAGTCCGTTTGCTCGGTTAGTACAAGAACGGCCGCTGGCGAATCGTGGGAACCGGAGAAGCGAGTGATCCGATAGGTTCTTTGTGCATCAACCGTCCGGACATGGATCAGCCGTCCTGTGGCTATGCCGTCGTCCAGATCCTCTACTGCGGGCTCTCCGCAGGACCACGACTCTGTTGCACCATCGCTACGGACAAACTGCACGGCGCCAAGTCTTGGGCGAGTCCCATACAGGTACGGCAGTGCCGCCCGAAACGCGTCCAGGCCGATGCCGAAGGTTCCTTCCTCCTCGATCGGGTATTCGAATCGTGCCGATGGCACCCCGTCTGGGCTTGGCAGAAACTCGGCACGCTCGATAGCCTCATTGCATTGATCAATGTTCTCCAGAATAGCGACTTCGTCTCCACCGCGATCCAAGGTAAGGTCAAATTGCTCAAAACCGTGATCCAGTGCGAGAAGCCCTTGAAGCGAAGTACGCTCAGCGAGAACGTGTGTTACGAGAAATCCAGTGCCGAAGCGACCAGTTGTCTCGTCCGAGTCGAATTCCTTGCTTGAACCCCCGGACAGAAGCGCCGCCAATTCGGCCATGGAGAACGGCGCTCCATCGTGTTCGAATATAACCCGACCTGTTTCCTCGCGGAGGCTGATCGCTACGGAATCGCGGGTTTCGCGCGGTCCGGCGTCAAGGGCATTTTGCAGGAGTTCGAATGGCCATCGCAGTCCAGCCACGTGCGGCGCGTTCCGTGCCTCATAGACTCGGGTTCGGATGTGACGAGCCTCGCTTTTGGCAAGTTGGTGCTGGCGGGCGTCCTGGTACTGCTCTAGGGCCTCCCGGCTCATCGCGCACTCGCCATAGCCGGAGTCACGTTGCCTTCGGTGCCGGACCACAGAAGGTCGTGCCTCCTGTGATGCTCTGTGCACGATGAGACCTGTTGATCTCCGCAGAGAAGTCGGCCCAAGGCTCCCCCTAAGGTATCTATGGTGGCGTGTAATGGTACGACCACCACGAGCCTCACGGATAGTTCGCCCGTAGTCCAAGGCTGGACCACCGTCACGGCGTTGGGCCGCCGTCTAGGAACGCGAAGCCCTGTCACCGTCGTGCGCACCCAGTCCGGCACGTCTACCTTGATTGCTGCCCGCGTCGACCCCAGCAGCAGCGCCAGCCTGAGATGGGAAAGGTGCTGCTTCGCAGCGTCCGCAGTCGGGTAGCCAGTCTCCATCTGCCGTCGCCCCCGGAGGCCGTGACCGCCTGCAATACGTCGACCTGTGCTGGCGCACCTCGCAGCCGAAACCCGCGGCCACTACAGCGAGTTCGGGTTCCTCCTCGACCACTACGCCGACCAGGTCGCGGCGGACATCGACAGCAGCCCCTCCAGTCCCATGCATTCACGCTTGGGCCAGTAGCCGCATCAACCCATTAAGTCGATTTCGCCACAATATTAACAAGGTAATTTCATCACCGATTAAGGGTCCTGGCCAGGCATCTGCAAAATAGCCAGCCTCGCTGCAAAGTCACAATACGGTACGTGTTCATGCAGGTCCGTGCACGTTAACCACTTTGACATGAATCGGGGGGTGATGGTGTATGCAGGTAAAAGAGCATATTCACCGGGCTTCGGGGGCGAAGGATGGTGCGGCATTTCCGGGGGTTCAGCAGGCGATGACCGGCCTGTACTGGACTGCTGCGGTCCTGGCCCTGATGTGGGCCGGGTACACGGCAGTCCGGCTGCGGCGCGACAGGTCGGCCCTGGTGAGGACGTCCTCGCTGTGCATGGCATCGGCTGCCGCCGCGATGGGGGTTGTTGCCGCTGTCTGGCCGGAGCTGCTGTGGGCTGAGCCTGCTTCCCCGTTTATCGCGTGGCTCCTGGTGTCGCTGGGGCTGCTGGCGACCTGGACCTTTCTGGGCGTGCTCGCAGCCGTCACCGGCCAGACTGCCCGCCCGCTCACGCTGGTGGCGGTGCCGCTCGCGGCAGCCGCTGCGGGAGGACTGATCCAGGCCGGGGTGCCGCACGCCTGGGCGGTCGGCCCGGCGCCTGATGCATGGAGCGTCCCTGCGCTGGCCAGCCAGTTCTTCCTGGGAGCCTGCTATTTGCCCGCTGAGGGACGGATCAGCATCATCGCGTGGCGGTTCTCCTGCCGGGTGCGGGTCTGGCATATCCGCTGGGGAATGCGCGCCGTCGCGGCAGGAGCGGCGGCCGAGTTTGCCCTGATCCTGGCCAGGGCCGCCATGATCGGCAGCTAGGCGGCCGGCGATGAGGCAGCCGGGGCGGGCGGCAACGGCTATCGCGGCGGCTCAGGGGGGTGGCTGTGATCTCGATCGTCGCCGGGACTACGGTCTCAGCCTGGTGCCCGCTGCTGTCCCGCAGGGCGCGGCAGGTGTGGCTGTGGTCCGCCTACTGGCGGCTCCGGCCGCTGTGGGCCGCGCTGCGGCAGGTCATCCCCGAGGTCACGCTTCCCCGCCCGCCCGGCGTGAGGCTGAATATCCGGTACCGCGTGGACAGGCGCGTGATCGAGATCCGAGATGCGGAGCTGGTGCTGCGGGCGTACTCGCCGCCGGAGGTCCCCGGCCGCCCCGAGACTGCCGCGCGCTCTGCCGGGCTGGACGCGGACACGGCGGTCGCGGTAGCCGAAGCAGCGGTCATCGCCGCCGCGCTCGCCGCCCGCTGCGACGGACGGCCGCCCCGCATCGATGGCACGTCCGGCGATGTGATCAATCTGCTGCCGGGCAACGACTTGCGCGCCGAGGTGTTAGACGGCGCTCAGGATGCTGATGACGGGGGCGGGGTAGCGGCATCGGGGATGCCGATGGCGGCACAGAGGGCGGGTGGGTGGCGGTCTTTTGTCGG
>Ga0209168_10002333_pt1 | contig 13836 bp, 12 predicted proteins | sample Coa_R1_FD_187156 | JGI IMG/M metagenome (GOLD analysis project Ga0209168, IMG submission 187156) | Surface soil microbial communities from Centralia Pennsylvania, which are recovering from an underground coalmine fire - Coalmine... | ecosystem: Environmental > Terrestrial > Soil > Unclassified ... | reverse complement strand
CACGGCGCGGACGTCGCGGCGCAGGGCTTTGACGGCGCGGCGGCTCGTGCCCCGCTTGAGGTACTCCTCCGTTAGGCGGAGCGCGCCGAACGGCAGCGAGACCACGCGATCCACGAGTCCGGCCGCGCACAGCACGAGCTCGAGCGACCCGCCGCCGATGTCGGTGACCACCGTGCGGCCGGTGCCGAGGTCGAAGTGCGCGAGCGCGCTGCGGTAGCCGAGGAGCGCTTCGGCGTTGCCGTCCAGGATGCGCACGGGCAGGTGCGCGCCGCGCTGCACCATGTCGAGGAACTCGCGCGCGTTGACGGCGTCACGCACGGCGCTCGTGGCGACGGCCACGATCCTCGTCGCGCCGCGCTGCCGTGCCAGGGTCGCCATGCGCGAGATGCCTTCGCTCGCGCGTTCCATGGCATGCGGGGTGAGGCGCCGCGATTCCCCCATCCCCGCGCCTAACCGGGGCGCCGCCTTCATTTCGTCCACCACCCGGATGTGGCCGCCGGGCGTGACGTCCGCGATCAGTTGGCGGATGGAGTTGGATCCGATGTCGATCGCCGCGACGCGCTCGGTCCGCCCGTTGGACGGACGCGGCGCGGCGCGGCGCGATCGGGTCCGGACACTGGCCGGCCGGCTCGTCGGCGTCCTCCGTTAGGCCACGGACGTGACGCCGAGCGGCCCGGACCCCAGCGACCGGTCCTCGAGGTGGTGCTTGATCGTCTTGCCCTCGGCGAGATACACGGCGTCTTCGGCGATGTTGGTTGCCAGGTCGGCCACCCGCTCCAGATTGCGGCTCACGAGGAACAGCTCCAAGGCGGCCGAGATCGTCGTCGGATCCTCGAGCATGTGCGTCAGCAGGATGCGAAACAGCGAGTCGTGCAGCGCATCCACCTGGTCGTCGCGCTTGCACACGTCACGCCCGAGCGTGCCATCGGCGCGAACGAACGCATCCAGCGCATCGCTCAACATAGCGCGCGCGCGACGCGCCATGTCCTCGATTTCCGGATCGGGTGTAATGATCGATCGCATGTCGTTCAGGCGCAAGGCCGACTGCGCAATGTTCACCGCGTGGTCGCCCACGCGCTCGAGGTCGTTCGAGATTTTGATCGCGCCGATGATGAAGCGGAGGTCGCGCGCCATCGGTTGTTGGAGTGCGAGCAGCGAAATGGCGAGCTGTTCGATCTCGATCTCCAATGCGTCGAGCTCGCGGTCGCCGCTGATCACCACTTCGGCCTTACCGGTATCTCGACGCAGCAGCGCATCGACGGCAACGTCGACCAGTGCTTCGGCTCGCTCCGACATGTCGAGCAAGCGCTGCTTGAGCAGGTCGAGCTGCTCGTGAAAATGACGGAATCCCGTCGTGCTCTCGACTTGTGTGGGGCTCATCCGAATCTCCCGGTGATGTACGCCTCGGTGCGCGGCTTGAGAGGACTGGTGAAGATCTGATCGGTCGGCCCCGCTTCCACGAGCTCGCCGACATAGAAGAATGCCGTCATATCGGACACGCGCGCCGCTTGTTGCATGTTGTGCGTCACGATGACGATGGTGAGCTCGCGCTTGAGCTCGTACAACAATTCCTCGACGTGCTGCGTGGCGATCGGGTCGAGCGCCGACGCGGGTTCGTCGAGCAGGAGCACTTCCGGATCGTTCGCCAGCGCGCGTGCGATGCACAGGCGCTGCTGCTGCCCGCCCGACAATCCGAGCGCGCTCGCGCGCAGGCGATCCTTCACTTCGTCCCACAGCGCGGCGCGCCTGAGCGAGCTCTCGACGAGGTCGTCGAGCTCGCCGCGCCGCGCGAGGCCGTTGATGCGCGGTCCGAATGCGACGTTGTCGTAGATCGATTTCGGGAAGGGATTCCAACGTTGGAACACCATACCCACGCGCTGGCGGAGCGTGACGATGTCGGTGTCGGAGCCGTGGATGTCTGTCCCGTCGAGCAGGATTTCGCCCTCGTGTCGCGCGCCTGGAATGAGCGCGTTGAGCCGGTTGATCGACCGCAGCAGCGTCGACTTGCCGCAACCCGAGGGTCCGATGAACGCCATGATCGTGCGCGGCGCGATGCGCAGCGAGATGTTCTGGAGCGCCTTTTTCGGTCCGTAGAAGAACGAGAAATCTTTGATCTCGATCAGCCCGGTGAAGCCGAGTGTCGAGTCGAGCGGCGGAGGGGCCGGCTTCGCGCCCTGCTGTGTGGCCGGCGTTGGGCGCGGCGTCGCGATGGCGTGGCTCATCCGAACCGTCCGGTGATGTAGGCCTCGGTGCGCGGATCCGACGGCGAAGTGAAGAGCGCCTCTGTCGGCGCGACCTCCACCAGATCGCCCGCGAGGAAGAACGCGGTGCGATCGGAGATGCGCGCTGCCTGCTGCATGTTGTGCGTGACGATGATGATGGTGACCTCGCCCCGCAGCTCGCGCACCAGCTGCTCGACACTCTGGGTGCTCGCCGGGTCGAGGGATGCGGTCGGTTCGTCGAGGAGCAGGACGCGCGGGCTCGTGGCGAGCGCGCGCGCGATGCACAGCCGCTGCTGCTGCCCGCCGGAGAGGGCCAGCGCGCTCGCGCCTAACCGATCCTTCACCTCGTCCCACAGGGCGGCGCGTCGCAGCGCGCTCTCGACGATCTCATCGGTCTCGCGGCGCGTAACGTGTCCATCCATGACCCGGAGACCGGCGGCCACGTTGTCGCGGATCGACATGGTGGGGAAGGGCGTCGGCCGCTGGAACACCATGCCGATGTGTTTGCGCACGGCGATGGGGTTCACGCCGCTGTCGTAGATGTTGCGGCCGTCGAGGAGCACGCGACCCGAGACGCGACCCGTGGGCACGGTTTCGTGCATGCGGTTGAGGCAGCGAAGGAACGTCGACTTGCCGCAGCCCGATGGCCCGATGATCGCCACGACGCTGCCTTCGGGCACGGGCAGCGAGATGCCGTGCACGGCGTGGATCGACCCGAACCATGCGTCCAGCGACTCGGCAACGAGCCGGGTGCGCTGGTCGTTCATCGCGGAGACTTCGTTCGCGGGTCGGGCGTCCGCCAAGCCGGCGACTTGGGCTCTCACGTCAATCGCCGCTTCCTGTGTCGAAGCGGGCGCGGGTGGCGACGCGGGCGACGATGCTGATGACGAGGATGAGCGCGATGAGGACCAGCGCGCCCGCCCAGGCGAGCCGGTGCCAGTCGTCGTAGGGGCTGATCGCATAATTGAAGATTTGAAGGGGCAGCGCGGCGATCGGCTGCGTGATCGATGTGGACCAGAATTGGTTGCCGAAGGCCGTGAAGAGCAGCGGTGCCGTTTCGCCCGCGACGCGCGCCAGCGACACGAGCACGCCGGTCACGATGCCGGCGCTCGCGGTACGGAGCACGATCGTGAGGCCGGTGCGCCACCGCGCGTAGCCTAACGCCAGCGCCGCTTCGCGCAGCGACGCCGGCACGGTGCGCACCATCTCTTCGGTGGTCCGCGCGATCATCGGAATCATCATCGCGCCTAACGCAACGCCGCCGGACAGCGCGGAGAAGTGTCCCACCGGCCGAACGAGGAACTGCCAGGCGAAGATGCCCATCACGATCGACGGCAGACCGTTGAGCACGTCCGACAGGAACCGCACGCTGTTGGCCAGCCAGGCGCCGCGGTTCTCGGCCAGGTAGAGCCCGGCGCCGACGCCCACCGGAAGCCCGAACGCCATGGCCAGCCCGATGACGATGAGCGTGCCGACGATGGCGTTCGCCATGCCGCCGCCGGCCTCACCGACGGGCTCGGGCATGTGCGTGAAGAACGCGATGTCGAGCGAGGTCGCGCCTTTGGCCACGAGATGGAACAGGATGAAGACCAGCGGCAGCACCGTGGCCACTGCCGCGGTCGCGAGGACGACGAGCATGACCCCGTTCACCGCGCGGCGGCGTCGGAGGCCCTTGCGCGCGCGTTCGCTGACGGCGCGCTGCCGCGCGCTCGGCCGCTGGGTGCGAATGACCCCAGCGGTCATAGCGGCTTCGACGCGGCGCCGCCGCCCACGCGCCACACCAGCCAGCGCGCGATCGCGTTGACGATGATCGTGATCACGAGCAGCGTGAATCCGACGGCCATGAGCGCGGACAGGTGCGCGTCGCTGCTCGCCTCGCTGAACTCGTTGGCGATGAGCGACGCCATTGTGTAGCCGGGCGCGAGCAGCGACGCCGAGATCTCCTGGCGGTTGCCGATCAGCATCGTCACCGCCATGGTCTCGCCTAACGCTCGGCCCAGCCCCAGGATGATGCCGCCGATGATGCCCGACTTGGCGTAGGGCAGGACGGCGCGCCAGATGGCCTCCCAGCGGGTGGCGCCCAACGCGAGCGCCGCTTCCCGTTGGGCGCGCGGCACGGCGAGCAGCACTTCGCGCGACACCGAGGCGATGTAGGGCAGCACCATGATCGCCAGAATGAGCCCCGCCGCCAGCATGCTCGGGCCGTACGCCGGCCCGGAGAAGAAGGGCGTGCTGCCCAGCTTCAGCGTATCGCGCAGGAACGGCATCACCGGATCGCGCAGCAACGGCAGTAGCACGAAGATCCCCCACAGCCCGTACACCACGCTCGGAATCGCGGCCAGGAGATCCACCAGGAACCCCACCGGCTGGCGCATCCACCGAGGGGCGAACTCGGAGAGGAACACCGACACGCCCACGGCGAGCGGCGTCGCGATGACTAACGCAATCGCGGACGACACGAGCGTGCCGTAGATCGCCGGCGCCGCGCCGAAGCGTTCCTTGACCGGATCCCAGTCGCTCGACGTGAGGAACGAGAGCCCGAAGTGCCGGAAGGTTGGCCACCCGGCCACCGCGATTTCCCACGCCACGAGCGCCACCAAGAGCGGCACGCAAATGGCGAAAAACGTGATCGCCCCGCGGTACACGCGATCGCCGATGTGGCGGCCGTGGATCCGGACGACCGTGCCCGGTCCGTGGTCGGCCATGAGAACGGTTGGCGACATCGAGGAACCACTCATGCCGTGCCGCCCACCGTCACCGAGTCCACGCGTGCATCGAGTCGCGTCTTCATCGCATCGGGAAGCGGCGCGTAATCGAGCGATGCCGCCGTGCCCTCGCCCGAGTGCAGATACCAGTGGAGGAAATCCTTGAGCTTTCTCGCCTTCGTCGCGTCGGATTGATTGCGGTACACCAGGAGCCACGTGAACGAGGCGATCGGGTAGGCATCCGCGCCGGGCGCGTTCACGATCGAGATCCGGTAGTCGGTGTTGTTAGGCAGCTTGCCGGCAACGCCGGCCGCGGCGGCCGTGGCCGATTCGATGGACGGTCCCACGAACGCGCCCGACGCGTTCTTGATCTCTGCGGTCGGCAAGTTGTTCTGCTTCGCGTACGCGAGCTCCACGTAGGCCAGTGCGCCGGGCGTCTGCTTCACCTGGCCGGCCACCCCTTCGTTCCCTTTCGCGCCGATGCCCACAGGCCACGACAGCTCTTTGCCCTTGCCGGGCGCCTTGGCCCAGTCGGGACTGACCGCGGACAGGTAGTCGGAAAAGATGTAGGTCGTTCCACTCGCCTCGGCGCGGTGCACGACCAGCACATCGGTCGCCGGAAGTGCGACGCCGGGGTTCACGGCCTTGATGCGGCTGTCGTTCCACTTCGTGATGTGGCCGAGAAACAGGTCGGCCAGTACGTCTCCCGTTAGGCGAAGCGGCGCCTGCAACGACGGCAGGTTGTACGTGACCGCGACGGCGCCGATCACCGTCGGAAAGTGCATCACCGGCCCCTTCGCCCTGGAGAGCTCGTCATCCGACATTGGCGCGTCGGACGCACCGAAATCGACCGTGTGTTCGGTGAGCTGCCGAATGCCGCCGCCCGAGCCGATCGACTGATAGTTGATCTTGACGCTCGTTTCCCTGGCGTAGTCCGCGAACCACTTGCTGTAAATCGGATACGGGAAGGTCGCTCCGGCGCCCGTAAGGTCGACGGCCGCGGTAGACGAGGCCGGCTTGGCGCCGTCACCCGATCCGCTGCCGCTTCCGCCGCAGGCGATCAGAGCGGCGACGAACGCAATCGGGGCTGTCGTGCGAAGGGTCACGATGCAAGAACTCCGTGCAGTCGTTGGGGAGGAAGACTCACCTCGGAAAACTGCACGGAGCCAGCAGTCGGTTCAGCGGTGACGTTGTAACGAGATCGTCACGACCAGGGAAGCTGCGGCGTCGCCGCACTGCGGGAAGAGGGAAGGGGGAAGAGTGGCTCTTGCCAGGTGCCTCTTCCCCCTTCGCGCTTCCCTCAGCGCGCCTAACGGCGCGCGCTTTCCCCATCGTCTAGAACAGCACCTGCCAGTGGATGAACCAGAGCTCCGTCGGGTTGCCAGAAAGTCCGTTCTTGGGCGTGGTCTTCTGGTAATCGAGCGAGAAGGAGGTCTTCGGTGTCGTGTCCCAAAAAATGCCGCCGACCCAGAACTCCTGGTATCCGTCGGAGTTCGTGTTCGGTTGGAAGTGATCGTAGCGTGCGAGGAGGCCGATCGAGGGCACCTTGCCGTGGTTGCTCCCCCACTCCAGGGGACGGAGCACCGCGAAGCCGTCGTACAACCGGCCGGTCGTGGTGGTCACGACGCGGTCCAGTGCGTCGACGCTGCCCGCGTCGGAATCATCTTTCTTCTCCGCCCACTCCGCGCCTAACTGAGCCCGCCGATCCTTGATGCCCACGAACACACCGTAGCGGTTCTTGGCCAAACCGTCCGCGATGGGATTCGTCGGATCGTTCACGAAGGAGCTCGCGTTGTTGCCGAAGTACCCCCAGGGCGAGATCGTGAACGTCTTGAGATAGCTGCTCGTCTGGCCGAACGGCGTGAGCGACAGCCGCAGCGCGAAGTCCTTGAAGCTGTTCGCCTCGGGCGCCTCGTAGCCCGCGCCGTTGGTGATCGTGCCGTACACTTCGCCTAACTTGTGCGGCAGCGTGAGCTGCGTCGCCGCGCCGAGGTCCGCCGAGGAGAAGAAGCCCAGCCGGTCGGGCGAGGTCTTGGACACCCACCGCGGCCAGAAATTCTCCTCGTGGTCGATCACCACCGTATGCAGCATACCGAACCGCGCCAGCGCCGAGAATCCGTTCGAGTCCGGCAGCGCGTAATCCCACTGCAGATAGCCGTACTTGAGCCTGACGAACCAGCCTTGGTACGCGCCGGCGTCGCTTTGGCCCTGTTTGATGTCCGTCGTGATGCGGACGCTCATCCGCTTCCCGGCCGGCATCTTGAACGTCAGGTATGCGCGCTCAATGTCGAACTTGTTGGCGTGGCTGCCGCCATTCGCCGCCTGGGATGCGGCGTCGGTTTCGTATTGGTAATTGCCGAACAGCCAGCCCGAGAAATCGAGCGCCGGTGTCTTCGGCTTCGTCGTCGTGTCCTTCTGCGCAGTGGAGTCCTTCTGGTATTGTTGGGCGCGTGACGCGGGCGCGACCAACAGCGTCGCCGCGATCACGGCGAGCAACGTGCGAAACGTGGGCATGGAGTAGTGGTAGTGGGGTGAAGTGCGTGATCAGGGTGAGCGCTTAGTGCGACGCGAGGCTGACCTCATTGAGTCGCTTGTCCAGCATGCTGACCATCGACGGCGGCAGCGGCGCGTAATCGAGAGACGGCGCTTCCTTTTCCCCGTCGTGAATCGCCCAACGCAGGAAGTCGACGAGCTGCTTGCCCTTCGTGGCGTCGGTTGGATTCTTGTACAACAACACCCAGGTGAAGGACGAAATCGGGTACGCGGCCTTGCCCGGCGCGTTCACGATCGAAATCCGGAAGTCCGTGTTCTCGGGAAGCTTTGCGGCCGCGCCGGCGGCGGCTTCGGTGACGCCCTCGATCGTCGGGGCGACCCACTGATCGGCGGCGTTCTTGATCAACGCCGTCGGGAGATGGTTCTCCTTGGCGTACGACAATTCGACGTATCCGATCGCGCCCGGCGTCTGCTTCACTTGGCCGGTCACGCCTTCGCTGCCCTTGCCGCCTAACCCAACCGGCCAGTTGATCGACTGCGCCTTGCCCGGGCCGCTCGCCCACGCCGGGCTCACGGTGGACAGATAGTCGGTGAAGATGTACGACGTGCCGCTGCCATCCGAGCGGTGCACCACCACGATGTCGGACCCGGGTAGCTTGGCGCCGGGGTTGAGCGCCTTGATCGACGCGTCGTTCCACTTCGTGACTTTGCCCAGATAAATGTTCGCGAGCACATCGCCGGTCAGGCGCAGCGGCTCCTTCACATCGGGCAGGTTGTACGTAATGGCGACCGCGCCTAACACGGTCGGGATGTGCAGGATCGGTCCGCCCTTGGCCTTCGACATCTGGTCGTCGGTCATCGGACCATCCGACGCGCCGAAATCGACCGTTTCATCGGAGAGCTGTCGAATGCCGCCGCTCGAGCCGATCGACTGGTAATTGATCTTGACGCCGGTCTTCTCGGCGTAGATGGATGCCCACTTGGAGTAGATCGGGTAAGCGAAGCTGGAACCGGCCCCGGTGAGGTCGGCGCCCTGCGCGATGGCGGCCGAAGCACTGATTGCCATGGCCGTGAGGCCGAAGGCTGCGGCACGCGTGAACCTGTGACTCACGAGTAGCTCCTCTCAAGTTGGTGTGTGGAACGGTGCATCGACGGCGTAACGCAACGACCGTGACCGTGTCACGGTCGGGTCACGCCGTGCTTGGTCGCGAGCATCGCGCAGTCGGCACAGGAAATGGGCGGGACTCGACTGCGCCACGCCGTCGCGCGCCGCGCGCCAGCGTCGCAGCTGGACAACCGCATGCATTCACTCCGCTGTGGATGGTGAATGCATGCCGGCGGCGCATCACGCTCCCGAAGTCGCTCCGGTCACGGGCCGGTAACGGCGTAGGGGTGGGCGTCGTGCGGCTCATCGGCGTCGGCCGCTGTCCGTAGGCCGCCTGGGAAAAACGCGCGAACGATGGTACCGCGGCCGGGTGCGCTCTCGGCTTCGACCCGGCCCGCGTGCGCCTCGACGAGGTGGCGCACGATGGCGAGCCCGAGTCCGGTGCCGCCCGCGTCGCGCGACCGGCCGGGATCCACTCGATAAAACCGCTCGAAGATGCGGGGCAAGTGCTCGGGCGCGATCCCGATGCCCGAATCGCGAACGCCCACCCACGTGCCCGCGGCACCATCCGCGAGGATCGTGAACACGGTGACCGTGCCGCCCGGCGGCGTGTAGCGCACGGCATTGTCCACCAGATTCGTCATGACTTGCCGCAGCGCCGTGGGATCCGCGTACACCGTCGGCGCGCGCGCGTCGATCTCGATGCCGAGCGCCACCGCATGGTCAGCATGCGCGCGGCGCGCGGCCGAGAAGACGTCCTCGGCCATGGCGGCCACGTCCACCGGTGCTGGGTTAGGCCGCCACCCGCCCGACTCGATGCGCGAGAGATCGAGCAGGTCGTCGACGATGCGCCGCATCCGCTCGGCGTTGGCACGGATCGCTTCGGCAAACTGCGTGCGCTGCTCGGCGGGCAGGTCGTCGGTGACGAGCGTTTCGGCAAAGCCGCCGATCACCGTGAGCGGCGTTTTGAGCTCGTGCGACACGTTGGCGACGAAATCGCGGCGCACCGACTCCAGCCGGCGCGTGGCCGTCAGGTCGAGCAGGGCGAGGACCGCGCCGCCGTCGCCTAACGGCCGAGCCGTGACGGACAGCGTCCGATCGTGCACCACCGTTTCGCTCGGCCCACTCGGCTCGCCGTTCAAGGCCGCGCCCAACGCCTCGCGCAGGAGGGCGTCGCGCGGCAGCAGGTCTACCGAGAACGGCACCGGCCGGTCAGCGCGCAACAGCCGCCGCGCGCTGTCATTGAGCCGCACCACGTGCCGGTGGGCGTCGACCGCGAGCAACCCTTCGTGCAGCGACTCGATGGCGGCCGACAGCAGCCCTTGTTCCGCCTGCAGCTCGCGCAGCCGCGCCGCGAGCTGCTCGGCCATGCGGTGCATCGCGGTGCCTAACTCGCCCACCTCGCCCGGCGCGCTCAGCGACGGCCGCCGCGCCAGGTCGCCGCCCGCGAGCGAGCGCGCGACGTCGCGCAACTCGACGATCGGCTGCGTGACCGCCCGCGAGAACGCGAACGTAAGGGCAAGCGCCGCCGCCAGCGCAATGAGCGCCGCGAGCACGACGTCGCCGCGCGCGCTGGACACGATTTCGCCTAACTGTGCCGTGCTCACCGACACGCGCGCGATCCCGCCCGGCGCGCGAACCGCCACGTAGAGCTCCGAATCGCCGCGCGACGGGCTCGACCGCGTGGCCACGCCGGTGCCGGTCTCCCGTGCGGCGATCACTTCCGGCCGCATCGAGTGGTTCTCGAGGTGGGGCAGGGCGTCATCGGCGAACTCGGAATCGCCGATGACCCGGCCATCAGGCGCGATCAACGTCACCCGATGGCCGAGCGCGGCACCGGCGGTGTGCGCGAGCGTCTCCGGGTCGGCCGACGGCTGCTCTGCCCATTGGGCAGCCACGAGCTGCGCTTCGTGTCGCAGTTGTTCGGTCTCGCGCGCGGTCAGCTCTCGCGCGAGCCGCTGGCCGCTGATCACGACGACGAGAATCGCGAGCACCGTGATCACGAGCGTGAAGCCCGCGAACAAACGGCGCGCGAGTCTCACGTGAGCGCGCGCGGTGTCCGCAACCGATACCCGAAGCCGCGCACCGTCTCGATGAGGTCGGACGCGGCGCCGAGTTTCGCGCGGAGCCGTTGAATGTGCATGTCGACGGTGCGCGTTTGAATGTCGGGCGCCGCATCCCAGACGGTCTCGAGCAAATGCGAGCGTCCCTGCACGCGCCCCCGACGCTCGGCCAGCGTGAGCAGCAGCCGGTATTCGGTTGGCGTGAGCTCCACGTCCTGTGCCTCCACGCTCACGCGGTGCGCGGCGCGATCGATCGAGATAGGCCCGATCACCAACTTGTCGGCCGCCGAATTCCCGCCCGCCGAGACGCGCCGCAAGATCGCGCCGACGCGCAGCACCAGCTCCTGCGGACTGAACGGCTTGGTGAGATAATCGTCGGCGCCTAACAGAAGGCCGCGAATGCGATCCGCTTCCTCGCGCCGCGCCGTGAGCAGCAGCACCGCCACGTGCCGGGTGCTGTCCGATCCGCGCAGCTGCTCCAGCACCTCGAAGCCCGACATCCCCGGCAGCATCAGGTCGAGCACGATCAGAGCCGGATGCTCATCGCGCGCCATGCTCAATGCGTCCGCGCCCGTGGATGCCGTGGACACACGGTATCCGGTCTTGGCGAGGTGGTAGGCGACGAGTCCGACGATGTCCGGCTCGTCGTCCACGACGAGCACACGCTCGCCCGACGCAGGGGTGACGGCGGTAGCGGTCATTGCAGCGCGCCCTCCGCGTGCAAGCAATCCTGTATCTTGGCGACGATCATGTCCACCGCGAAAACGTTATCCGTTGCGGCACGATTGGGTCGGCGTAGGATGCCAACGATCTCATCGTTCACTCGACGTGAATGCTGATCGACTCGCAGGGTCCAAGAAAAGTGGCGGGCCTGTCACGGAGATGTATCGAAGAATCGTTGGAATGACGACGAGGCGCCAGAGCGACCGCGGTGGGCCGCGCCTGCCGATCGGGACCGGGCATTAAGTTCAGCACCATGCGCGCGTTACCGAGGTGCGGTCTGTGGCTGTTCGTGCTGGCGTGCGGGGTGCCCGCGCCGGCACAGACGAGGGATTCGTCCCGCTCCAGGCGTGACAGTGGAGCGGCCGCGGCGCGCCGCGTCCCACGAGAACCTCGTCGGCTGCCGGTCCACGTCACGCTCCCGGGCGATTCGTCCGCGCGCTTTTTCCGCCTTCGCATCATCTCGACCAACGACTTCCACGGCGCGCTCGACCCGGTGGTGGACGCCGGCGGCACGCCGCGGGGCGGTGCCGACGCGATGGCGGCCACGATCACGCGCGCCTCTGCGGACTGCGCGCCGCCTAACTGTGCGACCCTGCTCGTGGATGCCGGCGATCTGTTCCAGGGATCGGCGGCCTCTAACCTCTCGTACGGCGCACCGGTGGTCGCCTTGTACAATGTGCTCGGCTACGCCGCGACGGCTATCGGCAACCACGAGTTCGATTGGGGGATCGACACCCTGCGCGCGCGCATGCGCCAAGCGCGCTTCGCAATCCTCGCGGCGAACGTCCGCGATCTGAACGGCCGTCCGCCCTCGTGGGCTCGTGACGACACGATCCTCGACCGTGGACACCTCCGCATCGGGATCATCGGCGTGATCGGCCCAGAGACGTACCACAGCATCATGCGGGCCCGCGTGCGCGGCCTCCGCTTTGCCGACCCGGCGCCGATCATCGACTCGCTCGCCCGCTCGCTGCGCGCGCGCGGCGTGGATGCGGTGATCGTCCTCGCGCACAGCGGCGCCTTCTGCGAGGACGGCGGCAGGACCGCGTGCCACGGCGAGGTGATCGATCTCGCCTCCCGTCTAACGGAACCGGTGAACGCCCTCGTGTCCGGCCACACGCACACGCTCGTCGACACGCGCGCCGGCCGCGTTCCCGTCGTGCAGGCACGGTCGTCGGGGCGCGCGGTGGCGGTGCTCGACCTCGCGATCGCGCCCGCGGCCGCACGCGATTCGGTGCTGTCGCAGGTCGTGCTCGACGCCGATCCCATCGGCGACCCGCCGGCCGCCGCCGACTCCATCGTGCGCGCCGCCGATGCACGCGTGGCCGACCTCGAGGGGCGCCCAGTCGCCCGGCTGGCCGCGCCGCTCGTCCGGGGCGGCAGCCAATATCCGTTAGGCAACATGATCGCCGATGCCCAACGCTGGGCCGGCAAGGCCGACGTCGCCGCGGTCAACAACGGCGGCATCCGCCAGGATCTGCCGTCGGGCCAGGTCACCTGGGGCGCCCTCTACGCCGTCCAGCCTTTCGCCAACCCGTTGCGCCGCCTTACCGTCCCGGGCCGTGCGCTGCGTGCCTATCTCGCGACGCTCGTCGCGCGCGACGGCGCGCCGACCGCGCACGTGTCGGGAGTCAGGCTCCGGTTCGACCGCGGTCGGGGCGGTGCGCCGCACCTGGCCTCCGCCCGCCTCGCCGGCGGCGCCGAGTTGCGCGACGACGCGCGATACACGATCGTCCTCAACGACTTCATGGCCACCGGCACGGAGGGACGGATTCTGACCGAGGCGGCGACCGCCGACCAGACCCTCGCGGCCGATGATCTGGCCGTGCTGGTCGCGTACCTGTCGTCGCGGCCGCAGCCGGTGACGGCGCCTAACGACACCCGCATCACGATGCCGCATCCATGACCGCCAGCGTCGTCGTCTTCGTGAACGGTGCCCGCGTGGAGGTCGCGCCATCATCCAGCGCGCTCGACGCCGTGCGCGCGTGGAACGCCGCCGCCGCCGCCGAGGTGGTGCAGGGCATCCGAGCCCTCACCGACAGCCGCGGCCTCGCGCTACCGCCCGATACGCCGCTCTACCCCGGTGCCATCCTACGCGTCGTCGCCGCGCGCGACCGCGCGGCCGACGACGCCGACCTGCTGCACTGACGTGCCCACGATCACCCGCGAGCTGCTGCGGGCACTGCCCAAGGCGGAGCTCCACTGCCATCTCGATGGCAGCATCCGCCCCGCCACGCTGCTCGAGCTGGGTCGCGAGTACAAGCAGCCGATGCCCGCGGCCGATGCCGATGCGCTCGCCGAGCACATGGTGGTGCGCGACGCCCACAACCTGGAGGACTATCTCGCCCGGTTCGGCACCACCCTCTCGGTGCTGCAGCACGCCGACGCGCTGGATCGCGTGGCCTACGAGCTGATCGAGGATGCGGCGCACGACGGCGTGCGATACATCGAGATGCGCTTCGCGCCGGTGCTCAACACGCGCGCGCGGCTTTCGTTAGGCGAAACGGTGGACGCCGTGCTGCGGG
>Ga0209168_10002331_pt1 | contig 13845 bp, 16 predicted proteins | sample Coa_R1_FD_187156 | JGI IMG/M metagenome (GOLD analysis project Ga0209168, IMG submission 187156) | Surface soil microbial communities from Centralia Pennsylvania, which are recovering from an underground coalmine fire - Coalmine... | ecosystem: Environmental > Terrestrial > Soil > Unclassified ... | reverse complement strand
ACCGCCCTCATTGGATTATCTGATTCGAACCTGTCTGGAGAAGAATCCGGAAGAGCGCTTCCAGACTGCGCAGGACGTAAAGCTGCAGCTGAAATGGATCGCGGCTGGTGATTCAGCGCCGTCCGCAAGTGCGCCCACTCCATCGACAGAACCGTCCCGAGTGGGATGGGTAGTGGCAGCGGTTGCAATTCTATTGGCTGCGGCTGCCGGACTGGGCTATTTAAAGGTCGCATCGCGTTCGACGCCGGTTGTGCGATCTTCAATTCTTCCTCCGCCGGGCACATCGTTTGTGACCATGGCCCCAGCTTCCGGTCCCGCCGTTGTGTCGCCGGACGGCACGCGGCTCGTGTTTTCCGCTCGCGACGACAAAGGAAAAGTTGTGCTTTACGTACGGCCGCTGAATTCAGTAACTGCACAACCTCTGCCCGGTACCGACGACCCGATGTATCCCTTCTGGTCGCCCGACGGCAGGCAGATCGGATTCTTTGCGTTAGGAAAGTTAAAGAAGATCGATGCCGCAGGCGGCCCGGCGCAAGTCATTTGCGATGCCAGTAACGGCCGCGGCGGGGCCTGGAACAAAGACGGCACCATCTTGTTCTCACCTTCGGTGTCGTCCACAATTTTTCGCGTCCGCGAAAGCGGGGGAACGCCGGAGCCCGCATCGAAATTCGATGCTTCGCGCTTCGAGAACAGCCATCGCTGGCCTTTTTTCCTGCCCGACGGCCAACACTTCCTGTTCTGGTCGCGCAATTCGCTGGGAGCCGGGGAGCAGACGTTGTATGCCGGCAAGGTGGGGTCGCTGGAAACGACGATCTTGATGAAAGGGGTGACTGCCGGGACTTACGGATCCGGCTACCTGCTCTTTCTTCGCGATCAAACTCTGTTGGCGCAACCGTTCGATCCGGACAGCCTCAAGCTGAGTGGAGCGGCAACGCCGATTGCAGAGCACATCGCGATTAACGATGCGACCAGCGTCCCGGAATTTTCGGCTTCGAATGACGGTGTTCTCGTCTATCAAACGGGAGATGCAAAAGGCGCATGGGATCTGCTCTGGTTTGACCGGTCTGGAAAGCAGTTGGGCGTGATCGCGCAGCAGGAGCCCTACTATTATCCCTCGCTGTCGCCGGACGAAAGCCGGGTTGCTGTTTCTCTCTTCAACGGCTCGCAGGGTACGGCAAACCTATGGATTCTCGATTCAAAACGTGGGACGAAGTCGCGCCTCACCTTTGGGAGTGGAACACAGCTCGGCTCTCAATGGTCTCGAGACGGCAAAACCATCTATTACACGTCTGACACCACTGGAGGACGCCACATTTTTTCGAGGGCGGCCGATGGAAGTGGAACAGAACAGGTTCTGCTGAGGAGTCCGGAAGCTTCGTCGGAGTTTCTGGATAGTGTCTCGCCTGACGGCAAGTACCTCGTCTATGCGCGGCAGCTTGCCAACGACCCGCATAAAAATTCAGACATTTGGGCGCTACCTTTGTTCGGTGATCGCAAGCCGTTCGCAGTTGTGCAAACCCCTTTCGACGATCTGAATGCCGCAGTTTCGCCGGATGGAAAGTGGATGGCATATCACAACAACGAGTCTGGACGGAATGAGATTTACATCACGGCCTTTCCCGCCGCCGGTGCGAAGTGGCAGGTTTCCAGCAGCGGGGGCGCTGATGCCCGCTGGAGAGGCGATTCCAGGGAAATGTATTTCCTCGATCCTTCAGACAATATTATGGCCGTCGATGTGGATGGCAGTGGCGATACTCCGCGACTAGGCATGCCGCATTCGTTATTTCAAGCAATCGGAGTGCAACGCCAGGTAGGAACCTATGTCGCGAGCAAAGACGGAAAACGCTTCCTTGTAAATAGCGGGAGTGCCAAGCCAGGAACTGAACCCCTCACTCTAGTGACGAACTGGACGGCGGAACTGAAGAAATAAGCTCGTGTAAACATTCGCTGCCTAGGCTTTCGTGGCCAGGTAGTCGCAGACGCGCTTGATGGTGTCGCGCTGATTATCGTTCAGTGTCAGAAACTCGAAGCCGTAGCGCAGTCCCTGCCGGTAGCGCACGATGGCGCGTACTTTGATCGGGTAAGGAGTCAGAGGCAGCGGAATTTCCAGGGTCACGATTTCACCGGGCTCAAGACTGCCGGTCAGAGTCGCGCCGATCCCGTCCTGTCCCATTTCCGTGGAACGTCCCCAGCAGTTACGGAATTCTCCGGACTGGAACATCTTTACCTGCAACCGGACGTCGATTACAAAACGGGGAAAGCGGCGGGTGAAAGTTGGCCGTGCCTGAGTCGGAGCTGGAGCCGGTGACGAACTGCTTCCTTCCGCGGAGGCGGCCGCTGCTCGGGCTTTTTTATCCTTACTCATGCGTGTTCCAGCGGCTCAGCTTGGCGCCGCGATCTTACTAGTTACCGTGCAGCAAGTATCCCGGTTCCAGCGGCAGCTTTCCTGCGAGCTTTACAACAGAAACACTGCTGTTGATCGAGTAAACATCAACGACGCCGACCGCTCCTGGAATCGAGGCGACCTTGTTCACCAGTTCTTCGTCGCTATCTGCAATCATGATGGCCGGGTGACCGACGCGGCCGTGGTTCGCCGTCGCGATGAGATCTTTCACTTGTGCTTCCGGAAGCTCGAATATTTTCTCCAGCACGATTTTCATTTCCGGCGATGACGGCGCACGCATAATCAATGTAACCGGTCTGCCGTCGGGCCAGCGGTTGGTCTGCGCCTTGCACACCTTTACCAGATCCGGCAGCGTGATCGCTGAGACGCCATTGGCCTTATTCGACACGACCGCCAGGTCGCGCGCAAACGCCGGCGGGAGTCCAGCCACCAAAAATAAGGCGATACTTATGACTCGACGATAGAACACACTCGCTCCCTGAGGGGAAGACGTTTCTTCACTGATTGTCATGGAAGACAGTACCGCGTCAAAGGTAACTAAGGTCACGGACCTGTGGAGAAAAGGCGGTTCGTGCCTTGAATGCTCTATTCGGTGTGATGGGGGCTGGGAGGGTTGAGGCCTGACGCTATCAACCGTTTAATGTAGCAGTCTTCATGCACCGACTCGCCGTTTTCGTCCGTCTTAGAGGTCTCAAGCCGGATGGGCTCCTTGCAGATTGAGCATACGAGGGGTTCCATACATCACCGCCGGACCAGAAAGCACCTGGGCAAACCTATCATTTCCGTACGGTAGAGTACAGTTCAAAGTCTAAAGGCGGCCATACAGAAGAATCCAACCCGTTTTTACGCGGTCCGGGCTTCAGTATGTGGCTGTTGGTCATATTAGAATCCCCTCCAAACTCCAAACATGAATGTTCACGCCAGCAGCCAAGCCATTCAAAATGAGCCGGGACCGAAAAGGACGCCTTCTTTCCAGAGCAAAACTCCGAGCCGATCTTTTGACAACGGATCCCGGAGTAGCTTGAGGGCTGTCCCAAAGGATGGCAAAATTGTCGGTTTCCAGGGATTGCCAGACGCAAAAGGATACGGTAGGCTATGCCTTCTCATAAACAGGGGTTTCCTCCTCCATGACAAATCGCGTAACCTACGCACCCCAGGATTTCCAGAAAATGTGCAAGCAAGCTGAGCGTGATCATGAGACCAGGAAGCTGGTACTTCTCATGGAGCGCGTGAAGAAGCAGATCGCCGATCGCGATAGCGGAGTTCCAAGCGAAGGCGCAGCAAGAAACAATCTTACCGAGATTAGTCGCGACGCGGGAGTACGTTTGCCTAGCCGCTCCGTTCCTTTAGAACGATAGCTGGCCCCCTCCTCTCAATCTCGTATCACGGCTTGATAGCCTACAGAAAATCTTTTATCGTCTTCCACTGCATTTTGAGTTAGACTTTGAATACTTTTTGCCAAGGTCTTCTTGGCTAGTGTGCGGTTTCGCGGTTGCCTTCCCCCAGGAGGTAGTAGATGTATCAGTCTTATTCGAACTTCCCAGCGGACACTCGTCCGTTGCGGGATGTGGATTCCTTGTTGCGTGAACTTACCCAGGATTTTGCAACTTCCTTCAACACAGGCAACTACGATCAGGCGGCCAACATGTATTCCCTCGACGGAACGTTGATGGCCCCACATTACGAGGGCGCAAGCGGACAGAAGCCGATTGAGCACCTGCTGCGGAAGTTGGGGGAATCGGGCTACAGCGATTTGCGCCTGGAGACGATTCGCGTCGATCACTCCGGCGACATGGCGATGGAACTTGGGCGTTTTTCCATGGTGCTGCGGAGGCCGGATGGAACAAAAATCCCCGATCGGGGAAAGTATGTCAGAGTTTGGCGGCGGATCGGTGCTTGGCAGCTGATGGCCGATTGCTGGAGTCGCACCGCTCTGGCCGTTGGTGAGCGAGTCGCATAAGGAGTCGGGCGAGGCCGGTTACGCGAGAACTGGCCCTAGTACTTGCACTCCGCGGGGCACAAGGATAGCTTCGAGAATCGATGAATCAGCAACCGCCCGTTCCACCTCCGCGTGACACAGTTACGCCCGTAAAGGCCGACCCCGGACAGTACTGCCCCAATTGCTCCGCCAAGTTACGAGAGAGCCGCTGCAAGTTGAAATGTCCGCAGTGTGGGTTCTATCTGAGCTGCTCAGACTTCTACTAGAAAATTGTAGATTGATAGAAAATCGTCGATTTCTGATTTCTGATTGTTGATTTAAACCGCCCGTGCTTCCGTCATCGTCCGCTTTTCAATCAGCAATCAAAAATCAGCGATCGTTTTCCCCCGCCGTGACGCATACCGCGAAGTCCGTCTAAAATGGCAGGGCGACTTTATTTCTAAAATGGTGAGGAGAACGTCATGCAACGCAAGGCAAGTGCGGTTTGGAAGGGTGGTTTGAAGGATGGCAAGGGAAGTCTTTCGGCGCCCGGCGGAGTGCTGAATAACACGCAATATTCTTTTACGACGCGATTTGAAAATGCTCCCGGGACGAATCCCGAGGAACTGATTGCCGCAGCCCATGCCGGATGCTTCTCCATGGCCCTCTCGGCCCAACTCGGCTCAGGAAATCTGACGCCCGAAAGCATCTCAACCACCGTTACGCTCTCGCTCGACAAACTCGATTCCGGTTGGACGATCACTGCAAGTCACATTGATGTTGTCGGCAAGGTCCCGGGTGCAGATGCGGCTACCTTCCAGAAGTATGCCGAAGCCGCCGAGAAGGGATGTCCCGTTTCCAAGGTACTCAACGCAAAAATCACGATGAACGCCAACCTGGAGTAGGCGAGATAGCTCAGAGTAACGAGATGTCATTCTGAACGATTCGCGATGTCATGCTGAACGGCGGGCAGTTCGATTCGAGATGTCATCCTGAACGGCGGCAAAGCCGCCGAGAGGGACCGTATGCAAGCGGAAAGCGTCGATGCAGTAGATCAGAATGTCCCCGGCGCAAGCAGCGAACGAGATCCCGGAGACTTCATTGCCGCGTGAGCCGTTGATACAGTCCCTCGGAGGGCCCTCGCCCTCCTCAGGATGACAGCGGGTTTTCTCTGACAACGGGTTTTCTCTTAGAACGGTAAATGATCACTGGTAATGATCGGCAGCTTCGTTTGACACCCAGCAACCGGCCTGTAGAATAGTAGAGCAGTCTTCCTCTCCGGCAGCCTTCGGGCTGCCGCGACAGTTGAAGTCCACTTGCCATCGTGGCGGAATTGGCAGACGCGCATGGTTCAGGTCCATGTACCGGCAACGGTGTGGGGGTTCGAGTCCCTTCGATGGCACCAAAGCAGTGATTAGTGGCGAGTTGTCAGTGGCCAGTGATCCACCTCGAATAGCATCTCTCCTCGACATACATACGTGAGTCATCGTCCTGCCTTGGAGATCCGTTTGGGAGGCCACTACTCCTCGATCGGCCACCGGCCACTAATCCCCGGCCCCTAGCACCTGACTTGATCCGCACTAAGTCTATGCAGAAAGAAGAAAATGGGGCACAATCATGCGGGGCGAAGGACGGTTGATTTGAAGATCTCGCAAAAAGGACTCTATGCATTGCAGGCGATGATGACCTTGGCGCGCCGGCACGAGCAAGGAGCGATCAAGATCCGGGAAATTGCAGCCGAAAGCGACCTGCCTGAGAAATTTCTCGAACTCATTCTGCTGGAACTGAAAAATGCCCGCATCGTGGACAGCGTGCGCGGCGCCCGCGGCGGATACCAGTTGAGGCGCGATCCCTCCGAGATTCCCCTCAGCGACATTATTCGCCTGGTGGATGGGCCGCTAGCCCCAATGGGCGACGCTGAGCAGTTGCGCGGCCTGATTGCCAAAGACGCCGATCACCGTGCCCTCTATGAAGTGTTTCTAGCTGTGCGCGATGCTGCCGCCAAGATCCTGGAGAACACGACCGTCGCCGACCTCGTTGCCAACAGCAAAAACCGGAAAGCGTCGGGCGGCAAGCACTCCTCCGGCGGCATTAAGAAAAAAGCCACCGGAGCGTAGCGTCGGCCTCAATCCATCTTTACGAGCGCCGGCTAACCAATGGCGCACGGCACTCTTTACTTGCGTTCATAAAAAATCCGGTGGCCGCGCAACTGATCGACCTGCTTGAGGATGGCCTCTTGCTTCGGGCACCAACTCTTTTCACATGTGAGCAAGATACCGCCGCGAACTTCTTCCTCTGTGCCCATGTCGGAGGTAGGGATGGTGGTCGCTTCGCTGCGGCCCCCCGCTTTGAGCCAGTTGACTTGATAGACGATATCCGCCTCGTTGGGTTTGGCGGGAGGGTGTTCCGATCCTGGCAACATCACATAGGAAACGGTGATTTGATCATCTTCTCGAGCCCACCATCGCCGGCAGGACGTTGTGTACAACACAACTTGCACGCTTTCGTCCGTAGAGTGGGTGGTCGGTTGCCCCGGAGCCAATTCCGAGGTTTCACAAGTTCTCCATTGTGCCGCCACCACGCCCAGGGCAGCGCCGGCGATCAAGATCACCCCGATAATGATTTGTTTGCGCCGCATTCGATCCTCCCGCGAGACCCGGAAGATTGCAGCACGAGAGTAATTACCTCCCGATTTGGACGCAATGCTACGCTGGTGACGCTTACGGTACCTGTACCTTATGCGCTACCTGATTCTTTTCTTTGCCGCAGTCGCGATTACCGCGATCGTGCTGGTCGCGGTCGGCAGATCTCGTGAGGAACTCCATAACGGCAGAGTGCCCCTGCATTCTGGTTTGTTCGAAAGCTGCGCCACCGAAATTCCACCGCAACCCCCCGGCTGGGAAATCAGGAACCGGATGCCCACCAATCTTGACGGCAGCGTGCGCGTCATCGTGATGGCAGATGTCTGCCGAAATCTCTCTGACAAAATCAAAATCTTGGCTTTTCATATCGTTGCCAGCGATGAGCACGGTGTATGGCCCGCCGGCATGACCGCGTCGCAATTGAATAAGTTACTGCAAGACAATACGCTGGTCGACCTCGACACCCCTACGCTGGATGAAATTCGCCCCGCCCTGGTCATGTTGTACCAACTTCCTCCAGGGACGGTTCAATACGACCGGCACGACGAAGTTCCAATGCGACGCGATCTGGGGATCAAATTTTTCTGCACCCAGCGGTGCGATCCGGCAAGAATTCACGTCCGCAATCGCACCGCCTGGGGCTCAAATTTTTATTACGTTCTCTACAATCCTGATCCCGCGACTCTTTAGTGTCGGACTTGCACCGGCGCTAAGTCGAGATCACTGATTGACCGCGCGCGGAGAATTCTGTTCGATCTCGCGCCAGAGCCCTTCCAACCGGACGTAGCTCGCTTCCATGCCCTTCTCCATGCCCGTCGCCAGCATCATCGACCGTGTCTTCGCATCGGGCAAGGTCATGCGGATTGTCATCAGCGTGCCGTCGCCGTCCGGTTCGAATGTGGTTTCGGCGCGATTGTCGGGCGTCGGATCGGGCAGGAACATCCGCTCCACGTGCACGATTCTGCTGTAGGGTTTCACTTCGACGTATTCGCCGGTCAAATGAAATGCACCCTGCTTTGGATGTTTCCACTCGTAGCGGATCTTCCCGCCGGGTCGTGCCTCATTGATGCATACGGGCATCGTCCAGCCGTCCGGCCCCAACAGCCATTGCTGGATCAGTTTCGGATCTGTGTGTGCGCGGTACACCGCCTCGGGTGGCGCGGCGAAATGCCGGGTCACCACTAATTGCGTATCGCCTTCCGTCTTCAGCGTTAATTTACTCATGGCTTTTTTCCTCTCTTCTTGTCGTTTTTCCGAACTTCTTGGGATTGCATTGCGGCCAGAACGCCGTCCAGCCGGTCATAATTCTTCTCGAGAGCCTTTCGCAGCATGGCCAGCCACTGGTCCATGGCCTCAATGCCGGCCTTTGCCAGCCGCCGCGGGCGCTTCGTGCCATCCACCCGCGTGACGATCAGGCCGGCTTCTTCCAGCACCTTGAGGTGTTGCGAGATCGCAGGCTGCGTCATCTCAAACGGCTTCGCCAGTTCCATCACCGTCGCTTCGCCCAGGGCGAGACGCCCAAGGATGGCCCGGCGTGTAGGATCCGCCAAAGCCGCGAACGAGGCATCGAGACTGGAGTATGCTGACATAAGTAGTATCTTATATAAGTAAGCTGTTATTGTCAAGCAGAATTTTCAGGGTGGCAAACTTGCAGCAGAATCGCCGGATTTGAAGACCTTCGAAAGTGTGGTCTGTGCCCAAATCCTTTGTCCGACGCGGGAAGTCTGCGATTTTCACAGCCGGGATCCACCTCCGGTTCCTTCTTTAACTCTGCTTCTTCGCGAGATTCCGCGGAAACCCGCGTCGGGTGCGGTTTCTGCGAGAAACGCATTCCGTGATTGCACAATTTCCGGTCAGGGGGCTGTGCACGGCGTGCACTCGATTGAAAACACGTGTACTTACAAACGCGTATTTTCCATTGACTCCAAATCTAGAAGGAGTACAACAAGATCGTTCTTTGACAGCTTCTTAAGTTTTTCCGGTTGGTGCGGCGTCCGGGGCTCAAGCGTAGTCACTGTTCTGATCGAAAGGTTGGGATGGAGGGCGCGTAAGGGTCTATAGCAAAGCGCTGGTTGAGGAGAACGAAGAAGAAATGTTGAAGGCAGGATAGAGTTCCGAGGCGTAGGGTAGGTTTATCCGGTTGGCGGTGAGCCCGGAGCCCAAGCTGACGATCGCGCGCAGCTACCCCGCAAGGGAAGCGGTGCAAGCAGGTCGAGCGAGGGTCATTAAGCGAGCTACTGGCCGAGACGAATGGACCCTACACCACCTCGGAACTCTCTTACTTTTGGATGTGTGTTTGCGGTCGCTTGTGCGTGATGAGTGCTGCTATTTTCCCGCTTTCAGAACTACGGTGTTGCGCTCGTCGCCGGCGATGATTCGGTAGAACTTTCTTAATTCTTCAGCCCGATCCACCCGGACGCTCAATTCCTTGACTTCGAAAGTCCGCTTGTAGTCGATGATATTCCCTTTCACTTCTGTTTTGGAGTGATAGCTGGCAAAGCCGTAGTCGACGTCCACTGGTGCCGGCGTGTCATCGACTACATATCCATCCGGAATCACAATCTCAAAAGCATCGGTATCGCGGGCTGGACCCTCGAATTCGATTGGGAACTTCCGTGGTTCTTTGGTTTCAAGAAAGCCAAAGCCCTTGGTGCCAAGAACCCTGGGGCGCACCAGGAGCATGCTTCCCGTATTCTTGGCATAACCGGCGGTTTCGAAGGCGTACTCGAATCCGAATGGCTGCTCCATCAGAGTAAAGTTGATGATGCGGGCCTTTGTGATATTGAAGTTGGAAAGCGAATTGGCGAGCAGACTCTCTATGGGCTTAATCCGATCGGAGTCCTTGGTCGTCGTTCGCAGTGCCCACCGCTCCGACGACGCACGTTCCCCCAGACGTACCTCCTTTACTTCCCCGATCAGATTTCCCTTGTCATCCAATTTGAGCTTGGCCGTTCGCTCAACGCTGTTCATCGCCGAGGGCTGCTGAGGCAAAGCCAGCAACTCGCCACCTCCCGGAATGACCAGAAGCGCATAGTTTGCCTGAAGCGCGCCGCGAATCTGGCCGAAAGGCGTCATTTCGTCCGTAGGGTCGAAAAACAGAAGTCTACCCAGCTTGGGATGTTGCAGAATCGCGACCAGGGAAGGGTCATTCACGCCATCCGGCAGCCTGATGGCGAGAATCGCGTGATTGAATCCATGGTGAGCCGGAGTCTCTGGAGTGACAGCTCCCCGCTCGGTATTGATCGCAACGTGGTAAGAATCGACACCGACCTCGTGCAACATGGACCGCATCAGGGTCGCCTTGTCCTTGCAATCACCGTACCTGTGTGCGAATACTTCAGGCGCCGGATGAGGCTGCCATCCTCCAATGCCCAACTCGATTGCTACATAGCGGATGTTGTGCTGGACGAATTGTGCGATCGCCTGCATTTTTGCCAATTGCGGTTCTTTTCCCGCAGTAAGGGTCGCGACCTGCTGCTTGATCTCAGGCGATGCGTCGAGACGTCCGGCAAGAAGACCTGAATACCACTTGCCCATGTCGCTCCAGCCCGCGAATCCACTTACTGCTCTTCCCTCCGGTGGGAATAGCGTGACGATCATTTGCCCCATCACGCCACTGACCGGCGGCATTGCCGGCTCTCTGCGGATAGGACCGACATCTGTGACCGTCCACTGCCAGAGATTGCTTCCCCCGTCGGTTGGCTTGAGCTCGGGATGGTTGAGCCATGCGGACTTGTACTCCCATCCGGGCGGCAGTTGCAAAGAGTAATGGCTTTCGCGGACAGGGTCTGACTCCTGAAACACCCAGGTGTCCTGCAGAAACAGAGGCTGTTCCTCCACCTCATACTCATACCCCACAATGTTTCCCGGCTCTGCCGCAGGGATCTGCAGGACCTTGTACTTCACATCAGAGATCAACTCGGCCCCCTCGAGGGCGAGAGAAATCTCGGTCGCCTCTTTGTCCTTGACTTCGAAATCCTTGCCCTGCGCTGGAATGCACCATCCGTGAATGCTCTTGATCTTGCGTTGCGGATTGAAATAAACGTGCACAAAACCCCGGGGGCGGCCATTGGGACGCAGAATCCTGTATGCCTCGCGCACGCTAGTCTTGATCTTGTCAGTCGAGAGCACCGTAACCACAGTGTCTGAGTAGAGCAGCACGGCGTCAGTCTTACCGTCATAAGCCGGCACAGTGGCGTTAACTTGGGCGTGCATCCACTGTGGAGCGTCGCCTGCCAGGCACGAGGCACAGGACAGCACGGTGAGTACAGCGAGCCGAACTGGCCAAAGGCTTCTAATTGTGAGCCGATGTTGCGGCGGGTTGCAGCAAAATCTGTTGTTCATCCCCGGTTCTCACCACCTGGAAGAAGTTGCGCACTGTTGGGTAGTACTTGGCTTCCAAAATAAGAACGTCAACCTTCATTTTCCTCACGACTCGCACCGTGCCATTTCCGTTTTCCATCTTCAGCTCATATGCGAGCGCCTTCAAATCCTTTGTCGTCTGCGAGGGCACACTGCCGACCTGCCATCCGGCGGGCAATTCGACCATCACGTCGTCGGTCTTCTCATATGGATATTCGAAATAAATTGGATACATACGGCTTGTGTGTTCAAAAACATTCCTTTCGTGGGCCGTGAAGAAGCCAACCGGGAGAATTGCTCGTTTGCCGGCGCTTGAAGCCCACCCTGGAATCTTCACCTCCAAAACAGCGACCAGCGGCGTTCCGGTACTTGTCCAGTCCGGTTTGTTGGTTAGTTCGACCTCTGCGGCTGCCGGAATCTGGTTCTTCACAGACTCCTCCAGATACTTCTTGCGCGCAGTGTCGTCTTCGTGGCGCTCTTCCAGGCGGCGGTACATGGCCTCCAGCCCGGTGTAGGTTACGGTCAGTTGTCCCTCCAAGTCTCCGGTATCCGCTAGCTTAAGCTTTGCCTCCCGTTGAATCTGAGACTCAGAAGCCTGAGGCAAGGTGGTTTGGATCCAGCTTCCGCCGTCTCCGTCGAGCCGTAACCCCGTAACCCCCGTTTCCGACCAGGTGAGCATTCCGAACGGCGTGAAAGCGCCTCCCGGATCAAAATAGAGATCCTTGCCACTGACCTTTACCAACACGACGTTGGAGTTCAGTTTGGTGCTTTGCATCATCTTCGGCTCAAACAAATACTGGCGCCGGTCGGCCACCCAGCATCCGTAGGCTTCAAAACCTGCCGCACGCACCAGCGCCAGATACAGCCAGGTCAACTGCACACCGTTGCCATAGGCGCGTTTCCAGACGTCTTCGACGTTAGTCAGTACCTTTTCCTTGTCGCGCTTCTCTTCCTGCTCGGTTTTGCGGATTTCGTACGAGGTGTTGCGCATCTGTTGCACGCGGTCATAGATCTTCTTCAGTTCGACTTCGGGAGCATCGCTGGGAGAAACGATCTGGGCGACCGCCTCTTCCATGGCTTTTCGTTTTCCAACGAAGCTCTCGAGCGCAGCATTTCTCTTCTTACCAACTGTCTTCCAGTACTTATCGGGATCGCGTTCTGGCAACTCTTCGTCGTAAACGAAATCCACCCGTGCCTTCATTTCATTCTCGGGAGGCATGAAATCCTCCGCCTGGAACGCTGGAATGTTATGCGCCTCCATCTCGACAATGCTGTTGGGTGCTTGTTTCGGGGTGCTGCCTTCCGGCAGCAGCTGCCAAGTCCATCGCAAATGAATCTGCGTGTGGCCCTGGAAAGGCTTAAGCGAGAACTTGGCGGCCTTGGTAAACAATTCCTGGCTGAGGATCCAGTGCGAATCGAAGACGTACTGCTCTATGAGGTCGATGGTATAGAGGTATTCGATGATGCTGCCCACTTCGACGTCCGGCAAATTGAAAGTCTTTGCCAGATAGGCGTGCCCCCGGTTCTTTGCAATCGTTCTGTCGAAAACATTGCCATCGAAATCGACGATGGTGCCATTCGGTCTGATCGTGCGAGCGTGAATGCCAACGATATTCCCGAATCCTCGACTGTAAGGAATCTCGACGTTCGCATATTTCAAGCCTTCTTCTTTCAGAATCTTTATCCTCAAATAGTCATCCTCGTGGGCGTTGTAGCCCTGGCTGCCATCGTCTCGATAGACCTCGCGGAAGAGGATAACTGCGGCAGCCCCCGGCGCTTGCGGCTCGCTGGTCATCTTCAACTCGTCAGGATTGACCGGCTGAAAGCCGATACCCGCACTTGCGGAGCCTGGAAAGAGAAGAGGAAATGCCAGGACAGCGATCGAGATAAGGGTGCGAGAGACGCGCATATTACGCTGGCCAGAAGGCATATATCAGACCTCACCTGGAGCAGGTGTTCGAGACGCCATTGACGGGCGGTGGAGGAAGGAAACAGCGACCGGTCGCGGGCCCGAGATTACCGCGCCGATCTACCGGCGACCATACCGTCCAACGCCGCACCTGTCAAGGATTTCGATCACTGTTTCGCCATATTCCCGGGCCCGCCTACGGGATAGATCCTCGGAATTCTCTGCTCTAGGCTCGGTAACGCGGGAAATGCTGCGTGCGGCTCCGTCTGATACCAGTACGCGACTGAGTAATAGTTGTCCGAGCGGTGGTTCGCGTGCCCATGCTCGATCGTTGCCCGCAGCGATTTCGTAAACGGAATCGGAGAATCGAGATGAAAGCGGTACACCGACGATCGTCCTCCGGCGAGTTCCGATCCTACGACTGGCGCGCCGTAGAGTTGGTATGAAAACGGATGTCCACCGAAATCCCACGCTCCCAGAAAGTAGTCTTCCGAGCCAGTGCCGTTGATTGAAGGCAGCTTCTCGCCATCGACAAAGAACATATCGTCGCCCTCGCCCCACCACTTGTCCTGATTCTGCAGCACCGACATTGTGACCCCGACAAAGTGGC
>Ga0209168_10002329_pt1 | contig 13867 bp, 13 predicted proteins | sample Coa_R1_FD_187156 | JGI IMG/M metagenome (GOLD analysis project Ga0209168, IMG submission 187156) | Surface soil microbial communities from Centralia Pennsylvania, which are recovering from an underground coalmine fire - Coalmine... | ecosystem: Environmental > Terrestrial > Soil > Unclassified ... | reverse complement strand
CTTCGGCCTGGCGAAGGAGCGCCGCGTGGGCGCCGAAGTGCGCAAGCTGACGGCCACCGGCATTGTGTTAGGCACGCCGGAATTCATGAGCCCGGAACAATTGCGCGGCAAGCCGCTCGATGCGCGTAGCGACATCTATTCGCTCGGGCTCATGACGTACGAACTGCTCACGGGACAGCTGCCGTTCAGCGGAAAGACGCAACAGGAGATGATGATCGCGCGTCTCAAGGGCGACCCGACGCCGATCCGCGCGATGCGTCCCGAGCTCGGATTCTCGTTGGCCGTCGAAAGGGTGCTGCTGCGCAGTCTGGCGCGGGATCCCGGAGACCGGTACCAGACGGCGCCGCAGTTCGCGTCGGCGTTTGCCGCGGCGGCTCGCGAGCGCTGAGGATGGACGGTCGCCGGTTGCCGGCGGCCCTTCGCTAGCGCGGCACGAAAACGGCTGGTTGCTGCGGGAAGATGGCGCAGTCGGACCGGCGTTGCCGAGCGCGGCCATTTGTCCCTAACTTGAACATATGCAACGCTTCGCGGCATTCGATCCGCCGGAGTACACGTCGTGGACGCGCGTCGACGCGGACGTCGATGCGTTTCGCGAGACGATTGCGCGAGAGCCGGCGCGCGCCGAGGTGGTGGACGCGCTCGATGAAACCGGGCGACTCGCGCTGTACCGAGCGTTGGTCCGCAATCGGCTCACCGACGTAGCGCTCAAGCGGATGGTGCGACAGGGCGTGATCTCCAAGGCCTGGTTAGGCACGGGCGAGGAAGCGGCGACGATCGGTCCGGTGCACGCGCTCCGGCGCGGCGAGGCGGCAGCGAGGAGCCCGGCGCGCGACGTTGCGGCGCCGATGATTCGCAACGGCGGCGCGTGTCTCGAGATGGGGATGTCGGTGGCCGACACGCTGCGTGCGTACATGGGCACGGCGGACGGTCCCTCGCACGGGCGCGATGGCCACTATGGCGATCTGTCCACGGGCGTGCTGCCGCCGATCAGCCACGTCGGCGACATCGTGCCGGTGGTGACGGGGATCGCGTTGTCGTTCCGGCTGCGCGGACAGGACGCGGTCGCCATGACGTGGATCGGTGACGGCAGCACGAAGGCCGGCGTGGCGCACGAGGGGCTGAATTTCGCGGCGGTGCAGCGGGCGCCGGTGGTGTTCATCATCCAGAACAACCAGGTTGCGTTAGGCACGCGCCTCGAGCAGCACCACGTGGCGGCGGGGCACGGGAATTTTGCCGACTGGCCCAAAGCGTACGGCATGTGGGGCGGCGTGTTCGACGGCAACAACGTGCTCGACGCGTATGCGGCCGCGGCGCTGGCGGTGGCGCGCTGCCGCCGCGGCGCGGGACCGGCGCTCCTCGTGGCGGAGACGTTTCGCATGGGCGGACACGCAACGCACGACGAAGCCGAGGCGCGGCAGACGTTCTCGCCATCGCTGTTCTCGTCGTGGGGCCGGCGCGATCCGGTGGCGCTCTACGAAGAGTATCTCGCCGACGCAGGCGTGGCGCGCGTGCGGCTCGAAGAAATCGCGGCGGACGCCGCGGCCGAGGTCGAGCGCGGCGAAGCGGAAGCGTTGGAGAGCCGGTCACAGCACATGCCCGTCGGGAAGAGCGCGCTCGACGGGGTGTACGCAGAGACGGATTCCTAACGGAAGGTCGATCGCGGGAGGGTCGGTGGGGCGATGGGTCCGGGTTTGTGGCGCCGTGCTTGCGATGGCGTCGGCATCCTGCTCGACACAGGATCGAGCGGCGTCACCGACGTCACCGGTGGACAGCACGAGCGCGGCGCTCGCCGGCCAGCTGACGGTACCGAGCGGATTCCAGGTCACCTATTTCGCGCGCAACCTCCCCGGCGTACGGTTCATGGCGCTCGGTCCCGACGGCGCGGTGTACGCGAGCGAGCCCGCGGCCGGGAAGGTTGTGCGCGTGTGGGACGTGAACGGCGATGGCGCGGCCGACAGCGTCGCCACGGCCGTGAGCGGCCTCGACCGGCCGCACGGGTTGGCCTTCCACGGCGGCTATCTCTACATCGCGAGCACGTCGAACGTCGCGCGGGTCCGGTTAGGCGCCGACGGCCGAGCCACGGGGCCGCCGGAAAATCTGGTGTCCATCCCGGGCGGCGGAGGACATTGGACGCGGACGATCGTCTTCGGGGCCGACAGCATGATGTACGTGTCGATCGGCTCGTCGTGCAATCTGTGCGTCGAGACGAACCCGGAGCGGGCATCGGTCATGCGGTTCGATGCCAACGGGCAGCATGGCGAGCGCTTCGCGTTCGGGCTGCGGAACGCGGTCGGCATGGCGGTGAATCCGACCACGCACGAAATGTGGGTGTCGCAGAACGAGCGGGACAATCTCCCGCCCGACCACCAAAATCTGCCGCCGGAAGAGATCAACATTCTGCACGAGGGCAAGGACTACGGCTGGCCGTACTGCTACACGGATCACGGCGCGGCGGTGCCGAATCCCGAGTTCCACGATCCGGCCCGTTGCGCGGGGACGGTTCCGGCCGCCCTCGAGATGCAGGCGCATTCGGCTCCGTTAGGCATGGCGTTCCTGACCAGCGCGACGACCTTTCCCGCCGAGTACCGCGGCGACCTGCTGTTGGCATTTCACGGGTCGTGGGACCGCGATGTTCCGACGGGCGCCAAAGTGGTGCGCGTGCACGTTGCGAACGGCCTGCCGGTGTCGTACGAGGATTTCATCGCGGGTTGGCAGCGGCCCGACGGCAGCCGGTGGGGGCGTCCGGTGGACGTCATGGTGTACAAGGACGGCTCCGTTCTGGTAAGCGACGACCAGGCCGACGCGATCTATCGCGTCTTCCACTAAGCGCGTTACGGGCGCATCCAGCGTCGCGTCCCTGTACGTGAGACTTTGCAGGGTGGGCGCGGTCGCCGCAGGCGCGGCGTGTGTGTTCGGTGCGGCGTCCGCGCGGGCGCAGGCGGCCGTCATCGCCCGCGCGGACACGTTGCTGATCGCCGGGCGCGTGTTCTCCGCCGAATCGCTCTACTATCGCGCCGTGCGGATGGACTCGCACGACCCGGCGGCCCGGCTTGCGTTAGGCAAGTATCTCGCGGCGCGCGGCGCGCTGCGGGTGGGCGCGGTGCTGATGGAAGAGGCGCGGTACTTCGGCGCGAACGCGGGCGACGTGGCGCGCGCGCTCGCCCCCGTCTACGAAGCGTTGGGCGACTACGCCGCGCTCGCCTCGCTGCCGGCGTCGCCGTTGCCCTACGCCGAGCGCGCGAGGGCCGAATGGTTGGGCGTACATCCCCCGGCGGCGGCGGGTCCCGATTCGGCGTGGGTGCCCTATCGCGTGAGCGATAGCCACCTCCTCGGGCAGGTCGTGCTTCGGTTAGGCGCGGACTCGGTGGTAGCGGCGATCGACGCCCGGGTGCACGGGCTCGTGTTGGATCCGGCGTGGATGCAACGGCGCGAGATCAAACGCTTTGCCTCGCGCGGCGCGCGCAGCGCCGGCGACGTCGCGGCGGTCGCGCTGGCCGTGCGGTTGGGCGCGTTCACGCTGACCAACGTGCCGGTGCGGTTCCAGCTCGAGCGCGAGCGGGCGACCGCCGTGATCGGCCTGGATGAGCTGGCCTCGCTGGCGCCGACGTTCGATCCCGTGGCCGGCCGCATGCTGCTCCGTCGTTCGGGCGACGTCGCGCCGAACATGCCCGGGTTTCGCATACCGACGCTCGCCACCGAGCAGGGCATGTTCGTCATCAAGACCGAAACCGTGTTTCCGATCGGCCACCCCGATGTCCAACAGTATCTCCGACGGGCGCGGTGGACACTGGATGCGCGGAACGGCGAGGTGATCGTCTCCGGGAGATAGCCAGCGCTGGCGAAGCCAACAGCGCGCATGCAACTTGCTGGGACCAGCCCCAGCAATTTCGGCAGCGAGCTCATGGCCAGCGAGCGCATTTCGACCGTCCTCCTCTGCCATGCGGAGGAGCCGCTCCACACGGAAGGCGTCGCGCGGTGGCTCAATGCCACCACGGAACTGCGCGGCATCATCCGGATTCACGATTCGCGTCGCACGTTCTGGCGCCGCGTCAAACGTGAATGGCGGCGCAGCGGCACGCTGGGGCTGGCCGACGTCTTCGCCTTTCGCGTGTACTATCGTCTCGAGCGCGGCTCGTACGACGCGGCCTGGGAGCGCACCGCGTTGGATGCGCTCGAGCGGGAGTGGCCCGCCGTCCCGGCCTCGGTCCCGGTGCTCGACACGGATCGGCCTAACGGAAAAGAGTGCGAAACGTTTCTGCGCGAGCGCGCGCCGGATGCGGTGGTCGCCCTGTGCAAGCACATCCTGCAACCGCGCATCTTCGAGATTCCGCGCGCGGGCACCCTGATCTTTCACGACGGCATCGCGCCGGAGTACCGGAACGCGCACGGCTGCTTCTGGGCGATGGCGAAGGGTGACTTCGACCGGGTCGGCCTAACGGTGCTGCGCGCGGATCGCGGCATCGATACGGGTCCGATCTTCGGGTACTTCCGCTACGGCTACGATCCGGTCCGGCAGTCGTACGTCGAGATCTCCAACCGCGTGCTGCTCGACAACCTCGCCGAGATCACGGACTTGCTGCGGCGCATCGTGGCAGGTGAAGCGCAGGCGATCCCCAGCGACGGCAAGGCCTCGGGAATATGGGGCCAGCCGCGCCTCACGACCTATCTCGGACTGAAGCGACGCTTGCGGACGGGGAGGCGATGATGCGTGCGATCGGATTGGAGTATCATGATGTCATCGCCGGCGAGGACTTCGACGCGAGCGGATTCCCCGGCGCAGCCGCGGCGAGTTACAAGCTCACCGTGCCGAGTTTCGACGCACACATGCGGGCGATCGCGGCGACGGGCGCGCGAGTGGGTCGCGTCGACGCGGCGTCGGACACGCGGGACGGCGCCATGCCGGTGTTTCTCACCTTCGATGACGGCGGCTCGAGCGCGTTCCACGGTACGGGCGCGTGCCTCGCGCGTTTCGGTTGGGCGGGGCACTTCCTCGTGACGACGTCGCGCATCGGCACACACGGTTTTCTCGACGCGGCGCAGATCCGCGCGGTGCAAGCGTCCGGTCACGTCATCGGGAGCCACTCGTGTACGCACCCGCTCCGGTTCTCCGCGTTAGGCAGAGCGGCGATGCTGCGCGAATGGGCGGAGAGCCGCGACGCGCTCGAGCAAATTCTCGGTGCGCTAGTGACGGTTGCTTCGGTGCCCGGCGGCTATTTCCGCCGGATCGCAGCCGAGACGGCGGCGGAAGCGGGATTGCGCACGCTGTTCACATCGGAGCCCGTGTCGAGCGTGCGCACGATAGCGGGATGCACGGTACTCGGCCGATGTTCGATCCGACGCGCGACGCCGCCGGAGGAGGCCGCGGCGCTGGCGTCGGGTCAGCTGGGACCGCGTGCCCGGCAATGGGTCGTGTGGAACGGGAAGAAAGCGGTGAAGGCGGCCGGCGGGCGCGTCTATCTGTCTGCGCGCGAGTGGTTGTTCGAACGCGGCGCGCGGGAGCACGCCGAGCAGGCGTCCGAGACCGTGGTGCCCGATCGGCGCCCGCCGCTCGCCTAACCGTAGCTCACGCGTGCACTCGTTCAGCGTCGGGCGACGCCGTACTTGGTGAGGATCGCGCGCACCTTGTCGAGCGGGATGGCCTCGACCGTGTGGCCGTTGCTCGTGACCGTCGTGGCCATGAACATCGAGTTGTAAATCGCTTCTTCGGTCGACTCGATCACGGCCTCGAAGAGCGGTGACATGTCATCGTTGGACAGGTCGGCGATCGGGCGCGCCACGGGCGGCTGCGGCGCGGCACTCGGCGCCGGCAACGTGAGGTGCCGCCGAACCTGCTCGGCGGTGGAGAAGGCGATCACGTAATCGCCCGAGCCATTCGATTCGTCGGAGCCCGTGCGCGCGAGACCGGACATGGCGCGCGCGGCAAGGCGTTGGACGTTACGGTCGGAGAGCGGCGCATCGGTGGCGACGACGATCATGATCGAGCCGTCGCCGCGCTCGGCGGCCACATCGTTCTTGAACGAGTAGCTTCCTAACTCGCGGCCGACTGGGGCGCCGAGCACCTGCAGGACGCCGCCAAAGTTGGACTGGACGAGGACGCCCACGGTCCAGCCGCCGAGTGAGCGCGGCAACACGCGCGATGCCGTGCCGATTCCACCCTTCCAGCCGAATGCGCGCGTGCCCGCGCCGGCGCCGACGCTGCCTTCGGCGACCGGTCCGCTCGAGGCCGCGGCGAGCGCGCGGTGCACGTCGTCGGCGGAGACGGGGCGCGAGCGGATGGCGTTGAGCCATCCATCGTTTGTCTCGCCGACCACCGGATTGATGGACACGACGTTCTGCATTCCCGGTTGGGCGAGCATCTCGGCCACGAGCGCGTCGGCGGCGCGCCAGACGCACAGCGTGCACGTGAGCAGGACGGGTGTCTCGAGCTCGCCCAACTCGTCGACCTGCGTGGCGCCGATCAGTTTGCCGAACGCATTGCCGACGTACACGGCGGCGGGCACTCGATCCAGGAACATGTTGCCGGCATGCGGCAGAATGGCGGTGACGCCGGTGTGGACCGAATCACCTTGCGTGATCGTGACCTGCCCAACGAGCACGCCGTGCACGTCGGTGATGCCGTCGAGCGAGCCCGGTTGGAAGATCCCCGGCTTCACACCGAGGGCGCGCGCTCGCGTGCGTGTCTCTTGCGCGTGGAGTGCGGGTGCCGGCGTTAGCACGGCTAGGTAGGCCAGCGCGCCGAGCACGGCGCGGCGGGTGCGATACGGAACGAACGCGGGCATCGTGCGGGTCTCCTCGAAAAAGCTCAACGGCTCGGAAAGGGTAAGGCCTGCGGGTGGATTCGAAGCGAGCCCCACTCGTCGAGCCGCGTGGGTCGGGGCTTGACAGCTAACGCGAGACAGTATAAACTCGGCGGCCCTGGGAGTCGCGTCCCGATGTTCAGCAGTCGTTGCTCGCGCCGGTGCGCGCGTGCGAACGGCAGCATTCGATGCACGAGAGCGCATCGGATGGCATCGGGGACGCGACTTTCTCGTTTCGGGAACGTTATGTCCGCTTTCACGTTAGGACTGTGATGATTTCTTCGTTCTTGACCGACAACGACTTCGAGTCAATGGCGCTCGCGGCGCAAGCCCCGGTGAAAATCGGGCGTTGCGATGGCGTCGCGCCGGCTGCCAGTCGTTGGCCGCTCGTGCGCTCGGTTTCGGACCGCGCGCTCGCGACGGAACCGCTGGCCAGGACGCAGAGGTACGACGCACTCGGCAGCACCACAACCGATCCAGGCGGGAACGCTCCGTAGGCGGCCTTCGGGCCATCGATTCGGAGCGAGATGTTGCGCCCCGCCTTGCCACGAGCAGGCGGGGCGTTTTGTCGTTAGGCCGTCGTACTTGAGGGTTGGGCAGCAGCAAGCAGTAGCAGGTCCGTCACCGACCGGCGGGGCCAAGGCGCTCGAGCAACGGAACGCGACTCCCATGCTCGGTACGCGTCTGACGCAGTCGTCGGCGGTGGCGGTCGTTTGTTGGTCGTGTGCGGGTCGCCGCTGGTGGGTTATCGACACTATCCCTGGCAAGGATCCCGGTTTTCGAACCCGGGGACCCACCGCACCATTCATCCGTGCACGGCTTTCACCTCGACCACAGGAGGGCGAGATGATCGATTTCACGCAGTACGTTGCGACTCGCCTCGGGCGGTTGGTGACGCCGCAGGCCGAGCCGATGCCGGGGACGCAGCAGGTGCCTAACGATGCCGGCGGGTACGCGTGGGCGGTGGACGCCTGGGTCCGGCTGGACCGGTTTTTGGTGCTCGGCACCGAGGGCGGGACGTTCTACGTGGGCGAGCGTCCGCTGACGCGGGAGAACGCGGCGGCGGTCGCCATGTGCCTAACGGAAGACGGGCCGCGCGTGGTCCGGCGCGTGGTCGAGGTGAGCCTGTCGGGGCGGGCGCCCGGGAACGATCCGTCGTTGTTCGTGCTGGCGATGGCGGCTGCCGCGCCCGACGCGGCGACCCGCGATGCGGCGTTGGGCGCGCTCAACGTCGTGGCGCGCACGGGGACGCACCTGTTTCACTGGCTGCGGTACGTGACCGCGTTCCGTGGCTGGGGCCGTGGCGTGCGACGGGCAGTGGCGCGCTGGTACACGGCCAAGCGTCCGGCGGATCTCGCCTACCAGTTGCTCAAGTACCGGACGCGCGACGGATGGTCGCACGCCGACGCGCTGCGGCTCGCGCATCCGAAGGCGCCGTCGGATACGCATCAGGTGTTGTTCCGGTACGCCGTGGACCGAGCGGAACACGGAGGCGAGCACGAGCGCCGAGCGGATCCCGAGGTGATGGGACGGCTTGCCGCGGTGCAGTCGCTTCGTACGATGTCGCCGGCGCAGGCAGCCGCCGTGATCCGGATTTATCGGCTCACGCGGGAGATGGTGCCGACGGAGCTGCTCACGCACCCGGTGGTGTGGGCGGCGTTGCTCGACCGAATGCCGCTCGCGGCAATAGTTCGCAATCTCGGTGTGATGACCGCGGTCGGGTTGATCGCAGCGGGCAGCGACGCGGCGCGGTACGTCGCCAGCAGGTTAGGCGATCGCGCAGCCGTACGGCGGGCGCGCGTGCACCCGGTGGCGGTTTTGTCGGCGCTGGCGGTGTACGTGCACGGGCACGGCGAGAAGGGCAGCCGGGCGTGGACGCCCGTGCGCGAGGTGGTGGACGCGCTGGATGGCGCCTTCTACCTGGCGTTCGAGAACGTGCGGCCGTCGGGGAAGCGCATCGTGCTCGCGCTCGACGTGTCGGGCTCGATGGGGAGCTCGGTGATGGGGATGCGACATCTGTCGTGCCGCGACGCGGCGGCCGCGATGGCACTGGTAACGGCGGCGTCCGAGCCGGCGCATCGGTTCGTGGCGTTCACCAGGGGGAACCATCCCTCGCGGTGGCGGGCGCAGCACGGCACGCAGTTCGACATTGGCCTAACGGAGCTCGCCATCTCACCGCGCCAACGGTTGGACGACGTGGTGCGCGCGACGAGCGGGCTCCCATTCGGCGGAACGGACTGCGCGCTGCCGATGGTGGAAGCGCGCACGCACCGGTGGGCGGTGGATGCGTTCATCGTGTACACCGACAACGAGACGTGGGCCGGACCGGTGCATCCGGCGCAGGCGCTCCGCGCGTATCGGGAGCAGATGGGCATCGCCGCGAAGCTGGTGGTCGTGGCGATGGCGTCGAACGGATTCAGCATCGCGGACCCGAACGACGCGGGCATGTTGGACGTGGTCGGCTTCGATGCGGCCACGCCGCAGGTCGTGAGCGACTTCCTCGGTTAGGCGTGGACGCGCGCACCACGCCTAACCGGCGGGTGCTCGCGGGCAGTCCGGTGGGCCGCGCGCGATGCGCGGTCCACCACCTACACCTTTACTGGGAGACACATGTTGAACCGCGTCCGGGCGTTCTTGGAGCCCGTCGAGGATGAAGAGCCGCCATACGGCGACTTCGTCGTCGTCTCCGGACCGTTCGGGTCGTTGTGCGTGACGCGCGACGTGGCGCGTGACATCGAGCGTATGCTCGATCGCCGGTGGCGGCCGCGGTGGGTGGTGTTCCGCGACCGCGTCGGCTCGCGCGTCCGCGTGCGTACGAACGAGATTCGGCTGGTGGTGGAGTCGACCGCCGCTCAGCGGGCTGGTGACCGTCGGCTGGACCGGGCGCGTCGGAAGGAGGAAAAGGCCGATCGCCGCCCGTGGGAGGATGACTGAGAATCGGTGCGCACTCGTTGCCACGGCGTGAGCGTGGCGCTATTTCTGTCCCGCCACCGATCCGGTTTTCCCTCACTCCATTCGACACCATGAGAACAACGCGTTGTGCTGTCGTGTTCGCCGCAGCCATGCTCTCGGCATCGGCTGCGGCAACACAGCAACCGCGACGGCAGTCGCGCGGAGCCGCACCCGACACGACGGCTCAGGCAACGCCGCTCGATCACTTCTTGAAAGGATTCAGCCTGCGGTCCGTGGGCCCCGCGGCCTACAGCGGGCGCGTGACCGCGTTCGCGGTTCCGACTCCGTATCACAACACGATCTACGTGGGCGCCGCCGGCGGCGGTGTGTGGAAGACATCCAACGACGGCATCACGTGGCGTGAGATCGGCGACTCGCTCGGCGTCACGACGATCGGCGACATCGCCGTGGCACCGTCGGACACCAACGTCGTGTGGGTGGGGACCGGCGAGAAGAATAGCTTGCGGTCGCAGTCGTGGGGCAACGGCGTGCACAAGTCGACCGACGGTGGACGCACGTGGCACCACATGGGGCTCGGGGACACGAAGGCGATCGGCAAGATCGTGATCGATCCGCGGGATCCGAACACTGTGTACGTGGCGGCGTTGGGCCACTTGTGGGGGCCTAACGCGGAGCGCGGCGTGTTCAAGACCACCGACGGCGGCGCGACCTGGACGAAAGTGCTGTACGTGGACGACAGCACGGGAGTCGTGGACCTGGTGATGAGCCCGGGCAATCCGGACGTGCTGTACGCGGCGGCGTGGCACCGCGTGCGGTGGGGCGGGTCGCACATGCAGGGCGTGGGAGCCGGGAGCGGCATCTATCGGACGGGCGACGGCGGCCACACCTGGCAGCGCCTGACCGACCCGGCTCGGCGCAACGGGCTGCCTAACGGCCACATGGGGCGCATCGGATTGGCCGTCACGGCGGCCGACCCGCATACGGTGTACGCGATGATCCAGGTGGACGAAGGCGTGACCGATGCCGAGCAAGGCCGTTACGGCGGAGTGTTCCGGTCCACGGACGACGGCGCGTCGTGGACGCAGGTGAACGATCTGCAAGCCGTGCCGCACTATTATTACGACGCCATCGTGGCCGACCCGACGAACGCTGACCACGTGTACGTGTTGTTCTCGCCAATGCTCGAATCGAAGGATGGCGGCAAGACGTTCGCGCGCGACTCGCTGCACCTCGTGCATGTCGACAACCACGCCCTGTGGATCGATCCCGCCGATGCGCACCACATGCTGCTCGGCAACGACGGTGGCGTGTATCTCACGCGAGACGGCGGGAAAGCATGGGCGCACATGGTGCTGCCGATCGGGCAATTCTATACGGTGATCGTCGACAGCTCGGTGACGCCGTATCGCATTTGCGGCGGCCTCCAGGACAACGGCGTGTGGTGCGGCCCCAGCGCGACGCGAGATACGTTAGGCATCACCGACGCAGACTGGTATCCGGTGGAGGGCGGGGATGGGATGTGGGTGCAGATTCCGTGGAAGGACCCGTACACCGTGTACGCCGAGTACCAGTTCGGCAGCATGTCGCGGCTGGATCTGCGCACGTCGAAGCGCGATGAGATCAAGCCGCTGGCGTTGGACGCAGGCGAGGGCAGTGGATACGACTTCACGTGGGGCTGGACCGCACCGATGTTGCTGTCGCAGTACGATCCAACGGTGCTGTACGTGGGTGCGAACCATCTCATCCGCATGACCGACCGCGGCGACAACTGGAAAGTCCTCGGTCCGGACATGACGCGCGCGACGCGCGAGCATCCGGCGCCGGAGGAAGGTAATACATCATACCATGCGCTGTTTTCGATCGCCGAAAGTCCTCGGAGCGCGGCGATTCTGTGGACCGGCAGCGACGACGGGCTGGTGTGGGTGTCGCGCGATACCGGTACGGCGTGGACCAATGTGACGGCCAACTTCCCCAAGGGCGCGCCGACGGACTGCTTCGTGTCGACGATCGTCGCATCTCGATTTGCCGATGGCGCCGCGTATCTCACGTACGACTGTCACAGCCGCGATGACTACAAGCCGCACGCATACCAGACCACCGACTTCGGCAAGACCTGGACGGCATTGCCGACCACCGGCCTGCCGGCGGACGGCGGCAGCTACACGATCGTGGAGGACGTGATCAACCCGCGCCTGCTCTGGTTAGGCACCGAAACAGGCGCCTACGTGAGCGTCGACAAGGGCGCCCACTGGTCGCGGTTCGGCAAAAACCTGCCGCCGGTGCCGGTCGAGAAGATGGCCGAGTCGTTCCGGCAGAAGCAGCTGGTGGTGAGCACGCACGGCCGTGGGATGTGGGTCGCCGAGATTGGACCGCTGCAGGAGATGACGGATTCGCTGGTGGATCAACCGGCGCACCTGTTCGCGGTCGCGCCGGCGCTGCAGTACCGGTACGCGGACACGTATCCGAGCTTCGCCAGTCGTCCGTTCGTCGCGCCTAACCCGTCGCGCGGCGCGCGGATTTTCTACTGGCTGAAGGACGCGCAGTCGGGGCCGGTGGACCTGTTGATCACGACGGCCAAGGGCGACACGGTGAAGTCGCTCAATGTGGCGGGCTATGCCGGGCTTCAGAGTGCGACGTGGGATCTGTCGCGGGACAAGCCGCGGCCGCGGGAGAAGGGTGGGCCGACCTCGACCGCGGAGCTCAAACGCGTGGAACCGGGCGACTACGTGGTGCACCTCACGGTCGGGAAGCTCAAGATGGAGCAGCCGGTGAAGGTGCAGGAGTGGCCGGCGGACACGGTGGGCTGGGTGCGTTAGGCGGCAGACGCGGGGGCGTAGCTATGTTTCGCCAAGGGCTTCGAGGTCAGCGACGTCCTTCGTGCGTCCGGACGCCCGTTTGTTGAGCACGAACGCGCGGAGGCCGAGCACCGGTACGCGAACACCCGCAATTTCTCCCTCGGTGCGGTCGGACCAGGCCGCATCGAAGTCCACGCCGCTAATGGATGTGAGGACGTCAATGCGATACGGGGGCACACCCAGCTGGGCCACGACATCAGCCCTAGTGAAGTCGGCGGCGTTGATGCCCAGATCCGTCGGTGCACCAAAGCGTTCGAGCGCACTCATGAGCCGCGATGCGTTGTCGGCATCGGGCCGGACCCACACATCGAGGTCGCCCGTCGCACGAGGGACGCCGTGAACACTCAGGGCGTGCGCACCGACGACGAGAAATTTTATTTTCGCGGCAACAAGCTCGCGCAAAAAGTCGCGGAAATCTTCGATCACCGGCGTTCAGGACGCCCTTGTTCGCGCAACGTGGTCAATCGCACGGGCATGTGGCGGCGATCGTAACTGGGAAAGGGTCTGCCCGTCGCAACCCATGCGAGATTCGACAGCTCCGCCAGCATGTTGAGGCGCTGCGCACTGGTGGTACCCAGGCGCGCGTCGCGCGCTTCGGCGCTTGCGAGCGGAATGATTCGATAGGTCATCGCACGCCGCTTCATGCGAGCAATATGCGATGACACGCCCTCACCTACCAGTAGGGTGTCGCACCAAGGCGGATCGGGGCGTGGTGGTGCACGCCGGCGCGGGCGAGACGCCGGAGCAAGAGTTGCGGCGGCTGCGGCGTGAAGTGGAGACGCTGCGCCAGGGGCGGGACTTCGCAAAAAAAGCGGCGGTGTTCTTCGCGAAGGAGTCGCGGTGACGTACGCCTGCATCGCTCGCCATCAGGGCGAGTTCCCCATAGCCCGGAGTCAGGCGAATTCCACGCCCGGACAGCGACAACACCACAGAGTACCGTCACCACATAGAGCGCGGTGGTTCGCCTGACGCGGGACACAAACCCTTCTCGGAAGCAACCATGACAACGCAACCAGAGAGCGGTTAGGCCATACACGAACACGCCAGAGAACAATGCCGGGACGATGTTGATCGCGAATCCTACGACCTCCGAGAGCCTAACTGATCGCGGCATAGCGTTAACGGTCTCGATTGCTATGCCGCTGAGCGCAACAGCGGCGAAGATGCCTCCAGGCAGTGTGACGACATAAGCAATGTTGTCGTGATTCTGCGTTGCGTGGCCCAAAGTTCGTCCTAGACCAAGGATGAAAAGCGGTTTGTGCATAACGCGGCGGGCTATGTTCTTGCCCGCTCATCGAATCG
>Ga0209168_10002326_pt1 | contig 13877 bp, 7 predicted proteins | sample Coa_R1_FD_187156 | JGI IMG/M metagenome (GOLD analysis project Ga0209168, IMG submission 187156) | Surface soil microbial communities from Centralia Pennsylvania, which are recovering from an underground coalmine fire - Coalmine... | ecosystem: Environmental > Terrestrial > Soil > Unclassified ... | reverse complement strand
GGCCGCGATCGCCTCCAAATCGGGCTGCGCCGCCGACCTCCTGAGGGAGCGCCGGCTGGACGCCGACGTTCTTCTCAAGGCCGCGCGCGTGTTGGTCGACGATCGATCCGACGCGGTGGGCCGCGCTATGCAGCGGGCCCGGGAGCTCGCCGCGCGCTCGACCGTGCGCGATCCGAGCGCGATCCATCTGCTCTTCGCCCTCTGCCAGGATCGCGCGACGGCCGCCTTTCGAACGATCACCCAATGCGGGTCGGACGTGGCGAAGCTGCGGACGGCCGCGATGCAGGTGGCGATGGGAATCGTCGGGCCGCGCCGGATCCCCGGCGCCGCGCAGCTCTCGCTGTCCCCGGGTGTCGCGGCGCCTTCCCGGCCGATGCCCCCGAGGCGCCCTCTCGCGGCGGTCGACGCGCCCGCCGCCCTCAAACTTCCGACCCCGACCGTCTCGGCGCCGAAGGTCCGGCGGCAGCGTCAGACTGCGCCAGTAGCCGCGCCGACGGTCCGGACGGCGGGAGCGTCGCACTTCGAGCTCGATCCAAAGACGTTTCCGACGCTCGTGGCGATCGGCAGAAACCTCACGCTGGCCGCGGCGCGCGGCGAGCTCGATCCGGTGCTCGGGCGTGAAGCGGAGATCGATCGGACCCTCGACGTCCTCGCCAAGCGATACGCCAACTGTCCGTGCCTCGTCGGCCCCGCGGGGGTCGGCAAGACCAGCGTGGTGCGCGGTTTGGCGCAGCGCATCGCGGACGGTGAGGACGCCGCCTCGTCGGGCGATCGTGTGGTCATCGAGGTCGACGCCGCGGGCTTGCTGTCGGGCACCGGCGTGAGGGGCGCGCTCGCCGAACGCGTGGCCCAGGTGAAGGCGGAGGTGGCTCGCTCCAAGGGGCGAGTCGTCCTCTTCTTCGACGAGCTTCACGCGATCCTCGCCGCCGACGAGGAGGCCGCGTCCGAGATCAAGGCGGCGCTCTCCCGCGGCGAGCTCGCGTGCATCGGCGCGACCGGCGCGGACGACTACAAGCGGATCGTCGCGGCGGACGCGACCCTCGTCCGCCTGCTCACCCCCATCGAGGTCGTCGAGCTCGGTCCAGACGAGGCGGTCCTGGCGCTCGAGCGCGTCGCCCCGGCGTTCGAGCGGCACCACGGCGTCCGGTTCGCCTCGGAGGCCATCGCCGCCGCCGTGGCGTGGACGGCGAGGTTCGTTCCCGAGCGCGCCCTGCCCGACAAGGCCGTGAGCGTCCTCGACCTGGCCGGCGCGCGGACGCGGCGCCGACGGGAAGCCGAGGTGGGTCGCGAGCAGGTAGCCGAGGTGCTCAGCGAGACGACCGGCGTCCCCGTCGAGCGTCTGCTCGAGACCGACGCGGCCCGAATGCTCCATCTCGAGGAGATCATGGGCCGGAGGGTCGTCGGCCATGCATCGGCCATCGAGCGGATCGCGCGCCTGATCCGGCGCAATGCGAGCGGGTTTCGCTCGCAGCGACCCATCGGAACGCTACTTTTGCTGGGGCCCACGGGGGTCGGCAAGACCGAGACAGCGAAAGCCATCGCCGAGTGTCTCTTCCACTCGCCGCACGCCATCACGCGCCTCGACTTCTCGGAGTACGCCGAGGCGCACGCGATCGCGCGCTTGGTCGGGGCCCCGCCCGGATACGTCGGGCACGAGGGGGGCGGTCAGCTCACCGAGGCCGTCCGAAAACGCCCCTACCAGGTACTCCTGCTCGACGAGATCGAAAAGGCTCATCGGGACGTCCTCGAGGCGTTCCTCCAGGTCTTCGACGAGGGACGAATGACGGACGGCCGCGGGCGTACGGTCGATTTCACCAACGCCGTGATCGTCATGACTTCGAACCTCGGCGCGGACGTGGCGATGCCGTCGCCGAGGGCGCGCATCGGCTTCGGGACGCGGGCCGAACGCGACACGCGGGCCTACGAAGAAGCCCTCTGCGCCGCGGCCCGGCACTCGCTCCCACCCGAGCTCTACAACCGGATCGACGAGGTCATCGCCTACGCCCCGCTCGGGCGCGCCGACGTGGCGGAGGTCGCGCGGCGCATGCTCTCGGCGCTCGGGGAGGACCTCCTTCAGGCGCGGGGTGTCCGCCTGGACGTGGGCGAGGCCGCCATCGCCGCGCTGCTCGACGGCGGCGGCTTCGATCCGGATCTCGGCGCGCGGCCCATGCGGCGCGCCATCGCACGTCTGATCGAGGCGCCCATCGCGGAGATGCTCCTCAAGGGGGAACTGTCACCGGGCGACGTGGCCCTGCTCGATGCGGAGGGGGGGACGGTCGCCGTGGACGTGCTTCGAGCGCGCCGTGCCGGCGCGACCGCGTGAGCCGCCGGGGCGTCGTGTCCCTTCCGGCGCTCAGTAGTGCGGTGGCGGGTCGTTTCCGGCCGCCGGCTCGGCGTCCGCGGTGCGTTCGCGAAGGCTCCTCGCCTCCAGCATGAGTGCATCGATCGTTCGTTGCTGGACGGTCACCGCGTCCGACAGCTCGTGGGCGAAACGCTCGAGCTTCATGAAGCGAAGCTCGAGCTCCAGCACGCGCGCCTCCATCTCCGCGGTACTCATGGATGGCAATGTAGCGCGCGACGCCACCCGTTGACGGTCGGACCGCACTCGCTCACAGTCGCGGGCATGGGCGGAGGCGAGACGACGCTGACGGGACCGGACCTGACACAAGGCGTACCGATCGCATCGGTCCCCGAGGGGGGGAGCTTGTTGGGGCACGCGCGAGGAGAACCAGTGATCCTCGTCCGCCGAGGTGCCGAGGGGGTCGCGGTCGGAGCCACGTGCTCGCACTACGGCGGGCCGCTCGCTGACGGGCTGGTGGTCGGCGAGGAGGTGCGCTGTCCGTGGCATCACGCCTGCTTCTCGCTCCGGACGGGCGAGGCCGTTCGCGCGCCGGCGCTCAATCCGATCGCTTGCTTCGACGTCGAGACTCGCGACGGCAAGCTGTTCGTTCTCGGCAAGAAGGACCCGGGCACCCGGCGGCCCGTGAGCATGGGTCCCTCGTCGGTGCTCATCGTCGGCGCCGGCGCCGCAGGCAATGCGTGCGCCGAAGCCCTGCGGGCGGAGGGGTACGCGGGGCCCATCGCCATGATCGGCGCCGAGGAGAGCGGTCCGGTCGATCGACCCAACCTGTCGAAGGACTTCCTCGCCGGCACGGCGCCGCCCGAATGGATGCCGTTGCGCGGGGCCGACTTCTACCGCGACAACCAGATCGAGCTCCTCCGGGGCAAGCGGGTCGTCGCGATCGACGCTCATCGCAAGTCCGTGACGCTCGACGGAGGCGAAGGTCGCTCGTATGGGGCGCTCGTCCTCGCCACGGGCGCCGAACCGGTCAAGCTCCAGGTTCCCGGCGCGGAGGCGCCGCACGTCTTCGCGCTCCGCACCCTGGCCGACGCGCACGGAATCATCGCGCGCGCCGCGGCGTCCAAACGCGCGGTCGTCATTGGCGCGGGGTTCATCGGACTCGAGGTCGCCGCCAGCCTGCGTGCGCGGGGTCTCGAGGTGCACGTCGTGGCGCCCGAGGCGACTCCGCTCGCACGCGTGCTCGGGGACGCGATGGGTGCGTTCGTGATGAGGCTCCACGAGGGGCGCGGGGTCATCTTTCACCTCGGTACGACCGTCATGGCCATCGAAGCCGGCGGCGTCCTGCTGGCCGGAGGTACGCGTCTCAACGCGGACCTCGTGGTGGTGGGGGTCGGCGTGCGTCCGGAGGTCACGCTCGCCAAGCAGGCCGGTCTCGCGGTCGAGTCCGGGGTGCTCGTCGACGAGGCGTTGCGCACGAGCGCTTCCGACATCTGGGCGGCCGGCGACGTGGCGCGCTGGCCCGACTGGCGTACCGGGCAGAAGATCCGCGTCGAGCACTGGGTCGTCGCGGAGCGAATGGGACAGATCGCCGCCCGCAGCGTCCTCGGCGCAAAGGCCGTCTGCGACATCGTCCCGTTTTTCTGGAGCGCCCACTACGACGTCACCGTCAACTACGTCGGTCACGCCGAGGGGTGGGATCGGATCGACGTCAGCGGTCGGATCGAGGCGAAGGACGTCGCTCTCGCCTTCCGCCGTGGCGGGCAGACGCTCGCCGTCGCGACGGTGGGCCGCGACGGTGCTGCCCTCGAAGCCGAAGCCGCCATGGAGCGCAACGACGAGGGCGCCCTCGCGCGTCTCGTGCCGGTAGGATCAGGACGGTAGGTTCTCGGGAGCCTCGAGCGCGCGCCGATAGCGCTCGCGGCGCGCCGCGTCCCGGAGGACGTCGTAGGCTTCCTCGAGAACGAAGACGATCGTGCGCACTTGCTCGGCGAGATCGGCCGCTTCGGGTGTGATGAGGCGCGACGGTTCGAACGCGCGTCGAAGCTCGAGGAACGCCCTGCGGATCTCGTATCCCGTCGCTTCGCGGGGGACTCCCAGGACGGCGAAGTAGTTTCCTTCCTGGACGAGCTCGAGCCGCGCGCGAATGCGCTCTCGAATGGCCTCTGCATCGAGCGCGGCGACGTCCGGGGCGCTTCCTTCGGCGGCCTCGCCGCCCGCGCCGCCGCCTCGCATGACGTCGAGCACCCCCAACTGGACCAGGGCGAGCAGTACGGTCGGCAGATCCCCCTCCGGAGACGACGCGAGCGCGTCGCGAAGCGAAGCGTCGGTCGCCGCCCGGATTAGCGCGAGGTCGGCCGCGCCCAGCGCGCACTCGCTCACGAGCTCCGCGGCCGCGCCCTGCATGATTCGAGAGCCCGGGCCTCCGAGTCGTTCGATGGCATCGAGAGGCGCGACCACCCTGCGCACGAGGTCGACGAAGACCTCTGCCCCCGTCGAGCCGCCGAAAACGCTCGGCTCGTCCCCGAGCCGGCCCGGGGCGGCGTCGACGGCGACCCGCGCTCCGGGAGTCTGCATCGCGCGCACGAGGATCCACTCGGCGTGCGCGCGGAGGGTCGTCCACATTTGGTCCTGGCGCAGATACCCTCGTGCGACGAGCGCCGCCGCGGCGTGGCGGCCCGAGAGGGGAAACTTCACCCCCAGCCGGCGCACCGTCTCGCGGGGGAGGTCTCCTCGCGTTCCGAGAAACGCGAGGAGCGACTCCTCTTCGGCCGCCGAGGCAGCGGTCACGATGTCTCCCTCGCGCATGACGATCCGGCGCTCCGCGTCGGGGGAAGTGAGCAGGAGCGTCCCGGTCATCCTCGCCGCGATGCAACGGGCCACGAGTCCCATCGCCTCTCCGCGCCCCACCACCGCCGGCAGCGGCTCGGTCTGCGCCGTCGTCGCGGGCGGGGCGGCCTCGCTCCGGACGTGTCGCTCGGAGCCTCCGTCGCTCGACGTTCCTGGCCCCGTGGGGCCGCCGTGCGTTCCCGCAGGAGTCTGGGAGGCGCCGGTCAGCCAGGGCGAGTGAGTGAGCGGCTCTTCCCCCGTCGCCGGCTTGGGCGACTGCAATCCGCCCGGCGTCGCCCCCCCGCCCGTGGTCGCGCCGGTCGTTCGAGCGACGGAGCCTTCGCCCGTGCGCTCCAGGCCGCCCGAAGGACCGGCCGTGTGACGCGACTGCGGCTGCCCGTCCTCCTCCTCGTCCTCCTCTTCGAGCGGTTCGTCGAGCGTGGCCAGGAGCTCGGCCGGCAGCACGGCCTCAATCTCCTCCTCCGGCGACGGCACGACCGAGTCTGGATCCGGTCGTACCTGCACGCGGCGCTCGGCCTCCGCCAGGAGCTCGCGAAGCTCGGCGCTCAGGGGCGGGGCGACGGCGAACCCCCTCCGGGAGACGAGCTGTCCGGTGCCGGACGGCGGATCCGAGGGCGGCTTCGACGGTGGCTTGGAGGGCGCCTTGGAGGGACGCGCGGCTCTAGGATCGGAGGGCGGCTTGTCCGACGGCGGGTTGGATCCCGAGCGGATGCTCGCCGGGGGCAGGGACGGGGGACTCGATCGAGGCAGGAGCGCCGGGCCAGGTGACGTCGGCGGGGACGCGGGGGGCGACGTCGACCCGCCGCTCGGGTTCGCGCCGTCGTCACCGTGCTGCGCCACGTCGGGGACGTCGGGCGCCCGCCCCTCCGACGGCTGCGAGGGTTCGGCGCGCCCCGTCAGGAGCTCCACTTTCCGAACGAGGGCGGCGACGTCGACAGGGCGTAGGAACAAACCGCTCGCTTCGTGGACTACAGCGTCCTCGGGGCTGCTGATCGTGCCGCCCGGCCTTCCTAGATAGAGCACGTGGATGTCGTCGGCCTCGGGGAGCTCCCGCATGCGCGCGACGACGTCGAGCGCCCCCTCGCTGTCGGAGTCGACGATGACGAGGCGAGGGTGCTGCACCGCGACGCGGGCCACCAGCATCGTAAGCGGCACGTCCACGACGCCGTAGCCCATCCGCCGCAGGACCTGGGCGACCTGCTCCGCCTCGACGGTCGGATCGCTGACGAAGATCGTGGGCGCCGAGCTGCGCGCGCCGTCGCCATGGACTCTCACCGCGCCCAAAGGGCATCAACTCCTTTTCGGGTCGCGGGTGCTCGCGCGCCGTGTCGCGAGGTGCAGGGCGATCCACTCGCCGAGTCGAGGGAGCTGACCGGCGCCCCACACGAGTCCGAAAATGAACAGGACGATTCCGAGCTCCCCGCGGCTCAGTCCGAACATGCCCCCCTTGTACCACCAGATGCGGCGGCGTCAGGGTGCTGGCATGACCCCGCGGTGTTCGGTACATCGAAAACGCCAATGAAGTGGCCAGACCTTCGTCTCGCGGCTCTCGCCTCCCTGCCGCGGTGGGTCAAATGGAGCGCCGCCGGCCTGGCAGGCGCCGCGGCCGCCGCGCTCTTGGTCGTTTGGCTCGTCGTCCGGCACTACGAGGACGGTCTGCCGAGCGTGTCGGAGCTCCGGAAGTACCAACCGCCGCAAGTGACCCGCGTGCTCGCGCGCGACGGGAGTCTGTTGGCTGAAATCTTCACCCAGAGGCGCACGGTAGCGCGCGTCGACGCCCTGCCCGCGCACGTCAAGCTCGCGGTCCTCGCCGCGGAGGACGCGGGGTTCTACGAGCACGAAGGTCTCAACTATTGGGGCATCGCCCGCGCTCTCATGGTCAACCTCCGCTCCCACGCGACCCGGCAGGGCGGGTCGACCATTACCCAGCAGGTGGTGAAGAACCTCCTGCTCAACAGCCGCGAGCGCACCTTCGCCCGCAAGATCCGAGAGGCCCTTCTCGCCCGACGTCTCGAGCACGACTTGCCGAAGAACGAGATTCTCGAGCTCTACCTGAACAACATCTATCTCGGCCGCGGGCGCTACGGGATCGAGGAGGCGGCTCGCGACGACTTCGGCAAGGATGCGAAAGACTTGACGATTGCGGAGGCGGCACTCATCGCGGGCCGAATCGCGAACCCGCGCGACTTCCATCCGCGCGCCAACCTCAACGTGGCCCTCGTGCGGCGCGCGTACGTCCTCGACCAAATGCACTCCAAGGGGTTCCTTGCCGACGCGCCCTGGGCGGCAGCGAAGGCCGAGCCGGCCAGGCTGGCCCCCCTGGCGGACACGCAGAGCGATCTCGCGCCGGAGGCCGTCGAGATCGCCAAGGCGGCGCTCTACAAGCTCGAGCCGGACCAGGCCCGCCTCGGCGGCTTCACGATTACGACGGCCATCGATCCCAGGCTCGAGGCCGCGGCCCGCGCGGCCGTCCGCGAGGGGCTCGGGGCCTACGATCGGCGCCACGGCCTTCAATCGGGCCTGAAGCCCGCGCCCACCGTCGCCGAGAGGAAAGCCAAGGCGCCGCTCCCTCGCGACGCGCTCGTGCCGTTCGAGGGCACTCCCGACTACGACCAGCACAAGGTGCTCGTCGGGGTGGTCGAGTCCGCGGACGACGCCGCGGGCACCTTCGACGTACGCGTGGGGACAGCGGTTGGGTCGGTCCGGCTCGCCGATTTCGAGCGCTACAACCCGAGCAAGCTGGCGCCGACCGCGTTCGCTCCGGTCGGCGCCAGGGTCCGCGTGAGTCTTTTGGCCCCCACGCCGGACCCGTCGCCGGGGGGGAGCGATCGCACGATCAAGGTCCCTCTTCGCGTCGAGTCGGGCCCGGAGGGAGCCCTCGTCGCGCTCGACGTCCGGACGCGCGAGGTCCTCGCGATCGTCGGAGGCTACGAAGCGGCGGCCGGTGCGCTCGACCGAGCGACACAATCCCGTCGCCAACCCGGGTCGACGTTCAAGCCCATCGTCTACTCGTACGCGATTCACACGCGCCGTTACACGGGCGCCTCCCTCGTCGATCCCACCCCGGACGTGTTCGAGGGAGGCTACCGGCCGAACAACTTCGAGGGCTGGCAGGGGCGGGATCCCCTTCGGCTGCGCGAGGCCTTGGCCAACAGCGTCAACGTGGCCGCCGTCCGGGTCCTGCGCGACGTCGGGCCGGAGGGGGTGGTCGCGTGGGCGAAGGCGCTCGGCGTGCAGTCGGCGATGCATGCCGACCTCTCGCTCGCCCTCGGCAGCTACGAGGTGAAGCCGATCGAGCTCGCGGGCGCCTACGCGACGTTCGCCGCCGGAGGCGTGTACGAGGAACCGCGCCTCATCCTGAGGATCGTGGGTCCCGACGGGCGGGACGTTCCGCTTCCGGCGCGTCCTCCGCCCCGCCGGGTACTCGACGACGCCGAGGCGTACGTGGTCACCAGCTTGCTGACGAGCGTCATCGATCACGGGACGGGCGCCAGGGCGAAGGCCCTCGCCCGGCCGCTCGCCGGCAAGACCGGCACCTCCAACGGACCGAAGGACACATGGTTCGCCGGGTACTCGACGGACATCACCGCGGTGACCTGGGTTGGATACGACGATGGTCGTCCTCTCGGCGCGAACGAACAGGGCGCCATCACCGCGTTGCCTGCCTGGATGTCGTTCATGAAAGTGGCGCACGAGGGCCGACCTCGCGTCGAGTTCTCGCGCCCGCCCGGCGTCGTCACCACGACGATCGACGCGCGCACCGGCGAGCTCCCGTACCCCGACGATCCCAACGTCCTCGACGAGGTCTTCCTCGCCGGCACCGAGCCGACCGACGTCGCCAAGCCGCCGAACCCCGCGGCGGAGTCGCCATGAGGGTCTTGCTCGTCGTCGCCACCCTCCTCTGGTCCTCGCGCGTCCTCGCGGCGGGCGCCCTGGACGCCGCCACACGAGAGGCGGGCAAGTCGCTCGTGGCCCCTTCCGGCGCCAGCCTGGTCGTCGCCGCACCTCTCGCCAGCGACCAGTCGGTGATCAAGGTCGACGACCTGGCGCTGCGCGTCGCCGCGCTCCTGGCGGGGTGCATTGGTGCCGGAGCGCGCGCGCATCCACAGACGGCACAGCTGGCGACCGCTCGCGCGCTGGCCGGTCGCGCGAGCGCTCTCGTCTACGTTCAGACGGAGATCGCGCGCGGCGACCTTCGCGTCACGGTCGACGTCTACCCTTCGATGGGCAACGCGTGGGATCGGATTCGCAACCCCCTGCCGTCGCCGACCGGGCACGCCTTCGCGACCGTCAAGGTGGACGCCGAGGTCCGCTCGTACTTGTCGCCTCTGCTTCTCGAGCAGGCGAGCATCTCCCGCGCGCGCACGGACGAGGCAGAAGTCTCGGCGCTCGCGTGCGGTGACTTCGACGGAGACGGGGGAAATGAGATCGTCCTAGTGTCGCGCGAGCGCGTCGCCCTCGGACGCATACGCGATGGAGCGTTCGTCGTGGAGCGCGCCGCCTCTTGGGGGACGCTCGGGCCCAAGCTGCCTGTGCCCATGCGGGAGGCGATCGGCGGCGCCGTCGTCCAGACGGGCCGCATCGCGATCGGCACCACGGAAAGAGGTGGAGTCGCCCTCTCGTCGGACTTCGGGAAGCACGACGCGCTGGCCGGCATCCCGGTGTGGGGGGGCGACGGCCCGGTGTGCCTTCGCGCTGAGCCCTCCGCCGGCTCCTTCGACGGGGCCCCGATCGACTGTGCGCCGACCCGGGACATCCGACCGAAGATGGCGGTGCCAGCGCCGCGATTCGACGCCTTCGCCGCCACGACCGCCTCCGACGCGGCGGGGGTTCCTCGTCTTGTCGTGGCCGTGCGCGAGCCGAGCGGAAAGGTGCGCCTCAAGTGCGGCGACGCGTCCGCTCAGCCCGATGGCACCTTCGGCGCGCAGCTGGCCCTCGGCGACCTCGACGAGGACGGCGTGCCCGAGATCGTGACGACCGGCGACGGTCCCGACGACGGGATCACGATCGGGAGCTGGGATCCCTTCAAGGGTGATTTGCGCCCGCGTCTGCACGTTCCCGCCCCGGCCGGCGTCCGCGCCCTCGCGGTCTGCCCCCCGGAAGCTCGCGGGGAACCGGCGCTCGTCGCCGTCGTCGGCGGCGAGGTGTGGGTAATCCGGGCCGCCGTGCAGGAGCGCCGGTGATTACGCGCAGGCAGTGGCTGCTAGGATCCGCCGCCTTCGCGCTCGCCTTCCCACCGAAGTCCGCGTTTGCGCGGGGGCGTACGCACTACGGCGGCAGCGTGATCCTCCACGCGCCCTGGCCCCTTGGCTGGGTCGATCCTCATCGCATCGACGATCCGGTCGCCGCGTTCTTCGGAGAGGCGCTCTTCGACACCCTGTACGCGAGAGATGCCGGCGGGACGATCGTGCCGTCGCTCGCCGAGGCCGACCCCGTCGTCGATGGCTCGACGCTGCGGGTCGACGTGCGGCAGGGCGTTCGCTTCGCGTCGGGAGCGCCGCTCGATCCGCGCGTGGTCGCGGCTTCCTTGGCGCGCTCGCGCGCTCGGGACGGGGGTCCCTGGCTCCTCGACGTTCCGGTTCCCAGGGTGGACGGGGCGGCGCTCGTATTCGCCACGCGCGATGCCCACCGCCTGGCGCACGCCCTGGCGTCCCCCCTCGTCGCGGTGCTGCCGCCTCGCTTCTCCCCGGAACGGCCCGATGGCACGGGCCCCTTTCGGGCCGAGGTTCGACCGGGCGCGCTCGTGCTCCTACGCAACATCGTCGCCGCGAACGGTCCGGCCTTCCTCGAGTCGATCGAGGTCCGGCGCGCGGCCGACTTGGCCGGGCCGCTTCGCGCCTTCGAGAGCGGCGCCGACGACCTCGGGTGGCTGGGCTCCTTCCTTCACGAACCCCGCCCCGGCGCCCGAGCCTTCGACGGGGGCGCCGTCGCGTGGGTCCTTCTGAGGACGGGGCGCGACGCCGGCGCGCAGGACGTTCCGGGCGGAGCCCAGGCCATCGCCGATTGCGTGCCTCACGCCGCGATCGCGTCGTTCGTCGTCGGCGCGCCGTGGGAGGTTCGCGACTCCACCCGGGCGGGCTGGACCGGGCCGCCGTGCGATCTCCTGGTCCGTGAGGACGCCCCTTGGCTCGTCGAGCTCGCGCGGTCCCTGGCCGCGGCCCTGTCCAGTCCTTCCCACGAGGTAACGCCACGGCCCCTTCCGTGGACCGAGATGCTCCAGCGGCGAGCCGCGCGTGCGTACACGCTCATGGTCGACGTCGCGCGCCCCGCCGGTCCCGGGCCCCTCGGGACCGTGCTGGGCCTCGCGACCGCGGACGATCGCGCCTCGGGCGAGGCTCTGGCGCGGCATCCTCCGCGGGGGGAGCTTCCGCCTCGGGCGGCGACCCGGACCAGCCGGGTCGGGGTCGTGGGCGAGGTCCGCCTGCAGGGCGGACGGGCTCCGGACGTGACACTGCCCCCTTCGCCGTGGGGTCGCGGCATCGACTGGGGAGGCGCTAGCCGCTCTCGAGCTTGAGCGCCCCTCGTCTCGGGGCGTACGGTCGACGGGCGAAATGCGGCTCGCGCCCCGGCTCTTCCTCGCGTTCGGATCGGTGGCCGCGCTGTCCGTCTTTGGTCTCGGATACTCGGTGCGCGAAGACCGGCGGGAGCGCGAGACGAGACGCTTCGAGCAAGAAGTCCGGAGCGCGTGCGATCGCGTCGTGGCGGAGCTGGGCCGGCAGGCCGAAAGCGATCGACTCCTCGTGGCGGGCGCGTGCCAATCGGGGGAGCTCGTCGATCGCGCGCTCATCTGGCTCGAGGCGCGGACCCTCGACGACGAGCGGCGCCTCGCGCTCTCTCGCCTCGTGCCGGAAGAGCGCCGGGCCTTCGACCTGGACGAGCTCCTTCTCGCGACGGCGGACGGCGACTCGCTCGGGCAGGACCCCCTCTCGTCCTTGCGCCGAGAAGAGGTCGTGTTTCTCGTGGCCGGCGATACGGCACGATTCTCCCTGCGCGTCGGGCCGTCGCCCGCGCTCCTCACGCGCTGCCGAAGCGCCGGGACGGCGGGCCGTGCCGTGGGGTTGGTCGGGGCCCGTCATCTGGTCCCCCTGGTCGACCGGCTGGGGAGGACCGTCGATGCGGCCGTCACCCTAGAAACGAGCGCACCGAGCCAAGGTGCGGATGTCGCACGGGCGAGCTGCGTCTTCGCGGACGCCGCGGGGAAGTCGCTGCCCATCGCGGTGACCAAGCCGAAGACGGAGCTGGTCGACAACCTGGCCCGTATCGATCGGACCATCGTGCTCGCGGGCCTCGCCTCCACGGGCGTCGCGCTCTTGCTGGCCGTTCTCCTCGCCCGAAGCCTCGGCCGCCCCATCGCGGAGCTCGCGGCCGAGGCTCGCAAGGTCGCGGCCGGAGAAGCCCGGCCGCTCCAGGTGCATGGCTCCGGCGAGATTGCCGAATTGGCGCTCGCCTTCGACGCGATGCTCGTGGATCTCGAGGCTACCCGACGCAGGTTGGCCGCGACGAGCCGGGTGGCGGCGTGGCGTGAGGTCGCGCGTCGAGTGGCGCACGAGGTGAAGAACCCGCTCGCGCCGATCCGTGCGGCGGTCGAGACGCTGCGGCGCTTGAGGGCGAGGGACGACCCGGAGTTTTATGCCTATTTCGACGAGGCCACCCGCACCGTGCTCGACGAGGTGCATCGCATTTCGAACATCGTGACGGAGTTCACGCGCTTCGCGCGGCTCTCGCCTCCGCGGCCCCAGGCGCTCGACGTCGTCGATCTCGCGCGCCAGGTTGTGCGCCTGCACGACACGGGCGGTCACGGCCCACGAGTCGACGTCGAGGTGACGTGCACGGTGCCGAGCGTGCGCGCCGACCGCGATCAGATCGTTCAGGTCCTGACCAACTTGATCCAGAACGCGCTCGACGCGGTCAAGGAGACCGGCGGGGCGGGCGCGGTGCGCGTGGCGATCGGATCGGACGGCCCAGGCTCCGTGCGGGTCACGGTGAGCGACAACGGGCCAGGTCTGGCCCCCGAGATCGCCGGCAGACTCTTCGAACCCTACGCCACCACCAAGCCGCACGGCACCGGCCTTGGACTTGCGATCGCGCAGCGCATCGCGATCGAACACGGCGGAGAGCTCGCGTACGTCGCAGCGCCGGCAGGACAGGGCGCGGCCTTCCGACTGGTCCTTCCGGTGGAAGGTCCCGCATCGTCGAGCGTCTGAGCGCTGGAACCCCGTGTGATAACGTGGCATTCGTGGTCGAACTCGTCGGGGAGGCCGTGGACACCCGCTACGAGCTCCGCAGGCTCATCGCGCATGGGGGAATGGGCCTCGTGTTCGAGGCGCACCACAAGTTCACGCGTCGAGGCGTCGCGCTGAAGATCTTGCCGGAGGAGCTTCGCTCCAGGAAGGAGGCGCGCGCCCGGCTGCTGCGGGAGGCGCATGCGCTGACGACCGTAAGGCATCCCGGCTTCGTCGAGGTGCTCGACGCCGGCGTGTGCGCTTCCCATGGCCCTTATGTCGTGCTCGAGATGCTCGACGGGCGGACGCTCGATGGCATCCTGGCGGCGCGTCAGAGGCTGACGGTGGCAGACGCGGTGCAGATCGGCCGTCAGGTCTGCGACGCCCTCGCCCATGCGCACGCTCGCGGGGTCATCCACCGCGATCTGAAGCCGAGCAACATCTTCATCGCCCGCAACGAGGTCGGCGAGGAGACCGTGAAGCTCATCGATTTGGGGGTGGCCTCG
>Ga0209168_10002323_pt1 | contig 13889 bp, 7 predicted proteins | sample Coa_R1_FD_187156 | JGI IMG/M metagenome (GOLD analysis project Ga0209168, IMG submission 187156) | Surface soil microbial communities from Centralia Pennsylvania, which are recovering from an underground coalmine fire - Coalmine... | ecosystem: Environmental > Terrestrial > Soil > Unclassified ... | reverse complement strand
TCCCGGTGACACCGGGCCGGCCACGCCCATAACCTCACGTCAGCGACATGTCTCACACGCAAAACCCCCGCCCCACCAGGGCTTATCTCAAATGGACTTAAGATAACCGCCGTTCGGTGCGGCGGGTGAGCCGCTGGGGTAGCCATCGGGGTACGCTCTGAAACGGGTGATCTGTGCTCGCCAGGTGCGAGGCTCAGAGTGCGGAGGTGGCAGCCGCAAGACGCCGCAGACGCTGAGCGGGTGATGAGTGTCTAGGTAGACGGATGTTAGGGCATCACTTGTTACGCATCGCTCTCGCCCGGGCCGCCACGACCACCACCGCGCTCAATCTGTGCCCTCGCACCTCTGGAGGCCTGGCATGACGGTGGTCGAGCGCCGGACCAGCGTTTCGCTCCTGACCTCGCTCCTCTCTGCCGGGGTGCAGGGATTCGGTATCGGGCGAGCTATATCTGAGCTGGGAGGAGGCGCTTGGTGGGAAGTCGCCTGATCTGGCTGTCGGGGGCGCGGCCCGACATCCTCGCACAGTGCGTGTCTGAGCGTCCAAAGTACCGCGCTATCGCGCTGACCGTCCTGGCGACGTCGCCGATGTCTGCCTTCTCCATGGGGATCACGCTGCACGCTGTCTGGGGCATGAAGTTCCCCGTCGCGATCCCGTTCGCGCTCGCCTGGGGGCTCGTCGTCATGAGCCTCAACCGCTGGCTGGTCGTCTCGCTGGTGCGGCAGTCACCGTGGCGCTGCATCATAGCCGCACTGCCCCGGCTACTGCTGGGCCTGCTCCTCGGGACCATCACCTCGGTACCGCTGATACTGGGGCTCTTCCACTCCGACATCGCCTTCCAGATCTGGGTTGACCACACCAGGAATGTGACCGCATACAACAGTTCCCCTGCGGCGGCCTCGCTGAGGATGCCGGATTTCGGCACCCCGAACGGCATCCTGGCGAGCCTTAAGGCACTGGACGAACTCGGAAGCCAGTACAACTTCGTCAAAGAGCTCGCAATCGCGATTTTCCTGTTTTTCACGCTCGTCCAGTGGGCCCCCGTCCTGGAGAAGACGCTGCTCAACCTCGAATCGAAGAGTGCCTACGAGAGACTATTGCACGTCGAGAAGAAGCGGCAGGTGACCGTCTCCAGCGGCTCGGCCCTGGCCGAAGAGATCCGGCGGATGGCAGCCGACGCGCAGCAGTACGCCTGGGAGGACCATCAGCGCCGTGAGGTGGCCGAGGTCCGCGACCAGGCCGACACGCTGACCTACCAGACCGAGAGATTCCTGGACGAGAATCAGGACAAGATTCCCGAGGACGTCAAGGCGGAGGCGGAAGAGGCTCTCGGAGAGCTGAAGAAGGCGCTAGATGGTAGTGATACCGAGGCGATCAAAGACGCCATGAAGAGGGTCACCCAAGTGACCCAGAAGATGGGCGTCCCGATGTACGCCCAGGCTGATGAGACCAGAGCGGCAGCCGGTGCGAACCCCAAGGTGAGCACCGCGATTGAGACCCATGCCAGCTCTCGGCAGCAGATGACTCCGCTATCACTTAGCATCGACCTCAAGGGGGGTATCTTCGCCGAGCTGATCAAGGGGGAGACGGCGGTCCCGACCGCACGGCTGGAAATTCTCGACAGCTCCGGGGACAATCCGCCGTGGGTGCGGATCCAGGTGTTCAGCGGCGAGGATGAGATAGCCGCATACAACAAGGAGCCCATCGGCATGGCGGCCCCGCCCAGTGCCGTAAGGCGGATAGAGGTCACCTTCGACATCGACGCCAATGGCACAGTGCACGTATCGGCCCAGGAACCAGGTGCCGGCACAGCGGGCAAAGAGGAGAGGGACGCGACTGCCGACGGCCCGGCCTTGCCCACGGGACGCAGCCGGATGGCCCTGCCTCCCGCGTCACCCCCGGCGGACGAATGATTCAAGCCCCAGCATTCACCGAGCTGCTCAGACCTGCCAGCCCAGATGGCGCCGTTGTGACCCTCGACGCACTCCATAAGGTGCGGGCGAACCTGGGACCAAGATTTACGGATAATGTTTCTCTTGCCTGGTGATGGATGAGAGGTGGCAAAGCCGATGGCCGGTCGGGGCAGGCTCGCATTGGCCGCATCGTTTGTCGTAGCGGCTGCGGGAGCCGGCGGCTGGGTCTGGTTCGTGTCCTGGCACACGCCGGCCGATGCCAGTACCCGGGCAGCTGTGCTGGGGGTTTTCTTCGGCTTGCTGGCCATCCCGGCAATGGTGATCGCATTGTTGACATTGAAAGCAACGAGAAGCGGCGGGCAGCAATCGGAGAATAAGGGTCCGACCGCGACGTTCAGTCGTAACACCATAGCGGGGATCCGGAAATCAATATATGGCAGAACAGTACTGACAATAGGAGTGTCTCTGGCGACGGGACGTGATCAATGCCTGGCTGGCTGGGCTCCCGGGACCGGAAGAAAGCCACGATCCGGGGCAATAAATTTGTCGGCGATCCCCATATTACTATTGATCAGCGGGAGATTGTCGGCATCTCGGGGTGACCCCGGGAGCCGACGTTTGGGCTCACTGAGCTGGGGAAGGCGCGCGGTTGCAGACTTACATGGGATAGTCAATCGGGAGCGTGGATTTCCAATCCTCCAATGCCACCGAAAGGACCTTGAGAAAACTGGCGCCAAAAGTTACCACAGGGACGGGTTAGCTGGTCGTGTAAGTGCTGGCGGATTACGGCACCGCGGTGAAAGACTGGTTCAGCGGCCAGACGCTTACTGATGTCGGTTTATTGGCGCGCCCGGGAGAGGGCGTATGCCACGAGGATGGGCTGGGGTGGCAATTGTGGCGCGTTCGGTAGGTATCGACCTTGGCACCACGAACTCCGTTGTAGTGGTTCTCGATGGCAAGGAGCCGATGGTCGTCGCCAATGCCGAGGGCTCGCGGACCACTCCGTCGGTCGTGGCCTTCGCCAAGAACGCTGAGGTACTGGTCGGTGAGGTCGCCAAGCGACAGGCCGTCACCAACGTGGACCGGACCATCCGGTCGGTCAAGCGGCAGATGGGTACCGACTGGACCGTCAACATCGACGGCAAGAAGTTCATCCCGCAGCAGATCAGCGCGTTCGTGCTGCAGAAGCTCAAGAGGGATACCGAGGCCTACCTGGGTGAGAAGATCACCGACGCGGTGATCACGGTCCCGGCGTACTTCAGCGACGCGCAGCGCCAGGCCACCAAGGAGGCCGGGCAGATCGCGGGCCTGAATGTGCTCCGGATCATCAACGAGCCCACCGCGGCCGCGCTGGCCTACCACCTGGAGAAGGAGGGCGAGGCCACCATCTTGGTGTTCGACCTGGGCGGCGGCACGTTTGACGTGTCCCTGCTGGAGGTCGGCGAGGGAACGGTGGAGGTCAAGGCAACCACTGGCCTTAGCCACCTGGGCGGTGACGACTGGGACCAGCGGATCGTCGACTGGCTGGTCATGGACTTCAAGAGCGGGTACGGCATCGACCTGTCCAAGGACAAGATGGCGCTGCAGCGGCTGTGCGAGGCCGCGGAGAAGGCCAAGATCGAGCTCTCCCAGTCGAACCAGGCGCAGATCAACCTGCCCTTCGTCGCCAAGTCGGCGGACGGCCCGCTGCACCTGGACGCCAGGCTGACCCGCGCGGAGTTCCAGCGGATGACCGCTGACCTGCTCGACCGGTGCAAGGGCCCGTTCCAGCAGGTGATCAAGGACGCCAGGCTCGGGATCGACGCGATCGACCATGTGGTGCTGGTCGGCGGGTCGACCCGGATGCCCGCGGTGGTCGACCTGGTCAAGTCGCTGACCAACGGCAAGGAGCCGAACAAGGGCGTCAACCCGGACGAGGTGGTCGCGGTCGGCGCCTGCCTGCAGGCCGGCGTGCTCAAGGGTGAGGTCAAAGGCGTCCTGCTGCTGGATGTGACCTCGCTGTCGCTGGGCATCGAGACCAAGGGCGGCATTTTCACCAAGCTGATCGAGCGGAACACCACGTTCCCGACCAAGCGGTCGGAGATCTTCACCACGGCCGAGGACAACCAGCCCTCGGTGCAGATCGTGGTGTTCCAGGGCGAGCGGGAGATCGCCGCCTATAACAAGAAACTCGGAAAATTCGATCTGCCGGGTATCGATCCCGTGCCCCACGGTGTGCCGGAGATCGAGGTCACCTTCGACATCGACGCGAACGGCATCGTGAACGTGTCGGCCAGGGATCTGGGCACTGGAAGGAGCCGGCAGGTGACCATCGTCAGCGGCTCGGCTCTGCCGGCCGAAGAGATCCGGCGGATGGCAGCGGACGCGCAGCAGTACGCCGCGGAGGACCGTCAGCGCCGCGAAGTGGCCGAGGTCCGCGGCCAAGCCGACACGGTGACCTATCAGATCGAGAGATTCCTGGACGAGAACGAGGACGGGGTACCCGAGGATATCAAGGCGGAGGCGGAAGAGGCTATCGGAGAGCTGAAGAAGGCTCTGGGTGGCGCTGATACTGAGGCGATCAAAGACGCCATTAAGAAAGCCAGCCAGTTGAGCCAGAAGATGGGCGTTCCGATGTACGCCCAGGCGAAAGCTGCCGGAGCGGCAGCCGAGGCGAACCCGAGGGCGAGGGCCGCGATTGAGGTCCGTGCCGACTCTCATCGGCAAATAATCCCGCTATCGCTGAGCATAGAGCTCAAGGAGGGCCTCATCGCCAGACTTGCAGAGGGGAATGCGGCGATCCCGGTCACGCGACTGGAAATCCTCACCGGGTCCAGGGTCAACGAGCCGTCGGTGCAGATCCAAGTGTTCCAGGGCGAAGATGAAGTCGCCGCATACAACAAAGAGGCGCCCGGCAAGGAGCACGCTGGGATGCTGACCGTCCCCCGCGCCGTGCCGCGGATTGAGGTCACATTCGACATCGACGCCAGCGGCGCAGCGCGCGTATCCGTCGTGGACTTGGGCGCCGGCGTAGAGGACAAAAAAGAGGAGAGGAACACCAATGCCGACGGCCCGGCCCTGCCGACGGCCCGCGCCCGGATAGCCCTGCCTCCCGCATCCTCCTCGGAGGATAGATGAATCAAACCCTGGTAACAAGCGTAATAACCACGTGTTACGCTAATTCACTGGATGATGGTTTACGGATAGCGTTTCCGTCGCCTGATGGTGCATGAGAGGTAGGCAGAGCCGATGGTGGGTCGGGGCAGGCTTGCATTGGCCGCATCGTTCGCCGCAGCGGCTGCGGGAGCCGGCGCCTGGGCCTGGTTCGTGTCCCGGCACACACCGGCGGATGCCGGTACCTGGGCACCTGTGCTGGGGGTTTTCTTCGGCTTGCTGGCCATCCCGGCAGTGGTGATCGCATGGCTGACATTGAAAGCAACGGGAAACGACGGACAGCAGCCAGAAAATAAGGGGCCGACCGCGACGTTCAATCATAACACCATGGTGGGGAATCCAGAAATCAACATATGGCAGAACAGCACTGACAATAAGAATTCATCTGGCGACGGGACCTGATCAATGCCTGGCTTGCTGGACGGCTCCCGGGACCGGAAGAAAGCCACGATCCGGGGCAATACATTTGTCGGCGATCCCACTATCACTATTGATCAGCGGGGGAATGCCGGCCCCTCGGGGGTGACCGGGGAGTCGGCGTTCGGGCTCACTGAGCTGGGGAAGGCGCCCGAGCTGCCGGAAAAATATGCACCAAGCAGATTGCTCGCGGCCCGTCATGAGCTGATGGGGTACATCGGGCGCAGGCATGTGCTCAGTGAACTGACCAGATGGCTGGCCGGAGATGCCGTAAAAGCGGCGAAATTGATTACCGGTACCGGCGGGCAGGGCAAGACCCGGCTGGCCCTGGAGGTGGCCAGGCATGCGCAGAAGCATAGGTACCTCGTCCTGATTGCTCACCACAAGGACGACGGCGGGCTGACCGGCCCGGTCGTGGATATCCCCGCTCTCCGGAAACGGCAACGCGTCATGGTGGTAGTGGACTATGCCGACCGGTGGCCCTATGGGGATCTACGCGGCCTCTTCGAGCAATTGTCCCCGAACCGGCATCGGCACCTACGGGTGCTCATGCTCGCGCGCTCGGACCATTTCTGGAACGAGTTGAAGGGCGCGCTGCGCGACTTCGACACGTCAGCCCACCTGCTGGAACCCCTAGAGGATAACGCAGAAGGCAGGAACGAGCGAGAGGAACTGTTCGACAAGGCGGTAACCGTATTCGCCGATCACCTCGAGGTGGACGTTGGCAGGCTGCCGAGGCCCGCCACCCTGCATAGCAGCGCCTTCGGCCTGATGCTCGCCGTCCAGATGGCGGCGTTGGTCAGCGTGCTGACCGTCCGCGAACAGGCCGGTTCGCGGCGCGAAGAACTGGCGTCGGACCCGGCGGCGGCATCCCGCTACCTGATCGGCCAGGAGGTCCGGCACTGGCGGCTGATGAGCCGGGCCGGATTCGTTTCCGACAAGCTCATGGCCCGGGCGGTAATGATAGCCACCCTGACTAGAGGGCTCGAGTACGACCAGGCCCGTGCTCTCCTCGATGCCATCGGGATCGGCGGCGATGCCCAACAGGTCCTGAACGACCATCGAATCTGCTATCCACCCTCCGCCAGAGGGGTACTTGAACCGCTGTTTCCGGACCGGCTGGGCGAGGATTTCGTGGCGGCTGTGCTGGGAGCCGCAGTGCCTGACCGGGTTACCAGTGAGTCATTGAGGGGGCTCGATGACCTGGAGGCGCCAGGAATCCTCAAGCGTCTGCTGGCCCAGCCTGGTGCGGAGCGACTGCTCCCAGGCGACGGGTCCATCGTCCGATGGCCGCCTTCCCTGATGCGGTCGGTAATGACGGAGTTGATCGAGGTCTCGCTGCGCTGGGAGTACGTGGCAGGCAAGCACCTGTTCGACGCGATCTCCCGGAATCCGTTCCTGGTCCTGGCGGCGGGAAGCACCGCGTTGAGCAGATTGTGCAAGGTTCGGGGGGCAGACGCTGTCCTTCCGGACGTCGGGGCAGCCCTTGACCGTGTCATCGGCGAGGGCGTGAATATGGATCTGGATGCCGGCGCGGCATTGGTCGCCGAGTGCCTGGCCGGCCCCGAGTACTTCCGGCATGATCTGGCCCGCCGAGCCCAATCGCTCAGGACTCTCAGCATCAGGCGCATGGCGGTAGGTGATCGGGAGCGGGCGCTAAAATCCGCCCGGGACGCGGTCAGTCTCTCTGAGCAGGCGGCGGTCACAGGCAGCCGCGATGGCGCCGCGGCAGCCGCACAATCTGCCGGGCTCGCCTCCGCACTTACCAACCTTGCGAATGTCTTGTCCGAAGTCGGCCAGTACGACGACGCGCTCGCGCCTGCGCAGCAGGCCGTCGACCTCTACCGGCAGCTATCCGACCAGGGCGGCGAGCCCAACCAATACCTTCCGGGCCTAGGGGCAGCCCTCACCAACCTCGGCAAGCTGCACTCTGATCGGGGCAGGCCCGAGGATGCGCTCGAGCCAGATCAAGCTGCCGTCGTCATCTACCGGAAACTCCTCGGCTCCGATACGAGAAGCGTGCTCGCCCTAGCCTCCGCCCTGACCAACCTGGTCAGGCCATTGTCCGAACTCGGCCAGGCCGAACAGGCACGGGACGCGGCCGAGGAGGCAGCGCGACTCGCTGGGCTGGCTGCCGATCCGCAGACCGGTGATCCGGACGCTGCCCGTCCCGCCCTGGCCCGATCCCTGGCCAACCTCGGATCGTGCCTGTCCGACCTGGGCCGCCATGCCGACGCCCTGGGCCCGGCACAGGAGGCAGTCGAGCACTACAGGGAAATGGCCAACGTCGACACGGGCAATCCTGCCGCATACCGGCGTGACCTGGCAATCTCCCTGACAAGCTTGACCCGGCAGCTAGCCGAATTGGACAGGTGCGAGGAAGCGCTCGCCCCGGCCCGCGATGCTGTAACTGCCTACCGGCAGCTGACCGAGGCGGGTGAGGGCTCGGATGCCTTCCTGCCCTCTCTGGCGGCTTCCCTGGCTAACCTCGGAGTTGTCCTCCATGGGGCGGGTCGAGACGGGGAGGCGGTGGAAGCGACGCGGCAGGCCGTGGGCATCTACCGGACGCTGGCTGATTCCGGCGGCGAGAACACGCCGGCTGCCCTGTCGGAGTTCGCTGGGTCCCTAGAGGATCTGGTCACCCTGCTGTCTGAGGCCAATCAGCCCGTGCAAGCTCTCGATGCGGCCAAGGAGCTGGTCTTCGTTTACGGCCGACTGGCCGAGCCAGGTATCGGCGATCCGGATGAATACCTGCCCAAGCTTGCGGTGTCGCTGCGGGATGTGACAGTCAGACTGGCCCGGCAGGGGCAGCCGGAGGACGCGCTGCGCAACGCCCAGCAGGCAGTCGCCTTCTACCGGGACCTGCTCGGCCGCACGGGCGGCAGCTCAGCAGGACGGCGGGCAGACCTGGCCGCGCTGCTGAACGAGCTCGCCGCCAGGGCATCCGAGCTGAATCGCGCCAAAGAACTCCGAGAAGCAGTCGAGATCCTCGAAATGCTGGCCGGCGGGCCGACCCGGGATCTTGCCGTCTACAGGCCCATTCTCGCAGCGGCACTGCAGGATCTCGGTGTCCTGCTGCGCGGGACGGACCAGCACAAGGAGGCCGCGCAGCGAACACGGCAGGCGGTGGAAATCCGCCGGGATCTGGCCGCCTCCGGCGAGGTGAACAGGGCGGCGGCCCTGTCGGCTCTGGCCGATTCGCTTAGTAACTTGGTCATCCTGCTGTCCACGTCTGACCGGGCCGCCGAGGCACTGGAATCGTCTAGGGAACTGGCCGACGTCTACGGTCGGCTGGCCGAGCCGGATATCGGCGATCCGGATGAGTACCTGCCCAGGCTCGCGGCGTCGCTGCAGGATGTCACCGCCAGGCTGGCCCACCAGGGGCGGCCGGAGGACGCGCTGCGCAACGCCCAGAAGGGAGCCAGTCTCTACAGGGACTTGCTCGACCGCGTCGGCGGAGGCTTGGCCCAGCAGCAGGCAGACCTGGCCACGCTGCTGAACGAGGCCGCTGCCAGAGCGTCTGAGCTGGATCGCGCCGAAGAAGCGCTGCCTTCGGCCCAGGCGGCCGCCGACATCCTGCAGATGGTGGCCGTGAGGGAGCCGGCCGTCTATCTCCCCGATCTGGCATCGTCGCTGCATCGCTTGGCGGCCTTGCTCTTCGAACTGCACGAACGGGACGACGCATTGGCGGCCGCCGACCGAGCCCTCCACATCCGTCGGGAACTGGCCGCTGCGGTAACCGATAACAGAGAACGGCATCTTCCGGATCTCGCCACATCCCTGATGACCAGAGCGATAATTCTGCAGGGCCGCAACGTGGAGGCCGCTATTGCAGCGATCGCGGAGTCGGTTGGCTACTGGGCAGCCCTGGAGAAGACTTCCGGAGGAAAGTATAGGGAACGGCTGAAATCGAGTTCGGCGACCTGGGCCAAGCTGCTCGACCGGACGGGCCGCCACGACGAAGCAGCCAGGATTCGGCTGACCTTCGGAGCTGGATAGCCAGAATTGGCGTAACGATGTTCGCATTAACGCCGGAAACTGATAGCTAGGGTTCGCAGCGTCATATCATATCGATTCGCCGTTGCGGCTACGCCGCCTACCCATATAATCTCCCTTGCGTCTGCAGCGTTGGGAGCCGTGACATATACAATCGGCAAGTCTGTCGAATTTTCTGAGCAGCTCCAATGCATTCACAATTCAGCGACGAATGAACAAGCCCGGCGACCGCACAGAACCGGATGTACGGCCTGCACTGTGCGTCCGGTGAGGACGCGACGTCCGGCGTACCGAATCGGCAGGGTTCTGTTCATTGCATTCAAATATGCATTCGGCACAGGGGGTGACCGTACGTTACGAGTGGCGTGGCGCAGGCCAGAGCGCGTGGCCGTCCGCGTCTGATCTTGGGCTGGCGCCAAGCAACGCAAAGAAATGCCAGACGTAAGCCGACGTTTACGATGAGTTCGGTGCCGGAGCAGGCTGGCCGACGAGCGCAGCATCTACGATCTGCGCGAATCCAAGATAGACGTGCGCCGGACCGGCCATCGCATTAAAAAGCGCCATACGCATATGTGCCGAATCGAATGGCGATTCGTCCCAGGCGGCAAGTTGGTCACGCTTGTTACCCCAATGGATATCTTCGCCATAATTGTAGATGGAGATAAGCATCTCGGGACCTGGGTCTCGCTCACCCGCAAGTTCACCGGAGTGCCAACGCCCTTCCGCCTGCAACTGCTTTCCTACCAGGATGTACAGCGGAAACCCGCGCAGCTTGCCTGCGGCCTTGGCCCAGACACGCAGGTAGTCTTCGCGAAGGCTTACAAGATCGTCCTTGGCCTGAGCGTTCAGCTGCCGGAGCGCTCCCTGTACCGCATTGAAACTTGCAGACTCCTCGTTGGAGTAGAACTGACGGAAGAGCACCGAGAAGCCGCGAATGTTCTCTTTAGGCGCGAAGTTCGTATCGATACGCTCGCCACTGCCATCGTCCATGACGTGCACCGTCATGCCGGTAGGGTGTGCCAAGAATGTGCTCTCCGCCAATTCCCGTGCGGCCACGCTGTACCTCTGAAGCAGCCGCAATGAACGGCCGGAAGGTGCATCGACAAACGGCGGGAAGGCCCGTGGGTCTGGCAAGTTAAAAACATACTGGAGTAGATGCCAGGTCGCTTCAAAGCTTGTCGGATTAGCGCTGCGCTCCGCGAGCGGCGGCGGGAAGCTCAGCGGATAATCCGCAACCAGCGAACTATAACCGGTGGCACGGAGCTGGACGGTTCGTCGCGACCCATCTCGTCTCTTTGCTGACATCTTCCCCTCTTCACGGGGCGAAAGAGTCGCCCTGTGCCACCGACACCCTTCGCAGCTGCATCATAAACGATCAGGCATGCCGACCGAACCGAGTTTCGCATGCCGTATCGCCAGCTGGCGGGTGGCCCTGTATCAAGCCTCCGGCGACCGAGATCACTCGTTACTGTGCCGTCGCCGCCTTGAACTTGACGACCAGCTCGGCTGGCACCCTCCCACGATCCTTGACGTCGATGCCCTGGGACTTCGCCCACTCCCGAACCTCGGCCGGGGTTGCGGGGGTTGCCGGTGCGCCCACCGCTGGGCGGAGTCCGGCGGCGCGAGGCCGATGGCGGTCAGGTCCTGGTAGGCGGCGTACTGGTCGGCGCCGTAGCGCCGGGCATAGGTCTTGAGGGTGACGGCGGCGTCGGAGGCGATCCAGGCCCGCGCGGACTCACGGCTGGCCTGCCTGCGCATCCGGTGCCGACGTGGCTGCATGCCGGAAGGGTACGCGCAGCATGGCGATCCCGCTCGCGGCTACGGCGTGGACAGACCCCGCCGTCGCCGGGCAGTGCCGCGCCGCCTGGCACCAGGCGCGGCAGGCCGCGCGGCGCTCCCCGGCCCGCATCACCGCTGCGCGGCAGCATCTTTGATGACTATCCCGGCAAAGCCGCCTGACGAGTGCCCGGCCGGGGCGGACCGGCCGGGCCGGTGCCTTTATTGGCCGATGGGCGTATTTGCCATGTTAATGCGGTCGTGTAATTCCCGCCGAAGTCTTGCATTCTGGCTAATCACCGGACGGGCTGCAGGGAATTACGCGATCCTGAAAAAAGGAAAGCGTTCTTCAGTGCGGAAGGGAATGCGATGGCCGCAGCAGTAGCCGGCGGCGGGCTGACCGGATGGGCAGAGCGTTCGGCCCTGCGTTGCGGCGGCGGCGTGGCCGCCGGAGGACCAGTGCCGGGGCGGCTGCGGTTCGTGTTCTACGGGCGGGTCTCGACCGAGGACTGGCAGGATCCGGCGATGTCGCGGGTGCGGCAGCGGGAGCAGGCCGGGGCGCTGGTCCGCGGTCACGGGCAGATCGTGGCGGAGTTCTTCGATGTGGGGCTGACCCGGAAGCTGGCGTGGGCCTGCCGCCCGCAGTCCGCCGCCCTGGTCGCTCAGCTCGCCGACCCGGACCGGGGGTGGGACGCGGTCGTGGTCGGGGAGTACGAGCGGGCGTTCTACGGCAGCCAGTACGCGGCGATGGCACCGCTGCTCGAGCACTACGGGGTGCAGCTGTGGATGCCCGAGGCGGGCGGACGGGTCGACTACCACTCTGAGCATGATGAGAAGACGATGACGATGCTGGGGCTGTCGTCCAAGCGGGAGATCACCCGGACCAGCATCCGGGTCCGGACCGCGATGGCTGTCCAGACCAGGGAGCAGGGCCGGTATCTCGGCGGGCGTCCGCCGTACGGGTACCGGCTCGCGGACGCGGGGCCGCATCCGAACAAGGCGCATGCCGCGTGGGGACGGCGCGCCCGCCGCCTGGACCCGGACCCGTCAACCGCGCCGACCGTCCGGTGGATCTTCGCCCAGCGCCTGGCCGGGCACTCAGTCGCGCGGATCGCGCGTGCCTTGAATGAGGCGGGGGTGCCGTGCCCGTCCGCGGCCGATCCCGGCCGTAACACGCACCGGACCGGGGCGGGGTGGACGCTCAGCGCGGTGACCACGATCTTGGAGAACCCCCGGTACACGGGTCGGCAGGTGTGGAACCGGCAGCGTACCGACAGCGAGCTGGTCGACCCCGCCAACGTGACCCTCGGGCACAAGAGCGTGCAGCGGTGGAACCTGCCCGACGGGTGGGTCATCTCCAGCCGTCCCGCGCACCCGGCGCTGGTCAGCGAAGACGATTTCATCGCCGCGCAGGACGTTAGCGCGGCCCGCGGACCGGTCCCGCACGATAAGCCGGTGCTCCGCAGGTACCTGCTGGCCGGGCTGCTGGCCTGCGGGCTGTGCGGGCGCCGGATGGAGTCAGCCTGGTCCAAGGGCAAGCCGGCGTACCGGTGCCGGCACGGCCGGACCAGCGCGATGGCACCAGACCCGGCCCGCCCGAAGAACGCCTATATCCGCGAGGACAAGCTCGTTGCGCACCTGCCTGCCCTGCACCTGCTGCTCACCACCCCCGCGACGCGGGCCCGGCGCCGCACCCGGGCGGGAGCCGACGTAACACCAGCCCCCAGCCCAGCCGAAGTGATCGGGTACCTGCGTGAGCAGGAGATCACCCTCGCCTGGAACCCGGCCTCCGCCGCCCTGCAAGCGCGCGGCACCCAGACTGCCAAGACCATCACCGTAAAAGCAAGCTAAACCCGGCTGCAAAGCCCTGACCAGGAAGGAAGAAACGCTCAGAACGCCGATCGCCCGGCGCTGGCGGCAGCCCGCAGCCCAGGTGACCACCCGGCATGCCCGAAACAGGCAGATATGGGGAATTACTGTGTCCGAGGGGGACTCGGTCCCCGCTCGTGGTGGTACATCCCCGAACGGGGGATCCATCACCACTCCAAGCTAACACGGCAAGGGCCCGCCGGGCCCGCATTCCGCAGGCGAAAAGAGGCGGCAGCACCGGCCTGCCCGACCGGTCCAGGCATGTGACCTGCGGAAACGACGAGGGCGGTGAGCCGGGACCGGGCCGCACGCAGGGCCCGGACCGCGGCAGCCGCAGCACGACGCTCCATCATCAGGAAAGCACAGTGACAGCCTCCCGCTGCTGCCCGCCAGTCCCCGCACCGCAACCGCAGCCCCGTAAACCGGCCCAGATGACCGTGCCGCCGAGTTGAACCCCCATAAAACCGAGTTGAACCCCCATAAGGCAGTCCCCGGCGGCTAGCGCCAGAACAGATCAGAAGCGGGGCTTTCCGCGCACGGGCCATAGCCGTCGGCATGGCAGGTGGTAAGGGCAGAGCCGAGGGCCACGTCGCCTGCGATCCGCGGCGCCCGTGACGCTCAGCTAGCATCGCTGGCGGAGGCTGCGCGCGCGTACCCGCCTTATATGGCCGGTAACCTGGTCGCCGCAGTGGCCATCCGGCGTCGTCCCGAACAATCAATATGCGTGGAGTCTGGTCCTCACGGCGGGGACGATGCCGGGCTTCAAA
>Ga0209168_10002322_pt1 | contig 13890 bp, 13 predicted proteins | sample Coa_R1_FD_187156 | JGI IMG/M metagenome (GOLD analysis project Ga0209168, IMG submission 187156) | Surface soil microbial communities from Centralia Pennsylvania, which are recovering from an underground coalmine fire - Coalmine... | ecosystem: Environmental > Terrestrial > Soil > Unclassified ... | reverse complement strand
CCCCATGTAGACCGTACGGAACCCGAATGCGGCAGCGACAACCGGTCCGAGGAACACCGCAGCAGATTGGCCGATATTTCCAAGACCGTACACTCCGAGCGCACTGCCCTGGCTCTCCATCGAGAACCAGCGCGAAACATAACCGACACCCACGGCAAACGAGGAACCTGCCATTCCAAGCACGAAAGCAACAAGAAAGAGATTCCTGTAAGTTACGGCGGCTGGAACTAGAGCCACCGGCGCTGCCACGAAAAACATCAGTACGGCAAAGACAACTCGCCCGCCGAAACGATCGGCTAGCATGCCCATTGGAATGCGGGCGAGAGCTCCGAGAAGCACTGGCACGGCAACAAGAAAGGCCGTTTGTGTCGCGGTGAGGTGGAATTTTTGACGGAAAACCGGGGCAAAGGCGCTGATCAATCCCCACGCGGCAAAGCAAACGGTGAAGGAAATCGTTCCGAGCAGCAGATGCCGTTGCTGTGAATGTTGATTTGACTCCACGCTCTTACCCCCGCCCTTCACTCCATATTTTCATCGTAGCAATTTTGCACTTGGTCGTGACAAGTAAGCGGCGGCGGCTGTGATTCGCTGGACGATTCGGATGTTACAGGTCTGAACGGATTTGGTTCTCTGTCATCCCGGCCGTTGAGCTCCCATTCGAGCCAATCTTCACCAAAGAGTTCGACCGGATGCTGCGTCCGAATGGTTCCATTCCCGCACCGAAGGTCGTCAGCGGAGCAGTACTTGTCGCATCCCCAACAGATTCGTTCCGGATGCTTCGGGTTGAGTGCTATTTTCAGTTTCGACACTTTAGTTCCTAGTTGTATTGCAGAAGTCGTCTCTCGCTCGCCAACTGCCGCAGCGGTGCGATGTCCTGTGTGAGTTCGACGGTTCCGAGATACTTGCCTTCTTTGTCTCGGACCGCGAAGTAGCGGATGTGAACGAACTTCCCTCGCAATTCGATCCAGAACTCTGCGACGTTCTGGCGGCCCGCTCGGAAGTCGTCGAGAATACGATTCACCACATCGACGCTGCTCGGAGGATGGCAGTGCTGAACCTTGCGCCCGATAATTGCCTTGCTGCGCGGGAAGATGCGGTCCGGTCCTTCCGTGAAAAATGCCACTCGGTCATTGGCATCCACAAACGTCAGATCAAGGGGGAGTGTTGAAAGCACCGATGTCAGTTGCTCGACCGTGACGTTCCCGGTCGGCATCATGATCGTCCCGTCGGTGGGCACGGCAGGCGTGGATGCACCCAGATTCTGAGGAGGAGTGTAGCCCTGGCGAGGTTCGACGAGGCACCAGCCATATTTTGGTGACGACACCCAAACCTCGGCCCATTCATTTTCGGTTAGGGTTTGCAAAGACATGGGAAGTAGGATGTTCTCTTCCTTAAAAATCATCTCTTCGACCGCACTGAGTGCAGGCAATACAGCCGCGGTGGCGAGATTCTTGCAGTCCGCAACGGTCGGCGAGCATTCGTGGGCGGCCTGGTTCATGCGTTTCAGCGATGCTCGGATGTCATCGTCTTTTGCCCACATCACTTTCGACGGACCGGAGATGCCATGCTTTTCGAGGAAAGAGAACACAGCGTGCTCCTTGCGCTGATAGTGCTTGTCGATATCCATCAGTTGGTTCGCGTTTTGCTTGATTTGCAGAAGTTGAGGTTCGCATTCCTCGTTGTCTGGACGCGTGGAGAGCTCGTTGAAGATTGCGCGAGTCTTCGCAATGACCTCTCGGATGGCAGCATTCTCGCAGCGAAACGTATCGACTGGGTGGCCGGGAGCAATTGAGGCAGCAGGAAGCTGTACCAGAACTTCGCGGGTGACCTGCGAATGAAGGTCACACATAGATTTTACTTCCTCGACTGGCATGCCTCCTGAAATCAGCTCTTGTTCCATAGCCATGATCTCGGAGGGACCGGTCTGCCGCACCATCTCACGCAATTGTGACTTTACCGCCTCGGGAGCCTCACCCTTATGAAGATGCTGAATGATTTCTTTGAGGGAGGCGATTTTGCGGGATCGGTTATCGATCAATTCACTCACGGTTCTCTCCGATTCTCTCTCCCGGTATGGGATGATGCTGTTCATCCGCAGCCGGTACGAGTTGAAAAAACACTTGTTGAGGCAAATGGGTCTGCCAATGATCAGTCAGTTTTGCGTAGCCAACCAATCCAAAGAAAATGATTCCGATCCCGGCAGCGACTTGCCACGCCGGTATGCGGCGGCGAGCTCCAACGGAGCCGATCAGGTTCAAAGACAAGGCTTCCTTCGCAGGGCACACGGCTATGCACTCCAGGCACCCCATGCACTCGGCGGAGCGAATCTGAATGAGTTTGTCTACAGGAAGAGTTGCCGGACACGCTTTGGCGCATTTCCCGCAATCGATGCATGCGCTCTCGTTGCGGGCGATGCGGACGGGACTGAACATCGAGACCAGCCCCATCAAGGCACCATACGGACACAAATAGCGACACCAGAAGTTTTGCACCAGTATCGACGCCAGTATGAATCCGATCAGCGCAAAGGCGGTTGCGCTGCCCATGAAGCGGAAGAAATTGAGCATGCGGACATCGACGACAAGGCCGTAGGAGCTGGCAACGAAGTCGGAAATCGCTTCGACCGACATCATCGTTACCGCGTACACGAAAAAAGCCAGAAGTAAGTATTTCAAGGAGCGCAAGGGCCGGTCCAACCAGCGCGGCAGTCTGAAACTCCGACCGAAGACCCGTCGCCCAAACTTCCAGAGATATTCCGAGACTGTTCCAACCGGACACAACCAGCCGCAAAACGATTTCCGAAACAACAGTGAACTCAAAATGAATACAGTGAAGAGGAAGAAAGCGGCCGGGTGCAGGCGCGGCAGGTGGCCGCTCAGTATCACGTATTTGGACTGCATCATGCCTTCAATTGGCAGCCATCCTTCAACCCCTGCGGGACGCGACACCGCGGGCATTTGTCCACCGGTTTCAGCCCAACGGACCCAGAGATAAAACTGGACGCCGATCCACAGATTCAGAGCGAAGAACGTAGCTTGAATGGCGAATCGCAGTCGTTGGGAATAGTCTCTGTCGTCCCGGCGCACAAGTTTGTTGCGACCCTTCGGATTATCACTCTCCGGAGCAACGACCTTCGCATCGCGGAGGGGCGTCTCGTTACTAGCAGAAGCCAGAGCTGCAACGGTTGCGGTGCCCACGTTCCCTCCTCAACATCCAAACTTAAAGGAGGAGCTAACAATCGGATATGACTTATGTCACGGTTCTGGCGCTGACCAAGCGTGCGATTTCCAGCTAGATTTAAGGGGTTGAGACAGCGACAGTCGTTAGGAGCGAAACCCAGTCGTGATTCGTTTCGCACCAGTCGATCGTCGGAGCCTTAAGGATTCCGCTGGGAAGCAGGCGCCTTGCTAGTGAATGTCGCAACAAGATTGATTGCGAATAGGGTAACGGCAGTCATCTCGGTCAGTGCAGAGATGGGGAGCCACGACCAGGCGGAGTGGACGTACTCCTGATAGGCCAGAATCTCTGAACTGACTCGCAACGCACAACCGAGTGTGAGGAGCGCTAGAGCCACGAACATTAGCTTTGTACTGAAGAGAACTTTCATGCCAGAAAAGGCCGGCAAGACCCGTTGGCCGATCGCAAAGACCATTGTCGATAGAAATCCGACTGTCAGGGCATGCCGTGAAGCACCCCAAATGCCATGCGCGTTGCTTGTGAACGCTGCCCAGACCCCGAGCAGCGCAGCGACGAATGCCCAAACGTAAGAGAGCCGGATAAAGGCCGGCAAGCTGGAATGCACGCCATTTAATTTCGCTGGCTTCTGGGCGCGGGCAAAGAGCCTCAAAGCAGCCGTCGCGACAATGGTGCTTACAACGAAACCCATCACAGCTAATTTCGTCCAGCCAAGGAAAACGGCGATGACCGCCGCCGAATTCAGGCCAACAGCCGCAAGAAGAATCCTTCCGCGCGTCGGCCGCAAACCGAGGAACACGGGGAGCCATTTGGCACTGAATCCCCATACAAAGGGAACCAGAAAGCCCCATGTCTGAAGGGCCAGGTATTTTTGATCGAAGGTCGCCGGCACATCGGGAGAGGCCGCTCCGAGCGCGGACCAGATTGAGACACCAAGATTCACGAGGACAGTGGCGAGCAGGCCTGTCGTTCCTGCGATCACCACGAAGACCCATGGTTCAAGGTTCTTTTTCCCCGAGTCCTCGGGGCGATGTCCCGAAACAGCACGAAAGAAAATCAGGAATGCTGCGAGTTCAAGTGCGGCAGACAGCGGCAAGAGTGTGCGCCAGTGCCACTTGTACACGGTCGAGGTCCAGCGAGTTATAACGCCGGTCGTCCACAGCCCCCACGCGGTGTACACGGCAGACAGAGAGAACGAATTCAGGCGCCGCAGCTTGGGAATCGAGTAAAACCCGATCCCGAGAATGAAAGTTCCGATCCAACCGAAGATCTGGGCGTGGCCGTGCGCCTGAATCCATGCCGGGGAAACCGTCTGTGTCGACTGATGGGAGGTGATGGCTATCAGGTTCCACACGCCCAAGAAGGTCCCTGGCAACAACATAAAAGCGAGGCCGGTACAGATATAAAGGGTCAACAGTCGAGATAATGTTGTCTCCCGTGAGGCAGAGATGTGAAAGATCTCGATCGGCGTTAACGGCCGGCCAGCTTCTCTTTCAATTCGTGTGGCCGGTGCGGGCATGATTCCCTCGTTCAGTGAGACCTTTCCATTGCGATGGCACGCGGAAACAGGATGTTGTTCTCCAGGTGAATGTGCTGGTGAAGGTCCGCCTCGAAGGCTTCCAGCGCCTTATACAGCGTTTGATAGCTCACGCAGGCATCGGCAGGAAGCGCAAAATCTTTGCTTGCCGTTCGCATCGCGCGCAGCGCATTGCCCGCCGAATCATGTTCATGCTCCATGATTGCAACCGGGTTCTCCACTGTTCCAAAGGGAGCTGGAAGTACCGGTTCTCTCTGAATGACTGCTTCCTCCATCCGGACGATGTAGGGGAAGAGCACCATCTCTTCTTTCATCAAGTGCGTCGTCAGTTCCTGGGCCAGGCCGGCAAAAGTCGATTGGATTTCGAACAACTCCGGATGGTTCTTGCCGTGCACGGAGCAGACTTTATTGAGGAGTGCGTTGAGGCGCACAGTTTCTTCACGCGTAAATTTGTGATGTGTGTTCTTGATATGTGCTACCACTTCGCTCAGTGGTTCGCTTTGCCAGTCGTGAGTCTGTTTGGCCGTTCGGGCAGTCTCCTCCTCCATTTCGAGAGCGTCCAGGACTTGGTCGACCGAAATGCCGGCTTTTCCGCATGCCTGGTCCAGAAGCTGAGCTCCACCGCAGCAGTAGTCGATTCCGAACTTTTCGAATACGCGTGTTGCCGCTGGATTCCCCACGGCCACATCACGCACGGTCCTCGCTGTCGTCACGCTCATTGCTATTCTCCTTGTGGCTATTGCCGCGTCACATTTTGAGAGTAGCGGGTGAAGGAAGTGCTGCCGATGACTTATGTCACGGGACGCGGGAAAAATTAACGGGGAGTTCGCGAACTAGTCCGCAGATTCTAATTCCCCTTCCAAGGCTTTGAGATCAGTGACAAAGACACTCCGGCCTTCGATCATAAGCATCCCCTCAGCTTGAAAACGAGACAAATTCCGCGAAACCAGTTCGCGAACAGTGCCGATCTGCGACGCCAGTTCCTGGTTGTTTGCTGGCAACGAGATCTCCAACCCCTTCTCGGTTCGCTTTCCCGAGGTCTTTGCCAGTCGGACCAGGAATGCGGCCAGTCGATGCCGAACGGTTGTAAAAGAGAGCTCTTCAATGATTCCAACAAGACGCCGTAGACGGGCTCCGACCACGCGCAGCACTTTGAGCGAAACCTGCGGGTGAGTGATGCAAAGCGACTGAAAATCCTGCTTGCTAACAAAGAGTAAGGTTGCGTCGTCGATTGCGGTCACCGATGCGGGATAGTTGCCCCCGTCAAACACGGGAAGCTCTGCGACAGAACTGCCGGGCCCCTCGATGCTCAGAACCTGCTCTCTTCCGCCCGCAGAGCTTTTGAAAATCCTCACATGCCCCGACTCAACGACAAACAGTCCCGCACACGGCTCGCCTTCGGCGAACACAGTCTCGCCTGCGGAAAATCGTCGCGGGACGGTGCGCTGGGCTAAGAAGGACCGCTCGGCTTCGCTAAGTCCAGAGAAAATAGGGACGCGAGTCAGAGTCTCGCTACGGTTGGTTCTTGGGTTGGGCACGCCGACCATTCTAGCCGACACTGAACAAACCGCGGCGCCTCGCTATGAAGAACTAAATCACCCAGAGAGTCGCGGGGATGATCTGGTTGGGAACTTGCGGTGGAACGTAATTCTTAGGCATGTAGGGGCAGCATGGCTCTTCGGCCATTGGATTTCCGCTTAGCGCAAAGGCCCGTGCCCGCGATCCTCCGCAGATTTGCCGGAATTCGCAGGCGTCACTCTTGCCGTTCAACTCATCGCGCTCCCGCAGTTTCTTGAAAATAGACGAATCTCGATAGATGTCGCTCAGCCTCTGCGCTCGCACATTCTCTCCAGAGATCGGTACTGCCATCAGTTGTTAGAAAGCCTGTGAGAACCGAGTTTCGCTGTTGCCTTGAACTGCGGAATCGGATCCAGTTCTTTAAATGCGGATGTGAACGCATTCGAGAGACTCCAGATCGTTCGTGAGCGAAATTCTTCGTACTTCGGCTCGACGTAGAGATCATGCACCGTCCGCGCCAGATGTTTTGGAGCTTCAGGCTTGCTTTCCACGAACGCTTCGTAGATGACGACTTTTACCGTGATGTCGGTGAGTTCACTCCTCTGCCACGTCTCTACCTGTCTGCGCATGGGCTCAAAGTTCCGTTGCATCCGATCGACACCAACCGAAACGCAGTCGATTAATGAAAACGACTTCGAGTGTTTGGCAAGAACCGGAGTAAACGCGCCTGTGACATTGTGACAAAGTCTCGGAATTCCGCAGGCCGTGAGGTTCAGCTACCTCGAAGAAGACTTGTGGCTCGCTTGGGAGCAGCAACTCAGGAGACGGCAGTCACGGCATAGTGTGATCGGGGTCACTTGCGGTGGAGACACGGTCGGCCTAGACTCACATCATGCGACGTGTCGCCGCCATCGCGGTCGCTCTGCTGACGATTTGCTGGACTGCGGCGCCGTTGTTGGCATGCCTGATTCCGGGCCGAGTGATGACAGCCCAGGAGCACGAATGCTGCAAGCATATGGCCCAGATGTGCGGTTCGGCGAACATGCCGCAGTCGCACTCTTGCTGCAAGACGGAAGTTCGATCTGGCACGACAATGGTTGTGACAAACAACCGTCAGTCTGGTCCGGTATTACAAATAGTTGCGGCCCTCTCTGTTCCAATGTCGCCAGCGTGCTCGGAATGGTTTGAGAAAGGCACTCCCTACCATCCGCCAAGCGAATACCTACCTGATACCACAGTCCTGAGAATCTAGGCAGATCTCCGTCCGCCCGCGTGGGTTTGGGCGTAAGGCCGAAGTGTCTTTTCACTGACGGAGGAAATTATGAGAGTTCTATACGCACTGTTCTTAGTGTGCGCGTGTGCACTGAACGCTCGAGCTGAGGACCCTTTTCCGGCGGCAGATGCGCTGTTGCCCCAGCATCAGCATTCGACCGCATCCGGTCCTACCTTCACGCTCGACGAGATCGAGCAAATGGCGCTGCTCAGCAATCCCGAGATTCAGGTCGCGGTTCGTCGATTAGCGGTGGTTGAAGCCCACCTACCCGCGGCTGGCGCCCTCGATGATCCCTCATTGATGTATCGCGGCTGGGGTGTACCACTGCGCCGCCCTTGGGATTACAACGCAGATCAAAACATGTTCATGGTAAGCCAGACTTTTCCGGGTTTCGGAAAACGAGGGCTACGCTCGGACATTGCCGGAAGCGATGTAGCCGAAGCAAAGACGGCGTTGGATAACACGCGGCTCGAGGTTCGAGTACGGGTACGCAAAGCGTTCTATGACTTGCTGCGCACGCACGACGAGCTTCGCATCCACGACAGCCACGTTGCCATCGCTCGGCAGGCGGTGGAAGCGGCTCGGATCAAATACACCGTCGGCAAAGTGCCGCAGCAAGACATCCTGAAGGCGCAAGTCGAACTTACCCGCCTGGCCGAGCACCTGATTCGCTTCGAACAGGATGCTGAAATCGCACGAGCTCGTCTGAACACGCTCCTCGGGCACGATCCCTCCGCGCCCATCAATGTTCGCGGAGACTACGCCATTCCACAACAGTTGGCGGCGACAGATGGGCTTGAAAAGCTGGCGCTTGCTTCGCGGCTCGATTTGGCCCAGGCGCGAGTCGCCGTGGAGAAGAGCCATCAGCAGCAAGCGCTGGCGAGCAAGGATTACAACCCCGATTTCACAGTTTCGGCTGGCTACATGCTTATGCCGAGCGGCTCGAACTACCGCAACAACTACATGCTGGAAGGGTCGATCAACCTGCCCTGGTTGAACCACCGCAAGCATGATGCCGACATTTCCCAGGCCAAAGCTCAGGTCAGCGAGCAAGATGCGGAGCTTGCCGCGATGCGGAACGCCGCCTTCGGTCAGATTCAGGAAGCGCTGGTGCAGGTGCGTTCTGCGAAGAGGTTCGCCGATCTCTATAAGAGTTTGCTGCAGCCCCAGGCTACGGCCACTCTGCGTTCGACGGTCATCGCGTACGAGAATGACCGCACCGATTTCCTCAATCTTCTCGATAGCCAGATGACAGTCGTGGACATCGACCTGGCTTACTTTCAAGCGCTGGCAGACTTCGAAACGCGATTTGCCGATCTGGAGCTGGCGGTCGGAGCGCCCATTGACAGGACAGAACAACCCAATATGCCGGAGGTGACGAAATGAGCGAACGCACTTATAAGCAAGCGTTTGTGATTAGCGCATTGATTTGTTTCGTGTTGGTCGGCGCGCTCGCGTATGTCATTTGGGGCCGCCACTACTTTTCGCCGGCGAACGACAATTCCGGCCCGGTGATGGGTAAAGCCCCGGATGTTTCGGACCAACCCGACGCCCGAACGGTCTCTGCTTCCGGTACATCTAGGACGCTGGTCCCGCTGCAGCTGTCTCCGCAACGCATGCAAGTCATTGGAGTGAGGACCGCGCTGGTTGAGATACAAAATGTCAGCAACGATCTGCGTGTGCCGGGAAATGTGGACATGAATCAGAGGCAGCTCGCCTATGTGCAGACGCGCTTTCCAGGTTGGATTCAGAAGGTGTTTGCGAATGCCACTTACCAGTACGTGCGAAAGGGGCAGCCGGTATTTACGATCTACAGCCCTGATCTGGTGGGCACCGAGCAAGAGTATTTACTGGCCAAACAAAACCAACAGACCTTCGCGAGCGATGCGCATGGGATGGCTGCTCGCGAGGGAGATTGGCTTCTTCAGGCGTCTGCCGACCGCTTGCGCCAATTTGGCGTACCGCCGAGCGAGATCACCAGACTGGAGCAAACCGGCACAGTGCAGCGCGACGTGAGCATTGATTCCCCGGCGTCTGGCTTCATCACCGACTTCAACGCTCTTCCCAATCAATACGTGCAAGCGGAAACGAAGCTCTACACCATCGCCGACCTTTCCACGGTCTGGGTCAATGCCAACGTATTTCAGACCGACGTTGGGGCTTTGAAGCCAGGTATCCCCGCCACAGTCACAGTCGATGCTTATCCTGGCCGGACATTTAAAGGACGGATTGATCAAGTCCCGCCTCAGGTCGACGCCACGACTCGCACCGTTCCTGTGCGCTTCGTCTTCAACAATCCAGGAATCGCGCTCAGGCCTGGCATGTTCGTAAATGTCAGCATAGCGATTCCACTCGGCAGACAGCTGGTCATTCCTGCTTCCGGTGTTCTGCACTCGGGCACGCGCGATATCGCCTTCATCGATCATGGCGACGGTTATCTCGAACCACGCGAGATTGAGGTCGGGCCGCGACTGGATGATCACGTTGTGGTTCTGAAGGGCTTGAAGGTTGGCGAGCGTATTGTCAGCTCGGCCAATTTCTTGGTGGATTCAGAATCGCAACTGCAGGCCGCAATTGGATCGTTCACACCTCCTCCGCCGGGGGCAGGAGTGGCAGCGGCGATGAACGGGCCGGCCGAGCGTGTGACCGTCGATTTCAGCACCGATCCCTCACCGCCTCACAAGGGGTCGAATACGGTGCGGGCGAAGCTCGCCGGCCCGGATGGCAAACCGGTAGGCGGCGCGGAAGTAACGGCGACCTTCTTCATGGCGGCCATGCCGGCCATGGGCATGGCCGCTGTGCGAAGCGCAGCGGTGCTCCGTGAAAAAGGTGATGGCGTTTATCAAAGCCCGCTCAATCTCGAAACCGGCGGGACCTGGCAAGTCACGATAGTAGTGAAACGCGGCGGTCAGACCATCGCCAGCAAACAGCTCAGCGTGAGCGTTACGGGAGGGATGTGATGATCTCCCGAATTATTGAGTGGTGCGAACAAAATCGATTTCTGGTCTTTACTGGAGTCGTGCTGCTAACCGTAGCCGGAGCTTGGAGCCTGCGCCACATCCCGCTCGATGCGCTTCCCGATATCAGCGATGTACAAGTGGTCATCCATACTGAGTGGCCAGGCGAGCCGCCAAATGTGATCGAGGACCAGGTCACGTACCCAATCGTGACCACGTTGCTGGCGTCACCACACGTAAAGTCAGTCCGGGCACAAACCATGTTCGGTGACTCATATGTTTTTGTCGTGTTTGAAGACGGGACAGACCTTTACTGGGCGCGTTCGCGGGTGACAGAGTACCTGCAACAAATCGGGGGGCGCTTGCCGGCCGATGTTCATCCCGCCATCGGACCTGATGCGACCGGCGCGGGCTGGGTGTATGAGTACGCCGTCATCGATCGGACTCACACCAAGAGCCTGGCGGATCTGCGGGCACTGCAAGACTGGTATCTCCGCTATCAGCTCGAAACCGTTCCCGGAGTGGCCGAGGTTGCAAGCATCGGCGGCTACGTCCGGCAATATCAAGTCAAGCTCGACCCGAACAAGCTATTTTCGTATGGCATCCCTGTCTCTACTGTCATCGAGCGCGTGCGCGACAGCACCAATGAAGTTGGCGGCAACGTTCTCGAAATGAGCGGCGCAGAATACATGGTCAGAGGCCTAGGCTACCTGCGCTCAGTGACCGACTTGGAAAACGTTCCGGTCGCGACGAAAAATGGAACGCCGGTGCTACTAGGCGATTTGGGCAGCGTCGATTTCGGGCCCGAGGTACGCCGCGGAGCTACGGATTGGCAGGGCGAAGGCGAGGCCGTTGGCGGGATCGTGGTCATGCGGTTCGGCATGAATGCGCTTGACGTGATCGGCGGAGTCAAAGCCAAGCTGCGAGCGATTGCTCCGTCACTTCCTCCCGGAGTGGAAATCGTAACCGGCTACGACCGTTCATGGCTGATCAATGAATCCATCAAGACTCTGAAGCGGGACCTGATCCTGGAAGCCATCATCGTCAGCTTCGTCTGCATCGCCTTCCTGTTCCATCTGCGCTCGGCGTTGGTGCCGATCATTACCCTACCGATCGCGGTGCTGGCTGCCTTTATCCCAATGTATTGGCTGAACGTCAGTTCCAATGTGATGTCTCTAGGCGGACTGGCATTGGCAATCGGGGTGTTGATCGACGCGGCTATTGTGATGGTCGAGAACGGCTACAAGCATCTGGCGGAACGCAGCGGCCTGAAGGCCGGCGAGCATACCGAGAAGCTCAGCTCCCAGGAACGCAGATCGATTTTGCTGCAATCGGCAAAGCAGGTGGGCCCCGCCTTGTTTTATTCGCTGGTTATCATTCTAGTGTCGTTCCTTCCCGTGTTCTTGCTGGAAGCGCAGGAAGGCCGGATGTTCCGGCCGCTGGCGTGGACGAAGACCTCTGCGTTGGCGTTCTCTTCGCTGCTTTCGATCACACTGGTTCCAGTTCTCATGCCATTGTTCATTCGTGGTCGGCTGCGTCCAGAATCGGAGAACCCTGCGGCGCGCGTGACCCAGGCCATTTATCTGCCCGTCTTGCGCTGGTGTTTGCGGCACTGGAAATTGCTTATTGCAAGCAATCTCATCTTTCTGGCGGCGACCATTCCGTGGTATTTCAAACTAGGCAGTCAATTCATGCCCGCCCTTTACGAGGGATCAGCCCTGTACATGCCCACCGCCTTGCCGGGCATCTCCATTCAGCAGGCGACGTTGCTGATGCAGGAACAGGACCGTATCATCCGTTCCTTCCCGGAGGTGGAAAGCGTCTTCGGTACGGTGGGCCGTTCCGACAGCGCAACCGACAATGCGCCGCTCGACATGTATGACACAACCGTGATGCTGAAGCCACAGGAGAGATGGCGGCCCGGCATGACTTATGAAAAGCTGATCGCCGAGATGGACGCCAAGCTGCAGTTTCCTGGCCTGACCAACACCTGGACCATGCCGGTACGAAACCGGTTGGACATGGAACTCACCGGCATCAAGACTCCCGTTGGTCTGAAGATCCAGGGACCCGATCTGGCGCACATTCAGGACATCGGCGCACGAATGCAACAGCTCCTTACTACCCTGCCTGCGACCAGTTCGGTATTCGCCGAGCGAGTGTCGCAAGGGTTCTACTTAAACGTGGAAGTAAATCGCCCTGAAGCCGCGCGGTACGGGCTAACCGTAGGAGATGTTCAGCGGGTCATTACCTCTGCCGTCGGGGGCGCGAATATCGCTCAGAATATCGAGGGCCGGCAGCGCTTTCCGATCAATGTCCGCTACGAGCGCGATTTCCGCGACGATCCCGAAGCTCTAGGCCGGGCGCTCGTCGGTACGCCATCAGGAGCGCAGATTCCCATCGGTGAAATAGCGCGACTTTCTTTTTCGCGGGGGCCGGCAATGATTCGCGATGAAGACGGAGCGCTCACCGGCTACGTCTATCTCGATCTGAAAACGAAAGACTACGGGGGATTCGTGGATCAAGCCGACAAGCTGTTGAAGAGCAAGCTGGATCTACCCGGGGGCTACACCTATCGCTGGGCGGGCGAGTATGAGTTCGAGCTGCGTGCCAAAGAGCGGCTGAAAATCATTCTGCCGATCGTGTTTTTCGTCATCTTCTTGTTGCTCTACACGGTCTTCAAGTCCGCCGCGGAGGCCGCGGTGCTCATCTTCCCGACCGTCTATGCCATGTCTGGTGGCCTCATCCTGCAATGGGTGCTGGGCTACAACTTCAGCGTCGCGGTGTGGGTGGGATACATCGCGCTATTCGGTATTGCAGTCGAAACCGGGGTGGTGATGGTGGTTTACTTGCACGAAGCGCTTCAGCAGCGGCTCTCCACGGGAACACCTATGACCGATGGTGACGTGGAGCAGGCTACGATCGAAGGCGCAGTTCAGCGGTTGCGTCCTAAGCTAATGACTGTGACCGCCGTGATTCTAAGCCTTGCGCCGATCTTGTGGGAGTCGGGAATCGGGTCGGACGTTATGAAACCGATTGCCGCGCCGATCGTGGGCGGGATGATTACTTCCACGATCCATGTCCTGATTCTGGTCCCGGTCTTTTTCTTCCTAATGAAGCGCCGGGCACTGCGAGCCGGGACACTTGGTATCAAGACAAAGGCGGAATAGAACAGCCAATTGCAAGTTACAACGCGTCTTATCATGGACCTAAGCAGTGGATGAAACTAATGTTTTGGGCGAGTATGTCCTCACTGGATGAAGCAGTACGAAAAGCTTTGGCTCCTCCGAGTAGAGGAGACGGAGTAGGCTGTAGGCTTCCCTTGGCTTCTTTCCACCGTTTCCGGCTTCGTGCGCGTTTAGGTCCACCATGGCCCACCGACGTCTCCCCCCTCACAGACCCCACCGTGC
>Ga0209168_10002321_pt1 | contig 13902 bp, 11 predicted proteins | sample Coa_R1_FD_187156 | JGI IMG/M metagenome (GOLD analysis project Ga0209168, IMG submission 187156) | Surface soil microbial communities from Centralia Pennsylvania, which are recovering from an underground coalmine fire - Coalmine... | ecosystem: Environmental > Terrestrial > Soil > Unclassified ... | reverse complement strand
GCAATAGTTGCTGTTGGTAAGACTTTGAATACATCCTTGCGGCCATGTATCCTGCGAACCCTCGACGTGAATTTTCCCGGTGGCTTTGTCGCGAGTAGCCACTCCGGCTCGAATGTTCATTGCCCGCCGGGGAAAATTATTCAGAGAACTGATTCCAGCCACTGCGTTATTGAGGGTGGTTGGGATCTGCGGGTCATTGGAGTTGGCCCAGTGCTGTTCGCCGTTCACCAGATACTTGTGGATCGTGGTGTGGAAGGCTTCTTCGACTTGAGCGGCGGTTCCAGAGAACTCGAGAACGGTGCGGCCTTTGGTTGAACCTACCTCGAAGCCATGGGATTGCAACCAGGACGTGATCGTCTGCATGTCGGCGTCGGTTGGGCCGAATTGCTGACCGAACTTTTTTGGCGTGAGCCATTTGTGGTAGCTGGGGGAATGCTTGTCCTGCTGGTTGTCAAGTAGTTTGCGAAGAGCGGCTTCCTGTTCGTCGCTGCGCTTCAGGACGAGCAGCATGCGCTTCATGGGCAGACTTCCGTCTGCCGTGCCGAGGTCAAATTGCGGGCGCGCGAGAGGATGAGTGTTGCCCTTCAACGTTGTGAGGAGGGATTCGTCGATTGGCTCGGTGATCAGCGGACGGCCAACGGCCGGATTTAGTTGTTCCTGCGCCAGGACTGGTGTGACGACAGCGATTATAGAAAGAAGCACGAAAAACGGTATTAATTTGGCAGAGAGAGCAGACACGGCCCGCATGGGCACACCTCGACCTGGGATGACGGGCGTGGAGATCAAACGGAGAGGAGGGAAGGAAGGGACGTCCGCTCGACTCTTTCGGCCCAAACCGCTTACAGCCGAATGACATTACATGAGGAGCGAGATTTTTTCAACGATTGGGATCACGACACAGGCAGTTGTAGCGCCCAGAATGAAGCTTCTGACTTGCTGAATGGTGCCCATCCGTAGAAAAGGGCCGATAGAGAACAACTTTGAGGGGGTTGGGATGCTTCGACTTCGTTCAGCGGGACAACGCAATGCGGCATTCAGTTTGACAAAAGCGGGCCTTTGCCATAACCTGCTTCGGCTGCGTAGTCGTTCCTGACGTGAAAAGGCGGCTACGCGCTCTCTCCCCTCGGCAGGATCTGATTTTTGCCTTTCCCCTGTTGCATCCATTTGTGCGCCTGTTCGCCCTAAGTCGACGATTCGATAGGAGTATTAGTGAAATGAAAAAGACCGTGAAACTGCACTCCGGCCCTGGCAGCCTGAAGAATTCTTGGGTGCTTCTATTATTTTGTGTTGCGGCAACGATCCCGATGCCTGCGCAGAGCTTCACCAATCTGGTTACGTTCAACAACACAAATGGAGGTAATCCCCTGGGTTCGCTGATTCAAGGCGTCGACGGGAATCTTTACGGCACGACAGCCGGCGGTGGCCCGCAGGGATTCGGTACGGCCTTTCAGATGACCACAACGGGCAATCTGACTGTAATCTACAATTTCTGCTCGTTAAGAAACTGTGTAGACGGCTTCAATCCGGCTGCTGGGCTCGCGTTGGGCGAGGACGGCAATTTCTACGGAACGACAACCTATGGCGGGGTAGGCGGCGACTACTGTAACACGACTGGTTGCGGCGCAGTCTTCAAACTTACTCCAACGGGGACTTTGACCACCCTTTACAGTTTCTGTATCCAAACCGAATGCGCCGATGGCGCTAATCCGCTTGGAGCTTTGGTGCAAGGCGCGAACGGGGCTTTCTACGGAACCACCACGCGCGGCGATCCCTTTACCAACTCCGGCACTGTTTTTGAGATTACTTCGACGGGCGAGTTCACTGTTCGGCATGACCTCGCCGGTTCTGATGGCTATGATCCACAATCCGCACTGACGCAGGGGCGGGACGGTAATTTCTACGGAACTGCTCAGCAGGGCGGCGGCCCTACATTTTGCCCCAGCGGCAGTTGCGGCACAATCTTCAAGATGAGCCCGTCGGGGACATTTAGCGTCCTTTATGACTTTTGCTCGCAGGGCACGCCCTGCGCAGATGGCTCAAACCCAGTCGGCGGCCTGGTGCAGGGATCAGACGGGAACTTCTACGGAACAACCGTTTTGGGTGATACCAATAACTACTCCGGAACGATCTTCAAGATCACTCCCTCAGGCGTTTTGACCACACTTTACCGGTTTTGTTCGAAGACCAACTGTACGGATGGCGCCGCTCCCGAAGGAACGCTGGTCGAAGGCACTGACGGAAACTTTTATGGGACGACTGAGGGCGGCGGGCGCCCTCGGTGCGTTAATGGCTCTACGGGACTGACAGGTTGTGGGACGGTTTTTCGAATTACACCGGCCGGAAAGCTGACAACGCTATATGCATTTTGCCCGCAGAAGTACTGCCATGACGGAGCACAGCCTCAGGCTGGGCTGTTCCAAGCGACCGACGGAAACTTCTACGGGACAACCGTCTACGGCGGAGCACACTGCTTCAACATAACCTGCGGAACCGTCTATCGCCTCTCGGTGGGGCTCGGCCCATTCGTGAGCTTGCCGCAGCCTTCTGGCAAAGTCGGGCAGTCCGTGCAGATTCTGGGTCAAGGACTCACGGGTACCACTGGCGTCTTTTTCAGCGGAACGCCAGCCAGCTTCACGATTGTTTCCGACACCTATATTCAAGCGAGCGTGCCGGCCGGGGCGACTACGGGAAGAGTACAGGTGACCACGTCCAGCGGTCCCCTCAAGAGCAACGTGTTATTCCACGTTGTTCGTTAAATGTGCGGCTTGTTTCCCACTTCAGCAACGGCCTTCGCAGAGCGGTGTTGTTTTCTTTTTTGTGATTCTTCACGCGGCCCTTGAAGGGCCGCTCTCCCTCGGCGGTTCCAGCAACCACGGCGGGCTCGCGAGCAGTGCTGCTTCGACTGCGCTCAACATGACAACCCAACAGCAGCGGGCGAGAGCGTTTGCTCCACACGAGCACACACGTGCGGGCTTCGCTCGCATGACAAACCGAACACCAGCGGGCGAGAGCGCTCGCTCCACACGAACATTATTCTTCGAACATGGGGACCTGGCGCTGGTCCTGGGCGATGCGGCGCTGGCGGCGGGTGGCTCCGATGACCGCGAGGACGGTCAGTGATTCGAGAGCACTGCGCGGGACGAAGATGCGTTGCGTGTTGGAGCGCTGGTCGGGAGGGTTGACGAGATATCCCTCGGGCATGGCTTGGAGGAGATCCGCGGGCATGAGTCCTTCGAGCACTTCGCTATCTTTGAAGCGCAGGCGGACCCAAAGGCCTTCAGAGCGCGGGCGGGTCGTGAAGGTTTTGCGCGTGACGGATTCGGCCTCGCCAAACTCTCGGACGAAGTAGACTCCCTTGATCTCGCGCAGGTCGATGAGGATGACCGTCCCACTGGTATTCAGGACTTCGACCTTGCCTTCATGGATGAACTGGGTCGGGGAGACATATCCCGAGACCGAGTCGCGGTCCATCTTGCGGACGATAACTTTTTTGTGCGTAGAAGGCATTGAAAAGCGAGTGACCAGTTGCCAGTCGGCGACCAGTGAAATCCAATATAGATGCGAGCCGAACGCGAGACTATTGCGTCGCGAAACCAGCGACGCATCTCTCGGCTCGCCCAGGTCCTTCGTCGGGCAAAAGCGCCCTCCTCAGGATGACAACACGCAGTGGACAGAACACCGGACTTCGACAGACTGGCCACTGATCACTGACGACTGCCTTTCGATTCTCGCACCTTTTGGGCGGAAACTGCCGGAATCCGTCTTGGCAGTAGCCAAAATGTAAACGTTGTGTTATTTTCTTGGACTTGCCACGAAGTTTCCTTTGTATATAAGTACTTTGTATTTAGCCATTTGCGTCCGGGTGGCTGAGGGTCTGGTTTGCGGGTATGGCTAGACCTGTGGAAATCTTGTGGAAAGTTCGGCAAATTGGGCCCTCCCCCGGGGCGATTCGGGCATCGAATCGCGTTTGCCCAAGGGCATGGGCAGCCGCTTGAAAGCGAATGGCTGATTACATTTACACGATGGAAATCCGGCTGACGCCGGATCAGTTGAAGGGCGTCGGCCTCGTGCAAGACGTAGCCCGCGCGGCGGGCATGAATCTTTACCTGACGGGCGGGGCGATCCGCGACATTATCAGCGGGTTTTCGATCCGCGACCTGGATTTCACGGTTCAGGGCAATCCCCTCAAGCTGCAAAAAGATTTCGAGAAGGCCGGGGCGAAGATCGCGGCGGTCGAGGAAGACGTGCGCACGATCTTCCTGTCGCTGCCGGGCAACGCGCGCGCCGAAGTGAGCATGGCGCGTACGGAGAAGTTCGAGAAAACGGGCAAGCCTCCGCTGGTGATGCCGGCGACGATTCACGAAGACTTGCGCCGCCGGGACTTCACGGTCAACGCGATGGCGCTGTCGCTGAATGAGGGGTCGCGCGGGTTGTTACTCGATCCATTCAACGGCGTGGCCGACATTGAATTGAAGGTCGTTCGCATCCTGCATAACTATTCGTTCCTGGAAGATCCGTCGCGGCTGATTCGCGCCACGCGGTTTGCGGCGCGTTTTCACTGGCCGCTGGAAGAGCGGACGCAGGCGCGGTATGACGCGGCGAAAGAAGGGAAGTACATCGACCATATTTTGCGTTCGTCGATTGGACACGAGATCGCGGCGCTGGCGCATGAAGACGATCCTCTGAACGTGGTCAAGATGCTCGAGAAGGAAGGCTGGCTGCAGGTTTTGCACGAGCATTGGACCAGTGCCAAGGTTGACACGAATGGGATCACCGCGCTAATGAAGACGCGGCAGCAGATGGTGGATCTCGGGTACACGCCAGATGCCGGGCCCGCGGTCATGTATTTTCTGACGTCGCACTTCTCCGACAAAGATGTCAGCGACATTCAGAAGATGATTCCGCGCAAGGACCTGGTTGAAGCGTGGCGCGACATTGAAGATCACGCCAAGGAATTGGCGAAGCGGTTGATGGGGAAAGAGGCAGCGACGCCGTCGCGGACATGGCAACTGTTGTCGTCGGCGCGTCCGGAGATGGTCCTGTTTCTGGCGGTGACGGCGAAGCAGCAATCGGTCGAACAGAAGATCAAGAATTATCTGACGAAGTGGCGGCAGGTGCAGCAGAAGCTTCCATTGCCGGAGATGACGGAGTTGCTGATTACGCCGCAACTGCCCATCTATCCGAAGTTGGCGAATGACGTGTTCATGCTGCTTCTGGACGGCAAGCTGCGCTCGCGTACTGAGACGTTGAAGTTTCTGAAACCATTTGCGCCACCACCGCCGCCGCCACCTCCTGCACCGCGTAGGGGACGGCAACCGAAGGCTGCAGCACAAGCCGCGGGCGCTGCTCCGGCTGCGGTTCCTGCGCAACCAGGAAAACCAGGACCGAAAGGGAAGAAGGGGAAGGCCGCCGTTGCGGCGCCTGCTCCACCGGCGGCGGTTGTGCCTGCGAAGGCTCCTGCTGGTAAGGCTGAGGCGAAAGCGAAGCCTGCTGAGGCCGCGAAGCCGGCCGCAAAACCTGCTACGAAATCCGCAAAGCCCGCAACGAAAGCTGCGCCGAAACCAGCCGCAAAGCCGACGAAAAAAGCGGCAGCAAAAAAGGGCAAGAAGAAGTAGCAGCGTCAGGGCTCGATTTTGCGGTAGGGATCCTTCGACTATGCGAGCTCGTTCGAGCTCGCTGCGCTCAGGATGACAATTGTTGTCGCTGATACTATCCCCACGGTTTCCTTACTCAGTCTAGACGTCTCCAACACACACTTCCTTCCTATTGACCACAATTCCCGTTGGGTTGAGAATGCACGCCTGCTCTGAATTCGCTTGGGGAAGCTTGGGGGAACGCATTGAAAAAACTGGGGAGAATTCTGCTCTATTCGTTGAGCGCCTTGATCGTGGTGCTTGCGATTGCCGTCACCTTCACGATTGGATGGCGTCCGTTCGTCGGACCGAGAGCGCGTGCGACGACCGATCGAACGTTCGAGCGCACTCCGGAGCGATTGGCGCGCGGAAAATATCTGGTGCAGGGACTGCTTGGCTGCGAAAGCTGCCACACACCTGCGGACTGGACGCAGCACGGGGCGCCGAGAGTGGCTGGAATGGAGCTGGCGGGGCAGCGGTTCCCTCTGCCGGGCTTTCCGGGAACACTTGTAGCGCCGAATTTGACACCAGACACGGAGACCGGTTCGGCAAATTGGAGTGACGACCAGATCGCCCGCGCGATTCGCGAGGGCGTCAAGCATGATGGGACGACGCTGTTTCCAATCATGCCGTACTCGGAGTACAGGAGGCTTTCGGATGAAGACTTGGCCTCGGTGGTGGTCTATTTGCGTTCGCTGACGCCGGTGCGCAATCCGTTGCCAGCTTCGAAGATCAATTTTCCGGTGAACTATTTGGTTCGGAGCGCACCGCAGCCGGTAACTGATCCGGTTGCGGGGCCGGGGCCGGATCAGTTGGCTCGCGGTAAGTACATGGTGAGTCTGGGTTGCGGCTGCCACAACGCTGTCGAAAAAATGCCGTATGCGGGGGGCGAATCGCTGGTTGGGCCGTGGGGATCGGTGGTGAGCGCAAATATCACGCAGGATCCGTCGGGAATCAGCTACTACACAGAAGCGACGTTCATCACGACACTACGCACAGGCTATGTTGGCGCGCGGAAGTTGAACTCGATCATGCCGTTTGGAAATTTCAAGGACCTTACGGATGACGATCTGAAGGCGATCTACGCGTATTTGAAAACGTTGGCGCCGATCAAACATCGCGTCGACAATTCGTTGGCCGCGACGTATTGCAAGGTATGCAAGCAGAAGCACGGAGGGGGAGAGCAGAATTAAGCTTCCGGCATTCCGCTCTAGCGTGTGGCGAAGAACTCGAATGCGGACGGCGGGGGCTAAAGCCCCCGATTTGTTTGACGCTGACGCGGCGCTAAAGCGCCGCTCTTCCACGGTCGTCCCATCCACGGTCGTCCCCATCGATATTGGGGCGGGCTCAACACAGAGAAGTGACGCAATCTTTGAGAGTCCCGCTTGCTTAAGTGCCGCACAGTCGTCCCATCGATATTGTTGAGGGCTCACCACGGAGAAGTCATGCAATCTTTGAGAGTCCCGCTTGCTTAAGTGCCGCCCTTCCACGGTCGTCCGCATCCGTTGTAGTCCCCGTCGATATGCTTGCAGGACCAACCCGGAGAATTCTCCCGCATTCTCGAAGGTCCCGGATTCAAGCGCTGCGCCACCCCTAGCGCCGCCGATATGGGCGAAGAACGGCAATCGAGTCGTGAAAAGGCCGGCGGCGGGACACGAAAATCCAGAATCCGGAATTCAAAACGGGCTTATAATGGGCTTGTATGCGTCGCGTGACGTCCATAGCGGCGTTCGCCTTGTTGCTGTGCGTACCCTTGTGGGCACAGCATGGTGGCGGAGGTCATGGCGGTGGTGGGGGACGTGGAGGCTTTAGCGGTGGTCATGCCGGATTCGCTGGCGGCCACTCCGGTGGCTTCGGCGGTCATGTGGGTAATGGTTCTTTCGGCGGTGGGCACTTTTCCGGTAGCCCGCACGGTGTCTCAACCTTACACGGCAACCCAGGTTTTGGTGCGGGCTCAATCCTTCTGCGCGAGCTTTCTCTCGCGGTCCTTTCCTGCACGATGGCTTCCACGGTAATCGGTTCGGCCACGTGCACTTTCATACATACGGCTTCCGCAATAATTGCTATGGCTACCGGTGCGGATGGGGGTGGGGCTATGGGTATGGCTACCCATGGTGGGGATCGGCTTACTACGATCCGTGGTGGTGGTGGAACCAGGATGATCAGCAGTTTGACAACGACTACTATGGCCAGTACGACATGGCCAATCAGATGAACGAACAAAGCCTGGAGCAGCAGCGGATGCTTCGCCAGGAAGAAGCGGATGGCGATCAGGACGCATACGCTCCGCGAGCGCCGGAACGCCGGTCTGCTGATCCAACGCCGAGAGCCCAACAGGAGGGCAGTCCGATCATTCCTCCGACCGTGCTGGTGTTCCGGGACCAGCATCGAGAAGAGACGCAGAACTACGCGATCGTTGGACAAACCCTTTGGAACTTCAGTCCACAAAGGACCGAGAAGATTGCGCTTGCCAGTCTGGACCTGTCCGCGACCGAAAAGGCTAACGAGGATCGTGGCTTGAGCTTTCGGATTCCGGGCAGCGCTGAAGGCCAATAGGCCATTTACCTGAGATATTCCCGCATTCCACTGGCAGCATCGTACGCCCGTTCACTGCATCCAACAGTACATTCACCCGATGGGCGTTTGCTTTTCCCGGTGGAGCTAGTAGAGTGGAATCAAGAACTTAGGCCACATCCAAGAAGAACCGGGGAACCTGCTGCAGCACGGGGTCAGGCGCGTGAACAGGTGTGTGCCGGTGGTAAAATAAATGGATATCCAACTATGCCTTTAAAAACTCTGTTTCTGAATCCTCCATCATTTGAGAACTTCGACGGGGGCGCCGGCTCTCGCTGGCCCGCCACGCGCGAAATTGAAAGTTACTGGTATCCGGTATGGCTTGCCTATCCGGCGGGAATGCTGGAGGGGGCGCGGCTGCTGGATGCGCCGCCGCATCATGTCTCGGGCGAAGAGACGATCCAGATTGCCAAAGACTACGAGTTCCTCGTCCTGTTTACGTCGACGCCGGGATTCCCGGGCGACATGCTTCTGGTGCGCGCCATCAAGAGCGCGAATCCGAATATCAAGATTGCGTTTGTTGGTCCGCACGTAAGCGTGCTGCCGGAGAAGTCGCTACGCGATTGTCCGGAAATTGATTTCGTTTGCCGCAAGGAGTTTGACTATGCGGTGGTGGATTATGCGAACGGCAAGCCGCTAGCGGAAATCGCCGGCGTGTCGTTCCTGAAGGATGGGAAGGTGGTGCACAACCCGGATGCTCCGCAGATTCAGGATCTGGACGCACTCCCACATGTGACTGAGGTCTACAAGCGCGATCTGGATGTGACCAAATACACCGTGCCATTCCTGCTCTATCCGTTTGTGTCGCTTTATACGACGCGGGGATGCCCGGCGCAATGTACGTTCTGTTTGTGGCCGCAGACGCTGAGTGGACATCCGTGGCGGAAGCGTTCGACCGACGATGTGGCGCGCGAGATGGCCAAAGCCAAGGAGATGTGGCCGGAGGTGAAGGAATTCTTCTTTGATGATGACACCTTCAACATCCAGAAGGCCCGCACTATTGAGCTGTGCGCGAAACTGAAGCCTCTGGGATTGACGTGGTCGTGCACGTCGCGAGTGACGACAGATTACGAGACGCTAAAGGCCATGAAAGAAGCAGGCTGCCGGCTTCTGATCGTGGGATATGAGTCCGGCGACCAGCAGATTCTGAAGAACATCAAGAAGGGTGCGACGATCGAGCGTGCGCGGCAATTCACCAAGGATTGCCACAAACTGGGTCTGGTTGTTCACGGTGACTTCATTATGGGCTTGCCGGGCGAGACGCACGAGACGATTAACAACACGATCGCATTCGCCAAGGAACTCGACGTCGAGACCATTCAGGTTTCCGTGGCGCACGCCTACCCGGGAACCGAGCTTTATGATCATGCGGTGAAGAACGGGTTCATTGTTGGCGACAACAAGATGGTGGACGAAGGCGGACACCAGTTGGCGCACATACAGTATCCGGGGCTGCCGGCGGATGACATTCTTTCCGCTGTGCACCGGTTCTATGACGAATATTATTTCCGTCCGAAGGCGGTTTTCCGCATCTTGAGGAAAGCGGCGTTTGATGGACACGAGCGCAAGCGCCTCTACAAAGAAGCGCGGACCTTCCTGAAGCTTCGGTCAGCGCGCAATAAGATGGTGAAGAAGCACGCTGAAGCGGCAGCCGCTGCTCCGGCGGGCGCGATGACGGACTAAGAGCATCGTTCTCAGTTATCGGTTCTCAGTTCAACAGTGAAATGGGACGGAACGGTTTTACTGAGAACTAACAGGTGGGAACTGATTCTTAGGTGACCTTTCGCAAGTATCTGGTGCTGGCTGGAGTGACCGTCTTTGCGGCGGCCGGCGATTCCATGCTCTCGCATGGGATGAAGCAGATCGGGAGCATCTCTCTCTATCATTTACAAGGTCTGATCCTGGCGGTGCTGAATCCGTGGGTGGCCGTCGGGATCCTTTTGCTGCTCGCCTTTTTTGCCTCCTACATGAATGCGTTGTCGTGGGCGGATCTGACTTATGTCTTGCCCGCAACGTCTCTGGGATATGTGTTGTTGGCGCTGGTAGCGAAGTTCGCCTTGCATGAACAGATCAGCCTGATGCGCTGGTTAGGGATCGTGCTGATCTCAGGTGGAGTGGGATTTGTAGCCGGAGGCGAAGCGCTGACGTCCGGTCATGCTGAGGAAAAATCAAAATCCCTACTTCTCCCAAAAACAGTGAGAACTGGGGCACCCGACCATGAAGGTCCAAATGGTGGCGATGCAGAATCCCCAGTTCTTTCAAGGACCGGCGGAGCACCCGCGACTGGATCACACCGATGAGACACGTCTACACGTGGGGAGGAATTCTCGTCGTGGTCTTCTTCTCCGTTGTGGGCGACGTGCTGATGGCGCGGGCGATGAAGCGAGTTGGAGACGTGCACGAGTTGTGGCGACGCTCCGGGTTGTGGAGGGTAGTGGGCAGAATTCTCTCGACACCGTCATTCTTTTTTGGAGTCGGCGGCATGGCGGCGGCATTCTTCAGCCTGCTGTTCGCGTTGTCGTGGGGCGACGTGAGCCTGGTGGCGCCAGCCGCAGCGTCGCTGACGTTCATCGGAAACGCATTTGCGGCGAAGATGTTCCTACATGAAAAAGTCGATCGCCGGCGCTGGATTGCCGCGTTGCTGGTGGCGGGCGGAGTTGCATTGCTGGCAGGGTAGGGTACAGCCGGAGCACCCGTACGGCTGACGCCCGAATTGAAATAGTTCTTGGGCGCAGGGCTGGAACGCCCTTTCTATCGAGAGCCAATGCTCACCTGCGATTAAGCGATGGCTTGGACTGGCCGGCTGGACGTTGTCTGTTGCAGAGTTGTTCTTGAGATGGGAACAGTCACCAGGATTGTGGTACCAGAGCTTCCGGATTTGAAGGTCATGTCTCCGGAGAAATGGCGCACGCGCTCGCGCATACTGCGAATTCCAACTCCGGAGCCTTTGGCTTGAATCTGCGCCAGCATCTCTGGCGCAATGCCTTTCCCTTGATCGCTGATCTCGAGCCTGAGCGTTCCCTCATCGCACGCGATACGGATGGTGGCGGTCTTACTTTCCGAGTGGCGATGCAAATTGGTCAAGGCCTCTTGTACGATCCGGAACAGGCACAGTTCGAGACCTCGATCGAGGCGACTCAAACGATCGGGTAAATCAAGAGACACTTCAATGCGACTGCGTTGCGTGAAACCATGAACGTACTCAGCCAACGCCGACTTCAATCCAACCTCGTCGAGTAGCGGAGGATAGAGTAGATATGACATCGTCCGAATGTCTCGATTCATCTGAGCGATGAGCGACTGCAGATTGGTGAGGGAGGTTTGGCCCTCTGAGACCAAACTTTTTTGGGAGCTAGTGGCGTTAGCGACTTCCATACTGGCGGCGGCGAGCAACTGTCCCACTCCGTCATGTAACTCCCGTGCGAGCCGACGTCGCTCTTCGTCTTGGGCTTGCAAAATGCGGGCGGAGAGTTCGCGCAATTCCTGACTGGCAGTGAGCAGGTCACGGGTACGTTCCTGCACCTTTTGCTCGAGCTCGGCCTGGCTGGCACGTAACTGGGCTTCAGCGCGCTTGCGGTCAAGATAGTCCGCGGCCTGCCGCGCCAACAGGTCGAGCAGGCGCAATTCCCGTTCTTCCGGGGAGTGTGGCTTAGAGAAGTGGATGGAGAGGATTCCGAGCAGACGCCCGGTGCTGCTTATCAGAGGAGTCGAAACGACGGCGCGGACATCCGCTTCGAGCATTACATTCAGAGACGGTTTTCCGGCAAAGATCTGGCTGGTTGTAACATCCTCGACAACGACGCGCTCGAAGGACGACATGGCTGAGGCGCAGGCAGAATCAACGTTGCGGGTCGCGAAGAAATTCGAGAGCGCCTCCTTGAAGCCGCGTTGCGCTGCAATCGTGAGCGCGCCGGAATTCCCGTCGAGGAGTTGGAGATTACCCTTTTCCGCTTCGGTGAGATTGATGGCAGCGGCAACGATCTCATCAAGGCATTTCGCCATATCGTCTCCGGTGCGAGTGCAGAGATTACCGATCTCATGCAGACGAGTCATGGCGTCAAGATTCGCAGTGATACGCTGCTCGGCGTCGTGCTGCAATCGGGCGATATCGAGACGAGCGCTGACGCGTGCCAGAAGTTCACGGGCGGAGAAAGGTTTCACAAGGTAGTCATCCGCGCCGGCCTGCATTCCTTCAACGCGGGATTCTTCTCCGGCACGCGCGGAAAGGAGTACAACCGGAATCCTGCAAGTTGTTTCGTCAGCGCGGAGCCGCTTCAGCAACTCGAATCCGTCGACGCCCGGCATCATGACGTCGCTCAGGATAAGACTGGGTGGATGCTCCCGTGCTTTAGCAATGGCGGCTCTGCCATCCGCAACGGTTTCGACGATGTAATGCTCGGACAGAAGACGCGCGAGATATTGACGCATGTCGGCGTTATCGTCGGCGATCAAAATGCGCGCTCGATCGCCAGCCTCGGAAATCAATAATGATGGCGCAGGAAGCAAGTCATCGCGATCAGCAGGTGTTTCGATGATTTCGGGACAGTCGGGGAGCCAGCGGAGTGCTTCGTCGACGTAGGATTGTGCGCCCGCCGCGGTGGAAGACAGGCTGTGCGCGGCGATGGGTTGTTCTTTGGCGACGTGATCTTGTCCGAATGGGATGGTGACGATAAAGGTGGTGCCTTGCTCCAGCGCGCTTTCGACCCTTACGGAACCGCCGTGAAGCTTGATGAGTTCCTGCACAAGGGCGAGGCCAATTCCGCTGCCTTCGTGGGTACGGCTGCGGGTGTTAGGCACACGATGGAAGCGTTCGAACAGCTTTGGAAGCGCTTCGGCGGGGATGCCGACACCGGTGTCCCGGACCCGAAGCTCCACGAAGTCGCCGACGCGATCCATGGTGACAGCGATCTCGCCGTCGAAGGTAAATTTGAAGGCGTTGGAAATGAGATTCAGAACGATTTTCTCCCACATATCGCGATCGACATAGACGGGCTCTCCGAGCTCACGGCAGTCCACCGTGAGACGCAGGCCAGCCTTTTCTGTGGCCGACCGGAAGACGCTTGCCAGTTCGGCGGTAAACGAAGTCAAGTCGGTGGCTTGATAGGCCGCCTTGACGCGTCCGGCCTCGATGCGGGAAAAGTCGAGCAGAGTGTTGACCAGGCGCAACAGGCGGGCACCATTGCGATTCGCCAATTCGAGTTGTTGGCGGGCATTGGGAGAGAGAACAGCCTCGCTTCTGGTGAGCAGGTCCTGCAGAGGCCCAAGCATCAAAGTGAGCGGAGTGCGGAACTCATGACTCACATTGCTAAAGAAAGCTGTCTTGGCGCGATCGATTTCGGCAAGCGCCTCGGCACGGCGACGCTCCTCTTCGTAGGCTTCGGCGTTTGAGATCGCCGTGGCAATCTGGGCAGCGATGAGTTGAAAGAAAGTGCGATAGTTATCGTCCAAGCTGAGCCGTGCACTGACACCGAGAATGAGGAAGCCGCTCACGTCTCCGGTTTTTGCCGAGGGAATTGGAACGACTACAGCGACGCGGGGCGGATCAGACCAGGGACCGGGAGGCACGTCGGGCAAGCGGGAGTGCAAATCGTCCACGACTGCGATGGAATTTTGGCGTACGGCAAGCCGGGCAAAAGGGCTCCATGGCTCGGAGAAATCCTCGGAGAGATCAATCGAGGTGGCGCAATGTGGCCTT
>Ga0209168_10002319_pt1 | contig 13919 bp, 14 predicted proteins | sample Coa_R1_FD_187156 | JGI IMG/M metagenome (GOLD analysis project Ga0209168, IMG submission 187156) | Surface soil microbial communities from Centralia Pennsylvania, which are recovering from an underground coalmine fire - Coalmine... | ecosystem: Environmental > Terrestrial > Soil > Unclassified ... | reverse complement strand
CCGAAGTTGGTTTGATTACACTCTGCAATAGTCAAAGGTCGCTCCTCCTTGGCGTTAACTGCTTCTTGTCAAAACAGTTATGCCATAGAGCGCGGCCTTTGCCTATTATCCTTGTGAGAAATACGGGCTAGCGCTTCGGTGGGCTCCCAACGGTAGCTGAAGGGCGGGTTGGCCACGACGGCATCGAAGCGGGGCACTTTTGCCGGGTTCGTCTCGCGCAGCATGTCCCAATCGTTGGTCAGCGTATCGCCGTGGAAGATTTCGAACTCAGAATCCTTTAGGCCGTGCAGCAGCATGTTCATGCGCGCCAAGTTGTAGGTAGTGATGTTCTTTTCCTGGCCGTAGATCTTGCTAATGCCCTGCGGCCCCATGCGGTGTCGCACATTGAGGAGCAGCGAGCCCGAGCCGCAGGCGAAATCAAAGACGCTGTCGAGGCGCGAGCGCTGGCCCGTGGCTGGTTCCTGTCCGTCGAGCGTCACAATGGCCGACAAGATGCTGGAAATGGGCTGCGGCGTGTAGAACTCGCCCGCCTTCTCGCCCGAGCCGGCGGCAAACTGGCCGATCAGGTATTCGTATGCATCTCCCAAGGTATCGCTGTTGGTGGAAAATTGCGCCAGGCCGTTGGCAATCTCGCCAATGATCTTGGCGAGACGAGCATCGCGCTCCGAATAGCTCTTGCCGAGCTTCTCCGAGGCGAGATTGATCTCGGAAAACAGACCCCGGAACGTGCTGTCGAAAGATTCGTTCTCGATGTAATTGAATCCCTTTTGTAGGGTATCGAGCAGCCCGCTGTGCTGCGTGCGGGCTTGCTCCGCGATGCTGGTCCATAGATATTCGGGGCGGATCACATAGTGGACCTTGCGGCGCATCTGTTTTTCGAACGCACGCGTGTCGTCTGGGTTCCGCGCGTACCAGAGAGCGAGCGGCACACGCCGGTCGTCCTTGTCTAGCACGGGGTAGTCCGGCCCCAATTCCTTTCGGGCAGCGGCTTCGTAGTTGTCCGATAGGTGGCGCAGGAACAGGAAAGCCAGCATGTAATCGCGGAAGTCATCCGCGTTCATGGCTCCGCGCAGCTGATCGGCGATGGCCCAGAGGGTTCTACCTAGTTGTTGTTGTCCGTTTTCGGTCATGATGGATCACTGGTTCCCGCGGTGGCCTCAGTCGACGCGGGCGTAGTGGCCTCAGTCGGCGCGGGCATGGTGGCTTCGGTCAAGAGGTTGGGCAGGGCGAATTGATAGCGAGTTAGAAACGCGTTTAGGATTTGGCGGAAGAGTTGCTTGCTGTCTTCAACCATCTCGCTGGGCTCGTGGATGGCGTACTTGCCGTGGCTGAGGATGTTTAGGGCGCGAGCGTAGACAACTCGTCTTCCACTCCATGGATGCAAGCTGAGAAGTCATCGTGACCGAAGAAGACGGCCGTCTTTTCAAGAATGCTACGCAGCATATTGAAGTGGTAGGTGTAGAGGGTACCGGAGTCCGCCGCCCTTTGGATCTGGCTCAGCATTGCGACATGGTGAAAAAATGGCGTGTCCTCTGTCGAGCGCAGGCTGTATTCACCGCCACTGTTCGCTCGGTACAGGAAATATTTCTTGTGAGAATCCTTTTTCAGCTCGTTGCACACGATGTTGAAGAAGAGGGAGTGATGGGATGAGACAAGTACCTTAAGCCGGCCCTTGCCTTTTCGCAGCAGCTTTGCCAGATCGCTCGCTACGACGATAGCATTATTGTCGTCGAGGGAGGAGATTGGGTCATCAATATAGAGATATTTGACCCAACCATACGAGGGGTGACTGTCTATAACGCGCTCACAGAGTGCCATAAACAGGCACAAGGTAAAAATATTTTCCTCTCCACGAGACACCTTGATGTGTCGTTCTGCCTCGCCTTTGCTGAAGGAAATGGTCCAGTTGTCATAATCGATATCGAAATCGAAATCGGCATATCGGCCGAGGTACGACTGAATGTTCGGTTCCAGAGCCAATTCTTTGATGCCGGTGAAGAACCGGGATACAGAATTGATGCGAAGTACCCGCTGACTGTCGTTCTGGAGATCGTTGTCCCAATAAAAAAGATCTTCAGTGAAAGCAAAGATCTTCAGTGAAAGCGTTGAAATACAACGTATCGGGAGTCCCCCTATTCTTTCGCTTCCCGGCGTTCTTGAACTCCATTGAGAGGCGCGTCTTGCCAGTGCCGTTGTAGGCATAGAGCAGCACAAAGTCCTTTGCTCCGCTATTCAGGTCATCGCGTAGCCGCTGAACGAGCCTGCGGAGAGATCGGTAGGTGTATACAGTGGGATTTCCACTCATCTGTGCGCCTCATCCAAGGTCGGGAAAAGCTGCTGCATCAGGCCTTTTTTATGAGCCTTGAGTGCATTGATTTTCTGGCTGTGGGCGGTGATAAGTTCGTCGAGGAAAGATAGGCAGTCAGTAACTCTTTGTTGTTCAGCGAGTGACGGAAATGAGATTGTGAGCTTTGCTTGAAAGGTCGTTGGGTTAATGTTGGCTTGGCTTATGGCCCGAGTCGCAAGCCCTTTAATACTGTATTGGTAGGCGTCCGAGTTGAGCAGGTAGTTACAGAATTTAGGAATGACTAGATCGGTTTTGAGTCGAAAAATCACCAGATAAGAGGCTGCGACGTACTTACCCGCGGCCTCAAACAATGAAATTTTTTCCACTAAATCGATGCTGTTGGTTCGGTTGAGCAGAATATCGCCACGCTTAAGTTCGATTTTCTTGAAATCTTCCTCGCTAAGGTCAATAAAGGTCAAATTTCTAAAGTCGAGCCCGCCATCAACCATGTTTCCCATTCTCAGAACGGGGTAGGCACCTGAATCTGTTGTCGCGCTAGAGGTGCCGTAGAAGGATCGAGAGACAACTTCGCGAAACACGCGTGTGTTCCACTGACCCAAGACGTGCAAGTACGAGAGTTTCGTAGTCTCCTAGCTCACTGTGGGCGCCGCGATTCATGGTTTTTAGCAGTGTACATCAACGGCTCCAGCCGTTGGGAACTCCAGAAACTCTGGTGCAAGGGGTTAACAGTTTTGTGATAATGCCTTTATGCAGCATCGCAACGGACAGATCCTGTGGATCCTTCAACTTTGCCGGGCTCCTAACGTCGGGGCGGACTACGTTTCAGGATGACACGGGAAAAAGGGTCATTGGCGAGGAGTGGGGTTTCTGGTTTAGGCTGGCACCGCAGTGCGGCGCTTGGCGTGCCGCGAAGGACGATTTTTCCGTAAGGTGTAGAGGTCGATGCCCTGGTACAAGTTTATTGTGAAACACGCTCTAGTCTTTATATGGCTTTGGCGCTCTGCTTCACCACCCTATCACGCGCAAAAAATGGCGCGCACACGGGGCCCCGCAATACCCGTTCGTTTATCCCTCAATGAGTAAATCTTCTGTCGCCCCTCTGGGGCTTGTCCACATCTTCTTCCTTTTCCCAGCGCTTACGCGCTGGGCTAACGTCTGCCGCCCGCTCTGCGGGCTGGAGTGATTGCGGCATCCGCATTCTGAATTTTTTAGGTGAATGGCATTAGGGGTTACTTGGCATCCTTCGGCACGCCTCAGGACAAGCTACGTCATGCCTTCTCTGGAAACTCCGGTGCAGGGGTTTTAACAGTCTTGTGAGAATGCCTTGATGCAGCGTGGCAAGGCACAGATCCTCGGGATCCTTCAACTTTGCCGGGCTCCTCACGTCGCCCGGACTACGTTTTCAGGATGACACGGGAAAGGGTTATCGCCTGGGGAAAGGCGATTGGCGTGCCGCAAAGAACTATTTTTTGGGTAAGGTGTGAAAGGCGATGCCTGTTACAAACTGATTTTGAAACACGCAGTAGTTTTTCATCTTTTTGGCGTTCCGTTTCATCACGCGCAAAAGCGGCGCCAGCCGGGGCCTCGCAATACCGTTCAATTCAGGAGAAATTTCGATCTCGTTAGTTAATGGGAGAGACGCAAGAACGCGAATAGCCGTTACCCAATGATTCTCGAGGCTCCAGTATTGCCAACAGTTTGGTAGAACCGAAACTTGGGCGGAGCAGATCCCTTCCTTCAGCTTCGCAAGCTCGCTTCAGGACAGGCTAACAACTCTACGCACGCGCTGAAGACAACGCGCGCGCGCTTTACGGGCACGTCGGGATGACAGCGCGTTTAGGGTTCACGGAGCGCAACGACGAGGCGAACAGCCGGGCAGCGCCTTATGACAAGAAGAAACGGTTGTTGGCGAGGAGTGAAGTTTCTGGTTTAGGCAAACGCCGGAGTGCGGCGATTGGCATGCCGCGAAGAACTATTTTTTGGGCAAGGTGTGAAAGGCAATGCCCTGATACAAACCTATTTTGAAACACGCTCTAGTCTTTATATGGCTTTGGCGCTCTGCTTCACCACCCTATCACGCGCAAAAGCGACACGTGCCCGCCCCGGCGGCCCCTACAATGCCGTTCACTTAAGCCTCAATGAATCTTCTTGGTCAACGTGATTCCGTCGCGAACAAAGGTAAATCTTCTGTCGCCCCGCTGGGGCTCGCCCGCATTCCCTTTTTTACCCAGCGCTTGCGCACTGCCACCCCGTCACGCGCAAAACCGGCGCGCACCGGGGGCCCCGGCGCTGGGCTAACGTATGCCGCCCGCTTTGCGGGCTGGAGTGACGGAGGCATCCGCATTCTCGATTCCTGAAGTGAATGGTATCGGGGCCCCGGTGCTGCGCGTTGGCCCGTTCGACTCCGCTCAGGGCTGCGCAGGCAGTGCAACGCCGAAGGGGACAGCCTGACGCGCTTATCCCCTTCGGGCTTAGGCACGAACTTACATATCCAGTGAAACGGCCAGCACCATCATTTGCTGATTGGCGTTAAAGCCGAAAAGGTTGGCACAGCAATTCGACGTTCCCGCAGGGTTGCTGGCATATTCAACTGCCTGTATATAGTGCAACCCGAGCAGAGGATAAAACGTTTCCGTAACACTCGGTTGTGATGCAGATGTCTCACCCGCAGCTGACGCCCCGGTGCTTGTTATATCAGGAGTTGTAGTTGAAGAGTCCACATTCAGACCTATATATGCTCCCACTGTATCTACCGTAGAAGCGCCCATAATACTGTAATTACCTGTCACGGAGGATTGCTGCAAACCATCGAGGAAAGATATCTTATTGCTTGTGCTGTTGTCAGCAGCCCGCCACGAAGCTGTGCCATATAACCAGTTGCTTGTGCTATCGCGGGAATAAGCAGTCAATCTCACGCGGTTGTAGGCGTTCCACAAGCCAAGGACATTATTCGTGCCGCCGGCAGCCGCGGAGGGCCTAAGCTGCATGGAGGTTTGACCATTGCCGGTCATGTAGACGGAACCGAGGTAAAAGCCGGATTTGGCAGAAACGGAAAGTGAGGTTGAACCGTTCAAGCAGTTACCGATCGCATTGGCATTAACCGATAATCCGTTCAGCAGCGTCAGTTGAGTGGTCCCCGCCCCGGCGCCGCGCGAGGTTGGGGAGTTCCACGCAGGGCCGGTACAAAGAATTAACGACCCAGAATTATTGACAAGAAAAATGTCGTAAATATCGCCCGATTGCAGACCTGAGTTAAGACTTAACGTCAGCTGCGACGCGAAAGCCGAGTTTTGCAGAGTTGTTCCGGTCGCGGTGGGCACATTGTTCCCGACATATGCGGCGTAGTAAATCGTTGTTGCGCCTGACACATCGGCAGTCATGACGGGCGTGTTAGAAACGAGGGTTAAACGGCCTCCAGGGATATAGACTTGAGCGTGTGCTGGTAAAGTCACGAACAGCGCCATTGCCAGCACTGCACAAAGGGAAGTGATTGACAGATGCAGCGTGTTTTTGAAACGAGTGTTCATTCGATTTTCTCCTGTGATCTGTTGGAAATTATTTCGAGGTTGGCGGGCGAGTACCCTGGAGACAATGAGACGGCTTACTGCTCCAGGCATGTTCAATCTCCAAGGTATTTAAGTCTTGGTTTACATATGAGTAATGACCGGAAAAGGGAAAGCGTTACAAACATGAGTTACGGCGATGGACTGTGCTAGCAGGAGCATGCTTTCTTGGAATTTGCTAATAAGCGGGCACGATTTCATCAATTGGATTTTGACGTCACCCGGACAGGATGACAAGGGAAACGGTTATTGGCGGGGAGTGGGGTTTCTGGTTTAGGCTGGCACCGCAGTGCGGCGCTTGGCGTGCCGCGAGGAAGCGTTTTTCCGTAGGGCGTGAAAGTCTGTGTCGCCCTTACGGGGCTTGTCCACATCTTCATTCTTTTTCCCAGCGCTTCCGCCCCCCCACCCCGTCGCGCGCAAAACCGGCACGCGCCGGGGGCCCTGCAATGCCGTTCACTTATTCCTCAATGAGTAAATCTTCTGTCGCCCCGCTGGGGCTCGCCCGCATTTTCTTCTTTCCCATTTCCCCACCGCTTAGGCGGTAGGCTCAGTAATTCCGCCCGCTTTGCGGGCTCGGGTGATTGAGGCATCCGCATCCTGAATTTCTTGAGTAAATGGCATTGGGGTCGCTTGACATCCTTCGGCTCATCTTAGGACAGGCGGAGGTCATGTTCTCTCTGGAAACTTCAATTCTCTCCAGAAACTCCAGTGCGAGGGTTTAACAATCTTGCGAGAACGCCTTGATGCAGCATGGCAAGGGACAGATCCTGGGGATCCTTCAACTTTGCCGAGCTCCTGACGTCGCCCGGACTACGTTTCAGGATGACACGGGGAAAAGGTTATTGGCTGGGAGTGGGGTTGGCGTGCCGCGAAGAGCTATTTTTTGGGCAAAGTGTGAAAGGCGATGCCCTGATTCAAACCTATTTTGAAACACGCTCCAGTCTTTTATTGTTTTGGCGCTCTGCCCCATCACGCGCAGAAGCAGCGCGCGCCCGGGGGGCCCGCAATGCCCGGTCGCTTAAGCGTTCAATGAGCCTTCTTGGTCAACGTGATTCCGTCGCGAACAAAGGTAAATCTTCTGTCGCCCCTCTGGGGCTCGCCCGCATCTTCTTCCTTTTTCCCAGCGCTTCCGCACTGCGCTACCCTATGTCACCCCCTTCGGGGTTTGCGACCCTAGGGGCTGAAGCCAGGATTCTATTGGGAGTTTTCGCATCCTTCGGCTCACCTCAGGACAGGCTGAGGTCATGCCCTCTCTGGAAACTCCGGTGCAAGGGTTTAACAGTTTTGTGAGAATGCCTTGATGCGGCATGGCGAGGGACAGATCCTGGGGATCCTTCAACTTTGCCAGGCTCCTAACGTCGCCCGGACTACGTTCAGGATGGCAAGGGAGACGGTTATTAGTGAGGAGTGGAGTTTCTGGTTTAGGCTAGCGGCGCTTGCGGCTGCCCCAAGCCTCGTCAAGCGGAAGAACTATTTTTTTCGCAAGGTGTGAAGGTCAATGCCCTGGTACAGGTTTATTGTGAAACACGCGCTAATCTTTATATGGCTTTGGCGCTCTGCCCCATCACGCGTAAAAGCAGCCCGCGCCCGGGGTCCGCAATACCGTTCAATTGAGCCTCAATGAATCTTCTTGGTCAACGTGATTCCGTCGCGAACAAGGGTAAATCTTCTGTCGCCCCGCTGGGGCTCGCCCGCATTCCCTTTTTTACCCAGCGCTTGCGCGCTGGGCTCAGTAATTCCGCCCGCTTTGCGGGCTGGAGTGATTGAGGCATCCGCATTCTCGTAAGGTTCGGGGCTTCCACCGACCGCACTTCGGGCGAACTGAAGTTCGGGGCTTCCGCCGGATCGGCGGATACACTATTTCTTAAACCGCCGTAGCTCCGTCATTTGTGCGAGGAGCGCGTTTTCAGCTTCTGCCTGTCTCGCGGTAGCGAGTGGGCGTAAGACCATAGTAGGCGCGGAATTTTGAGGCGAAGTGGGATGCGCTTTTGAAGCCCACTAATCCTGCGATTTCGCCGATTGAATGCGCGTCCGTCCTCAGCAGTTGCGCGGCGGTGTGGAGGCGCTTCTCCAGGACAAACTGGTAGGGCGTGGCGCCCGTGGCCGCATGAAATGACCTGATGAAATGATATTCCGAGCGATGGACCAGGCGCGCCAGGCGGGCGAGCCGTATGTCCCGGGAGAGATTTTCATGCACAAAATCCACCACGCGCTTGAGCAACAGCGGCTGCAGTGCATGATCCAGCTTGGGGTCCTCCAGTTCCCGCAGATCGGTCCTATCGAGATTGGAGTGGCGGCATACGAGGTGGCGCAAGAGCAATTGCTGCGATTGGTCGAGCAGAATCGAATCGAAGTAAGGGGCCGGGTCGCTATAGACTTCCACCTCACTGATCAGCATCTGAAAATATCCTCTCAACCAGGGATCCTGGATGGCAAAAAACGGGTCTATCGAAGACGCGTGACCACGGCTTGAATATTGATCGCAAAAGCTACGGACCAAAGCTGGATGCAGGTAGACAATCATCGCCGTCAGATCTCCCCCAAGCACCCACTGCGCGCCCTCATCCTGAGAGGTGAAGTTCATACTTCCGAGCGCGGCCCGCTTTCCCACAATCTTGCCGCTGACGACCTTGGAAACGGACGTTGTCCCGGCCAGATGAAAGCTCAGGATGTGCTCCGGGCCAGACCAGGCGCCGGCAGACTCGGGAAGAGTCCACTTTGCCGCATAGAGATGATCGTCCTCGGCCCCGGAGACAACGTAGTGCGGTTGCCGTTCGAAAGTTCTGGCCGTGCGCACGACCGTAGGCGGTAGATGCATGGGTTGCATGGTGTCTGGCATTGGATTGGACTCCTCACGTCTTTCAACAGGCTGTTGCGCTACTTCTTTAAAAAGGCTGTTACGTTACTTCTTCCGAAAAAGCTGTTGCAGCACGTTGTCCGAAAAGGCGGCTGCGCCACTGCTTTAAAAAGCTGCTTGCAGCACTGCTTCGGAAAAGGCTGCTTGCGCCGGATGTAAAGATATTGCGCAGTGTAAAAAAATCCACATTATTTTAACAACCTTCGTTTGTAAACCTTCGTCTTGTGTAATCTGGCGTTCGAAAGAAAGTGAGCGCGACCGCTGCCTGTTGCGAGTCTCTCGAAGCCGCCACCAGGTTCTAAGCAACGGAAGCAACGGGCGTGGCAACGCGGAAGCAGCCAGGAAAACTCAACACGTCATCATCTCCGGAGGCCCTATGAAATTTTATTCAGTTTTCAAATCAGCTCGCAAACCGATCCAGCCAACAATGATCGTCCCAACCATGATCATCATCCTCGCTCTTGCCATGGCCCTGACCGCCAGCCCCGCATGGGCGGCTTTGCCGGGCTGCACTGCAGGCGCGCTCTCTGCTTTGGGCGTTCCCAACCTGACCATTCTTTCCGCTACCGATGTGCCTGCTGCGCCACCCAACCCGGAGTTCTGTAACGTCTTTGGGGTTCTAAGCACCACCGGGGATCACCTGAGCACTGGGTCCGCCACCTTCTTTATACAGTTGCCTGCCAACTGGAATGGCAAGTTCCTGGTTTATGGCAACGGTGGACTGGCAGGCGCTCCGTTTGGATCACCCAATCCGGTGGATCAGGCCCTGGCATTAATCAAAGGCTACGCCACGGCGGTTTCCGATACCGGGCACACAGGCCACGGCCTGACTCCCGCCGACGGGCTGGGAATTGCAACGGACGCACGGTGGGCACTGCCGGCACCGGCGACGCCAGACACAACCAAAATCACCGATTATTACTTCCGCGCCACCCATGACCTGACCGTCGCCGGCAAGGAGCTCGTGAAAGGATTCTTCGGCGCGCCCAAGATAGAGCGGTCGTACTTCGATGGCTGTTCCAACGGCGGGCGCATGGCTTTCGTCGAAGCGACGCGCTTCCCGGACGACTTTGACGGCATCGTCGCCGGCGCTCCGTTCATGGACATCCGCTCGGTCATTGCCGGGGCCGGCATCCAAAAGACCCAGCTTCGTTCACCCAGCGCTTATATTCCGGCAGCACTGCTTCCCATGATCGACCAAGCGGTCTATGCCAGTTGCGATGCGGCGGACGGAGTGAAGGACAATCTTATTCAAAATCCGGCCAAATGCTCTTTTGATCCGGAGACCCTGGTGTGCAAGAAGGGCCAAACGAGCAATTGCCTTTCCCACGATCAGGCCAACACTCTGCGGGCGTACTTCAGCGCCACCCGCGATGAAGACGGGCGGTTCATCTATACGGGCGCGGCTGTCAGCGACCTGCATGGTGGCGGCTATGATGCCTGGACGTCGGGGTTCATCCCGCCAACCAGTTTCAGCGCTAATGAGCCATGGGGCAACCTTGGGTTCAGTCCCGCACCCATTGGCTGGCAGTTTGTAGATCATATCCTCAAGTTTATTGTGGAAACCGATCCCAATTTCGATGTGCGCAACTTTGGGGTGAGCGGCGGCGTGGTACGAGATGGCGCGCTCGATCTCTTCGACCGGAAGACCGAAGCCGGCGATGGAGATGTCCCATCGAGGGTTCTACCCTTCATCGCCCGAAATAACAAGCTGCTGATCTACCACGGCTTTAGTGATCCGGCGCTTCCTGCCTTCCGCACCATCAAGTGGTACGAAAACCTCTCTGAGCTGACGGGTGGCTTTGGAGAGTTGCAGGAGAACGTCCGGCTGTTTATGGTACCGGGAATGCAACATTGCGGCGGCGGCCCCGGCCCGAACATCTTTGACACCCTGACTCCTCTGGAGGACTGGGTGGAACACGGCATAGCGCCAAACGGAATCCTGGCCGCGCATTTTGTCAACAACGATCCCACACAAGGTGTAGACCGCACCATGCCGCTGTGCCAGTTCCCGGAACAGGCCCACTTTAACGGCACCGGGAACGTGAACAATGCCGCAAACTGGAGTTGCACCGCAAACCGCAAGCTGCTCGACGTGGGTCCGAATGGCGCAATGGCGGGATTGGGAGACGATGATGACGACCGTGATCATGATCATGAGCGTCGCGACCATCGCTGAGGTTGCAAGCGCCCAGGTTACAGGTGACAGGTCACAGGTTACAGGGGGATGGCTCGGCAGATTGCCAAAATTGCCAAAATTGAAAGGCAAAAGCAAAGACAAACCGCGGCGTTATTGGTCAAAATCGGCTATTGGCCGTTGGCTCTTGGCCCTTGGCCCTTGGCTCAACATCCGCAGACGGTTAAAGCCGACCTTGTTCGCTGCGAACAAGGTTGGGTTTAATCACAGCACTGTTCACTCAAAGAGTTTGGAACCTTTTGAGTCAATGGCAAAACGCAAGGTCCCTCCGATTTACCCCCGCTAACGCGTGGGTAAACCCTCGGGATGACGAACCGTTTTTTGATCATTCACCTTTATTTCAGCGCAAAACAGGTCATATTTCGTCTGACACTCAAGAGCTGTGAAATCCGACCCCATGGAATTCAGCAATGCAGATCGGCTTGATCGTCTTTCGTACCGTCGTGATTTATATTCTGTAGAAGTCCGGCACGATGCCGCCGGCATCGCGGTACGCGGTTTTTCTTAACGGCGAACTGCGCAGCAGGCGTCAATTGCCTGCTGCAATGCAGTTCTCGAAATTGGCTTGGATATGTAGCCATCCATTCCGGCGGCCATGCATTTTTCGCGGTCAGCAGGCATGGCGGCAGCCGTGGTAGCGATGATGGGGACGTGCTGTCCGCTGTGCTCTTCTCTCGCGCGAATGGCTGCAGTGGCTTCGAAGCCATCCATCTCAGGCATATGAACGTCCATGAGCACCAGGTCGAAGGAATCTCCTTCCAGCGCCTCCAGGGCCGCCCGACCGTGTTCGACCAGAGTCGTTGTATGGCCCATGTTTTCCAATAGCCGCAATAACAGGCGCTGATTGATCTGATTATCCTCGGCAACCAGAATCCGCAGCGGGTGGCTTGCTTGAGGCGCCAAGGGAGATTTGCGCTGTGTGGCCTGAGAAGGAGATGTCTCTGCCACAGAAGAATCTCTGGTCTCAAAGTTGGCAAGAAAATGAAAGGTGCTCCCGGCCTGCGGCCGGCTCTCCACCCGGATCTTTCCTCCCATCAAACTGATGAGATGGGAGGAGATGGCCAAGCCCAGGCCTGTCCCGCCAAATCTGCGGGTTGTAGACCGGTCAGCCTGCTCAAAGGGAGCAAAAATTGTCTCCAGCTTTTCCGCGGGTATGCCTATCCCTGTGTCGCGTATGGAGAACTGCAAGCAGGCAGTCTCTGCAGTCTGGGAGACGGGCTTGACGGAGACCATGATTTCACCCTGCTGAGTAAACTTGATAGCGTTGCCAACCAGATTCGTGAGCACCTGCCTTAGCCTTCCAGCATCTGCCATCAGGGCATTTGGAGTGCCTGGTTCAACCTGGAGCCCAAGTTTAAGATTCTTGCGCCGGGCCGCTACCGCCAGCGGTTTGAGGGTGGCGTTCAAGAGCTCTGACAAATTCAGTTGAACGGGGTCCAGAGCCAACTTGCCGGCTTCGATCTTGGAGTAATCCAGAACGTCGTTCACGACGACCAGAAGCGCGTCGGCGGACTCTTTTACTACGGACAACAATTCCCTCTGGTCCGGCGTGAGATCCGTGGCCAGAGCCAGCTCCGTCATGCCAAGGACGCCATTCATGGGCGTCCTGATTTCGTGGCTCATGTTGGCCAGGAATTCACTCTTGGAGCGGTTGGCAGCTTCCGCCGCATGTTCCGCCTTCAACCTGACCGCGACCTCTTCCTGTAGCGCATCGTTGGCGCGGGCCAGGTCAGCGGTTCGCTGTTGGACACGGCTTTCCAACTCATCCTGGGACCGACGCAGCTCTTCTTCAGCCTTTTGTCGTTCAGCGATCTGCTGCGCCAGCGATTCGTTGAAACGTCCCAGGCGAGTCGCATTCTCCGCCTCACTCCTGAAGATGGAAAACATGCTGATGAAAAGCCCGTTGAGAACAAAGGCATAACCAAGGATTTTTATGACGTGGGCCGCGAAATACGGCGCATCAAACAGCTTCTTGCTGAACATGTAGTCGAAATGGCTTTCCGCCGCGATGATGAGCGAAAGCAGCAGCCAATGTTCAAAGTCATCCGTCCTCCAGGAGCCCTTCGCCAGATATCCGATGGCGGCCAAGGCAAAGAAAAGGAGCGGCGCGAGGTCAAGGGGACGGTGAACGATAAGATCAGGGAAGTAGGCCGGTGGCAACGGGACCAGCACAAAGCAGAGAAGACAGATGGCGATGCAGCTCCCGACAACCGCGTAAACGGTGCTTTCCCTGATGGTTTTCGCTGTTGGTCTGCGTGATTCCCTTCTCCAGACCAGCAAACTGGCAAACATCACCAAAGCCAGAAAGAACCGCGAGGTGATTCCCGTCCAGGGACTTAGAGCCGCAAGCGGAGAGGGCATTTGTAGGGTGAAGAATGAAGAGGTAACTACAGCGTGAAAGCCATCGATGAAGGCAGTTCCCAGGAGCCCGCTTCCGAGAATCAAAAAAGTACTGCTCTTCCTGGTGTAATAACGGACCAATGCCATCGCGCCCGTGATGAAGGCCAACAGTGTTGCGATGGCCTCAAGCAGGGTGTGAAGCTCGGCGTTTCCCTCCCAATCCGTCCCATGGAGCAGGAACCCTCCAAGAAGCAAGACCAGAATGGTGAAACCATAGGTCCAGACTCTTCGCCGGCCCTGGCCTGATTGCAGGTCTCCCATGCTGAAAATATCGGCAACCGGAGCGGCCTGCTTAAGCCCCTCATTACCAGGGGATGATGTGGCCGGGCCAGCTTGCGGCGAGCAGTCTTGCGCAGATTTAGCCCGGAGGTGAGAGTCTGATGGCATTTTTTCAGGTATGGCTGTTTTGCAGTCTGCAGCTTTTTACGATGAGATGTTTAATCTCAGAGAACGCCATGCAAGATTATGATTCGTCAGAAGAAATCGTGGGTGAGTGTCGGTTCGGGCAGTTTACCAAGAACGTGATAGAGCGCGAGTTCGGTGATGCGGAAGGTGCGAAAACCGTAAGATTTTCTCATAGTGACTTTGACTTTG
>Ga0209168_10002317_pt1 | contig 13929 bp, 11 predicted proteins | sample Coa_R1_FD_187156 | JGI IMG/M metagenome (GOLD analysis project Ga0209168, IMG submission 187156) | Surface soil microbial communities from Centralia Pennsylvania, which are recovering from an underground coalmine fire - Coalmine... | ecosystem: Environmental > Terrestrial > Soil > Unclassified ... | reverse complement strand
ACAGAGATGGGCGCTAACCACCGCAGGATGGCTGGAATTCCGCCCGCGGCATAGGTACCGCGCGAAGGCGGCCTCTTCGATCCTGCCGTGAACTCCGGCTTCTTCAAAAGCTTCGATCGCCGCCGCTTGGGCATGGGTGAGTCCCGCTTCCGCTCCGCCTTTCGGAAAAGTCCACCGTCCACTGCCGCGAGTCTGGACCAGCAGGAACTCGAGTTCTCCGCCGCGAATCCGGTAGCAGACCGCAGCCACCCGCTCGACCTCGCGCATCTTTCGCAACCTCGACAACTGAACCGCTGAAGAAGGCATGCGCGCTTTTCTCTCCTCTCGAAAATTCCACAAACTGTTTCAGCGTTGCATCCCTGGTGAATTCTGCCTAGAGCACAGATTGGTTCGCGACGGCTGGAATCCTCCTTCATACTTGCGCGTCTCGACCTCGGCAAGACAAGATTCAACCATTCCCGCAGAGACGGAGCTACGCTTTGGAGAACATGTTTTGCCTGCGCTGTAATCGCCAGATCGAGCCTGGAGGCAAGTCGATCGCACTGTATATGTTCGCGCAGACTGTAGGAGTCCGGCCGCGGCAGAAATCTGCCGCCCATCGGGTTTCATTCTGCCCGCAGTGCTCTGTATCGCTGGCGATGGGCCCGCCGCCGGAGGGCGCATTGAACGTGGCAGCCTGGGAGATGATCCGGAATCTGGTCGGCGCTGACCCGGCTCTCACTGAGGCGGCATGGGAAACCTTGAGTGGAGTTCAAGGCCTACTTCCTGCCACGGGCAGTGAGGGGCGGCAGCAGTCATCGCAAGCTAGGGGCTACTTCGAGTTCTAAATAGCCTGACTCATAGCAGAGACTGTAAGTTCAGATGCTTGCGACTTACTCTGTGGATATCTTGCATATTTTCTGTTGACTCCCCCCCCCCTTACTTGATTTATTCTCGCGGCTCCTTCCCTCAATTCTGCTTTCAAGGAGCTAGCATGTCATCAAGTAAGTCCGTGGTCGAGTATTCGAGCTGCCACCCCCGCAGCCTCAGATTTGTAACCGCGACTGTATACTTTGCGGCCATCGCGCTGTGCGTATCGTGCCTATTGGCATCCGCCTCATATGCGCAGACTACGCTTCCGACAGGCACAGTTGGTGTCGACCCGCCCCAGATGTGCAACCCTTCTGATGGCTGGTATTACTACAGCAACGGCGGGACTAACTACAACATGTCTTGCGTGAGTGCGAACGTCTCCTGCAGTGGCGTGTTCCCCGATGTTTCGGATCTCGGACTAACATTCGGTTATATAAATCCGGCGGTTACTCCAGGAACCGGTATAAGCGTGCCTAAGGGCGTTATCATCCTTCACGGCGGTGACGGCGGGACCTCACCCGAGAGCTTTGCCTTGACGGATGCCTACTTCAAAGCGGGATTCGAAGTCGTACAGGTCGCGTGGTGGGACGACTGGGAAATGCTATCCGATCCGATGACCGGACCCGGCAATATTCAGCATGCTGCTTGCCGCCCAGCCACCGTCCTGAATTACATTTGGACCACCTACTACCTGCCGATGATCGCGCCTGGTGGGGTGAATAACACGGCCGCTATGTGCGCTCTCGGGGATAGCGCCGGGTCAGCCGCGATAGCCTACTCCCTGGCCTACTATGGAGCCGGCGGCTGGCTGGACAACGTAGAGTTACTGTCTGGCCCGGTGCTCAGCGACATCGAGCAGGGTTGCGAGATACCACGGGCAGGTTCCGTCACGGTCTGCTCACCCAGCAGCCCGAACCAGGGCTGGGGATGTCAGCTTGGCCAGGGCGGCTCGACATGGACGTTGCTCCCCGAGTATGTGGCAGGGGCCCAAACCGGCGTACAGAAGTGGACGAACGAGGTCCAAGCTTGCACTTCGTCGGGCGGTACGGGGAACTCAAACGCCGATTGGTTGAAGGAAAGCATCGTGGACCAAGGCACAGGAGCCGCGCCTACATTCGTCTATTCAAAGACCTCAATGGCAGGATGGCTCTGCAGGAGCGTATACAACCGCAACGGTGTCGCTTACAACTGTGCCGCCACCAACAACGGCAACTCCAACTACTGCCCCAACAACTCGAGTCCGCAAGGGCAGATCTTCTACCAGAACATACCCTCTCTGACGTCAAACTTCGCAGTCTACGCGGTTGATGCTTGCAGCAACGCCGAAGGTGTTGGGGCGGGAAATGTTCCGGGCTACCAACCGCTGGTGTTCAGCGGCAACGTTACTGGGATCATAGCTATCACCGATGACATGGTAGGAAACCCGCAGCTTAATGTCAACGCGATGTGCGTTAGGAGGCACTTTTAGGATCAACCTCCGGGCGGGTGCGGGCGACACCCCTCGCGGATCTAATCCTCAGTCCCCGGTGCCCGATAGAACCACGGGGGCCGGACTGGTCGAGCCAAGCGGCAAATCGACGTAAAGGGTTCCCTTGGCCACTCCATTCTGAGTCGGGGTGAAAACGACTGATACCTGGCAGCTCTTGCCAGCCCCAAGAGCCTGCCCGGTGCAGTTGTTGCTTATGGAGAACTCGTTCTTGTCGATCCCGCCTAGGTATATGTTGCCGAACTGAATCCCAGTCTTGCCCTCATTGGTCACCGTTACGACTTGCGGCGCACTGCTGGTGCCTACCTTCTGCGTGGGAAATGTGAGCCCTGTCGTCGAAAGCTTAAGCACCGTCGCGCTGCCGGACAGCTCCACGAATTGCGGCTGCGAGGATGCGCTGTCGACAATTGTAATTAGCCCGGTCTGTACGCCGGCGCTCTTCGGTTTGTATTCGACGCTAATCTTACAGGTAGCTCCGGCTTTCACCGAATTTCCGCAGCCATCAGCCATCTGAAATGGTCCCGACAACGTCATAGAACTAATTGAGAGCGCGGGCGCGCCTGCATTTGTAAGCTTCAAGATTTTCTGCGGGCTGGCTGTGTTGATCAATTGCACCGGGAAGGCAAGAGGAGCGCTCGAGGAAAAGTGTACTTGGCCGGTATTAAGGACGGTCGTGGTGAGCGAACTGGCGGCCAGAGCGAAGTCAGGCAGGCCGTCGCCGTTGAGATCCCCCACGGCAGGAGTGCCAGAGTCTTGCCCGGTCGGGAACAGGACCGGGAACTGCAGCGTTCCATCGCCGTTGCCCCAGAAAACGTCCACGCCCGGCGAGGGCCCACTGGGATCAGCGACATCGAGACGGCCATCCCCGTTCAGGTCCTGAACCGCAACGATTCCGCTAGCAACGCCCGTCGAGCCGTAGCTCACCCCCGGCTGAAAAGTGCCGTCGCCGTTACCAAGCAAGACCGTTGCACCCCCCAGGGCATTACCCACTACGGCATCCAGCTTACCGTCTTGGTTCATATCCCCGGCGGCGACCGACGCGGGCACATACTCGAGGGGAGTCGTGATGGAGTCTTGCAGCGTCCCATCGCCGTTTCCCACCAGGACGCCAAGGTTATAACTTGATCCGAAATATCCCACCGCCGCTATGTCAAGCCTCTTATCGTTATTGAAGTCCCCCACTGCGATCCATTGCGTGCCGATGAACGAAGCATTATCGCTGGGCGGCTGGAACGTTCCGTCGCCATTACCCAGCATGACGCTTACATATGGCGGGTCAACCAGCGCTATGTCCATCTTCTTATCCCCATTAAAATCCCCCGCCACCACAAAGTAGGAGCCTTCGGTCGTGTTAGTACTAACAGGGGCTCTGAACGTCCCGTTGCCGTTTCCAAAGTAGACATCTACCGTGCTCGGCCCGGCGTTAGCCATGACGATGTCTAACTTTCCATCGTTATTGAAGTCGGCGACCGCCAGATGGTAGGACACGCTACCAGTGGTCTTGTGGAGCATTGGCTTCTGGAAGGTCCCGTCCCCGTTTCCCAGCGACACAGTAAAGCCTTCGTAATCGACGACGACGAGGTCGAGCTTGCCATCGTTGTTGAAGTCACCGAGCGCGACACAAAACGCATCTTCCGGCAGCGTGGTCGCTGCGCGCGTCTCAAACTGCGCCCACAGTGACGCAGGGGTTCCGGTTAGAAAGGTTGCGAGGAGCGCGATGTGGGCAAGACGGACGGAATAGCGGCGATCCATAACAACCTCCAACGTGGTTCTTACCGCAGGGGGGAACTGCCAGAGGCAAAGATTATCACGATTTTCTGCCCTCATAAAGCAGGATTTCCTCCTTGCGGCGCGCTCAAATACTGGCAAAACTGAGCGTTTTCATCTGCCTGGCTAACCTTCTTTGCATTTTAGCGGTCTAACCAAATAACCCCAGCGGCGGGAACTTCGCATCTCCCGGCTGCGTATTACTGATCAGATGGTTAGGCGGGATTGAGACCCCTCGCCTGAACGTTACCCGGGCCCCCACGCTCCACCCCGGAAGCGTGGGGGGACAACATTATGCGAGCGCTAATCGATATCGTCCGGCAGTCGCTGGCCACGCTGTGGGCGCACAAGCTGCGTTCGTTTCTCACCATGTTTGGCATTGCATGGGGCGTCGGCTCGCTGCTTCTGCTGGTTGGTCTCGGCGAAGGCTTCCGCAGCGGCCAACAGAAAAATATGGCCGAACTTGGCCAGGACATTATGTTCATCTTCCCCGGCCGCATTCCCGCGGTCGAAGGCAGCTATCAATCCGGCCAAACCTATTATTTTAATGACGGTGACTACTTCGCGATTCGCGATCAAGCCCATCTTCTGCGCGCCGTGTCTCCCGTTCTGGAGCGCGACGATATTCGCGCGGTCAGCGATTACGGTTCGACCAACGGCCAGGTCTTCGGCGTGACTCCCGATTACAGCCAGATTCGCAACACTCCCATCGACCCGGGGCGCTGGTTCAACCAGGAGGACAACGCGCAGCATCGCCGCGTGGCTATCGTCGGATGGGAGCTGCTAAAGAACATGTTTCCGGGCGAACCCGCCGTCGGCAGCACCATTCTGCTCAACGACATGGATTTCAAAGTAATCGGCGTAATCCCCAAGATTGGCAAAGACGGCGAGAACGGCACCAACCATCGCATCTTTGTTCCCTTCGCGACCATGCGCGAGCTTTTCCCGATCACCAAGCAGAACTCGGAAAATGCAATCTCCTTTATCAATTACCGTCCCTGGAACAAAGAACAGCACGTCGAGGCCAAGAATGAGGTTCACGCCATCATCGCCAAGCGGCACGGCTTCGACCCCAGTCTCGATGATGCCTTCAATGACTGGGACACGATCGATGGCGCGATCAAGGTAGGAAAAATCTTCGACGCCATGGATTGGTTCCTCGGAGTGGTCGGCCTGGTGACGCTCGGATTAGGCGCCATCGGTATCATCAACATCATGCTGGTTTCGGTCACCGAGCGCACGCGCGAGATCGGCCTGCGCAAAGCGCTGGGCGCCACCCATCGCAACATTCTCACCCAATTTTTTGTCGAGGGCGCATTCCTTACCGCCTTTAGCGGCGGAGTCGGCCTGGCGATTTCTATCGCTTTTGTGACTGCGCTGGCGCAACTGCCATCCCCGGAAGGATTCGACACTCCACGCATCGTGCCGGCATCGGCGGTTGTCGCGATCCTATCGTTATCCATCGCCGGCATTGTCGCCGGCATCTTTCCCGCGCGCAAGGCGGCTTTATTGCCTCCGGTCGAAGCCCTAAGGCAGGAATAGTTATGTTCAGCGATCTCGGCCAACAAGCTTTCAGCGCGCTCAGGCACAACCGTCGCCGTTCCCTGCTTACTATGCTCGGTATGGCCTGGGGCATCGCGACCGTCGTACTGCTGCTCGCCTACGGCTCCGGCTTCCAGAGTGCGCTGATGGTCGCCTTCCGCACTTTCGGCGGCAATCTGATCGGCATCTTTCCCGGCCGCACCTCCATCCAGGCCGGCGGCACGAAGGCTGGGGCGCAGATTCGTCTCACTCGCGACGATCTCGATTACCTCCGCGCCGAAGTGCCCATGCTCACCCGCATCTCGCCCGAAGTCGACAAGCAGAGCCAGGTTTCCTACGGCACGCGCAGCTTCAGCTACAACGTCCATGGCATTTATTCCAGCTACGAGAAAATTCGCGCTCTCGACCTGGGCGAAGGCGCATTCTTCGGCGAGCGCGACGACTTCACTCACAGCCGCGTCGCCGTCATCGGCTCAACCGTGAAAAAGAAACTCTTCTCGGGCCAAGAGGCGATTGGCCAGGAGATTCGCATCGACGGCATTTCCTACAAGGTGATCGGCATTCTGCGGCACACTATCTCCAACGGCGATGAGGACATAAACGCCATCGTTTACCTACCCTACAGTGCCATGCGCGACCTGAAAAACACTTACTACCTCGATGGCATCTTCATGGACTACGAGGGCGATCACAACAAAATCGCACAGGCCGTGCGTAATTCCATGGCCTTCCATCACGGGTTCGATCCAAAAGACGAACGGGCCATCTTCGTCTTTGACGCGGTAAAAGATCTCGCCGATCTCACAGTCATCACTGTGGGCATCAAGGTTCTGCTGGGTTTCATCGGCCTGCTCACGCTCGGCATCGGCGGCGTCGGCCTCATGAACATCATGCTCGTCTCGGTCACGCAGCGCACCCGCGAGATTGGAGTGGAGAAAGCCCTGGGCGCGCGCCGCTGGCACATTCTCTTTCAGTTTCTCGCAGAGGCCCTGGTGATTACCGCGTTGGGGGGCTTGTTGGGCGTGGTACTGGCCTATCTGATCTCATGGTCGGTCGGCTCCATGCCGCTGTGGAGCATGTTCATCGACGACGCCAGCGAGGGCGATATCCATCTCTACATCAACACAGCCACGCTCATCTGGTCGACCGCCATTCTCAGCTTCGTCGGTATCATCAGCGGCATGCTGCCTGCCATCAAGGCCGCGAGGCTCGATCCGATCGAGGCTCTGCGCTACGAGTAGAACTTCGCGGGCGGCGTGCGCTGGACTCCGCCGCCTGATCCGAAGTTTCTCCAGAGCTTCCGGCTGCCGCACTTGCCGTTGAACCTCCGCCAATCGGGATCCAATTGCTCGTGGCCTCCGTGCACGAATCGTCCGCGCAGTATTCGAAGCTCGTCACTGGATGCAGCTCCCAGATCGAATAGCGCCAGCACCGCGCGGTCTTGTTCGCCAGAGCGCAGTTGTCGGCGGGTTTGTTGTGCTCGCTGTCCACCAGCAGTTGACCGATGATGCGTACTTTGTGGCCGAGCGCCGGCTTCAAACTGCCAAGCGTCCAGTCATTGGAATGAAACTGCGCGCGATAGTGTGGCGTCATTTCCACAATTACCGCCTGCTGCTCCAGTTGCTTCGGCGGCTTGGATGGATCCTTGGTGTTCACTTCGCTCGTGAGCGACTGGTCGAAGCCGATTCCGATGTGGAAATCAACGTTCCCGTAGTCGGGCGCCGGGCCAGTCAACTCGCAGTTGCTGCTTTCCGCGCCGGTGTGCTCAAAGTAGTAGAGGTATCCGACGATCCCGAACTGCTTGCCCTCACCCATTTCAGCTAGCTGATCCTTGTAGGTGAGGTGATTATTATTTTTCCCGAGATCGGCTGGCGTGTTCGAATTTAGATTATCGAACGCCGTCTGATCGAGGTAATTTACGCCCATATCCGTGCCTGGCAGCAGATTCTTAAGATAGTTCAGATACGCGTCATATTTGCCAGCCGCACTGCAGCCAGTGGGGTAATCCTGGTGGCATGCTTGAGAGTCTGTGATATTTTCCTCGCACTGCACCGCTTGAACATTCTCCCCGTTGACGACTGCGCTCGGGCTCTCCGCAGGAGTGGCCGTGTTGTTCGACGGCACGGCGTTCATACCCAGGGCCAAAGCCAATGGCGCAAACGGCGCAACGTGGCGCGCAAAAGTTCGGCCCGTCTTCGATTTGCTAGCGGCCATATTCTGCTCCCTTCAAGACAATGGTTCACGGCACTTTCCATCTACAGCCAATTGCTCGCTCTTTATGGAGTCTTGGTCGTGGTGCTGGAGGTCGTGGTAGTGGTGCTGGAACTGTCGCTGCCATTTCCCGACCCAGCCTGTATTCCCTTGCTTACCGCATAAGTGGAGGCGCTCACCCCGAGTAACGCCAGAACGTTAGTGGGCACATCCGGAAACTTGCAGTCGCACGCCACAATCAGTACAAAACTCAATCCGATAACAAAGGTAAAGATCAGCAATTGAAACCGCGAAGTGCTGGCTCCTCCCGCGTCGTCCTCGAGTATCTGGCTTATATCAATCAACCCACTCGCGATCGCCGCCAAAATTACAAATCCGAACAGAAAGATCAGCACCAGCAGCCCATAACTTACAGCCAGTTTTAGTTTCAGCATGGCATCGCCCTGAATTTTCACCGCGATCACGAAGGCGCTGACAACCGTCACCAAAACCATGACGATGAACATCCACAGAAATATCCCGCGCTGTTCTTTGTCCATTGCATTCTCCTATTTGAAGAAATTTCGCATCCGGCCCGAAAGCATCGCTTGTGCCTTTCCGCCTAAATAAAGAGCATGGCTTCCAGCAAGCGCCGCCACTAAGGCGTTGGGCAGCTTGGGAAACTCTCTGGGGTTATGTATGACTTGAAGCAGGTAGTAGCCTGCGACTACGAGGCTGGTTACAAAAACCTGGGTTCGTCCCGCGCTGGGTTGAGTGGAGAATTCACCCGCGCTCTCGGGGTCCCGCACATCTCCATCCAAAAGGTAACTCAGGCTGATTTCGCCAGTGGCCATCTTCCATGCCACCAGGCAGAAGAATCCGCCAAACAGAACCACGGCCATTGTCGTGGCTACCCTTATGAGGGAGTCCATATTCCCCCCTAAAATTCCCAATTGTTCGAAGAAATAAACCAGAGCCCCGAGTAATTGACGGGATTGTACATAACTTCGCCGTGCTGGCAAGATCTATTTATCGCCTGTTACGAAACCCGAAACCGCTCTGCTTTTTCCGGCTACAATCTCCGCCATGTCAGCCAAACGGGAACGTTGAAGCTGATTTTGCGCAGTCGTTAGAGTGCTAACCTTGTTTCCTGAAATTGTCGCTAAATCTCTCCGGATAATTTCTCCACGCTCGTACGAGCAGTCCTGCCTTTTCCGCTTCGCAGTTATGGCTTCGCGTTACGAATCCGATGCCAGGAAGTCGGCGATGGCTTCCGCGATCGGCTGTCCCGTAGCCTGCTGGTAGTAGCTGAACCCGGGGGAAGGATTCACCTCAAAGCAATACCACTCGCCGGCTGGGGTTACGCGCAAATCTATGCCAGCCACCGGAAGGCTGATGGCAGCGGCAAGCCGACGACAACGATCCGCGACATGTTTGGGCAAATGAGCAGCTTTGATCTCCGCCGAGCGGCCATTGAGGCCCGCGTAACGGTAGTCATCGGCCTGTGACTGAATCATGCTGGGAAATAGTCGTTCCCCAACTACATGCACCCGGTAGTCGGTGCCCGCAATATATTGCTGGAATTGGGTTGGGCACCATCTGACGCTCTTGAGGCGCAAGGCGTGCGCGGGTGAAAGCCGGGACACGATGCTGCGAACGCTGCTGACGGATTTGTAAATGACCGTCCCCTGCCTTTCCCAAAACTCCTGCGCGGCTTCGGGATCGGTTGTGATCAAAGTCTCGGGAATCGAAAACCCGAGAGAACGAATTTGAAGAGACTGGTACGGCTTGGAATTGTTCGGCGACATGGCCCAGGGACGGTTGACGATTTTCGCGGAAGTCATATCGGCCCAGGAGAGTAAGGCGTCTCCCAGATTCAACGCGTGAGTAAGAGCGCGAAGTTCGCTCGCGAGGGGTAACTCTCGAGCATCGTACGGCCGAATGTACGCCGCAGTCACGTCTGCAAGGTCGAGACGCCGGCGCCCATTGCGCAAGCATCCGGAAATGGAATCATCGACGTCCAGTTCGATGCTCCATTCGAGACTGTCATGCTGGTCCAGAAAAAAGGATTTCTTCCGGCGGCGAGTGAGCACATCGCCCACAGAGGAGAGCGGAGTATCGCCGGGAAGGCCCCAGAGCAAAATCATGCCAGCTCCATTCGCGACCGGGCGCCAGTAAGGTGTTCGAGCAAGGCGCTGGCGTGATCCGGAAGGGAGGGGTCAGGCCAGAGGGTAGCCGAAAAGAAACGAGCGGCCTTGCCGCTTCCGGCAAAATTTACCGCCAGAAGTTCCACGTTCGCGCAATGCGCGATTCGGAGTGCACTCCTTCGTAGAAATGGATCGTTCGAGCCGAAGCAATTATTTCCAATGACTGTAACTGTGAAGGTGGGTGCCGCTGGTACTGCAGGAACCGGGGCAGCATCAAACCCGACGCGACGCCGAATCGGAACTACGGGAACGCCCGCCTGAGCGGCAGCGTGTATCCACTGCTCAGGTCTCCAATTCGGTCCCGAAAGGCAGCCAACAGCAGGCCGATTGACCACTCTGCAAGAAAGAGCGGATAACCATGCCACAAGGAATGCGTTCATTTCCTGCGCGACATATGGCCGATCTTCCGGAACAATTTCGATTAGATCTTCAGCGGACACACTCGCGAGACGGATGAAAACTCCGGACAGCTCACGCGCAGAAATCAACTCGCCGCTCGCCACGGCTGAGGACGCCTCGATCTGGCCCGGCTGATACCGCCAGCCCGGCCGGGAAAGATCACGAGGATGCAAAAGGCGAGCGCCAGATCCCTGCCACACGGTGGAGAGACGACGGGCAATTTCGTCCCGGGCGCTCGCGATAATGAGTAGAGTCTTATTGGGCACTTTTCTTCTTTGCCGCCTTCTTTCCAACAGCAGGCCGCTCCTTGGGTTGAATGAACGCCTGGCCGCTGGCCAGAATGGCTTCGAGATTGGCAACTCTCTGGGCTAGTTGCGCGATAACTCCGCCACCTTCGACGGGATAGCCGGGTGGAACGTTCTCCAGGAACTTCTCGATTTCCTTGAAGTCTTTGAGATCCTTTTCCTTGGCTTCTTTAACCTCTTTGTAGTCCTTATCCTTGATCTCCTTGATGTTCTCTTTTGCGTCTTTCTCTTTGTCCTTTTCCTTTTCCTTGTCCTTGATGTCCTTGCCTTCCTTTTCCTTGTCCTTTTCTTTTTCTTTATCTTTTTCCTTGTCTTTTTCTTTGTAGTTTTCCTTGCCCTCCTTGATTTCCTTGAGGTCTTTTTCTTTGATTTCTTTGAAATCCTTTTCCTTGAACTCCTTTTCTTCCTTGAGGAGCTTTTCAGGGACGAGCTTTTCGTACTCTTTCTGAAGCTTCGGTGCCATTGGAACCTCCTTGAGATTTTCAGTGGGGCTCGGCACAACTCATTTCGGGAGAGACGTCCTGCTGGAAAGGAACGGTGTCTCGAAGGCGAGGTGTTTACGAACCCATCCGTACGAACCCATCGGGTCGCTTAGCTAGTAGTGAGCATCGAGGAGTTTTCGTTTCATAGGGGGGAATTGCGGGCTCGATCAGGGAATATGACGCCGGATGACATTTTCAGGGGGACGGTTTAGAGCCTGATGTCCCCCGGCGGCGGAGCCAACGGTCGGAAGAGGACGCTTTTTGCCTTTCCGCGCGATGAGGTGTCGGTGGCACAGAATAGGGACGGCAATCGTCCATCTTCTAGCTTGGCTACAAAATTCCACACCCACCTCCATTAAACCGTACCGAACTTCTGAAAACGCCTCTATAATCCCAGAAGTACCTTATTTGCCGCACTTAGCATTCCCGAAAACGGAAGCGACATGGCAGCGAAAGTGCTTATAGATGATCGGCGAGGAGTGTCTCCAGCACCGAGCCCTCACGCGAAGGGTTCGGGACGTCCGCCGAAGTCCATGAACCGGGAAAGCCAAGTTCGATTTGTTGCGGTTCTGCTGTTTTTGCTCACCGTTGCGGCGGTGGTATTCGCCGGTTTCAACTTCAATTCGGAAATGAAGTCCGCCGTTCCGGACGACGGCGTTTGGTGGATTGAGAAGGGTGGGCGGCTGACGGCCGACCGGCTCGATCCGAACGGCCCCGGAGCACGCAGCGGCATCAAAGCGGGCGATCAGCTGGTTTCGATCGACGCCCAGGATGTTCACAACATTTCCGATTTGGAACGCCAGATGTACCGCACCGGGGTCTGGTCGAAAGCCACGTATTCCCTGCTCCGTGAGTCGGTTCCAATCGAGTCGAGCGTCATTCTGGTTCCCGCCGAACGTTCGCTAAATAACTGGCTGCGGCTGATTGCACTCATTTATTTGGGTATCGGCCTTTATGTTCTGCTGCGCCGCTGGACGGCGCCTGGGTCGACCCACTTCTACATTTTCTGCCTGGTTTCCTTTATCGCGTATTCGTTTAAATACACCGGCAAACTCAATGATTTTGACTGGACGATTTACTGGGGCAACATCGTTGCGGGAGTGCTGCAGCCGGCACTGTTCTTGCATTTCGTCCTGACGTTCCCGGAAAAGCGGCAGTTCGTGCGCAAGCATCCGTGGCTGCTGAGTCTGGTTTATGTTCCAGGAGCGATCCTGCTGGCGATTCATGTGGGTGCGATGCGCTGGTTCCAGGCCAGTGAGCGGCTTCGCTGGAACCTGGATAGATTGGAGATGTCGTACGGTTCGGCCTTGTTTCTGGCCGCCGCGGGGGTGCTGTGGTACAGCTCCCGCCGCGCCAGCACGACGGTTCTGCGCCAGCAATTGAAGTGGGTCACCCGAGGCACGATTCTCGCGATCGTCCCGTATTCGCTACTGTATGTGATTCCTTACCTCATGGGATCCCTGCCCGGGCCGGCCATGAAGATTTCTGCCTTGTCGCTGGCGCTTCTGCCGCTCACGTTCGGCTATGCCATTTTCCGTTACCGGCTGATGGATGTGGATCTGATCTTCAAGCGCGGCGTGGTCTATACGCTGGCTGCAGCCATTGTGGTGGGAATGTATTTCGGCCTGGTCGCGGGAGTCGCGGAACTGGTCCACATGCGGCAGCCCAGCAGCGGGCCGGTGGGATTGATTCTTGCCGTGGTGGTCACGGCGCTGCTGTTTGATCCTGTCCGCAAATGGATTCAGGACCGAGTCGACCAGTTTTTCTATCGGACACGTTACGACTATCGCCGGACGCTGCTCGAATTTGGGCGCGAGCTGAACTCGGAGACGAATCTGAACGCCATGCTCGCTTCCCTGATCGACCGGCTGTCGCGAACGTTGGCCGTTGACCGCGTTGCGCTATTTTTGGCCGGCGATGAAGCAGGGCGGTTCGCGCTGGCAAAGTCCGCTGGTTTACTAACCACGGGGGATCTCAATCTGTCTTTTCTTGAAGCGCCGCGGCCCCAGATGGCGGGACATCTTTTCTTCGAGAATACACACCAGGTTCCGCGCGAAACTCCGGAAGCGCAGCGAACGATCGCGCGATTGGATTTGAATTACTACATTCCATGCCATGCGCAGCAGAAAACGGTTGCGGTGCTCGGCCTAGGAAAAACCATGCAAGGCGACTTCCTCTCAAGCGAAGACATAGAGCTACTGGAAACCCTGGGCGGCTATCTGGGAATTGCCATTCAGAATGGACAGCTCTACGCGTCCTTGCAGAAGAAAGCGGCGGAGTACGAGCGGCTCAAGGATTTCAACGAAAACATCGTTGAATCGATCAACGTGGGCGTGATGGCTCTCGATATGGAAGACCGCATCGAGAGCTGGAATGCGCAGATGGAAGTGATGTACGCACTGCCGCGCTGGCAGGCGCTGACGCAGCCGCTGAAGACAGTTTTCCCGCAGGAATTCGTCGAGGAGTTCAACCGCATCCGGCAGGAACCGGGCATTCGCAATCTGTATAAGTTCCGCCTGAAAACCCCCGCAGGTGAAACCCGCACGGTAAATGTGGCTCTCGCCCCGCTGGTGACGCGGAAATTTGAGGTGATTGGCCGGTTGCTGATCGTGGATGACATCACGGACCGGGTCGAACTCGAAGCTCAGCTCTCGCAGGCGGATAAGCTTTCGTCCATTGGCCTGCTGGCGGCGGGCGTA
>Ga0209168_10002312_pt1 | contig 13945 bp, 10 predicted proteins | sample Coa_R1_FD_187156 | JGI IMG/M metagenome (GOLD analysis project Ga0209168, IMG submission 187156) | Surface soil microbial communities from Centralia Pennsylvania, which are recovering from an underground coalmine fire - Coalmine... | ecosystem: Environmental > Terrestrial > Soil > Unclassified ... | reverse complement strand
GGCGGCGCGACTGAGCGCGACGCACCCACATACTCGCGTCCTTTATCTTTCAGGCTACACCGAGGACGCGATCGTGCACGAGGGAGTTCTGGAGCCAGGAACGGCATTCCTGCAGAAGCCGTTTACGTTGCAAATGCTCTCACGCAAGGTGAGAGAGGTGCTCGGGACAGAGCGGTAACACCACAAAACAATCGCACACCCCGGACGATCCCTTACAGAGTTTCCAAGATTAGTTTGCTGCCTTGCCTGCGCGGAGGCCCTCGAGGTAGCGGTTGTCGTAGAGCAAGGTCGTGTGCTGGACGAACTCGAGGATGCGGTGCATGTTGTCGCGAGCCTCGCGGGTCAATTCTTTGAATTGGATCGCCATTCCAGATCCGGGATCGATTCTCGTGACCGCACCCTCCGCCGGCAGTTCTCCGTTATCTATCGAAAAGATCAAAGTTAACTTGGTTCCGGGCGCGAGAATCGCACTGGTTTCGACATAGCAACCGCCCATGCTGATGTCGATCAGATTAGCGAAGATGGGCGCCTCTCCGTTCTCTGGTTGCAGCTCGATGGTCACGCGGCACTTCAAGCGCGCGTGCTGCCGACGGTTCTTACGCGAAGGCTGTTGCTGCTTCTCAAGGTACATGCGGCGGTCGGCTTCAGCCAGCAGTTCCTCTGCGTCCTGCCCATCGTCGGGATACATCGCTTGCCCGACGCTCAGCGACAAGATGTCTTCCGCGCAAACCTCGATACCAGCCTGTCTGGCCAGTTCGCGCAACTGGTCGGCTTTTTTAGTAGCAACTTCACCCGGCAAGCCCGGGGCAATGACCACGAATTCATCCCCGCCCATACGCGCGACATAGTCGTATTCTCGGCAGGAGTCTTTCAGGGCCTGAGCAAACAATCGCAGCACGCGATTGCCTTCAAGGTGGCCAAAGCGATCGTTGATCTGCTTGAAGCCATCCATGTCGCCAACCATGACCACCAGAGGAGTCGAATCCCGCTTGCAGCGAGCGAGTTCGCGATCCAGCTGCAGGAAGAGCGAACGTGCGTTCGGCAGACCCGTGAGGTAATCGGTGGTAGCGGAACTTTCCGCCTGCTGGTACTTCAAAGCGTTTTCAATGGTCAGGGCCATCTTGGCGCTGACCGCCAGAAGAATCCGCAAGTGATCGGAGGTGAACGCGTCACGCTCGCCGCGATAGAGAGCGAGTACACCGATGACTCCAGCAACGCCTTCCAGTGGAACCGCAAGGGCGGAGCGCAGGGTGCTGAATTTCGATGGATCGTTGAGGTATCCAGGCTCGACCGAGGGGTTGCCGTTAATAATCGGCTTCTTGTTCTGCGCTACCCACCCAGACAGGCCCTGGCCGAATGGAATTCGCAATGAGGAGAAGAGGCGGAAGTTGTCGCCGTTGACGTATTCCGGGATCAGCTCTTCATTGCGCCGCAGATAAATCGCGATTGCGTCATAAGGCACAAGCAGTTTCAATTTCACGGAGAAGACGGAGAGGGTCTCGCCCAAGCTCAACGATGCGCCGAGGTCCTGGCTCAATTCGAAGAGGGTTTGGGCTTCCTGCCGGGCCGCTGCAATCGAGGAAAGGAACGTAGCTTCCTGTTCGGGTCCGCCTTGGGATTTCGCTTGTTCGAACCCAGCGGCAGGAGCCAGCCCGCGTTCAATTTTCAGCTGTGTCGAAAGCTGCAAATCGCCGTCTTTTGCGAATTGCGCTACAGCGCGTTTTTCCAGTTGGCGGTAGCGTTTTTGCAAGACGTCGACGACTTGCGGATCGAAGGATTTGCCCGACTCTGAACAGAGGCGTTGCATGGCTTCGTCCAGGGGCAATGCCCGCCGGTATTGGCGGTCGGAGGCCAGAGCATCCAGGTAGTCCACGGCCGAGAGGATACGTGCTCCGATGGGAATTTCTTTCGCCTTGAGGCCGAATGGATATCCGGAGCCGTCCCACTTCTCGTGATGGGCGCGCACGATCGGTACGACCGGATACGGGAAGCGCACGCGCTGGAGGATTTCGGCCCCGACCAGAGGGTGAATCTTCATCTTTTCGAATTCTTCCGGAGTCAGACGTCCGGGTTTCGAAATGATGTGCTCTGGAATGGCAAGCTTTCCGATGTCGTGCAACAGGGCCGCAGCATGAACGGCTTCCAGATCCGGTCCAGCCAGGCCTAATTCCTTGGCAACCTCCGTGGCATAGACACGAACTCGCTGGAGATGTTCGTGCGTGGTATGGTCTTTTGCTTCAATAGCGAGAGCCAACGCTTCGATGGTTCGCAGGTGGAGGTTGGCCATCTCCTCGACGTGACGCTTCTCGTCGTCGAGTTTGCCCAGGTAGAGCCGATAGGAGCGGTAGATCAGGTAGATGACCGGCGCAATCAGCAGAGAGGTTTCCCAGTTGAATGCTTCGTCAAACCAGCCGATGGCGCCAGCGATGCCCGCGCCAACCAGGTAATAGGGAAAAGACCAGAAATAACACTCCCGAAGGATGGTACGCAGGGAGCGCCCTTCGCTCGACGAGATTACAGCAGCGATGGAACCGGTGTTGGCGATGAAGTAAGTCGATGCCGCGACGCCAAGCGCCAGCGCAGTGCTATCCACGATGTGACTGGAAAGAACCGCGTGGAATGCGACGTAAGCCAGAGCGGTCGAGACCGCACTTCCCGTCAGGTTAAAGGTGACTTGAATCGCACTGGGGCGGTCGGGATACAAACACTGCACCAGAATCGAAGCCGAGCCGAGGACGAGCGTTTCCGAGAAGCTCAACTGCAGGATGCCGAGCAGGATAAACAAGAAGCTGACCGACATCGTGCCGGCGATGCCGGGAAGATTGACCTTCAGTCGCGAAGCCAGAATTGCGATACCGAGATAGCAGATGAATTCAGCGATATTGCGGCTGGTCTGGTGAATCGCTCCGAAAAGCAATACAGCCGTACCGGCGAACACGACCAGACCGATGAAGATCCTGGCCGATAAGGTCAGGTCTTTCCAGGATTGTGGCGCACCCGCTAATTCGCTTCCCATGATGTCGGTGAATCGTCCCGCTATTCCCGGGCGAGGAAATCCCGAACCTTTAGAAATAACAAGTACTTGCCTCTACGACAACGATTAGCGGCGAGGGCGGCAAACTTCCGTAATTGCGACTTGAGTACTGCAGTCAAAAGCAGAATAAAGAGGTAACGTTGGTAATCTTTCACTCGCATCGAGGGGAACCTATGATCAAAATTCCGGCTCCTGGTGGATGAATTGCAATCATCGATTCTTCTCAACCGCTGGCGAGCGGGAACAGAAGTTTGTAGGAGCCTGAGGCAGAGTGTTCCCACAAGCCCGAGCGTGTAGGAGTTTCGATGAAGTGTCGAGTAATTGCGGTTTTGGGCACCCGGCCCGAAGCTATCAAGCTGGCGCTCGTGATCCAGGAACTGCGACGGCGCAGCGATGAATTCGAAACCGCAGTAGTCTACACCGGGCAGCATCGCACGATGCTGGACAGCGCCATCAAGATTTTCAAAATCAAGCCTGACTTCGATCTGGATGTGATGCGTCCCAATCAGACGCTGAGTTCTTTGACTTCCCGCGTGCTCGACACGGTAGAAAACGCATGTAGCCGCTTTCAGCCGCACATGGTGCTGGTGCAGGGCGACACGACGACGGCCTTTGCCTCAGCACTGGCAGCCCACTACTGCAAAATCGCTGTAGGACACATCGAAGCCGGATTGCGGAGCGGCGATCTCTACAACCCGTTTCCCGAAGAAGCCAACCGTCGCCTGGTTTCGGTGCTTACAGACATTCATTTTGCGCCTACGGCGCTGTCACGCGACAACTTGCTCGGTGAGGGAGTTCCGAACGAGAAAATCGTTGTTACGGGCAACACGGTCGTTGACACGCTTCGCGCGCTGAGCCAGGTCCCGCATACCTGGGAAGGCACAGCGCTAGCCGGAATTCCGCAAAACGACGGCCGTTTGGTGCTGGTGACGTCTCACCGGCGCGAATCCCTGGGCCCGGACCAGGAACAGATGTGCCTGGCGCTGAAGGACCTCGTAACCAAGAATCGCGACATTCGCATTGTGTACCCGGTGCACATGAACCCGAACGTTCGCAGCACCGTCAACGGGCTGTTGCAGGGAACGGAGCGGATTCATCTGACCGAACCGCTGGACTACATCACGTTCGTCAGCTTGTTGCAGCGGTGCTTTTTGGTGCTGACCGATTCCGGAGGAGTTCAAGAAGAAGCGCCGACGTTCGGCAAACCCGTGCTGGTACTTCGAAAGGTCACAGAGCGTCCGGAAGCTTCGCAGTTCGGCATGGCAAAAATCATTGGGATGTCGCGCGAAGGCATCGTGCGCGAAACCGAACGGTTGCTGAACGATAAAGATGCGTACCAGGACATGTCGGAGGGTGGCAATCCGTATGGCGATGGTCACAGCTCGGAACGGATTGTTGAAGCTGTGGGCCGCTGGTTTCAGAAGAAAACTCCGCTGCTCGCGGCCGACAAGGAATTCAAGCTGCCACCGAGGCCGCAACTGCGGCGCCGCAAGTCGGACTTTGAGCAACCGGCCGCGCTGGTTGCGACGGCAGGCAAGGAGTGAGCGGCCGGAAGTGGTAGTGATGGTCGTGATGGCAAGCCATGATCTATGTGCTCTACGGCATTGTCGCAGTCATCTGCGTTTATACGGCGCGCCACTACTGGTTCACGCTGAATCGGCTATTTGGTTTTCAACGACACCCCTACATCGATATTGATACCGCCGACTGGCCTCCGGTAACTGTGCTGGTCGCTGCCCATAACGAAGAAAAAGTCATTGCCAACGCGCTCAGCGCTCTGATGAGCGTGAAATATCCCGCAGACAAAATGCTGGTCGTGCCAGTGAATGACCGGTCAACCGACCGTACACGCGAGATCATCGACGAGTTTGTGGCGCGCTTTCCCGGACGGATTCGACCGTTTCACCGCGTCGAGGGCAAAGGCGGCAAAGCCGCAGCTCTGAAAGACGCGATGGAGTTGGTGGATACCGAAGTCATCCTGATCTTCGACGCCGACTACATTCCGGGCGCGGGCCTGATCAAACAGCTCACGGCGCCGTTCTTCGATCCCGAGGTCGGCGGGGTCATGGGGCGGGTAGTGCCGATGAATTGCGGCACCAATATCCTGACTCGCCTTCTGGACCTGGAGCGCTCCGGCGGATACCAAGTCGATCAGCAGGCCCGGATGAATCTGCGCCTGGTTCCACAACATGGCGGGACGGTAGCTGGGGTTCGATTGAGCGCTCTGCGCGAAATCGGCGGCTGGAACGATGAAACGCTGACCGAAGATACGGACCTGACGTATCGTCTCCTGCTGCATGGATGGAAGACGGTCTATCAGAACCGTTCCGAATGTTACGAAGAAGTGCCGGAAACCTGGCAGGTGCGAATCAAGCAGATCATGCGTTGGGCCAAGGGACACAACCAGGCCATGGTGGCCTACGGTCTGCACCTGTTGTTCGGCAAACATCGGGCAACGCCCAGGGAACGGCTCGATGGGGCGTTGTTGTTGGGTGTCTACATCATGGCGCCTTTCACCATGCTGGGTTGGATCCTGGCGCTCGCTGTTTTCTACCAGGGGATCGCGCCGTTGCATGGAATCATCGCGATCCTGGCGGTGACTGCCTACGCGGCCGTCGGCAACATGGCGGCGTTCTTTGAGATCGCAGCCGCGGTGCGCCTGGATGGTAACTGCAAGCGCATTCGCCTGCTGCCCTTCCTGATCATGGGTTTCACGGTAAGTATTTTCTCGGTCTCACGAGCCGCCTTCTCGCAAGTGAAAGATGCGTTAACCGGCGCTGAATTCCACTGGGACAAGACTGAGCGCTTCCGGAAGGCAGAGTCATGAACCCTTACCTTGCAGTGGCAGGGCTTGTGGCAGCGTCGGCGGCGATGTTCATGCTTCCGTTGATTCCAGCGCTGGTGGAGTTCAAACGTCATCAGGATGATCAGCCGCTAAAAGTCATCCAGGAGCACGCTGGGGAGATCCGCTTCTTCTCTGATGGCTTTCGAAACTACATCAATCCGTTGCAAGCGGTGTTGCAGGAATGTTTCGCGTCGGGCGGGAACGCGAAAGGGATGCTGGCGGATGGAGCCGAGTATCTGGTTCTAGGTCGCGGAGAGGACGCACTGACCCTCCCGCTTCGACAGCAAGACGAGACTTGTTCGTTGATGCTGGCGACAAATGCAGATCTGGTGCTTCCCGCCGATACGACTTTTTCGCGCGACATTTACGCTGGTGGCGGCTTCATCGGAGGGATGGAGAACAAATACCGGGCCATTCTCGGCGAGAAGGACGTTCAACTTGGCCACGGCAGCAAAGTCATGCGGTGGGTCCATGCCGTGGGAGCATTCCGGGCAGAGGAGTGCTGCGATCTCTATGGCCGCGTTTCTTCGGATTCATCCATCCGTTTGCGCGCCGGGTGCACGTTTCTGCGATTGAATGCTCCTCGCATCGAAGCTGGTTCGTCAGAGCAAACGGCGGCAGCGAACACGCGGCGAGCACGCGAAGCGCCGACGCCTTCGCAGTCTCCGAGACGGCTGCAGGACGGCGACTTTGTAATTGGCCCGGATGAGGAATTCACCGGAGACCTTGTTGTACGGGGGAAGTTGCGTGTGGGTGAGGGTGCGCGGGTCTGGGGAAGCGTCAAAAGCGAAAAAGAGATGACGATCGAAGATGCCGTTCTGGTTGGCGGAAGCCTGATCAGCGCGACTACAGCGCGGATCGGCGCGAACTGCGCCATCTACGGACCAGTCATTGCAGAACGGGAGCTCGAAATTCAAGCGGGAACCTCGTGCGGAAGCCCCGAACACCCGACGACGGTCAGCGCACCGCGAATCAGGATCGAAGAGGGTGTCGTGGTGTTTGGCACGCTGTGGGCCCGCGAAAAAGGACAGGTGGTAGACAGAATATGAAGTGGTTGTGGACGTCAATCGCGGTGGTCGTTTTAGTGTTGGGGTTCGGCGTGTGGTTGTGGTCGGCTCATGGACGGTCGGGCGCGGCACCGGACCGCCTGCTGCTTCTCCTGCCGGACGATGTGAACCTGTCGGATCCGAAAGTCACCCTTTGGCTGGATGCTGGAAGCGAAGAAGGTCTGCACCTGGTGCCGATGCGTGACTCGGAATTCACAAAACCATTCTTCGGTCAGCCCTCGTGTGCGGGAGTGATTCTTCCTGACATGGTTCACCAGCAGGCGAGCGACCTCTTTATTGCGGCGGTTCGGCGATACGTTGCCGGAGGCGGGCACCTGATGCTGGTGTATGACGCCGGTACATTTACGCCGGAAGGGCGTTACGCCAAGGGCTGGTCGCGCCTTTCCGATCTTGCCGGCGTGGACTACGCGCTTTACGACAAGCTGCAAAACGACACTATCCACTGGGGAGGGGTAAGCGGCAACAGCTCTGTGGTCACCCAGATGGACATTCCGCCGGGCAAGTACTATCCCTTTCGCAGTCCAGACAATAGCAGCAACTTCGAAACCGAACTCAAGCGTTACAAGTTCGGCGAACTTCACTACCCGAGTTATGTGACGTCCGGGAACTACGCGGGGCGGGTTCTGTTCCACTCCGACGCAGGACTTGTGGCAGGGGAAAACTCGTTTGAAAAAGGCACAGTTTTATTCATCAATGCGCCGCTCGGATATTTGAAATCCAACACCGACGGCCTGCTGCTCCACGCGTTCCTGAAATACTTCGCAGCGAATACGCTCAACTTGCCGTACCTGATGTCGGCTCCAGATGGAGTTGGTGGTCTGGTGCTGAATTGGCACGTCGATTCAAACGCAGCTATCAAGCCGCTCCAGGAAATGCGCTCGTGGACGATGTTGCAGCAGGGGAAATTTTCGATCCATATTACGGCCGGGCCAGACTCCACGAAGGTTGGGGACCATGATGGATTCGACGTGCCTCACAACAAGATCAGCCAGCAGTTAATTCTTGAGCGCGTGGCTCATGGAGACGAGATTGGCAGCCACGGCGGCTGGATGCACGACTTCTTCGCTTTTCACGTGGAGAAGGATGATCCCAAGACGCTGGAGCGTTACCTGGAATGGAACAAGACCGCGCTCGAAGCCGTCACCCGCAAACCAGTGGTGGAATATTCCGCTCCCGATGGAAATCAGCCGCAGTGGGTGACTCATTGGCTCGATACTCACGGATTTCTCGCTTACTACTTCACCGGTAATACCGGGATGGGACCGACGCAGGGCTATCGCGACGGCGTGCGCGAGGGTCAGAACGTTTGGGCATTTCCGATCGTGCACCTCGACAAAGACGCCGCCTTCGAGGAGATGAGGAAGCACGATGTTCCCGCAACCGACATTGAGCAATGGCTCGAGGCCATGAGCACGTTTACGTCCGAGCACCGTTGCATACGGCTGGTCTACTTCCATCCTCCCGGAATTCTGGGATATCACCAGGCAGTCGATCAGTGGTTTGCGCAGACCGAGCGCCTCGACCATCAGGGGCAGTTCCGCTGGTACACGATGAAAGAGGTGGCACAGTTTTTGACCGCGAGGAAGCAGGTGCAGTGGACTGCATCGGAAAGTGGAGGCCGCTACTCGATTATCGCGAGCCATCCGCAGAGTCTCGAACACAACACGTGGCGTCTGCCTGCGCGGCGATATTCCGAGCCGGTTGTGGATCGCGGCAACGCCAAGGTTGTCCGAGACAACGATTCGTGGATGGTGATTGCGGGACCGGGAACGGAACTCCAATTCGAAAGCAAGGTTACTGATTAATGATGATGGCAACGAGAAAATACGGCGTTGCTGCGGCGCTGGCGCTGTGGTTAACGGTGGCGATTGTGGCGAGAGCCGGAGCGCAGGTTGATGTCGCGACCGCCGATCCTTTGCCCGCGGCACCAGTCGAGGGCGTGGTTACTCAATCCGAACCCGAGGCTCAGGTGAAGGTGCTGACCAACTTCGTAGAGAGTGGCGGCAACTATCTGACTCTGAGCAACGGCTATGGACATTGGGACGGTGGTTACGTTCGCGGTGCCTACCAGCAAGGCAAGAACGTCTGGACCGGCGAGATTAATGGACAGCAGGAGTTCGGCGATGCCGGCGTCTATGTAGCCGCCGGAGATACGTACACGTTTAACTCCGACTGGTATGGATCACTGACTCTTGGCACGAGCGCCGGCGGGTTTTTCTGGCCGCGATATCGAGTCGACGGTTTTCTGAACAAGAAGTGGCTCGGACGCAAACAATGGATCACGACGATCGGCACCGGATACTACGCTGCCAAGGATGTTCATCGGGATCACAGCCTGCTTGTCGGCAGCACCTATTACTTCGAGAAACCGTGGATCCTCGAAGAAGGAATGTATTTCAACATCAGTAATCCGGGGGTGGTCTTTGCGCCGGCGGGATTTGTCGCGGTCACGCGCGGCAAAGACAAGCAGCAATATTTCACAGTGCGCGCGGGATTGGGAGAAGAAGGGTACCAACTAATCGGGCCGACAACCACGCTGACCCAATTCAACAGCCAGACCGTGACCATCACGTGGCGCAAATGGCTGGGCAAGGCTTGGGGCATGAACGTGGTCGGCGATTATTATCACAGCCCGTTTTATACGCGAGGGGGAAGCAGCTTCGGCTTCTTCAAAGACTTCTAATGGCTTCCACTTTTCAAATTCAAGGCGACCCCACGCGATTTCGCGGGCATCGCGGCGGCCAGATACAAATGCACCGCGCGCTCGCGCACTTCCATCTCGGGCCGATGAATTTGGCGGCCTCGTCGGCGTTGCTGATTTTCTTCTCGGCCATCTGGCTCAAACTGCTGCCTCGAGTCTGCGAATTCTGGAGCCGCATCCTGGTGTGGGGTGTCACGGTGCTGCCGTTGCACGTGCGGGTGGACGTCGCGGAACGGCACATCGGTTTTCTGCACCTCCCGATTCCCTACCTGCGCATGGCAGCGATCCTGCCGACGCTGGAAACGTGGTCGGCGGTTGGAATTGTGACCTTGCTGCTGTTCGCGGCAACCTATCTACTGCCCAAAGACCTTACACCGGTGATCTATCTTGCGCGGGGTGTGTTGATCATTCAGGGCTCGGCGGTGGTTTACTTCGCTCTGTGGCCGGTGCGCTTTCCGCATACACCCGACCAATACATGGAAGCAATGGTGACAGCAACGATGACGCTGATCAGCTTTGTGCCTTTCCTCTACGCGCTGACCTATTACATTTTTGATTTTGGGCTGTGGAGGAAAGCGTTGCTGACGTCGATAACCATGGCGCACCTGACGTTGTTCCTTCCACTGCAGGTGTTGCTGCACGCGCTCATTCTGCAGACGACTGTGCTGTTCATGCCGGTGCTGTATATCGTCTGCGGGATGCTGGTGGACGTGCTGCTGATTATCGGATTCTATTCGTGGGGAATGACCTGGTCGTTCCGGACGCCGAAATCGGCACGGACGTAAGAACCTTAACCGCGAAGGTCGCTGAGAACAGCCGCAAAGAACGCGACCACTACTGTCCTGCCTAGAAGCGGTACATCATGGTGAAATCGAGGAAGCTGGCCATCTGCCGATCGCTGGTGGGGACGGCCGTCTGGTGAAATCCGTAAATTCCCAGCGTCTGGCGATAGAAGAGGTGGCTGCGCGATGCCGGTGACGGCAACCACAGGCTGATCTCGGGCCCTTGCAGCTCGTTCAAGTGGTCGGTGCCCGGAAGAACATAGAGCACCTGCGCGCGCATGGAGAAATTTTCAAGCGAAACGTCTTTGCCTCCGCCGAAAGCGGGACGCCACGCCTGCTTGGTGTAGGAGGTCGTGTCGAGCTTGCTCCATTGAGCGCCGCCGCCGAAGTACCATCCACGACTGGTGCGCAGAAAGCCGCGCGCTCTCACGCCAAATTCGTTGCCGTTGCCTAAATCCTGCTTGGGAGCATCTTCATACCACGTTTCGGCGAGGCCGAGAAAATGCTTGGTTTCCGTTTCAACTCCGCCGCCGAAAGTTCCCGCCGAGGGTGCATAGCCGCCGCGATTCAGCGCGAGGCCTCCGAAGAGATATGGGCGAGGCCAGAGGGAGGGCTGAGCAGCCGGGGAAGAGACCGGGACATTGCTCGCCGAACTGACCATCATGCTGGCAGGCGGCGCCGGCACATCAACCGATGAGTTGGTTAAAGCATCGGGAAACGCAAAACTTACCGGCGCTACCTGCTGCGCAGCACAGGACGCAGCCAGCATCAGTGGAATCGACCACGATACAAGGCGGAGTGAGACCTTCATAAGTTGCCCCGGAAGTCTTATCGGCACAAACAGCTCGGGCCATCAGGGAGGGAGGATTATGATCGCGTACCGAGGTCATCAGGGCAAGAAGTCCGCCGCCCCTAACTCGAAGGAGACCTTCAACTTATGAGAAGAAGGAATGGCTGGATTCTACGCGACCTTCGTTATCGCCGAACCACCGGGATCACCTTGACGAACTGCCCCCCAGCCTCGATCGTCCCACCTTCCCGTGCCATCCCAGTCTCGGCATTGAAGGTGTAAATCGGGAGGGAACCGCGATCGTTTGGAACCTGCGTGTAGATCAGTCGGCGATCCGAGCTGATTTGCAGGATCTGTTCCGGGATCGAGTTTCCGGTGTCAACCAGTTGCTTCGCTGCGACGTCAACTCGCGTGATCTCGATGCTGTTCGTCGTTGCCTGCAAGAACATGAACTCACCCAGCGGGTCGGGCATTCCGCCAAACCCGCTGCCGCACGCAGCGAGCATCTCAATGTTGCAGGTGAATAGCGGCGTCGAGATCGTTGCCGAAGGATAGGTTGGCGCATATACGGTAACCGCACCCGCGCCGTACACTCCTGCTGGGTCGGCATAGTCGATCACTGCTCGCGGCGTAAACCAGACCCCATCGGCACTGTCATCTTCGTCCCATTCGAAGACCTTGGTTGCGGTGCCGACGTGGCCGGTCTGCAAGTTGATCTGGAAAGCGTAGTAAATCGCATAAATGCCGTCGTGCGTTGTGCAGTACCACTCGTCATAGAAGACCGATCCGTCAGAGTTGAAGCCGTTAAATTCGAGGAAACCCTCCACTGACCAGCCCGTGCCGCACGGACCGTTCGGAGCATACGAAGCAACGATCCGGGACGAGCTGCTGACGAGCCCGGTCTCGGGATCGACATTGAATGTGCGAAGGCGTGTGACGTTCTGGTAGCTCTTGAGTGCGTTGCTTGGGACCTGCTCAATCGCAAACGCCAAACTGCCGCTGGGATCGACCTCAAAGCCGTACAGATTGCTGACCGCGAGGGCCTGGATGGGGGTGCTTCCCGGCTGTCCATTCGAATCGGTAGCGTACACCCACAGATACTCCCGCCGGTTTTCGCCACTTCCGTAGAACTCGGCGGTGTTCCATCCAAGGACATACAGAAAGCGGCCGTTCGCTGATGGCGCCACGCCGACGTTGTTCGCCGAGAGCGCAAGCGGAGGTCCCTCCAGCGTAGGAATGCCCGTTTGCGGATCGACTTCGTATGCCGCAAGTCGCGCAAAATTCGAAAGTACGTAAACCACGTCCACGGGGTTTGAACTCGATGGTTGAGCTACGGCTGGAAACGATACGAAAAGAACTGCAGAGGCCAGAAGAAGCAGCGAAAGGCGCATAGGACACGTCGACGGAGCAGAGATCCGAGCTCATCAGAGGCAGTTTCGCAAGTGAGGGTTGTATGCTCATCGACCCTTGTACATCCCGCCGAAATCGCGTCGCATCTTAGGCCCGCCAACCCGTCTGATCGCGGAGGTCACGATGCGGAATACTCTGAGCCGAATCATCCTCTTCACCGCATTCTTCCTGGCCAGCCTTGCAGCTTCTGCCCAAGTCGAAGTGCTCTACGTAACCGAACCGCATAACGAGAACGCACGGCTTGCAACTTACAACGTTGACCCGAATACCGCTATCGCCCGACGAGTAGGGAGACCGATCGAAGTCGGAAGCCAGTCTGTTGTCCCGCTCACCGTGGGCCGGAAGCACGTGATTTACGTCTGGAATAGCAGCGATATCTGGGTATATAAGACCGATGCCGCCGGCGTTCCGCACCATCATCCTTTGCAGCACCTGAGTTTCAATTTCTCAAATCCAGTCAATACTTTTCTGGTTGATCCGGACGGAAAGTTCGCTTACGCAGCGGTGGTGTCGACCGACCCGGCAGGATACGACAACGCCTTAATGATGTTGTTTACCATCGATCCCCTTGATGGGAAGCTGACTGATACGTCAACGGTCGCGGGCACATACGGGCCCGGCCTCGATGCAATTCTGACTGGTTTCATGTTCGGCGCGAGCGGACAACATCTCTACGCGGCCTCTCACACTCTGTTTAACTCCGAGTGCTACGATCCCGGTTATCTCTATAACGTGGTGGATCAAAACACCGGGCTGCTGACTCCTCCTGCGACTTGGCTTGGGGTTGGGGCATACTGCAACGGCGCTCAAGTGGCGACTACCGATCTGGTCAGCGCGATTTCGTCGTCCTTTGGTGGTTGGGGTTCTGGCTCGCTGTGGATGTTCTACGGCAACGGCGGAGTTATCGTTTGTGACAAGTCGATGTTGGAGTTCTGCGGTGACGCTGCCGTCGACATCAATCTCGACCCAGCGAACCAAAATATCTTTTTCGGGGATGGTGACAGGAATCGAACGTACGTCGGCCGCCTGGAGTTCGTGCTGGCCAGCCGGCACTCTGGAACTATTCGACCCACGCCGGTGTCCATTCCAGGAACGCCGCCGATTTTCTTCAGTCCGGACAGCCGCCTGGTATATGCGCTCGATGCCGATGACATCGGCATTTACGCTTTCCAACCCAACAACGGCGACTTGACCGCGCATTCATCCCTCCCAACAACAGGCAGCGTGACGATCGCCACGACGGTGTTGCCGGACTAATGTTGGGTAAATCGCATTGAGTACCGGGCCTGCCTAAAAGACGACGTGGCGTCGTGAAT
>Ga0209168_10002309_pt1 | contig 13958 bp, 15 predicted proteins | sample Coa_R1_FD_187156 | JGI IMG/M metagenome (GOLD analysis project Ga0209168, IMG submission 187156) | Surface soil microbial communities from Centralia Pennsylvania, which are recovering from an underground coalmine fire - Coalmine... | ecosystem: Environmental > Terrestrial > Soil > Unclassified ... | reverse complement strand
CTTCGCGCTTGTCGAAGGTGGTCATGGCAAAAGTTCCTCCAGCGGACGGCCGTTTGGCCTCGTTGCGGCGGGCTGGCCGCATCCCTAAATAATACTGTGAATTCAGAAGGTCACGTGCCGCAAAGCGGCGGCTTTGAGGCCGTAAAACTCGTCCCCCCGGAGGCCGGATCGATTGTACTGGATAGGCCAATCGGATAGGTTCGATTCCAGGCTAGGTTCTCGTTCTGTTTCTTATTCCCTGGCCTTCACGGCAGCTCCGTCGTGGGTCGTCCCTCTTGGCATCCGGAGCACACCAAATTCATGGATTTCAACAACACACGGTACATCCCAATGAGCCGTCGACGCCGCATCTATGAAGGCAAGGCCAAGGTTCTCTACGAGGGTCCGGAGCCGGGTACCCTGATCCAGCACTTCAAGGACGACGCGACCGCGTTCAACAAGCAGAAGCATCAGGTGATCGAGGGCAAGGGCGTCCTCAATAACCGGATTTCGGAGTACCTGTTTCAGCACCTTAACGATATCGGGGTGCCGACCCACTTCATCCGTCGTCTCAACATGCGCGAGCAACTCATTCGCGAGGTGGAGATCGTGCCGCTCGAGGTCGTGGTGCGGAACGTCGCGGCTGGATCTCTGTCGCAGCGCCTCGGCATCGAGGAAGGCACACAGCTGCCGCGCTCGATCATCGAGTTCTATTACAAGAACGACCAGCTCAACGACCCCATGGTCTCGGAGGAGCACATCACGGCGTTCGGCTGGGCGACGCCGCAGGAGATCGACGACATCATGGCGCTTGCCATCCGCGTCAATGATTTCCTCACCGGGCTCTTCCTCGGCATCGGCATTCGTCTGGTCGACTTCAAGATGGAGTGCGGCCGCCTGTTCGAGAACGAGATGATGCGGATCATCGTTGCCGACGAGATCTCGCCGGATTCGTGCCGGCTGTGGGACATCAAGTCGAACGAGAAGCTCGACAAGGATCGCTTCCGCAGGGATCTCGGTGGCCTGCTCGAGGCCTACACCGAAGTTGCAAAACGGCTCGGCATCCTGATGGAGAACGAGCGGCCGGCGGGCTCAGGCCCGGTGCTGGTGAAGGGGTGAGGTTGTTCTCGTGAAAGCACGTGTCACCGTCACTCTCAAGAACGGCATTCTCGATCCGCAAGGCAAGGCCATCGAAGGCGCGCTGAAATCGCTCGGCGTCGATGGCGTCGCCAGCGTGCGCCAGGGCAAGGTGTTCGACATCGAGCTTGCCAGTGGCGATAGGGCGAAAGCGGAAGCGGCGTTGAAAGAGGCCGCCGACAAGCTGCTCGCCAATACCGTGATCGAGAATTACCGGGTCGAAGTTCTGGGCTGACATCGAATGAAATCCGCCGTTCTCGTCTTTCCCGGAATCAATCGCGAGCGCGACATGGCGCGCGCGCTGAAGCTCGCCTCCGGCAACGAGACCGCGATGGTCTGGCACGCCGAGACCTCGCTGCCGAAAGGCACTGATCTTGTCGTCGTGCCCGGCGGCTTCTCCTATGGCGACTACCTGCGCTGTGGTGCGATCGCGGCGCGCGCGCCTGTCATGGACGCGGTACGCGACTTTGCCGCCAAGGGCGGGCTCGTGCTCGGCGTCTGCAACGGCTTTCAGATCCTCTGCGAGGCGGGGCTGCTGCCGGGCGTGCTCATGCGCAACGCGCGGCTGAAGTTCATCTGCAAGGACGTGCATCTGCGCGTCGAGCGGTCGGACACGCCGTTCACGCGCGGCTACAATGCCGGCCAGGTCATTCGCGTGCCGGTCGCCCATGGCGAGGGCAATTATGAGGCCGATGAAGAGACGTTGAAGCGGCTCGAAGGCGAAGGGCGGGTGCTCTACCGCTATTGCTCGGCCGATGGCGCGGTCGACGAGCCCGCCAACATCAACGGTGCCGCGCATTCGATCGCCGGCATCGTCAACGAGCGCGGCAATGTGCTCGGCATGATGCCGCATCCCGAAAACCATGTTGAAGACATCATGGGTTGCACCGACGGCCGCGGCCTGTTTGCCGGTCTCGTCGCGCACCACGATCGGGCGGCGTAGCAAGCATTCCGCGCGCTACATTAAACCCACGTCAAAGCAAAGCAGTGGCACCGCATCGTGCGCGAGGATGAAGCGTTTCTGAGGCTCGTCCGCTTTTTTGATCAATTGCACTGGTTTGTCACGAAATCCGCATAGAACGGGTGAACCCTGTGACCGTCTGATCACACTAACCCAGCATCCGAGCAACCTGGGATTGTCCAGCTGCGCCGGTCACGTTATGCATGGGGCCGCTCACCGATCCGTTGACCGGAATTTAGTCATATGCCGTTTGCGCTCATCGCTGTGCTGCTTGATATCGCGTGCATTATTCACGCTGCGAAGGTCGGGCGTCTCAGGCCCTGGGCTTTCATCATTCTCGCCGTGCCGTTCGTCGGCTCATTGGCTTATATCTTCGTTGAATTGGTCCCCGAAATGGCGGGCAGCCCGGAGGTGCGACGGGCGCGCAAGCGCGTGGCCAGCAAGCTCGACCCGGACAAGCTGTACCGAGAATTGTCGGACCAACTCGCCGTCAGCGACACGGTCGCCAATCGCGCGGCCCTCGCCGCCGAATGTGTGGAAGTGGCGCGCTACGACGAGGCCGTGCTCCACTACGACCATATTCTGAAGCAGCCGATGGGGGACGAACCCAAATACGCGCTGGGCAAGGCGCAGGCCCAGTTCGCGGCCAAGCGTTTTGACGATGCGCTGGCAACCCTTGATGACCTGCAAAAGCATTGGCCCGATTTCAACTCGCCCGAGGGGCATCTGCTTTATGCGCGCACGCTCGCCGAACTCGGGCATGTCGACGAGGCGCTCGCCGAATTTCACGCTGTGTCGGCCTATTTTCCGGGCGCGGAGGCGACTGTTCGCTACGGATTGCTGCTCAAGACGGTCGGACGCACGGCCGAAGCGCGTGTCGTCCTCAATGAACTCTTGATCAAGATGAGGCGCGCGCCCGGATATCTGCGTAACGCGCAAGCCGAATGGCTTACGATCGCCGAGAAGCAGCTGTCGGCTTGAACACTCACGATGCCCGCGGTGAATGGAAGCCCGGCAAGGTCGTGATCCGTTTTGTCATGAATTCAAGGAATACGCGCGTTCTCAACGGCTGATATCGCCGCGACGGATACACCAGGTAAACAGGTTGTGGCGTTTGTCTCCACTTGGGCAGCAAACGAATCAGCTCCCCTTTGTCGATCAGATCCTGAACGAGCCACGCCGGCGCGCTGCCCACGCCAATCCCCTCCAGAAAGCACTGACGCAAGGCGAGCGAGCTGTTGACGCGGTATCGGCCTGACGTCGCAACCGCGACCTTTTCCGCGCCCGTGGCGAATTCGAGAACCGATCCGGCTCCCGGTCGTGCGAACCTGATGTATTGATGCGCGGTCAGGTCTTCGGGGCGGCGGATTCGAGGCGCGCGCTTGATGTAGTCGGGCGAGGCCACCAGGACACGCCGCGATGAGGCCACGTGGCGCGCGATCACGTTGGGCGGAAGGCGGCTCCCGAGTCGTATGGCCACGTCCACGCCTTCCTCGACGAGATCGATCGAGCGATCGTTGAGAATGAGTTCCAGCTCAATTCGCGGATGGCCCGCCAGAAACTCGAGGACCAGCGTATTGAGGCGCAATTCGCCAAGCCCGAGCGGTGCGTTGACGAACAGCGCGCCAGCAAGCTGCCGTGCCTGCCCCCTCACATCTGCAACGGCGTCGACATACTCTTCGACGAGTTGTTTGCAGCGCTGATAGAATCTCCGGCCTTCTTCGGTTGGTGTCAGGCTTGTCGTGGTTCGCTCGACAAGCCGAACGCCGAGGCTCTTCTCCAGCGCCGCGATGACCTTGCTCACGGTGGGCTGCGTGACTTGTTCTGCGCGCGCCACCGCGGAAAAGCTGCCCAGTTCGATCGTTCGTGTGAATAGCCGCATAGATTGAAGCGTGTCCAAGTCATTCCCCTTTGGAATAGGCTATATTCATATTCCCCTTGTTACGGGCAGAAATGGAATACCCTATTGCTCGGTGATTGTCGCCCTGTCACCGAGGACCCGCATGACCTTCGCTGTCTCTACGCCGTTAAACGACGCCCACATTGTTATTTTCGGAGGAAGCTCAGGTATTGGCCTCGCAACAGCCAAAGCCGCGAAGGCTGCAGGGGCGACGGTTACCCTCGTAGGCAGAACGGCTGCAAAGCTGGAGGCCGCCGCCGACGAAATCGGCGGGGCTGACATCGCAGTTGCGGAAATTGCCCATCGCAAAGATGTCGAAGCCGTCTTTGCCGGCATCAAATCGGTCGATCACCTTGTGATCACGGCCGGTGGTCTGGCGGGGGGACGTTTGGCGGAGACCGATCCGGATGAACTTATGATCGCGTTCCGGGAGCGGATCGCGGGACCGCTCTACGCGATCAAGTCCGCACTTGCCATGATGCCGCAGTCCGGCTCGATCGTGCTGACCGGCGGACAATTCTCGGATCGTCCGCCCGGTAATGGCGTTTCCGTCGTCTCGGCGGCTGTCCGGGGGATCGAGGCGCTCGCGCGCTCACTCGCACTCGAGCTCAAACCAATTCGGGTGAACGTCATCTCGCCGGGCTTTGTGGACACGCCGCTGTTCGACGTGCTTGGCAGCGATGTTCGGAAGGAAATCTTGACGGGAGTGGCCCAGTCGCTTCCCGGCGGCCGCATTGGCCGACCGGTAGAGGTTGCCGAAGCGGTCATTTTTCTACTCGCCAACCGCTACATGAATGCTGAGGTCCTGCATATCGATGGTGGAGGGCGCTTTGTTTGAGCGTTGGCGGACATGCGCCGAACTGATGGGGAAGGAACAGGCAGACACGCCGATGGACGCGACTTATCCGCGGGCGTCGCAGCACATCCTATGGAACAATTCTACCTCGCACCTAATCGACCTCTCACCCAAGGAGAACCAACGCGCCGCAATCAGATTGTCATGGGATAGGGGTGAGAACGGAGGAGTTCATCCATGACAATGAAATGGCTTTGTACAACGGCAATTCTTCTTACCATCGGTGGCGGAGCAGCATTTGCGCAATCGCCTGCGGATTCGCAGAAGAGCGGGGAACACCATCAGAGCGCTTCACCCAGGGAACCGGGCCGTTCCGCTGCGGGCGAAGAGCATATGGGCGGGGCGTCGAAGGGATCGAAGGGCGCGGAGGCCCGTTCAGCCGAGCGCGAAGGCGCGCGGGAATCCCGCGGTGCGCGCGGTAACGAAACGAACTCGCGCGCACAAGCGCAGCAACCCTCCGAGCGGCAGCCTAACCGTCAGAGCGAGAAAATGGGCCGCGGTGAGCGCCAGCCGGCTGCCGTGACCGGACAGAACGAAGAGCGCGGACGGCCGGCGCGCGGCACGGAACAGAGTGCACAGGGGCGGCAGACGACGTCAGGCCGCGATCAGCATCCGGCGACGAAGCAAAGCGAGCAGCAGCAAAAAGAACAGAGCCCGCGCGCTGCGCAATCGCGCCAAAACCCCGCCAACGAGCGAAATGGCCAGACCGCGCAGCAGGATCGCAATCGGGCCACGGAGCGCGATCGGAACCAGGCCACTCAGCCTGATCGCAACCAGGCCGCACAACCGCAGAAAAGCGGTAACCCGCAAGCCAACGAGACCACGCGGCCGGGCGAAAGCGAGCGGCAGCGTCAGACCGTCGGCCAGACTCCGGACCGGTCGGGAAGAGCGGGACAAGCCTCCGCAACGTCCCCTAATCAGGGACAACGAACTTCCACCAATCAGGATCAGCGCAAGCAGGTGGTCGATCGATTGCGCAATGATCACGATTTCGCGCGGGAAAATCAGCACATCGACATGCGTGTGAGTGTCGGCGAACGGCTCCCGGACAATGTGAGGCCGCGCCCGTTGCCGCCCGACATCGTTCAGGTCGTCCCGCAATACCGCGATTACGATTACACCGTGATCGACGATCGGGTGGCGGTGATCGATCCTCGTACGCGAGACATCGTCGATGTTATTGATGAAAGTGGTGGCGGAGGCTATGCCGACCGAGGATATAGCCAGGGATATGGCGCGAGCGGCTCACACATCACGCTCTCCTCCGATGAGCGCCAGCAGCTTCTGAAACGGGCTGCACCGGTAACCGTCGGATCGAACGGCGGCAATTCCGCCTGCATCACAATGCAGCAGGTTCCCGAGGATCTGGCGCAGCAACACCCTGAATTGGCGTCTGACCGCTATATCGCGGTTGGCGACCAGATCGTGATCGTCGACCCGAAGCAGCAGAAGGTTGTGCAGGTCATCGACTGAACCGGATGGGCCGAATTCCCTCCCATTCGCCTCCGTGCGCATGGGAGGGAACTCACTTGCCGACAAGATATTGGCCAGTCGCGATTTTCCATAATTCCTCACTTGCGCGCTCCACCGAACGGCAGGATGCCAATTGAAGCGCGAGCAAAGCTCTGGACAGCGCAAAAATGCGTCGTAAAAGGCCTTTTCCCCGGCCTCCGATGTTCCTAATAACGCCTTATGCCATCCACGAACGAACCCCAGATCACCCCTGAACTCGTCGCGAGCCATGGTCTCAAACCGGACGAGTACGAGCGCATCCTGAAGCTGATCGGCCGCGTTCCGACATTCACGGAACTCGGCATCTTTTCGGCGATGTGGAACGAGCACTGCTCGTACAAATCCTCGCGCATCCATCTGCGGGGACTGCCGACCAAGGCGCCATGGGTCATCCAGGGCCCGGGCGAGAATGCCGGGGTCATCGATATCGGCGACGGCCAGGCGGTGGTGTTCAAGATGGAGAGCCACAACCATCCGAGCTACATCGAGCCTTATCAGGGCGCGACCACCGGCGTCGGCGGCATTCTGCGCGACGTCTTCACCATGGGCGCGCGCCCCATCGCCTGCCTCAATGCCTTGAGCTTCGGCGCGCCGGAGCATCCCAAGACACGCCACCTTGTCTCCGGCGTCGTTGCCGGCGTCGGCGGTTATGGCAACTCGTTCGGTGTGCCGACCGTCGGCGGGCAGGTGCGTTTCCACACCCGCTACGACGGCAATATTCTCGTCAACGCGATGGCGGTCGGCCTTGCCGACGCCGACAAGATTTTCTACGCGGCGGCCTCCGGCGTGAACATGCCGATCGTCTATCTCGGCTCCAAGACCGGGCGCGACGGCATTCACGGCGCCTCGATGGCGTCGGCCGAATTCGATGATGACTCCGCCGAGAAGCGTCCGACTGTGCAGGTCGGCGATCCCTTTGCCGAAAAATTGCTGCTCGAAGCCTGTCTCGAAATCATGGCGGCTGACTGCGTGATTGCGATCCAGGACATGGGCGCGGCGGGGCTCACGTGCTCTGCAGTCGAAATGGGCGCCAAGGGCGACCTCGGCGTCGACCTCGATCTCGATGCGGTGCCGACGCGCGAAACCGGCATGAGCGCCTACGAGATGATGCTCTCGGAAAGCCAGGAGCGCATGCTCATGGTGCTCAAGCCCGAGAAGGAAAAGGAAGCTGAGGCGATCTTCCGCAAATGGGGGCTCGACTTTGCCGTGGTCGGCTACACCACGCCGAGCAAGCGTTTTCGCGTCAAGCACGGCGGCGACGTCATGGCCGACCTTCCGATCAAGGAGCTCGGCGATGAAGCGCCGGTTTACGACCGGCCGCATGTGCCGTCGCCGGCCAGGGCCATGATCGCCGCGCGCGAAGTGACGCCGCCGATGGGAGTCTCGCAAGCGCTGCAAAAGCTGATCGCGACGCCCGAGCTTTGCTCGAAGCGCTGGGTGTGGGAGCAGTACGACCACGTTATTTTGGGCAATACCGTACAGCGGCCGGGCGGCGATGCCGCGGTCGTCCGCGTCGAGGATGGACCAAAAGGGCTCGCGCTCACCGTCGACGTCACGCCACGTTATTGCGAGGCGGATCCGTTTGAAGGCGGCAAGCAGGCGGTTGCCGAAGCCTGGCGGAACATCACGGCTGTTGGTGGCCGGCCGCTGGCGATCACCGACAACCTCAATTTCGGCAATCCTGAGCGGGCGGAGATCATGGGCCAGTTCGTCGGCTGCCTGAAAGGCATTTCGGAAGCCTGCCGCGCGCTGGACTTCCCGGTCGTGTCCGGCAACGTCTCGCTCTACAACGAGACCAATGGCCGCGGCATTTTGCCGACGCCCTCGATCGGCGGCGTCGGCGTGCTCGACGATTTCACCAAATCCGCGACGCTCGCATTCAAGGCTGCCGGCGAGGCGATCCTTTTGATCGGCGAGACCCAAGGCTGGCTCGGCCAATCCGTCTACCTGCGCGACATTTGCGGCCGCGAAGAGGGCGCGCCGCCGCCGGTCGATCTCGCCGCCGAAAAGCGTAACGGCGACGTTGTGCGCGGCATGATCCGCGCCGGGACCGCAACTGCGGCCCACGATATTTCCGACGGTGGGCTTTTGATCGCGCTCGCCGAGATGGCGATGGCAAGCGGCATTGGCGCGCAACTCCTGGCCGCGCCAGCCGCGATCGTGCCGCACGCGTTCTGGTTCGGCGAAGACCAGGCGCGCTATGTCGTGACCGTCCCGGCCGAGCAGGCGGGCCTTGTGCTCGCCAAAATGATGGGCGCCGGCGTGCCTTGCGCGCGAATTGGCACCACCGGCGGCGATACAATCGCCATTGTCGGTGAAGATGCCGTGTCGGTGGCTTCGCTCAGGGAAGGCTTCGAAGGCTGGCTTCCGGCCTACATGGCCGGCCAAGCCTGATTTGATTCAGGCTATAGCACGTGTTTTGCGCCGGGAATCCTGCGCGCGGCGAGTGTCGCCAACCAGCTGATCGCAAGCGTCAGCACAAACACGATCAGCGCTTTCAGGATCGCGGTCATTTGCGGTATCGGCAGCGCGATGCCGTAAAGCGCATATTGCAACCACAGCAGCGGCACATAGTGAATCAGGAAGATTCCAAATGAACTTTCGCGCAAGGGATCAAGGATGCTCCGGCCGCTATTGCCGAATCTCAAGAACAGCGCGAGCAGGTTGATGGTTTGCGAGGCGCTGAAGGCAGCGAAAAAGAAGGCGTGGAGGTTGTCCCACCCCTGCGGCGGATTGTTGGGGTCGGGCAGGAATTCGCGCTTGTAGAAAATGAGCCCGATGAGCCCGGCATAGGTCACGGTGGTGGCCGCAAGCCATAGCGGCCATCGTCTCGCCAGCTCGCCATCAGGAGATAAAAGGCTGCGGTCGCCGTGGACCGCGCCGATGCCGGCGCCCACGAAGAAATAAAGCAGGTAGAGCAGAACCCGGTCATCCTGGACCGCAAGCGGTCCCAGCGTAAACCAGCGCGCGATTCCGAAATGATGATCCATCGGCACGTAGACGATGACCGACGCGGCGAGAAACATCCAGAAAGCGTAAGTCGGATGTTCGACTTTCGCTGTCGACACGCGTCCGATGGCTTCGATAGCGCTTGGCGCGACCCGATAGATGACCGCTGCCAGCATGTCGAAGGCGAGCAGCACGCCCAGGAACCAGATCGGGCCGCTTTCCCAGGGACCGACCGTTATCGTTTTCCACCAATAGGCGATGAAGCCTGAGCCTGCGCCTGAGTTGCGAAGCTCGACCGCGTAATAGGCCAGCGGCATCAGGAAGACGCTGCCGATTGCGAACGGCAGACCGAGCCGCAACCAGCGCCCGCGCAGGAAGCTGCCGATTCCCTTGTGCTGCAGGCTGGGCCAGACGAACAGTCCTGACAGCAGAAACATCGCCGCCATGAAGAAGCTGTCGTTGAAGGTCACGACCGCATCAAAAAGCAGAAGCGACTGCCGGTCGGTGTGGCCGTAATAGGTATAGGGGATAACCGAGTGGTGGATCAGCACCAGCAGGACGATGAAGGTGCGGGCGCGATCCAGGGCTGCATTGCGCGCGCCCGCGGCCGGTTTGGCTCTTGTGTCCACTGCTGTCGAACTGATGGCGACCGTCATTCGCGCCCCCCGGGCGTTTGGATTGCGCCATGTTGGAGGGCGTCAGGCGATTCAACAAGGGCCGTCCGCTGCAGGGCCCATGGGGGCTGGCGCATGGGGATGGGGTGAACGCTGGGGGAGACGGTGCTGGGGGACGATCGAAGGCCGAACTCACCGAAACGCAGTGCGAAACGGAACTATCGTGAAAGCACCGAAGTTAGATCAGCAAGACCGTCCGCTCGGCGGATGGCGTTGAGGGCAATCGGAGCTCGAGATGACACTTCTGAAGTGGGCGCTGATCTTCTTCGTGATATCGGTGATCGCAGGCATCCTTGGTTTCACCGGCATATCGGCGGCCTCGGCGGATATCGCGCGCTTTTTGTTCTACGTCTTCGTCGTGATCTTCCTGATCCTGCTGATCCTGGGTCTCACGATCTTTCGGGTATAGCCACATATCTCGTCGTCCCCGCCAACGCAGGGACCCAGACCGCGGAATTTTTCCGTTTCGCGGTCGGTTAGCCTGTCTCATCACGCTGGCCGGTGGGTATGGGTCCCTGCGTTCGCAGGGACGACAGCTTGAGTAGCAAGAACACGGGTCCAGGGAAGCCTACGCCACTTCCTCGATCTTGACCTTGTCCGGATAGAAGGCGAGGTGGCCCGAGATCTCTTCCATGGCCGGAAATGGCGTCTCGTAGGTCCAGATCGCATCCGCGATGGTCTTGCCGTCGGCAACAATGCTGAAATAATTCGCGTCCCCCTTGTAGGGGCAGTGCGTCACCCGCTCGCTGCGCTTGAGCAAACCCATATTGGCGTCCTTGCGCGGCACATAGTTCACCGCGGGATAGCTTGCTTCCTTCAGCGATAAGGCCTCGCTGGACTCGGCGATCACAACGCCGCCCGCTGACACGCGGACGCGGCGCGGGTTCGTGGTGATGGTGATCGGGTGGTCGGGACCGGGTAACTTCATGTTGACAACCTTTCGGCCCGCATAAACGGCCGGGCCTTCCTGTGATCGTGGCGCGAATATAGTGCGTGAGGGCGTGACCCAGAAGGCCATTCGCGCTAAATTGAGGAGCCGAAAGTGGCTGACCGGGGGCCGCCGTGCGGCGATGCGAGAGGGAGAAATCTGGAATGCCGATGGATGCCCGCGATATCGAATCGATGATCAAGGCTGCGATTCCCGATGCCGATGTGACGATCCGGGATCTTGCCGGTGACGGCGATCATTACGCGGCCACCGTGATTTCGGAATCCTTTCGCGGCAAGTCGCGCGTCCAGCAGCACCAGATCGTCTATCAATCGCTGAAAGGCCAGATGGGCGGTATGCTCCATGCGCTCGCCTTGCAGACGGGCGTGCCGGACTAGTTCACGCCGGCGAGCCCGGCCAATAGGCCGGGGATGGCACTGTCCATGAACGGCCTGAGAGGGGCAAAGCAGGGCTTCATGCCGTGGGATAACGAGCGCGGCCCGTTGTTTCGTGCCATCGTGCCAAACCAGCACAGCCGGGTCACCTACGCCGAACTGCTGTTCGATCTGGTCTTTGTGTTCGCGGTCACGCAGGTATCGCACACCCTGCTTGCGCATTTCACACCGCTCGGTGCGGCGCAGACGACCTTGCTGATGCTCAGCGTCTGGTGGGTCTGGGTCTACACATCCTGGGTCACCAATTGGCTCAATCCTGAACTCACGCTGGTCCGCATCCTCCTGTTCCTGCTGATGCTGGGCGGCCTTGTGCTCTCCACGTCGATTCCGCTGGCCTTCGATTCGCGAGGGCTATGGTTTGCGATCGCCTATGCTGCGATGCAGGTCGGCCGTACCATTTTCTGGCTCCTATCGACCCCGCGTCAGCGCACAGCCGCGCGCATGAACGCGATCCGCATTCTGGTCTGGCTGTCGACATCCGCGATCTTCTGGATCGCGGGCGGCATCATGCAAGGTCAGGAAAGGCTGGTGCTGTGGGTCGTGGCGCTGGCGATCGAATATGTCTCGCCTGTGGTGCGGTTCTGGATTCCGAAATACGGCGCGTCCACGGTGGCGGACTGGTACGTCGAAGGCGGCCACCTGGCGGAGCGTTGCGCCGGTTTCATCATCATCGCGCTCGGAGAATCCATGGTCGTCACCGGCGCGACGTTTGCCGATTTGAAATGGACCTTTGAGGTCGTCGCGGCATTCCTGTCGGCCTTCCTGGCCGCGCTCGCAATGTGGTGGCTTTATTTCCACAAGGGCGCGGAAGCCGGCTCCGAGCTGATCTCGAACTCAAGCGAGCCGGGGCGGCTGGCGCGGCTTGCCTATACCTACCTGCATCTGCCGATCGTCGCTGGCATCATTCTGTCGGCGGTCGCTGACGACGTCGTGTTGCAGTATCCCGCCGGTCATTCCGATGTGAGAGTGGTGGTGAGCGCGGTCGGCGGGCCCATGCTGTTCCTGGTCGGGACCATCCTGTTCAAGCAAGTCATTCGCGGCTGGCTTCAGCTTTCGCATGGCGCAGGCATCGTCGCGCTGGGCGTGCTGGGCTGGTTCGGCAAGGAACTGTCGCCGCTGATGCTGTCGATCGCGACAACGCTGCTGATGGTGATCGTCGCGATCTGGGAATCGCTATCGTTGCGATCAAAAGCCGGCGACGCGCCCGAAACTCAGTCGGACGCCTCCAGCGCGTGAACCGAAAACATCGTCTTCGCGTCGGTCCACGTTTCAAGCAGCCGCCAGCCCGAGACCCGGGCAAGCAAGGCAAAGCGCTCGACCGAGTACTTGTAGCTGTTCTCGGTATGGATGCTTTCGCCGGGCCGAAATGAGAATTTCTGGCCGAGCACCTGCGCGGTGAAAGCCTTCTTGCTGATCAGATGCATCTCGATGCGATGGCGGTCGCGGTTGTAGATCGCGCGATGGATGAACGCGCCGACGTCGAAATCGCCGCCGAGTTCGCGGTTGATGCGATGAAGCACATTGAGATTGAAGCGCGCAGTGACGCCGGCCGTGTCGTTATAGGCATCGTAGAGCGTGCGCTCATCCTTCTCGAGGTCGACGCCGATCACCATGCGTCCGTCCTTGCCGAGAATCGTGCGGGCAGTCCGGAGGAACTTGCAGGCCTCGCCGGGTTCGAAATTGCCGAGCGTCGAGCCGGGAAAAAATCCAACCTTGGGCATCGCGCTGACGGCGTCGGGCAATTCGAACGGCGCGGTGAAATCTGCCGTGACGGGGTAAACGCGCAAGTCCGGATAGTCCGCGCGCAAGGCTTCGGCCTGCGCGTTCAAAAAATCGCCCGAGATGTCGACGGGAACGTAAGCCCCCAGGCTGCACTCGCGAAGCAGCAGCCGCACCTTGGTGGTTGCGCCGGCGCCGAACTCGACCAGCGCCGCGCCTTCGGGAATGATCGCCGAGATCGCGCCGGCCCGGTCGCGCAGGATCGAAAGCTCGGTGCGGGTCGGGTAATATTCCGGCAACACCGTGATCTGTTCGAACAGTTCGGAGCCGGTGGCGTCGTAGAAATATTTCGGCGACAGCCGCTTCGGCGCGCGCGACAGATCGTCGATCACGTCGCGGGCGAAGAGGGACGTCGGCTCGTCGAGATGATGCGTTTCAGCCAATGCGGTGGCGTGGACGTTCATGACAATCTCCCGGACGCGCTTTTTCCTGCGCGCTTGAATTCAAGAAATTTCTAGTCGGCGTAGTCGGCGAGCCTCAGGCCCGTGAATTGCCAGCGGTGGTGGGGATAGAAGAAGTTGCGATAGGTGACGCGGCTGTGACCATCCGGCGTCGCCAGCGATGAGCCGCGCAGCACCAGCTGGTTGACCATGAACTTGCCGTTGTATTCGCCGAGCGCGCCTTCGATCGCGCGATAGCCGGGGTACGGCGAATAGGCGCTGCGGGTCCATTGCCAGACAATGCCGAAGGCATCGTTGAGCAAGCCGGCGCGCGCGGCGACCTCCCATTCCATTTCGGTCGGCAGGTGCTTGCCGCGCCAGCGAGCAAAAGCATCAGCCTCGTAGTAGCTGACATGACAAACCGGCGCCGCGGGATCGACTGGCTTCA
>Ga0209168_10002308_pt1 | contig 13961 bp, 14 predicted proteins | sample Coa_R1_FD_187156 | JGI IMG/M metagenome (GOLD analysis project Ga0209168, IMG submission 187156) | Surface soil microbial communities from Centralia Pennsylvania, which are recovering from an underground coalmine fire - Coalmine... | ecosystem: Environmental > Terrestrial > Soil > Unclassified ... | reverse complement strand
GCAAGACTCGCTACTGACCTGTCTGCTCGACTTTGGTCAGACGGGATTTGCGCCCGCTAGACTGGATTAAGAGGTTTCTCTAACTCATCATCAGTTCCTCCTCTTCCGAACTTCCCAACGCGATAGCTAAAGGCCTGTCAAACGTGCTCACTCGGTAGCAATGGCGCCATGCGACATCCCACGATCGCCGCCTTCGTTTCCGTTTTGCAGCTTGAGCTGCGCCGGCTTTCCTAACTTACCCCCGCCCAATGAGGCATTTCCTATGCGTTTTCCGCTTATGTAGATAGAGGCGGTTGACTGGGATTGGCTCGGTCCCAACTTCCCCGGTTCCCCAGCTTTCCAGACCCGCAACTCAACTAGGAGGCTACCAATGAGAAGAGTGTTTCTATGGATCGTCATCGCGACATCTACCAGTCTGGCTGTGGCTCAAAACCGAGCCAACCTGATCATTCCAGAGTCGAGTATTGAGAAACCGGAGGACGTTGGCATCCGATCTCACACCAACTACTTCATTCAGACGTGGGGCGCGAACGCCACTCCCCAGACAATTACCGACAGCGTCACCGTCGAGACACCCGGATCAATCGCGTGCATCTATGATCTGGTGTCCTCACCCGTTGCGGGATGCCCGGTTGCGTCCGCAACCACGCTGCCGACCGGCGGGAGCGAGACCATCGTCATCGTAGACGCTTACGACGATCCGAACGCCAAGTCCGACCTCAGCACATTTTCGTCCAACTGGGGTTTACCCGCGGCGACCTTTTCGAAGCAATACGCGGCAGGGACAAAGCCGCCAAATGCCTGCACCTCCGGATGGGAGGGCGAGGAAGCGCTGGACATCGAGTGGGCACATGCAATGGCTCCAAAGGCAAAAATCGTTTTGATGGAGGCGGCGTCAAATTCCGATTCTGACCTCTTCTATGCTGTCCAGGCTGCCGGCGCCTACATTGAAGCCCATGGCGGCAAAGGAGAAGTATCGATGAGTTGGGGCGGCAGTGAGTTCTCCGACGAAATTCTGTACGATGTCGACTTTCTGCCATTTCCCTACGTTGTCTTCCTCGCTTCGTCCGGAGACAGTTCTTCGGTGAGCTATCCCAGCGCCTCACCTTGGGTTATCTCAGCTGGAGCGACCCAGATTAATCGCGATAGCTCCGGAAACTACTCCAAGCAAGTTGGGACAAAAGATTGCAATCCGGGAGGAACAGGATGCGGTGGCGGTACCAGCATCTATGAAGGTATCCCGAGCTACCAGAGCGGCGTTTCGGGCGTTGTTGGCAATTGGCGCGGCACTCCTGACATCGCATCCGACTCCAGTTCTAACTCCCCCGTCTGGGTCTACGACTCCGGCTGCTATGGCGGATGGATATCCGTGTACGGCACCAGTGTCGCAGCACCAACCTTAGCGGGAATTATCAATCGGGCGGGCCAGTTCCAAATCGGCTCCTCCAGTGAACTCACGGAAATCTACAACAACCGAAAGAAGACTGCCGATTATACCGACATCACATCGGGCAGCTGCGGAAGCCTCAGTGCGAAGTCAGGATACGACCTCTGCACCGGCGTCGGCGCCGCGAAAGGCTACGGAAAGAAGTAAGAATTTCCAGTTCGACTAGTCGGGACTGGCAAACCATTTTTCAGAGCTAAGCGAGACTTAAGATCACGCGAAAAGATCATGGCTTGCCAGTCCTAGTTATCCATTGTGTTCTCAGGAATACAGTCGCCGCTCGGAGCTAGTTCGGAAATACGCATTCTTGTGCTGACCGCATCCCGCGCCAACGGCACACAGCGGAACGTCTTATATTTCTTCTCGTGATTGCAGGCTCTTTTGATCTAATGTTGCAACAAGTTACACTACCGCTGCCGGCTCTATCGATATCAGGTGGCGCTTTCGTCCAATTCGCGTGTATTCGGCACTGAGTTCCTGAGCAATCCGGTTGTAATCCAACTCGGTAAGAGCTTTATGGCGGAGCCTGTCTCCTAAACTCTTCAAGTCTTCCTCTCCGGTTTCACAACGCCTAATCGCGTCAGCTATCGACGTTGCACTGCCATCGACGTAAATTCCCAGATCGCCCAAATACTCAGGGATGTCGACCGCCTTGGTTGCAATCACCGGAGTTCCATTCACCATGGCAGAGGTGAGGGGATGCCGGGCCGATCCTCCGGTAAACGGGATGATGCATGCCTTGCTGCGCTGGTAAACCTTCGCCAGTTCGTCGGCGGAATAGAAATCCTGCCATTGGATCATGTCCGCAACATTCTTGCGGACTGCCAGTTGCTTTGCTTCTTCTAGACCATTGCATCCATAGCCGACGTAAATCACGAACGGGATTTTCAGGCCTTTCCCCTTGAGCATTCCCAGGGCGTCCAGTAGCTCGACATATCCTTTGCCACGGGAAATATTGTGTCCGCCGAAATAGATGTACTGCTTTCTCTCCGTGGACACGAGCGCAGGAATCCGCGCCCCGTACCGGATAACCTTGATGTTGTCAGCTTTGGCGCCAAGTGCCACGACTTGCTGCTTCATGTTCTCGCTGTACACGAGAACCTCGGCACACTTGTCATAGAGACGATTGAAGCGCTTGTGCTGGACCTGAAATGGATCGATCTCATGAACGGTGACGACAACTTTTTTCCCGGCACGGTTTGCGAGGTAAATCAGAATGAACAACGGGACACAGCCAAAGGCCTCCAGCACTTGATCGAAGTGGATCACGTCGGCGTGCCGAGCTCGCTTGTAGTAGAGGAATCCCCGAGCCGTAGCCAGGATCAGATCGAGTCGGAGTATCTTTACCGCCCAATACTTTAGCGAGCCATGCTTTTTGCCGGGAGTCCTGGGCGCATGGGGAATGGCAATCGGGGCACAGTGCTCATTGATCAGTTCGTCTTTGGCGATCGAAAACTTCTGCGCCGACCAAAAGCATCTGCAGTTCGACGTGATGACATCGACCGTCATTCCCGTGCCGCGAAGTGAGTCCACCAGGTTGCTGCAGTTATGCGAGTACATGTCGTTCTTGTACCAGCATCCGATGTATGCCAACCGTACCAGACTTCCCTGCTCTGCTTGCGTTGCCATAGCTGAACCTCCAGGTGCTGCGACCGTGCTACATGCGGCTGTAGATCCAATCTCCAAGAACAGCGGTTGCTTTCGGCGGAAGATACCGCCACAGACGACGCGCCGACTGTGCGAGTCTGCCGGATCCAACTTCACGCTTCACTACAGGGGCGGGAGAGTAATATCGGTAGAGTGGTCTCGGCTCTCCGCCCCACTTTGTCTTAAACTGGGCCAGCGCCTCGTGTTCCTCGGCCACTTCGCCGAAGTCATACCACCGATATCCAGCGCGGCAGGCGCCCCGAATCGCCTCGATCTGCAAAATGTCATGCGGGTGAAGGCCCCAATCTTCCGGAGCACAGCCCGTAAAGGCGTAGAAAACCGTCTGGCCAAATTGCAGGAGGATCGAACCAGCAAGAATCTTTTTCTGACCCGCGTTGCTTTGCTCTGCAAGCAGCAGGCGCATCTTGCCAGTCGGTCGCAACGACGACCATAGACTCTGAAACAGACGATACGGTCGGGGCGGGACAGCGTTGTGCCGCATCGTGAGGAGATAAAGCCGGTACCACTGGGCAAGCTCTTCCTCGGTCTCCGCCTCGCGAACTTCAAGTCCCAGTTTCTTGGCTTTGTTGACAGCCCAATTCACGCGGTGCTGGCGCTTGGCGTTGCCGAATCGCAGCCGGCGACAACCTTCACAGGAAGTGCAAACTCGCGGCAGACGAAGGTTTTCCCAGAACTCATCCCACTCTTTGCCCTCGTCGGCGGGCGGCAGTTCCTCGACGTAGGTCGGCCGCCAGGGAACACAGGTCACCCGCGGCACCGATAAACTCAAATCCGGAATGTGGGTCTTAATCTCAAGTTGCACGCCGGGCTCTGCAGCTGCCATTTCGACCGCACGTTCCACGATCGCCTTCGCGGCGGCGGCATTCAACGCCAAGGGACCGGCCATCGAGGTTCGCGGAAGCGAGGAGAGACGCCTCCCACTGGCGACCGGACTGAACCGGAGCGGCAGCCCTTTGGTGTAGAGCAGCGGCAGAATCGCCTGGATGTGCCCGCCCCCATCAGCGCAGGCCAAAGCGATGCACTTCTGTCCGTATTCGCGTTCCAGGGCCCCGAGCCAGCCGGGATGATGGAAGATCAGGGCATCGGGATGAGCCGAAACGAAGCACTCCCAGCGCGGATCGCTATGGATGTCGATCTCGAAGACGCGAAGTATCTTGGGGAGCTGCGCTAAAGTTGGTTCTGCCAAAATCACTCGGGGCACCTCGAAAACCAATCCATTCGAAAAAAGTGTCCAGGATCTCGCAGTATGGGGGTCGGGAGACCGGGAGATGAGCCGCTGGGGGTTCGGCCCGGGGTACAAAGCTCAGGCGTTGAGCATAGCCCCGAGGACAAGAATTGGATGTGATCTTGATCACAGGCCCCGGTGTCCGGGGTCACCTCGGTTGCACAATTTCGCAGACCCATAACCATGGCTTGTCACCGAGTGCACGGCTTAAGCGGGGGGAAGCCATGATCTACGGAGCTAGAGCGGTGCGCAAAGCGGTACGGCTGGCCGCTCCGCACGGGTTGGGCAAAGGTCCGGTGCCGATGCCGGCCGGCGGGTTGGAGTTCGCCGGGATCACTGGAGCGAGTACTCCTCGTCCGGACTCGGCTCGTCGCCGACTCGGTTTCCCGAGAGGCGGGACCGGCCTGCGAATCCGAGCGTTCCTCAAGGTTCGCGATCCTCTGCTCAAGATCTGTGAATCGGATCGAGTGCCGCACCAACTCCAACAGTCGCACGAGTCCGTTGGTGTGTCGAGTGTGTGTAGAGTACGACCAGCGCATCGGCGTACGCTTGCCAATGTGCGATGGGCGGATAGCCTTAGAGTGCTGTTCGTGCGTTGTTGATAAGCCAGGGTTATGCCGGCTTATGCCATCTTGGTGGCGCGGCCAGCATGCGATTCACTCCCGCAAATTACTGGGACTTCGGGGTTAGCTACGACTTCACGGGTGATGCGGACGGATTCGGAAAGGTTCTTCCGATTGACTACCACACCACCGGGGAATGCGCCCTGTGCGACCCGACCAACTTCGATTCCTTGTTGCAGTAAGCCATCATCGGCAGCAGCGGCCAGTTCGGGATGATGCACTTCAAGGTACTCACGCTTGAGGCACTTTATTCCCGCCATGAATTTCGACTTGCTGATCCTGCAAGTCGGATTAACGTGTACTGGGCTATTGATTGCGTGTAAGAGAGCGTTTGCTGCCTCGTGGATTTCTTCCTTGTTCGAGTTCGCCAACCGGACACCCCCAATCGGTTTGACTGACAGGCGTTCGCAGCGGGGAGGGACAATACCTCAGTTGAACATTACGGCAGAATGCATCAAGCACTTGTGATTACAATCACCGTTGGTGGTGATGCGACATCACTTTCTTCAACGGAACGAATAGACGCCAGCCGACAACAGCAGGTACAGCAAAAAAGCGGTACCGAAAAAAGCGACAAGTTGTTTGACCAGTCCTGCTCGCCTGCGGAAGACGAGATTGCTTATGGTTATCACCCAAAGCACCGCTCCAAATGGCATCAGGACGGCTCCTACCACTTTGACCAGCCACACTTCGTCTGCGCTCATACCACTCTTTTGGCCCCAGACCAGCGCAGACACGAACAGGAACGGCAATGCCATCGAGAAGAGAGCGATACCAAGCGTTTCAGCAATGTGGCGGATCAATCTCATGAGCACAAGATACAAAGCGTGCGGACGGATCGACTAGAGTTCACGGTGATGTCACCAAAGATTTCCGGTAGTCAGGGCTGCCTTCATAGCCGCTCCGCCTAGTTCATCCCAAGCAATCCATCACCGAATATGCGGGGTGACTTTTGGAAATCATTGCCTCTCACTAGCATCTGATGTATGATGTATTGCATCTGATGTATGATGCAACATTGGCAGGGGGAGTGACTTCATGCGGACCACTCTTGTAATCGACGATGACGTGTTGAGCGCAGCCAAGGAGATGGCAGCGACCGAGAAGAAAACGGTGGGTGAGGTAATTTCCTCGTTGGCCAGACGGGCGCTCTCTCCCGGAGAATCCAAGATCAAGACTCGAAATGGCGTGCCACTGCTCAAACTACGTAAAGGGGCACCACGAGTGACCTCTGAACTAGTCCACCAACTCCGTGAGGAGCTGCTGTGATCAGGTTCCTGCTCGATATCAATGTTCTGATTGCTCTGATCGACCCGGGGCACGTTCAGCACGACCGGGCCCACGCTTGGTTTCGATCGCTCGGACAGAAAGCCTGGGCCACCTGTCCGCTTACAGAAAACGGCGTGCTGCGAATTGTCGGTCATCCCCGCTACCCAAACTCGCCAGGTTCCCCCGCAGCGGTTGCCCATTTGTTGGCGTCCTTCCGCGAGTTGTCCGGTCACGCCTTCTGGCCCGACGACCTGTCTCTTCTCGACCGAGAGCATGTAGACGCGGCACGTCTCCTGGACTCATCCCAGGTCACTGACAGTTATCTGCTCGCGCTGGCCAGCGCCCATAAAGGCCACTTGGCCACTCTCGATCAACGGCTGATTCCCGACGCTGTGAACAATGGAACTCAAGCCCTTCATCTGATTCGCTAGCTCAATGGCCGAGGGAGACGTCCCACATTCGCCTCGCGATGCCACCGAGCATGATCTTGTAATTTCTGGAGTGGAAAATTCGAAAGGCAGCTTTAACCGGAAATCCGGATAGAGGCTGGGTCAGGCTGACTCCGAACTCCCCCTTTTATTGACTTGCCTTATCTTCGGACCTACCATTTCACGCGATGATTGGCCAGACCGTTTCGCACTACCACATCTTCGAAAAGCTTGGCGGAGGGCGGGATGGGGGTGTCTACAAGGCCGAAGACACGCGCCTCCATCGTTTTGTAGCACTCAAGTTCCTTCCCGATGAAGTCGCGCGCGATCCGAGCGCGCTAGTCCGCTTTCGGCGCGAGGCTCAGGCTGCTTCCGCACTTAATCATCCGAACATCTGTACCATTCACGACATCGGCGAAGCGGATGGCATGACCTTCATCGCCGTGGAATACCTCGATGGCATGACGCTGAAGGTCCGTATCGCGAATCAGCCGCTAGACCTGGACGTCCTCATTCCGCTGGCGATTGAGGTTTGCGACGCGCTTGACGCCGCACATAGCAAGGGCATCGTCCATCCAAAGCTGGCCGACCTGAAACAAATCCGCGTCTTTCCCGATCCGTTCGGCGGCACGGGCTCGTCCTGGACCGGCCTCGGCCTGGGCGAAACCCTGCTCGTCCCCCGTGACATCAGCACGCAAGAGATTTACGCCTTCGATCTCCAGTTTCCGTAAGCCAAGAACGGAGGGATGTTTTTCGGGTGCTGTATTCGCCTTTCATTTGCCGTAGAGCAATATCGTTGCGCAAAATTAGCACACACGCTATATGTTAGAAATGAATATAAAGTATATTGCGTAAAATTATCATTAATGATAAATTAACGTAATGAATCTCGCGGAAGAAATAGCCTCCTTTCGCGACAGAGGCTTCACGCAGGAACAAGCAGAAGTCATTGTGATGATGCGCGTCGCCGCCGGGGCGCTGTTCCGCGATTTCCCTGAGTCATTTCTCCTGTATGGCGGAGCAACCCTGCTTCTATTTCACCGAGGTGTACGCCATTCAGCAGACCTTGACCTGGACTTGATTGAGGATGCTTCGCCGCCTCTCGAAGCAATCAAAGAGACCCTGGTAAGCGGTCTAGAATCGATTGCGGACGCCTTGGGGAAAAATCCGCTCACAATAGAAGTTCGGGGAAAGTTCTTTGTCAAGAGTCGAAGCGATGAAGACCTCTTCACCATAGATATCAATAGATTTGGATCGGTCATCAAAAGCGAAATTGAAAGTCACTCGCTCAGCATCGAAGACGACGTTGTAGCAGTTCGGGCAGCTTCCCGCAAGCTCCTACTCCTCAATAAAGCCGAATGCTTCTTACTCCGGAAAAAGACAAAGGCACGCGACGCATTCGACATATACGACCTGAGATCGTCTGGTATTGCGTTGAACCAAAACCTCAAAGACCATTTAACCGACACGTTGATGGGCAACGAGATTGAAGCAGAGGGGATACTAGAACGAGTGGCGCAAATCGACGATAAGCGGTGCCGGGCTGAATTGGAATCATTCCTACCATCAGAAGTATTCCAAGATCTAGCACAAAAGGGATTTCAGCCGCTCAGTGACGCACTACTCGATCTATACCAAGATTGGCTGTAAACAAAAAGGGAGAAACATGGACTGGGCCAAGACAATACGCGAGGAGGGCCAAAAAAATTCTGTCCTCCAAACGGATCAACTAGCGCAGAAGTACGGAATCGTCCCACCTGCAGTTACCCAGGCTCTTGCACGCCAAGAAAAAAGAGGCCTTGTTGAGCGGGTCGGAGAAAAAATCTATTTCAACCTTCTTGCACCCAACTCCTCGCCGCGGGATTTGGTGAATGTGTTGCGCAAAAAAGCGTACATTTCACTGGATTCTGCCTTACGCGAATACGGGATCAGCACACAGTCTCCCCGAGTTTTGACTTGCGTGACTCCTGAGCGGTCGAGGGAACTCCGGTCGAAAACGATCAGCATCAAGTACCGCAACCTTAGTCCGAATTTGTACTGGGGCTTCGTAAAGAAAACAACGCGATACGGGAGTTATCTCATAGCCGAACCCGAAAAAGCTATTCTCGATTGGGTCTACCTGAACCTCAAAGACGGGACCTCTCCTGCCCTTGACGAATTCGACTTCAGCAAGATCAACAAACACAAGCTTCTAGATTATGCTCAGAAGTTCCCGTCTACGGTCTATCACCATTTGATCGAGACCTTCGCTTCGGAAGGGGCGACCAGTCTCGAAGATCCACACTCACGTTCCGCAGACACAAGCCCTGCACCTTGAGGCGGGCCGTTGGAGAGACTCGCTTTCTCCGAGAGGAGAGGGCCCCTCTCTCCCGGTGATATCAACTGCGTTCTACTGACATGATGCGGGTTTGATAGGAAATGCGAAAAAAATCCGCAGCCGTAGAAGACACGACCCACAGAGCGAGGGATTTGCCAGAAAACACTACTTGCGGTGGGTTGATCTGGAGAGGGCGCGCACCTTGTGCGGGGACAGTTTCACGACCTTGCCCGCGCGGCCGATGTGGAGAGGCAACCCGAGGCGGGCATGTTCTTCGATCACCCCTTGAACCGCCTTGCGAAGCGCCAGTTCGGCGCGCTTCTGCAAAGGCAACCGGAGAATGCCTTTAAGAGTTTGTGTCTTTGTCGCCATACTGTCTAATCAGTCGCAGATACTTGTACGGGGGCTGCTCCCCGTGAACCCGATTGTCACTGGCGATGTACCTGAGGCGGTTGCGCGTAGACGGTTCGATCGCTCGATAATCCCGAAAGAAGTTTCGCACCGAAGTGGCTTTACCGAGGATCGCGCAGCGCGTAACAAAGGGCGGACACGACACTATCAACGAGAGGAAGAACAAGTGAACTTTGTAGCCCTTTCTCTTCAGCCGTCGTATCAGATTCAGATAACTCCTCCCCGAGATGACAGAGAGGACTGGGCACATGCTTTACGCGACACGTAGATTGCACATAGGCGACGCCGCGCCTGATGCGCACGTCTCCACTGAGAATGAGGGAGGCATAACGGAGAACGAAGGGGGGCATCATTGGCTCCGATCGTCGTTCCCGGGAGTTGAACCAAATCCGCCGCTTCAGGCCGGAAGATTAACCATTTTGGCGATTTTCGGCCAGCGATTGCTGGCGCGCAGCTTCTTGCAGATCACAAAACCGAGGTAGAATCTCATCGAGGAATCGCGTTGTTCGATTGCCTTTTCGACCCAATCGGCTCCCTGATCGATTTCGCCGCAGATCAGATGAAAAAGCGCGTGGGCGCGGGCGTCACCAAGCGCGTCTCCGGTGCCAAACTCCTTTGCAATGGATCTTGACTCTTCCTCTTCTCCGTTGCATCGCAGCAGTGCAGCCAGCAGCCCAACAGTATCGGGGAACCACCGCCCAACCGCATAGGCCCGCCGCGCGATCCTCAACGCCTGAGCAATCTCGCCCTTCTCGGCGTGGATCATTACCATCGATGCGAGAGCCACGACTTGATTCGGGTCGAGTTCTACTACTCTCCTTAATTGCTCCATCGCCTCATCTTCGCGGCCTGCTGCCTGGAGATAGGCATGCAGATTCATATGGGCCCATACATCGAGCGGATCTTCTTCAATGGCTCGCTCGGCCAACTTGACCGCCTCTTCCGCATTTCCACGCAAATATAGGAACCCGCCATACATGGGCCGGACAAGCTCAAAACTTGCCTGTTTCGCCATTGGGAAATCGAAGTGCTTTTCGGCCGCGGCCCAATCTGAATCAAACAGGGCGGCAAGATAGCCCAATAGCGCATGCCCATCGGCAAGAGTAGGATCAATCTGTAATGCTCGCTGAACTTCGGTTCTTGCCGCGGAAACGCCCTCATTGACAGAATGCTGGCCGAAGTGCGCTACGGTCATCCAGTAAAATGCCAGTCCGATATGGGCCATACCAAAAGCCGGATCGAGCCCAATCGCCTGTTGATGGTATCGCCGAGCCAGTTCGAGCGACTCTGGTGTGACTTTGACCTGTTGCTGCCTGCCCTTCAGATAGGCCTCATAGGCCTCGATCTTCGGCACGTAGCGCTGTGGCGCAATCTCACGTGAAAGCTTTCACTCGCAGCGCTTTGGCGATCGCCGCCGAGATCTCATCCTGCACCGCAAAGATATCGCTTAGTTCCCGGTCATATCTCTCTGACCACAAATGCGACCCGTCGGCGGCATTGATCAGCTGCGCCGTGACGCGAATGCGGCTTCCCGAACGGCGCACGCTGCCTTCTAGAACCGTGCTCACTCCAAGTGTTTCCGCGATCCCGCGAATATCCTGCTCTTTACCACGGAAGGCGAAAGCTGAAGTACGGGCGATCACTTTCAGCGCAGGAATCTGCGCGAGCAGGTTGATGATCTCTTCGGCAAGACCGTCGCTGAAATAATCCTGCTCCTTGTCATCGCTCATATTGGCGAAGGGCAGCACGGCGATGGAGGGCGCCACCACAATGGAGCCGGTGGAAGTCGGCTTACGGTTTTCCGGAATCTCAAGCCCGGCTCTGTGTAGACCGTCAATGAGGTGCTCGGCCATCTCGGGAAGATGCCAGCGCCGGATGCGTTCCAGTACGTGGGCGGTATTGGGCATAAGGCGGTGCAATTCCTGCAGCTCTTTTTGCGCCGCCGGAAGGTCTCCGATTTGGGCGTAGGCAGCCGCAAGAGCAGCATGTGCACTGGAAAGATTCGGAAGATTGAACTTCAGTCCGATTCGTATGGCGTGTTGATAGTCCCGCTTCCGATAGGCATCGTAAAACGCCGGGAACCGAGCCCAGCCTGGAATGCGGGGATTGATCTGCATGGCTCTTTCTACAACAGCGCAGCCACGGTCCCAATCGCCGGCGTAGGCGAGGCAAAGGCCCAGGACCGCGCATTCCCCTGCAGCATACGGATTCAGTTCCATCGCCTGTTCCGCTTCAATTCGGAAAGCGGGAAGTTCCTTTCGGAAGAACAGTGTGAAGGCAAGAGCGCAATGCGCACCAGCATTGGCAGGGTCGAGGTCCACCGCGCGCTGCGCGGCTTTGAGGGCACGCTCCAGCGGTTCCGGCTGGGGATTCAAAAAGTGTCCGTATTCGCCTCCATAAATCTGCGAAAGAACGGCCCATGCCTGCGAGTAATTCGGGGCCAACTGGACGGCCCGCTCGGCAGCCTCGCGGGCAATCGCGTGCTCCTCTGCATTGAGGCGCTCAACATAATTCAAGCTTCGCAGCACCGCTTCGTATGGAGTCAACTCTTCGAGACTTTTGGTGCGCACGGCCTGGCTCATCGTCCGAGGTAGAACGCCGTGGCTATCGGCGACGCGGGCGACGATGCGGGGAACTAGATCATCCTGGAGTTCGAAGATTGAGTCGGGCGTGAAAGCTCGTTCGAAGGTTTCAGCCCACAGATGAGACCCAGCTGTAGCCTCGACCAGTTGCACGGCGAGACGCAGCTTACTTCCCGCCTGGCGCAGGCTGGCTTCCATCACGTAACGCGCACCGAGTTCCTTTCCGATAGCGCGCACGTCACCGGCTTCGCTGGAATATTTTGTCGTCGAGCCCCTCGCAATTACATGGAGATAGGAGAATCGCGAAAGGCCAGTGATGACTTCTTCGGACAATCCTTCAGCAAACTCTTTGAGATCGTGATTGCCGCCGGTGTACTTGAACGGCAGCACGGCAACCCAGAAGCCTTCGTCAGCTCTGCTTTCTCCGGAAGGCGTCTGCGCTCGGTGGGTATCAGACGTCGTCGGTTTAGAGTCGGCATCGGGCACGTCCAAGCCTGCCTTGCGCAAGCCCTCGATCCATTGTTCCACGAGCTCCGGCGAATACCACTTGCTGAATTCCTGCCGCACCGTTGTCCCAAAGTTTGGCCGCAGCGTACGTAATTGTCTCAACTGCGCCTTCGCGTCATCGACCTCACCAAGTTGCCCTAACGCTGCCGCTCGTGCACAAAAACTCAAGGGGTACCCGGGCATATCGATTTTGGACGCAACCTGGAGCGCGCTGGTGTAGTCGCCTCTTCGATAGGCATTCAGGAAAGGGGCGAAGTGATACCAGCCCGGGTGATTCGGATTCATCGCACAAGCGTGCTCCACGATCGCACAACCACGGTCCCACTCCCCGGAATAAGCAAGCAGGATTCCCATGAACGCGATCGTCGAGCTGTCCATGGGGTTCAGTTCCATGCACCGGTCGGCCTCCCGGCGAAACCCGAGGATGTCTTTCTGGAAAAACAAACAGGCAGCTGAAACATTGTGACCCAGATGATTGGATGGTCCGGCTTCCACAGCCCGACGTGCAGCCGCCTGTGCGCGGGCCAGCGAATCGGGAAGCGGGTTTAACCCCAACGCATGCTCGTGCCAGTAAAGATTCGAGAGCATGGCCCAGCAATCGCTCTGTCCCGGGGCTTCAGCCACAGCTTTTTCGAGAATCTGACGCACCTCGGCGTGTTCCTCCGGCGTGAGACGCTCAATGTATCCGAACGCTCGCAATACGGCTTCATGCGGCGTGAATCTGGCGTTTTTTCTCTGACGCAGCACCTCGCTCATGCTGTGCGGCAGAACGCCATACTGATCGGCCACGGTGGCGACAATCCGCGGAACCAACTCGTCTTGCAACTCGAAGATCGCCTCCGAATTGAAAGCACGCTCGTAAGTCTCCGCCCAGAGGTGCGCACCGGAAACTGTGTCCGCGAGTTGGACTGCTAGCCGTAACTTGCTTCCCGCTTGTCGCAGACTTCCTTCCATCACGTAGCGCGCACCGAGTTCTTTGCCGATCGCGCGAACGTCGCCCGATTCGCTCGAATATTTGGCCGTTGATCCTCTCGCGATGACTCGCAGGTACGAGAACCGCGAAAGACCGGTAGTCACTTCCTCTGACAGGCCGTCAGTTAAAGCCTTGAGGTCTGAATTGCTGCCGTTGTACTTAAACGGCAGCGCAGCAACCCAGAAGCCTTCGTCGGCACGGGTTGCGCCGGACGCCGTCTTCGGCTGCACGGTACCGGATGAAAGTGATGCAGCCGTATTAGCGCCCGAAACCGAAAGTCCCGCGAAGCGGAGATCTCCGAGCATCATTTCGACCATTTCCGGCAGCCACCACTTCTCGAGTTCCTGCTGCGCAACTGCGGTGAAATCCGGGCGAAGAACCAGCAGGTCGCGCAGCGCACTCCGTGCCAGGTCGACGTGGCCGAGTTGGCAATGAATGACGCAAAGGGCCACTTGCGCAGTCCACAGATCGGGCATGTTGACTCTGAGGGCAAATTGTAGCGCCCGTTCGCCGT
>Ga0209168_10002307_pt1 | contig 13965 bp, 7 predicted proteins | sample Coa_R1_FD_187156 | JGI IMG/M metagenome (GOLD analysis project Ga0209168, IMG submission 187156) | Surface soil microbial communities from Centralia Pennsylvania, which are recovering from an underground coalmine fire - Coalmine... | ecosystem: Environmental > Terrestrial > Soil > Unclassified ... | reverse complement strand
CACGGCGAGAGTGGCCCGCTCGAGCCCGAACGATCGGCGCCGTCATCGCCCTTGCCGGCGCCCTCTCGTGTTCGTTCGGACCCGCCCAACGAGACGAGCTCATCGCGTACACGCACAACCGCGGCGGACTCACCGGCATCACGAGCACGATGGAGCCGTCGCGCGGCCGCTATCAGGTGCACCGCATCATGTTGACGAGCAACACCGGCGTCGTCGCCCGGGGCATCGTAATGCAGCCGACGCCCGATACGGGTCATCTGCCGGCGGTGTTGTTGGAAGATGGACGCGAGGAGAACAGCGGCGCCATCGACCGGCTTCCCGCCGAGTTCGGCGACGTGGTCGTGTTGTCGCTGGACTATCCGCCGTCCGTGCCGCGCGCCATTTCGCTGTTCGACGCGCTCTTCCACTCGGACTCGCTGCGGACCGCGGCGCAGCGCATCCCGCAAATGTTCTCGTTAGGCGCGGTGTACCTCGCCCAACGCGGCGATGTGGATACCACGCGGATCGCGATCGCGGCGACGTCGTTCGCCGTTCCGTTTGCGACGATCGCGGCCGCGGCGGACACGCGATTCCGGAACGTCGCGCTGATCTATGGCGCGGGCGACCTGTCGGCGGTGCTGGCCGCGAATCTCGACCTGCACCCGGCCTGGCTGCGCTCGCCCGTGGCGTGGCTCGCGACGCGGCCGTTCCGGAGTCTATCGCCCGAGCGATTCATCGGCGCCATCTCGCCGCGGCCCGTCATCATGGTGAATGGTCTCGATGATCCGCAGATGCCGGCAGAGGCCGCGCGAGATCTGTACAACGCGGCACGCGAGCCGAAGACGCAGATCTGGCTCAAGACGGGCCATCTGATGCCCACGGACAGCGGCCTCATTCGATCGCTCGTCGATACGGCGCTCAATCGTATGCCGGTTCTCGCGCGGCCGCGCTAGGCGGCTTGCGCCGTCAGCCTCGCACGCCGAATCTTTCGCGCCATGGCGGTGAGGAAAGGAGCGCGGCCCGCGCGCCGCACGGCGTGGGAGCGCCTGCCGCGCGAGGCGCTCATGAAGGTGCGGCTGCGCGACGTCCATGTGTCGATCGAGGGGTCGTGGCTCGAGCCGCGGGTGGCGCAGCTGCGTCGCGAGCTCCTCGATCGGGCGCTGGTCTTCCAGCCGCACATCTGGCTCTCCGACGAATGGTTTTCTCCGTTGGGCATTCCGGGGTTCGCAGTGCCCTTCTACCTCGCCCACCCTCGCCTCATGCGGCTCGAGCGTTCGCAGATGCTGGAGCTGGAAGGCGGCACGCACGGGGAGTGCATGCGCATCCTCCGGCACGAAACGGGACACGCCATTCAACACGCGTATCGCCTGCACCACCGCCGCCGGTGGCGCTACCTGTTCGGGAGCTCCGCCCAACCGTACCCAGACCAGTACAGGCCTAACCCGGCGAGCCGGCAGCACGTCCAGCATCTGCGCCTCTGGTATGCGCAGAGTCATCCTGACGAGGATTTCGCCGAGACGTTCGCCGTGTGGATGCGTCCGCGCCGCCGCTGGCGCGCGCGGTATGCCGCGTGGCCGGTGGCGCTGCGCAAGCTCGAGTACGTGGACGAGGTGATGGCCGAAGTCGGCGGGCAGCCTCCGTTAGTCACCTCGCGGGCGGTCGTCGAACCGCTCAGCCGCATCGCGACCACGCTCGGCGCATACTACGAGGCACGGCGCCGGCGCTACGTGGTGGAGGTGCCCAACACGTACGACCGCGATCTGCTGCGGCTCTTCTCGCGCGATCCGGCGCACCGCTCGCACGAATCGGCGGCGGCCTTCCTGCGCCGGCACCGGGGCACGATCCGCCGGCTCGTCGCACGCTGGAGCGATGGGTATCAGATCACCCTCGACACCGTGCTCTCGGACATGATCGTCCGATGCCGCGAGCTCAAGCTGCGCGCCGTGGGCGCCGAGCGTCCACTCGTGACCAACTTCGCGGTCCTGCTCGCGGTGACGATCACCCGCGTGCTGTACAGCCGGCGCCACGAATGGATCGTGCTGTGAAGCGCCTCCGCGTGCTCGCGCTCGTGTACCCGGACCACGTGCCGCCGGATTCGCTCGACGGGCACGACGATAAGGACATCCTGGCGTGGCGCGCCGAATACGACGTGATTTCGTCGCTGCGCAAAGCCAAGCACGAGGTGATGGCGTTGGGCGTCCAGGAAGAGCTGCAGCCCATTCGCGACGCGGTCGAGTCGATGAAGCCGCACGTGGTGTTCAACCTGCTCGAGGAATTTCACCACAACGCGCTCTACGACCACAACATCGTGAGCTTCCTCGAGCTCATCCGCGTGCCCTACACGGGCTGCAACCCGCGCGGGCTCGTGATCTCGCGCGATAAGGCGCTGGGCAAGAAGCTGCTGGCCTACCACCGGATCCGCACGCCGTCCTTCGCCGTGTTTCCGTTAGGCAGGCGGACGAGGCGGCCGCGCAAGCTCGGCTTCCCGCTCATCGTTAAGAGCCTCACCGAGCACGCGTCGTTGGGCATTGCCAAGGCGTCGCTGGTGCACGATGACGCGGAGCTCGAGGAGCGCGTCCGGTTCATCCACGAGAGCCTCGACACCGACGCCATCGCCGAGCAGTTCATCGAAGGCCGCGAGCTGTACGTGAGCGTGCTCGGCAACGGACGCGCGCGGTCGCTGCCGGCGTGGGAGCTGGTGATCGAACACAGTGCGCCCAACGAACCGCTGATTGCGACGGCCAAGGTCAAGCACGACCTGGACTATCAAGAGCGTCGCGGCGTGCAACTGCAGGCGGCAAACCTCGACGAGCCGCTGGCGGCGACCATCGGGCGGTTGAGCCGCCGCATCTATCGGATTCTCGAGATGTCGGGATACGCCCGCATCGACTTCCGCCTGGACGAGCACGGCGTCGTCTGGTTCCTCGACGCCAACCCCAATCCCGACATCAGCGCGAGCGAGGAGCTGGCGTCGGCGGCAAAGCGCGCGGGCATGAGCTACATCAAGCTCCTCGACCGCATCATGGCCCTCGGCCGCGCCGCGCACGGCCATCGCGCATAGCGGCGCCGGACTCTTCCGTCCAACCGCTGGACGACGCTAATTGTTGGCAGAGCTGCCCCACCATCCCGCCATCGGAGCGCCCTATGAACACCACCATGGTCTCCCTCGGTCAGTTGTGGCTGCCGATCATCATCTCCGCCGTCGTCGTGTTCATCGTCAGTTCGGTGCTGCACATGGTGCTCAAGTATCACAACACGGATTACATGGGTCTGTCGAACGAGGACGCGGTGCGCGCCGCGATCAACGCGGGCCGCGCAACGCCGGGGCAGTACATCATTCCCTACTGCGCCGACCCCAAGGAACTGGGCACGCCGGAAAAGGTCCAGAAGCTCACCGAAGGGCCGGTGGGCATTGTCGTGCTTCGCCCAACGGGCCCGGTGAAAATGGGCGGATTCCTCGGCGAGTGGTTCATCTTCCTGCTGGTCATCTCGTACTTCACGGCTTACGTGCTTTCGCGCACCATTCCGTTAGGCGCGCCGTATCTGGCCGTGTTCCGCATCGCCGGCACGGTGGCGTGGATGGGTTACGCGGGCGCCGAGATCACCAACGCGATCTGGCGCCACCAGCCGTGGGCGGTCACGTCCAAGAACGTGATCGACGGGTTGATCTTTGGATTGCTCACCGCCGGCGTGTTCGGATGGTTATGGCCACGGTGAGCTGACGCCCGTGGCGGGCGCCAGTCCGCTCGCGGCAATGCACGTGCGTCGACGCCGACCGGCGCCCTCCGCGAATGCAACAAACGTTGCGTCGGCGACGGACAGATTTCCCGCGCGCACCGCCGCGTCGTAACGGTCTTCGCCGCTGCTCGACATCGTGCGCCACGCCACGTGACCGCGGTCATGGAGGCCGAGTCAAAGCTCGGTATGGCCTCCTCACAACGACTCGCCGCCGGCACCGCCCGGTTCACGCACGCGTGGCGCACCGTTGCCGCCGTCGCATCGACCGGTGCCGCGGTGGTGTCGCTCGTGTCGGCGTTGTACACGTACGGCGTGATCGGACGTTCCGACGCGCACCAAACCATCGGCAACATCGGCGCGGCGTGGGTCGGCGTTAGGCCGGCCGCCGACACCGCACTCGCGGTTGGCGACACGCTGCACCTCGCGGCGACGATCACCGACAAGAGCGGAAGCGTGCTGGTCGGCGCGCATCCCCTCTGGACCACCGATGATGCGCGCGTGGCCATCGTGCTCGGCGATGGATCCGTGGTGGCGCGCGGTCCCGGGGCGACGAGCGTCGCCGTCATCGTCGGCGGACTGGTGGCGCACGCGCGCGTCGTGGTCGCGCAGCGCGTGGCGGCGATCTCGGTGGAAGCGGGCACACTCGACAGCGCGGTGACCGTGGCCGAGGATGGGCACCAGGCGCTCCATACGATCGCGCGCGACGCGCGCGGCTACACGGTCGCGGGCGTCGTGCCACGCTGGCACATCGACGACACGACGGTGGCGACGATCGACTCGACGGGGACGCTGGCCGGACGCACGCCGGGTCGGTCAATCGTCACCGCATCCGTAGGTGCGATTGCGGGACACGCCGCGATTACCGTCATGGCCACGCCGTCGGCCATCGTCGCCGTGGCGGGCACGTCGCAGCGCGCGCTCGCGGGTCGTGCGCTGCCGCAGCCGGTCGTGGTGCGGGTCACGAGCCGGCATGGGCGACCCATCGAGAACGAGCTGGTGACGTTTGTATGCGCCGCCGGACAGGGCGCCGTGTCACCGGATACGGTGCGGACCGACGCCGATGGCCGCGCGCGCACCGCGTGGACGCTCGGCGCGCTGCCGGGACCGCAACTCCTTTTGGCATCGGTGGAACATCTCGACACGGCGGCGCACGTGCCGGCCGAAGCAGATCCGGCCGCGCGCAATACGCGCGTCACGCCGCTGGCGGCATCGCTCGTCGCCGCGGCCGGCTCTGCGTTAGGCGACTCGGTGGGCGTGCGCGTGACCGACTCCACCGGCCGCGCGCTGGCCGGCGTGCCGGTGGCGTGGACGGCGCTCGCGGGCTCCGTCAGGCCGCTCGATCCGCGCACCGATTCGCTCGGCGTGGCGCGCGTCCACTGGGTATTGGGTGCGGCGCCGGGCGTGCAGCGCCTGCGCGCACAGGTCGGTGCGGCCGAGAGCGCCGATCCCGTGGCGCCTGTCACCATCTCGGCCACGGCGCGCGCGGGCAAGCCGGCCGCCATCGACATTCTCGCCGGCGACGGCCAGCAGGCGGTCGTCGGGGCGGCGCTCGCCAAATCGATCGTCGTGCGCGTGCTCGACGCGCACGGCAATCACGTGCCGGATGTGCCGGTGGTGCTGTCGCCGTCCAGCGGGACGGTGCCCGACACGGCGCTCACGAGCGACTCGTCCGGCATGGCTCGCACCCGATGGACCATGGGGCGCACCGCCGGCCGCCTAACGCTCGCCATCCACGTCGACGGCGTGACGACGCTCGTGGCCGTGCGCGCGCGCGCGATTCCCGCGACGCCGGCCAACCTCACGTTCGACGACGCCCCGCCCTCGCGCGGCAGTCGCGGCCTGCGCCATCTCGTCGCGCTCGTCACCGATGCGTATGGGAATCCCGTGCCCGATGTCGCACTGCATTTCACGACCCACGTCGGCTCGATCGCGCCCGGCCGGGGCGTGACCGACTCGCACGGTCGCGTGAGACTCGCGTGGGCCGTCGGCACCCATACCGGCGACCTCACGCTCTCGGGATCGGCCGCCGGTCGTGACGTGAAGGCCACGTATACGGTCCGCGCCGGTGCGACGCACACGGCGGTCCGCGCCCAGCGCTAGGCGCTGGATTCATCCGCCCCATCGGTCTTGCCACATTGCAGGCCGCGCACTAAGGTCGTGCGCGATCCTCCCTCCTGTCGCGTCTCGTCTCCAACACCTTCGGCACGCGTATGCCCAGACCGTTCCATGTGCTCGGCACGAGCACGATTGCACTAACGCTCGCATCCGTCGTTCCACTCGCCGCGCAGTCGACTGCCTCCACGCCCCTCGGCTACTATCGATATCCCGCGATTCACGACACGACGATCGTGTTCACGGCGGAAGGCGACTTGTGGACGATCGGCTTGGGTGGCGGCATAGCCCGTCGTCTAACGAGTGGGCGCGGCGAAGAGTCCAACGCGGCGATCTCGCCCGATGGTGCGACCATCGCGTTCACCGGCGAATACGAGGGGCCCGACGAGGTCTACACGATGCCGATCGCGGGTGGCTTGCCCGAGCGGCGCACGTGGGACGGCAGCGAGGACGACGTGGTGGGCTGGACGCCGGACGGTCGCGTGCTCTACTCGACGCGCCGCTATTCGACGCTCCCCGTGGAACAGCTCGTGTCGCTCGACACCGCGACCGGCGTGCGCACGCGCGTGCCGCTCGAGCAGGCGTCGGACGGCGCGTACGATGGCGGGACGCTGTTTTTCACGCGCTTCGGATTTCAGGGCAGCCACACGCGGCGCTACCAGGGCGGCACCGCACAGCAGCTATGGAAGTGGACGAGCGCGATGCCCGAAGCCGTTCCGCTGACCTCTGATTACGCGGGCACGAGCAAGAAGCCGATGCCGTGGAAGGGCCGCGTGTACTTCGCGAGCGACCGCGACGGCACGATGAACATCTGGTCGATAGACGAGAACGGGCGCGATCCGCGCGAACATACGCACCACACCGACTTCGACCTGCAGTCGCCGTCGTTGTCCAACGGACGCATCGTGTATCAGTTAGGCGCGGACATCTGGGTGCTCGACCTGGCGTCGGGGCAGGACCGCATGATTCCGATCCGGTTGGCGTCCGATTTCGACCAGATGCGCGAGGAGTGGGTGGACACGGCGATGAAGTGGGTGAGCAACGTGCACCTGTCGCCGACGGGCGATCGTGTCGTCCTCACGGCGCGCGGGCAGTTGTTCGTCGCGCCGGTCAAAGCGGATCAGGGCCGGCTGGTGGAGGCGGCGCGGCACCCGGGCGTGCGATACCGCGACGGCACGTTCATGCCTGGCGGTGACACGCTGCTCGCGCTCTCGGACGAGAGCGGCGAAGTGGAGCTGTGGACCATGCCGGCCGATGGCGTGGGCGCAGCGCATCAGCTGACGAAGGACGGGACCGTCCTGCGGTGGGAGGCGGTGCCGTCGCCTAACGGCAAGCTCATCGCGCACACCGACAAGGACCAGCGCCTGTGGGTGTACGACGCGGCGACCGGCTCGTCCAAGCGCATCGGCACCTCCGAGTACGGGGACTTCGCCGACCTCGTCTGGTCCCCGGACTCGCGCTGGCTGTCGTACCAGGTCGCCTCGCCTAACGGACTGAGCCGCGTCTACCTGTACGATGCGCGCTCAGGGAGCACGACGCCCGTGACGAGCGATCGATATGACTCCTACGCCCAGGTCTGGAGCCCGGACGGGGCGTGGTTGTGGTTTCTCTCCGACCGGCACTTCCGCTCGACCGTGGGCGCGCCGTGGGGCTCGCGCGCGCCCGAACCGTACTTCGACAAGCAGACGGAGATTTTCGGGCTGGCACTGCGCGCAGGCGAGCGGTTCGCGTTCGCCCATGCCGACGAACTCCATCCCGACACGATGGCGGTGCCGAAGCAGTCGGAGCCCCATCCGAGCGTCGGCGGCAAAGCAGACCCGTCTCGAGCGCCGGATTCCTCTCTCGCCGTGGCCGTCGATACGGCGGGGATCATGGACCGGCTCTATCGTGTGCCGGTTGATCCCGGCAACTACCGCGCGCTCTCGACGGACGGTGCACGCCTGTACTTTCTCACGGCCGATCCGGCAACGCGGCGTAAGGCCACGCTGGACGTCCTGCCGATCACGCGCATCGCGCCCAAGATCGCGACGCTGCTCGAGAACGTGAGCAGCTACGAGTTATCGGCCAACCGCAAGAAACTGCTCGTCAGACGGGGCGACGACCTGTTCGTGCTCGATGCCGGCCCGCGCCCGCCGGAGAAGTTGGACGAGACGAAGGTCGATCTGTCGGGATGGAAGCTGCGCATCCAGCCGCGCGAGGAGTGGCAGCAGATGTATCGCGAGGCGTGGCGGCTCGAGCGCGACTATTTCTACGATCGCAACATGAACGGTATCGATTGGGCGGCGATGCGGAAGAAGTACGAGCCGTTGGCCGCGCGTGTGACCGACCGCGACGAGCTCTCCGATGTGTTCGGGCAGATGATCGGCGAGCTGTCGGCGCTGCACATGTTCGTCTACGGTGGCGACCTGCAGGCGGCCAGCGAGCAGATCGGGACCGGATCGTTAGGCGCAGAGCTGTCGCGCGATGCGGCGGCCGGCGGCTATCGGGTGGTGCACGTATACCGCAGCGATCCGGACGATCCGGACGGTTTGTCGCCGCTGGCGCGCGCCGGCGTCGACGTGCGCGCGGGCGACGTGATTGTGGATGTCAACGGGACGGCTGCCTTGTCGGGCCCATCGTTGGGCGCCCTCTTGCGCAACACCGCCGGTACGCAAGTGCGGCTGCGAGTCAAAGCCGCGGGCGGGGCAAGGCGCGACGTGGTGGTCGAACCCATCACCGCTCGTGCCGCCTCGAACTTGCGATACGACGAGTGGGAGTACACGCGACGCCTGCTCGTGGACAGCCTGAGCCACGGCCGCATCGGCTACGTGCACCTGCGCGCGATGACCGGCAACGACATCGCGCAGTGGGAGCGCGACTTCTATCCGGTGTTCAACCGCGACGCGCTGATCGTCGACGTGCGCAACAACGGCGGCGGGAACATCGATTCGTGGATTCTCGAGAAGCTCATGCGTCACGCGTGGATGTTCTGGCAGCCGCGCACCGGCGCGCCCTACTGGAACATGCAGGAAGCGTTTCGCGGCCCGATGACGGTGCTGGTGAACGAGCATACGGCGTCGGATGGCGAGGCGTTCGCCTACGGGTTCCGGGCGCTCGGGTTAGGCAAGGTCATCGGCACGCGGACGTGGGGCGGCGAGATCTGGCTGTCGTCGTCGAACATTCTGGCCGACCGCGGCATCGCGACCGCCGCCGAGATGGGCGTGTACGGACCGAACAGCGAGTGGCTGATCGAGGGGCACGGCGTGGATCCCGACGTGGTCGTGGACGACACCCCGCACCAGACCTTCCTCGGCCACGATGCGCAGCTCGAGATGGCGGTGCGGACGCTCATGGATCAGTTAGGCAAGCAGCCGCCGAGCGTACCGAAACCGCCCAGGTATCCGCACAAGGGACCGTGACCGGTGCGCCGCCACACCCGGGGGCCCAGTGCCTAACGCAGTATATCAGGAGTCGTCGTGGCCGTCGTCCTCCTCTTCGACGCCGGGCAGCCCGCGCGGATCGGGCTTGACGGTGAACGGCTGGGTGTAGCTCTTGCCGTTCACCGTGAGGCGCGCGGTGAAGCTGCCGAGCAGCGGGATGCGCCGCCGGCCGAATCCGCCGCCGGTGCCGCCGCGCGGCATGTCCTTGACCGGCAGCCATGCGACGCGGTGCATCCCGGCCGATGTGGCCAACCGTACCGGGGGCGGACGCCACAGCGCGGTGGTATTTGGCAACCCCGGACGCCGCTGGCCACCGGCCTCTCCGGCTGACGCTTCGACCGATGCCACACTGGAGAACGTGTGGACCACATGGCCCGAGGCATCGAGGATCTCGAGCGTCACCGGTCCCTGCGCCGCGTCCTTCAGGAAGTAGTCGATGGACGCCCCGTTAGGCGGATTCTCCGCCTGCGGTTCGTCTTTCTGCAGCGGCGTACCGTTGTCGCCGCCCTGGTTGTAGTAGATAGCATCCGACGGCTTGAACAACACCGCATCGCTCGCCAGCTGCGACGCCTCCACCGCACGCAACGGCGTGATGTCATCGATCACCCAGAATCCGCGGCCGTGCGTGGCGACGATGAGGTCGTTCTGGTACACCTCGAAGTCGCGCACCGATGTCGGCGGCAGGTTGAGCTGCAGCGGGAGCCACGACTCGCCATCGTCGAACGAAACGAAAGCGCCGCGCTCGGTGCCCGCGAACAACAGGCCGCGGTGCATCGGATCTTCCTTGACCGCGTGCACGTAGACGCCCGCGGGCAGACCCTTCGTGATCCGCTGCCACGTCTTGCCCAGGTCGCGCGTGCGATAGATGTACGGCTCGAAATCCTGCAGTTGATGCCGGTCGACGCTCGCGTACGCCGCATTGAAATCGAAGTGCGACGCCTCGATCGTGGTCACGCGGCTCCACGCGGTGAGCACGGGCGGCGTCACGTTCTGCCAGTGCGCGCCGTTGTCCATCGTCACCTGGATATTGCCGTCGTCCGTGCCGATCCACACCATGGGCACGAGGATCGGCGAGGGAGAGATGGTATAGATCACGCCGCGCTGTCCGTTAGTCCCCGTGTCCGCGGCGGCGGCCGCATCCATCGCTGGCGGCACACCGGGCTGCGGCCGCGTGAGATCGGGACTCAGCCGCGTCCACGTCTGTGCGCAGTCCATCGAGCGGAACAGATACTGGTTGCCGTAATAGAGGGCGCGCGGGTCGGCGCGTGACACCACGAGCGGCTGCGTCCAGTCGGCGCGCGCCGTTTCACCTTTCGGAACGTCCGGTGCCGTGGTGCCGGCCACCGGCACGTTGAGCGCGAGATCGTAGCGTTGGCCCGTGCCGCCGAACACGATGCCGGGGTGCAGCGGGTCACCGGCTGTGTATCCGCTTTCGCCTCCTGCACCGATCGGCTCCCAGTCGCGCATCGAGATCTCGCCGAACTTGCCGCGCGATCGCACGGCAACCGCTCCACTGTCTTGTTGGGCGCCAGTCACCCAGTACGGGAAGCGATAGTCGACCGAGACGTGGTAGATCTGCGCCGTGGGCTGATTGAGCCACGAGCTCCACGTGACGTCGCGCGGATCTTCGGCTTTCGCGTTGCGCGTGATCACCGTGCCCTGATCGCTGGCGACGATCATCGTGTTCGGATCATCGGGCGACACCCACGGCTGGTGATAGTCGTCACCGCCGGGCGAACCGCGGAGTGGAACCCAGGTATGTCCGCCGTCCATCGAGCGCGACACCGACACGTTCGACACGTACACGACGTCGGCGTTCTTCGGGTCGACTGCGAGATGCTCGAAGTACCATCCGCGTCCCCAGAGCGCCGAGTCGTTGGACAGGCGCGTCCACGTCGCGCCGGCGTCGTCGGAGCGGAAGAATCCGCCTAACCCAGGCACGCCGACCCCGAAGCGGCGCGCGGCTACCGCGGCCTGGGACGTGTCGACGGGAATGCTCGGATCCGGCACCAGGTCATCGATCACGGCGTACAAGCGCTGCGGGTTGCTCGGACACACCGCGATGCCGGACTTACCGATGCCCTCCTTCGGAAGCCCATTCGTCAGCTCGGTCCACGAGTCGCCGCCGTCGGTCGACTTGTAGAGGCCGCCGCCGGGCCCATTGGTGGGTGCGTACACGAACCAGGGTGGGCGGCGCGTATTCCAGAGTCCCGCGTAGATCACGCGCGGGTTGGTCGGATCGATCACCACGTCCACGGCGCCGACGTTTTCGTTCTTGAACAGCACCTTCTTCCAACTGCGCCCACCGTCGGTGGAGCGGAACACGCCGCGGTCGGCATTCGGTCCGTAGAAGTTTCCAATCGCGGCCACGAACAGCGTGTTCGGATCCGTGGGATGCACGGCGACCTTGCCGATGTGCTGCGTCGCATCGAGGCCAAGGTGCGTCCACGTCTTGCCCGCATCGGTGGACTTGTACATCCCGTTGCCGAATCCCGTCGAGTCGCGCAGCGTGCACTCGCCGCTCCCCACGTACACGGTGTCGGGCGCCGACGGCGCGACGGCGACGGCGCCGATCGAGGCGACGGGATTGGCGTCGAACACCGGCTCCCACACGCGGCCGGCGTCGATCGTTTTCCAGAGGCCGCCGTTGACGGAGCCCGAATAAAATTCGTTAGGCCGACCTGGTACACCGGTCACGGCATCGGTGCGTCCGCCGCGAAAGGGGCCGAGGAGCCGCCACTGGAGCCCGGAGAAGAGCGGTGACAGATCGCCCGCCGGCGCGGCGAGCGCCGTTGGGCCGGTGTGCAGCGCGTGCGCCGATTGACGCACCACGCCGTCCACGATCGACGTCGTGCGTGAAAACAGCGTGAGTGCGCCACCGAACAGGCCGGCACGCACGAGGAAGTCGCGTCGCGTGACGTCGGTGTCAGGACGGTCGGGGCGCGGGAAGGTGTCTCGTGTTTCCACGGTCAGGTCTCGTCTGTGTGCGGGACAAGCGGGTGAGCCTCGCAACGCGTGCGTCGCACGCGCCGCGCAGTCAAATAGGCCGCGGTACAGCGCGTGTCAAGCGACGCACGCGTGGGAGTCAGCGCGGCGCGTACGCGATGGGGTCGCGGACGCCGGCCGCCTCGAAGCCGCGCAGGCGGAGCAGGCATGCATCGCAGCGACCGCACGCCTCGCCGGTGGGCAGCGGGTCGTAGCAGCTCGACGTCCCGCCATAGTCCACGCCTAACGAAAGACCCAAGGCGATGATCTCGGCTTTGGACAGATGGAGCAGCGGCGCGTGGATGCGGAACCGGCTCGTGCCATCGACGCCGGCTCTGGTCGCGAGATTGGCGAGTCGCTCGAAGGCCTCGATGAACGCGGGCCGACAATCGGGATAGCCGGAGTAGTCGACCGCGTTGACGCCCAGGAAAATGTCGGCAGCGCCCAGCGTCTCGGCGAACGCGAGCGCAAGCGCGAGGAACACCGTGTTGCGCGCCGGTACATACGTGACGGGAATGCCGGCGCCGATGTCGCCATCATCGCGATCTTTCGGAATCGGGATGTCGGACGTGAGCGCCGAACCGCCGAACGCGCGGAGATCGAGATCGACGATCTCGTGCCGCGCGACGCCCATGCGTTGGGCGATGCGCGCCGCCGCATCGAGCTCGGCGACGTGGCGCTGACCATAACGCACCGACAGTGCCGCAACGTCGAAGCCATCGCGCAGCGCCACAGCGAGCACCGTCGTCGAATCGAGGCCGCCGCTCAGCAGGACAACGGCGCGCGGTCGCGTGGGGTTGCTCATGTGGTACAAGCTACGGCGCTGCAGCACGAATGGAGAGAGCGCGGTGTTTCTTGAGAGACCGCCGCATCGCGCATATGTTGGGACGGTGAGCGCCATTCGACCTTCTGCGACCGCCATCGAGCGCTGGCCGGACCTGCCGTTCGACTCGTGGGCCGACACGCACGCCACGCTGCACATGTGGACGCAGATCGTGGGCAAGACGCGCCTGGCGCACGCGCCGATGGTGAATCATTGGTGGCAGGTGGCGCTGTACGTCACGTCGCGGGGACTCACGACGTCGGCGATGCCGGCCGGTGACGGCGTGCGCACCTTCTCGGTGGACTTCGACTTCATCGATCATCGGCTCGACATCCGCTCGAGCGACGGGCGATCGGCATCGTTGGCGCTGGTGCCGCAATCGGTGGCCGCGTTCTATGCGACGTACGTTGCGGAGCTCACGGCGCTCGGTCTCGCGGCCCGCATCCGACCGGTACCCAACGAAGTCCCGGTCGCGACGCCGTTCGCGACCGATCATGCGCACGGCTCGTACGACGCACAGGCGGTGCACGCGTGGTGGGTGATCATGAGCGAGGCGCAGCGCGTCCTGGACCGATTCCGTGGACGCTTCCTCGGGAAATGCAGTCCGACGCATTTCTTCTGGGGCAGCTTCGATCTGGCACAGACGCGGTTTTCGGGGCGCCGCGCGCCGCGCCACGGCGGCGGCGCGCCTAACTGTCCCGACTATGTGATGGTGGAAGCGTACTCGCACGAGTGCGCGAGCGTCGGGTTGTGGCCCGGCGGCCCCGGAACCGGGCCGGCATTCTACGCGTACGCATACCCGGAGCCCGCGGGCTACTCGGCGCGCGCGCTGCGTCCGGCGGGCGCGGGCTACGACGAGACGATGCGCGAATGCATCATGCCGTACGATCTCGTTAGGCGATCGGCGTC
>Ga0209168_10002306_pt1 | contig 13974 bp, 14 predicted proteins | sample Coa_R1_FD_187156 | JGI IMG/M metagenome (GOLD analysis project Ga0209168, IMG submission 187156) | Surface soil microbial communities from Centralia Pennsylvania, which are recovering from an underground coalmine fire - Coalmine... | ecosystem: Environmental > Terrestrial > Soil > Unclassified ... | reverse complement strand
GCGCGGTCGGGGCCTGCGCGGGCTGGTGCGCCGTGCGGTGCACGTCGAGGTCGTGGTGCCGAAGAAGGGCGGTGGCTTCCGCACCCTCGAGATCGACCGTGGGACCGTGACGGCGCTGTCCTCTTCGTCCATCACCGTGACCCCGCCCGGGGGCCGGGCGCCGGTGACCGCGGCGATCACCTCGACAACACGCGAGCCCAAGGGCGCGCCCACGATGTCCGAGCAGGTCGTGCTGGTGTCCTCGGGCGGTGACGCGTTGGCGCTTCGTCCGGTCCGGAGCGCTCCGGGCGCCGCCCCGTCGGCGGGCAACTCGGGCGCCGGGGCGTCCGGTGCGTCAGCGCAGACGCCACTCGACGCGCTGACCTGAGGCGAAGCGCTTCTGGCCCTCGGCGAGGGCGGCAGGGTCGTTCCCCAGTCCTACGAACGCCCATCCCAGGCCGAGGGCCTGCCCACGTGAGAGTTCTCGGCCCGCCCACAGCGCCCGCAGCGTGCCCTGGACGGCGACCGGATGCGCCTTGGCGATCACGCCCGCGGCCCATCCGGCGCGTTCGTTGAGCTCGTCCCGGGGGACGACCTCGGTGACCAGCCCGATCTGCAGGGCGCGCTGGGCGCTCATGCGCTCCTCGCTGCCGAGCAGCGTCAACCGCACCAGGTCGCCGAACGGCATGCGCCCGGTCATCTGCAACGGCTCGAACGAGGCCGCCATGTTGAACGTCAGGTGCGGGTCGAAGAACGTCGCGTGCTCGGCGGCGATGATGAAGTCGACCTCGCCGAGCATGTAGAAGGCGCCGCCGCACGCGATGCCGTTGACCGCGGCGATGACCGGCTTCCAGAGATCGTTGCTCTTGGGGCCGAGGTTCTCACCGGGGTCGTCGAACATGAACGGCGTGGTCCCGGAGCCGATGCTGACCTCGCCGTGCGATCCGGGCTCCGCCGGCGACCCCTTGCCGGTGCGCCCCGGGCGGGGCCCGTCGGCCAGTGACTCCATGCGGTCGATCCCGGTGCAGAACGCCTTGTCCCCGGCGCCGGTGAGCACCACCACGCGGACGTCGTCGTGACGGCGGAGCCAGCGCCACAGGTCGCGCAGCTCACGCTGCATGACGGTGTTGAACGCGTTGAGGACGTCGGGCCGGTTGAGCGTGACCCACGCCACGCCACCGGATTCCTCGTACGCGAGGGTCTCGAACTCGGGCATCACCCCGGCCTTTCGACGGCGCGTCCCACGGCGCGGTCGCGGGCACGGTACCAGGGGCCGCGCGGCCGGGGCACACCGCCAAATCGCACCCCGCACCGCCCCCCGACTACCTTGCCTGTTCGACATCGGCCCGGGAAGCCCCGGCGCCGCGCTGCGTTCGGGAGGAAGCGTGTCGGACGACGAACTGCGCAAGGTCATCGGCAAGCCGATCAGCAAGCAGACAGTGGTGATCGAGCGCGGCCCCGTCGCCAACTTCGCCACGGCGGTGTGCGACCCGAACCCGGCCTACCGCGACCCCCGCGCCGCGCAGGAAGCCGGATTCGACGCCATTCCCGTGCCGCCCACGTTCCCGTTCGTGATGCAGACGTGGGGTGATTTCGCCGAGCTCCAGCCGGCCGAAAAGCCCGCCGGCAACGCCATGGGCGAGGTGATCGGCCCGCTCATGGCGAAGGGCGGCATCATCCTCCACGGCGAGCAGGAGTTCGTCTACAACCGCCCGGTCCTGGTCGGTGACGTCCTCACCGGGGAGGGGCGCATCGTCGACGCCTACACCAAGGAGTCGAAGGGCAAGACGATGACGTTCGTGGTGACCGAAACCGTGTGGCGGGACGAGAAGGGCGAGCCCGTCGTCACCACGCGTTTCAACGTCATCCACCGCGCCTGACCGGACGTCGGCCGCCGTACTCGTAAAGGTGCCACGAGCGGGATGAGGACATCGGTCCTGAACGGCCAGCAGTGGGTCGCCGTCCTCCGCATCGGCCTGGGACTGTGGTGGCTCGAGAGCTTCCGCCACAAGAACCTGGAGGCCTGGATCCGCCGTCAGGCGGGGATCAAGTGGGCCGCCGACATCGCCGCCAAGCACCGGTGGGCCTTCATCGGCCGCGGCTTCGAGGCTGTCGTGAAACCGCGACCCCAGGCGATGACCTGGGTGGTGCTGGCGAGCGAGTTCTCGCTCGGCGTGGGTCTCACCCTCGGCTTCCTCACGCCGGTGGCGGCCTTCGCCAGCATCGCTCTCAACCTCTTGTACCTCGTCCTCATGATCCACGATTGGGCGGAACAGGGGCAGAACCTGATGATGATCCTCGCCGCCGTCGTGGTGCTCGGCACCCACGGCTGGCAGACGTGGTCCCTCGACCACGCCATCGGGCTCTTCTGAGCCACGCTGGTCTGAGCCACGCTGGACCGACCCGGCGGGACGAGGGGCACGACGAGCACCCATTTCAGAGAGCAGGGAGGCCGGGCGCATGCCCATCGGCATCGGAGAGGACCACGAGGAGCTGCGGCGCACCGTCCGCCGGTGGCTCGAGGCGCGCTGCCCGCCGTCGGTGCCGAGGTCGGCCCTCGAGGCCGAAGCCGAGGCGATGCCACCGTTCTGGGACGAGCTCGCCGCTCAGGGCTGGCTCGGCATCCACGTCGCAGAGGCATACGGCGGACAGGGTTTCGGGCTCCTCGAGCTGGCCGTCGTCGTGGAGGAGATCGCCCGGGCGGTGGCGCCCGGGCCGGCCGTTCCCACCATGCTGGCCGCGGCGGTCGTCATGGCGAGCGGCGCCGACGGCGCCCAGAAGAAGAGTCTCCTCGCCCCGCTGGTCGACGGTTCGTCTCCGGCGGCGGTCGCGCTGACCGGGGCCGGGATCCTCGAAGGCCAGACCGACGCGGCCGGGGGGTTGGTGCTCCACGGCACGCTCCGACCGGTGCTCGGCGGGGCGCTCGCCCGCCGGGTGCTCGTGCCGGTGGCGGTCCAAGGCGACGGGCCCGCGGGCGCCGGCGCGGCCATTCGCTGGTGCTGCCTCGAGATCGACGGCGCGGAGACGTCGGTCGAGGAACTGCCCAGTCTGGACCCGACCCGACGCGTCGGCCTGCTGCGGGTGGACGGTGCCGCCGTCCCCGCCGAACACCAGCTCCCGGAGGTCACCGACGGGCTCGTCCGTGACCTGGCGCTCGTCGTGGCTGGCGCGGAGTGCGCCGGCGGGGCGCGCTGGTGCCTCGAGGTGGGGACGGACCACGCCATCCACCGTCAGCAGTTCGGCCGTCCCATCGGGCAGTTCCAGGCGATCAAGCACCGTCTCGCCGACATGCTCGTCGCCGTGGAGCAGGCCACCGCGCTGGCGTGGGACGCCGCGCACGCGTTCGACGCCGGCGACCGCGCCCAGGCCGGGCTGTCAGCGGTCCTCGCCGGCGCGTTCTCGCTCGACGCCTACGTCGAAGCCGCCAAGTCGTGCATCCAGATCCTGGGCGGCATGGGCTTTACGTGGGAGCACGACGCGCACCTCCATCTCCGGCGGGCGCTGTCGCTCAGGCAGGTGCTCGGCGGCGGCGCGCCCCTGCGCGTCGAGGCCTCGCGCGCCGCGCTCGACGGTCAACGGCGCGCGCTCGTGATCGAGCTGCCCGAGGACGCCGAGCGCCTCCGGGCGTCGGTCCGGAGCGCGGTGGCCAACGTCGCGTCCACCGAGGACCCGGCCGAACGGCGCCGGCGGCTCGTGGAGAGCGGGCTGCTCACGCCGCACTGGCCGGCGCCGTGGGGACGCGGGGCGGGCCCGGTCGAGCAGCTCGTCATCGACGAGGAGATCGCCGCCGCGGGGGTGGTGCGACCGAACCTCGCCGTCGGCGCCTGGGCGCTGCCGACGATCATCGCCCACGGGACGCCCGAGCAGCAGGAGCGCTGGGTCGGGCCCACGCTGCGCGGCGAGCTCATCTGGTGCCAGCTCTTCAGCGAGCCCGGTGCGGGCAGCGACCTGGCGTCGCTCACGACCAAGGCCACCCGGCGCGACGGCGGCTGGGTGCTTCAGGGGCAGAAGGTCTGGACCTCGCTGGCCACCCGGGCCCACTGGGGCATCTGCCTGGCGCGCACCGACCCGAGCGCTCCCAAGCACGAGGGCATCACCTACTTCATCGTCGACATGCACAGCGCCGGCATCGACGTCCGTCCCCTGCGGGAGATCACCGGGGCGGCGATGTTCAACGAGGTCTTCCTGACCGACGTGTTCGTACCGGACGACTGCGTGGTCGGCGAGGTCAACGGCGGCTGGGCGCTCGCCCGGACGACGCTCGCCAACGAGCGCGTCTCGATGGCCTCCGGCGCCACGTTCGGCTACGGCATCGAATGGATCCTGGGGTCGCTGAGCGACACGCAGCGTCAGGACGCGGTGGTGCTCGACGAGGTCGGCGAGCTGCTGGCCGAGGCGCAGTCGATCGCGCTCCTCGGGGCCCGCACCACGCTCCGGTCGGTGTCGGGTGTCGAGCCCGGGCCCGAGGCGAGCGTGCGCAAGCTGCTCGGGGGGGAGCACGAGCAACGGGTCCAGGAATTCGGTCTGGGCCTGCTCGGTGCGGAAGGGGCCACCACCGAGGGGGATGCCGGGCGATGGAGCCGCGGCTTCCTCTCGACACGGTGCCTCACCATCGCCGGGGGGACGAGCGAAGTGCAGCGCAATGTCATCGGCGAGCGTCTGCTCGGGCTGCCCCGTGACCCTGAGCCCCCGGGCTGAGGCGACGCGGGAATCCTTGTCGACACGGCCGTTTTCGGACGTCCACGTTTGACAGTGCGGGGAGGGCCCGCGCAAGCTGCGTGACCCGGTCAGGAGGGATCAGATGGGCGAAGGCACACTCAAGTTCGGCGAAGTCAAGGAGGGCGACGAGGCTCCCGTCAAGCGCCACACGCTGACGCGCACCGACCTCGTCCGCTATGCCGGTGCCTCCGGTGACTACAACCCGATGCACCACGACGAGATCCTCGCCACCGCGGCTGGGCAGCCGAGCGTCTTCGGCCACGGGATGTTCTCGATGGGACTGCTCGGCACCGCGCTGACGGACTTCGTGGGGCCCGGCAACGTCACCAACTACAAGGTCCGCTTCTCACGTCAGACGTGGCCCGGGGAAGAGCTCGCCACGCGCATCGTCGTGACCGGAAAGCGGGTGGAAGACGGCCGGCATCTCGTCGACCTCGAGTGCAGCCTCGCCAACGCGGACGGAGAGGTGAAGGTCGTCGGCGAGGCCACGGCGGTCGCGACGGCCTGATCCTGAACGCCCGGTGGACGTGCGGTGCCGGGACGGACGCCCGGTGGACGAGCGTCCCGGCACCCTGAGGGCGCCCAAAAGGGCGCTCGTCAGCAGCCCTGCGGGGTTCCCGACTTGCCCTCGGTCTGGTTGAAGAGCCCGAGCAGCACGCAGATCGTCACCTTGGCCACCAACCACTTTCCGTTCTGGAAGGTCGCGTACCCCGTGTTGTTGGGCAGGATCGCCGCGCCGTTGGTGCCGTTGATGTCGTAGTTCACGGCCGCGCACGGTGTCGGGACGTGCTTGGACGTGCAGGTGGAGTCGCTCACCACCGACGCGCTGTGGACCGTGGCGCCCGCCGACGAGCTCGAGATGGGCGCCGCCAGGGCCTGCGACATCGCCGTCTTCAGGGTGGCCCCGTCCTGGATGACCGCCACCTTGGCGTTGACGTCCTTGTTCGCCAGGTTGAACAAGGTGTTGTACGAGGTCGAGACGTCGGTCTGCACGGTGGCGGGGTTGTAGGTCACGGTCGTCGCCGAGTTGCCCCCGCTGCTGCACGCGGCGATCGCGATCGCCATGGCGCCCAGGAGCGCCCCCACGGTGGTGCGGCCGGGCCGCCTCGGGACCCGCTGCCGGTACGCCCGGGGCGTGTCACTGCGTTGCGGTGCGCGCGTCATGTGTCTTCTCCCTTGTCTCCGCCTGCTCGAGGTCCCCCACTCGGAGATCCGCCGTTGTGCCAGGCCGGCCTGCGCTGACCACCTGGGTCGTGCCCGAAGGCTGCCAGAGGTTAACCGCGCCGGGCCATACCTGACATCTCCGTCAGGGTCCGGGCGTCGCCGCGCCCCCTCCGGGGTCGTCAGGGCCCGTCGGCGGGCTCGTGGATCTCGGGATCGGGCACGATCCCGAACACCGACGGGGGGACGGCCCGCAGCACGCCGGGCATCGCCGCCTGGACGATGCCGACCGCCCGGTACCACGACGGCACGAACACTTCGAGCCGACCCCGATCGATGGCGTCGACGACCGCGCTGGCCACCCGGCTGGCCGAGACCTTCCGCGGCCACCGGCGTTGGTAGTCCGCACCGCGGTTGTCGAAGAAGCCCGTGTCGACGGGGCCGGGATCGATGAGCGACACGCCCACGCCGGCGTGGTGCAGCTCGAGCGCGAGCGCCTGGGTGAAGCCGACGATGGCGAACTTGGTGGCCGAGTAGGCGGCTTCCCCGGGGGCGGCGAAACGCCCCCCGACCGACGCCATGTTGACCACGTGCCCCCGGCCACGCCGCAGCATCCCGGGGAGGACCGCCTTGGTGGCGTACACCATGCCCAGGTAGTTCACCTGCATGACGCGCTCGATGGCCGAGACCTGCATGGTGGCCACGGCGCCCGCGGCCCCGATCCCCGCGTTGTTGACGAGGATGTCGGGCGGCCCGAGCACCTGCTGCAACCCGGCGAGCGCCGTGACGACCTCGTCGCGGACCGCCACGTCGGCCACGGCGACCGCGCCGGCTTCGGACCCACCCAACCCGGCGAGCGTCTGCTCCAATTCGTCGCGGTGGCGCGCGATCAACCCCACGCGCGCCCCGCGGGCCACCGCACGCTGGGCCACGACGCGGCCGATGCCCTTCGAGCCGCCCGTGATGATCGCCACGGAGCGTTCCCACGACACCTTCGGGCCGGCCACGAGCGGCCACCGTAGTCACGAAGGCCGGGATCGGCGGCCCGGGTGGTGGTGAGGCCGACGGCTACCATGCGCGTGCGTGGCGAGCACCGGTCTCAATCCGGACGAGTTGATCGACGCTCGCGCGCTCGCCGCGGCGTCCACGGTGGAGGACCTGGCGGCGCGCGCCGACGAGCTCGTGCGGTCCATGGAGGATCCCACCGCGCTGCTCGCCAAGCCGTGCTCGACGTTGCGCGAGGCGCCTGACGTCCTCGCCTGCTTCGGGATGCTCCTGGGCGGCCTCGCCCCGCTGCCCGGCATGACCGTCCTCGACTTCGGCGCGGGCAGCTGCTGGACGTCGCACTTCCTCACTCAGCTCGGCTGCCGGGTCGTGGCGATGGACGTCTCGGCTGCCATGCTCGAACTCGGTCGGCGGCGCTTCGAGCAACAGCCCGTGTTCGGCGACCGGCCCGCGCCGTCGTTCTCGTTGTTCGACGGCAGGCGCATGGCGCTCGAGGACGCCAGCGTCGACCGCATCCTGTGCTTCGACGCGCTGCACCACGTGCCCAATCCCGACGAGGTGGTCGCCGAAATGGGACGCGTCCTGCGCCCCGGGGGTATCGCCGGATTCTCCGAGCCGGGCCCCTACCACTCGAGCGACGCGCAGTCCCAGCACGAAATGCGCCGCTACGGCGTCCCCGAGTTCGACCTCGTGCTCGAGGACGTGTGGCGGCGCGCGTCAGCGGCCGGGTTCGACCGCGTGTCGGTTGGGGTGTTCACACCCGCGCCGCAATGGGTGCCGCTGGACTCCTTTGCGGACCTGGTGGCCGACCGAGGACCGAACCGCGTCGACGCCGCACGGGGCTGGACGCCGGTGGTCCCGGCGCTCGCCAAGACCGGGGCGCGTCTGCGCAGGTTGCGCCGGGTTGCAACCGACCTGGGCAGCCTGGAGCGGGCCCGGGCGGCCTTCGGCTACCTCGACCACGTGCGCGCGGTGTTGCGGAATCGCCGCATGTTCCTGCTGCATCGCGCCGGCGAGGAGATCACCGACAGCCGCGAGGTGACGGGCCTAGCGGCCGAGCTCGCCGTGTCAGGCGTCGAGATCGACCGAGAAGCGGACGCGGTGACGGTGCGGGGGAGGTGTTCGATCCGCAACGTCGGACGCAACCGGTGGCTGGCGTCGTCGGCGGGCCTCGGCGCCGTGTTGCTCGGACTGCGCGTTCGACGCGACGCACACCCCGCCGCGGATCACGGGCGCGTCGCGCTCCCCGGGGACGGGCTCGTGCCCGGTGGCAGCGTGGACGTGGCGTTCACGACGGAGGTGGCCGTGCCGGGGTCGGGGGACCATCCCGTGCGACTCGAGCTCGACCTCGTCGCCGAGGGGATCATCTGGTTCGCCGAGGTGCACGGGCGGCCCGTGGAGATCGCCCTCGATCCGATCTGAGGCAGGAGCCGCCCAGATCAGTTGAACGTGAACGGCGGCAGCCCGGGGGAGCGAGTGGCGAACAGCGTCGACTTGTTGTCGGCGAGCTCCTTGGGCGTCCACCGGCTGTCGCGCTTCAGCTGACCCGCCGGCGTCCACCCCTCCATCACCCACACCGAACCGCCGTAGACGACGAAGTTCTGGCCGTTGATGTCCGACGCCTGGTCGGAGGCGAGGAACACCACGAGCGGGGCGACGTTCTCGGGGCCGAAGATGTCGAACTTGCCCTCCTCGGCCTTGGCCATGTCGCCGAAGAGGTCCTCGGTCATGCGCGTGCGCGCCCGGGGGGAGATGGCGTTGACCGTCACGCCGTACCGTTCGAGCTCACGGCCGAGGATGATGGTCATGGCCGCGATGCCGGCCTTGGCCGCCCCGTAGTTCGCTTGGCCGGCGTTGCCCAACAGTCCTGCTTCGGACGCGGTGTTGATGATCCGGCCCGAGACGTCCTCTCCTGACTTCGACCGGTCACGCCAGTGGCGCGCCGCGAAGTGGGACATGGCGAAGTGGCCCTTCAGGTGGACGCGGATCACGTCGTCCCAGTCGGACTCGTCCATGTTGAACGACATCTTGTCGCGGAGGATGCCGGCGTTGTTGACGAGGATGTCGAGGCGGCCCCAGCTGTCGACGGCTTGCTTCACCAAACGCTCGGCCCCCGCCCAGGAGCTGACGTCGTCCGCGTTGAGCGCGGCCTCGCCCCCGGCGGCGGTGATGTCGTTCACCGTCTGCTCCGCGGGGCTGGCGTCGGCACCTTCACCGGAGCGCGAAGCCCCCACGTCGTTGACGATCACCTTGGCGCCCTCGGACGCGAGCAGGAGGGCTTCTTCGCGGCCGATGCCTCGGCCGGCCCCGGTGACGATGGCGGTCTTGCCGTCGAGCATGCCCATCGGTGTCCTCCTGGCTCACAACCCCGTTTCGGCGGGCGGATCCCCACCGTGCGCGTCACGTTGACGCCGTGTGCCGAACCTGGGCAGCATGGCCGATGGCCCGCGCCAGGGTCAACACGGCCCCGGCCCGACGGTCGGGCGTTGCGGGCCATCACCTGACGATGCGGCAGACTCTCCTCCGAACGAGCGACGACGGCGATGACGACCCGGTACGACCTGCCCACCCCCGACGAGTTCACGCAGAAGTGGTGGGACGCCGCGGCTGAAGGCCGGCTTCTGATCAGGCGCTGCGCGACGTGCGGCGAGGCGCACTTCTACCCTCGACCGTTCTGCCCCTTGTGCGGCAGCGATGCCGTGTCGTGGGAGGAGGCGAGCGGCGCCGCCACCTTGTACACCTACTCCGTGGTGCACCAGAACGACCTGCCTCCGTTCAGCGAGCGCGTCCCCTATGTCGCCGCCGTGGTCGACCTCGCCGAGGGCCCGCGCATGGAGACCAACGTGGTCGACTGCGACCTCGACGCCGTGCGAGTGGGGATGGCCCTCGAGGTCACGTTCGCCGACACCGGCGAGGGTTTCCACCTTCCGGTCTTCCGCCCGGCGAGCTGAGAACCGCCATGGAGGACGCCCTGCGGCGGGTGGCGCTCGTCACGGGCGGAGGAAGAGGCATCGGACGGGCGTGCGCGCTGGCGCTCGCCGCCCAGGGCTACGACGTCTGCGTCAACTACCGCCGCGACGCCGACGCGGCGGCCGACACCGCGCGCGAGATCGAGTCACTCGGTCGGCGTGCCCTTGCGTGGCGGGCATCGGTCGAATCCGCCGACGACGACCGCGCCATGGTCGACGCCGTCCTCGGCGAGCTCGGCCCGGTCGACACCTTCGTCCATTCGGCTGGCATCGCCAGCCGGGGCCACACGGTGGCGGACACCGACCCCGAGGAGGTGACACGCCTCCTCGGGGTGCACGCCATCGGGGCGCACCACATCGCCCGGCTCGTGCTGCCGTCGATGCGGACGAGACCCCGCGGCGACATCGTGTTCGTCTCCAGCGTGGCCGCCCGGATGCTCGCCGCCAACGGAGCTCCCTACAACATGGCGAAGGCGGCGCTCGAGGCGCTCGCCCTGACCCTCGCCAAGGAGGAGCGACGCCACGACATCCACGTCAACGTCGTGGCGCCCGGGCTTGTGGTCACCGAAATGGGTCGCCGCCTGGTGAAGGCGATGGGCGTGGAGGACATCTCCCAGATGGATTCCCGGGCACCGTTCGGCCGGGTGTGCCGGCCGGAGGACGTGGCGGCTGTCGTCGCGTTCTTGTGCTCGGACGCGGCCGGCTACGTGACGGGCCAGGTCATCGCGGTGGACGGCGGAAGCTGACGCCCCTCGACGTTTGAGTCTTGCGAGGTCGCGGTAGGTGGACCCGAAAGAACCCGCGGGGATACCGAGGTGAGGATTGTGGACGCGATCGCTGTGCTCAAGGCCGACCATCGAGAAGTCGAGCGGCTGTTCAAGGAGTTCCTCCGCTTGGGGGAGCGAGCCAACAGCAGGAAGGCCGACCTTGTCGCCCGGATGGTGCGGGAGCTGTCCCTGCACGCCGCCGTCGAAGAGCAGGACTTCTACCCCGTCGTTCGAGCGGAGCTCCCCGGAGCGGCCGAATTCGTGCTCGACAGCCTGGAGGAGCACCACGTCGTCAAGTGGCTGTGCGCGGAGCTCGACGGGCTCAGCCCCGACAACGAGCGTTTCGGCTCCAAGGTGCGGGTCCTCATCGAGAACGTCCGCTACCACGCCGCCGAGGAGGAGCGCGAGCTCTTCCCCGTCGTACGGGCCGGGTTGGGCCGCCGCCGCCTCAGCGAGCTCGGCGAGCGTATGGCGCAGACGAAGAAGGTGGCGCCGACGCATCCCCATCCGCGCAGCCCGGACACGCCACCGGGCAATGTGCTCGCGGGTGCTGTCGCCGGGGCGGTCGACAAGGCGCGGGACGTGGGGAAGAAGATGATCGACGAGGCGCGCAACATCGCCTCCTGATTCAGCGGTGACGAGCCCCGAGGTCACTCGGGGCCGTGGCACACCGCCTCGACGTTGTTGCCGTCAGGATCGCGGACAAAGGCCCCGTAATAGTTCGGGTGGTACTCGGGGAACACCCGGGGCTCGTGGAGCACCTCCGCCCCTGAGCCCACCGCGGCATCGAAGAAGGCGTGGACCGCCCGGCGGTCCGGAGCGGTGAACGCCAGATGCGCCTCCCGAAACCCCTCGCCTGTCGTCTGCGGCCCGATCCAGAAATCCGGCATGGGGGGCACGCCGAAGCCCACCACCTCGCCGAAGTCCATGATGCGGGCCCCACCGATCGCGGCGAGCACGGTGTCGTAGAAGGACGCGCTCCTCGCGACGTCCGCACACTGGATGGCAACGTGGTCGATCATGTCGCCATCCTGCCCCCCGCCACGCCGAGCTGCCGACGGTGGCTCACGCCGCCTGCGCGGGGAGCTCCTCGGGCTGGCTGACGACGTCGTGGCGCGAGGCCCGCAGGACGAGGACCGACACGACGGCGGCCGCCGCGAGCAGGACGGCGCTCACCGTGAAGGCCGTGGTGTACCCGTGGACGAGGGCGTTCACCTGGACGGCGGGGCTCGTGCCGTGGCCGAGCAGGTAGCTCGTCGTGGCCGAGGCGGCGATCGTGTTCAACAGCGCCACGCCCAGCGAGCCGCCGATCTGCTGCGTCGTGTTGACGAGCGCACTCGCCACCCCCGCGTCGGCGGCGTCCACGCCCACGAGGGCGGTGCTGCTGAGCGGCACGAACGCGGTTCCCATGCCGATGCTCACCACGAATTCGGCCGGCATGACGTGAAGGAGGTAGCCGGTGTGCGCGCCGACCTGGGTGAAGATCGCCAGGCCCACGGTGGCCAACGCGAACCCCACGGTCATGAGGGGCCGTGGGCCGGAGCGGGGGAGGATGCGGCTCGACACGGTGGCGCCCACGATGATGCCCATCGAGAACGGCAGGAACGCGAAGCCGCTGCGGATCGCCGAGTAGTGCAGGGTGCCCTGGAAGTAGAAGGTGAGGAACAGGAACATCGCGAAGAGCGAGATCCCGACCAACAACGATGCCAGGTAACTGCCGCCCCGGTTGCGGTCGAGGACCACGCGCAACGGCAAGAGCGGGTGACGGGTCCTCGTCTCGATGAAGACGAAGCTGGCCAACAGCGCCACGCCCACCGCGATAAGGCTCAGCGTCGCAGGTGCCGTCCACCCGACGGCCTCGGCGCGGGTGAACCCGTAGACCAGGGCGAGCAGGCCCGCGGTCGCCGTGAACGCGCCGGGCACGTCGTAGCTCGTGCGCCCCCGGGCCCGGCTCTCCCGCACCAGCCGGGTGGCGAGGACCGCGGCGAGCGCCGCGATGGGGGCGTTGACGAGGAGCGTCCAGCGCCACGAGACGTACTGGGTGAGGAGGCCGCCGAGCAGCAGTCCGATGGCCGCGCCTCCGCCCGCGATGGCGCCGTACACACCGAACGCCCGGGCACGCTCGCGTGACTCGGTGAAGGTGGTCGTGATGAGCGACAGGGCCGCGGGGGCCATGGCGGCGGCCATCGCTCCCTGCAGGGCGCGGGCGCCGAACAGCATGGCCGGGTTCTGAGCCAGGCCGCCGAGCGCCGACGCGCCGGCGAAGCCGAGCAGGCTCGCCACGAACACACGCTTGCGGCCCAGGTAGTCGGCGATGCGCCCTCCGAGGAGGAGCAGCCCGCCGAAGGCCAGCGTGTAGGCGGTCATCACCCACTGGCGGTTGACGAGCGAGATGTGCAGCGCCCGCTGGGCCGAGGGGAGGGCGATCGTCACCACAGTGGCGTCCAGCACGATCATCAGCTGGGCGATGGCGATGACGGCCAGGGCCTTGAAGCGACGGGGGTCGGGGCTGTCGATCGGGACCGGGCGGTCCGGTCGGTCGAGGTCGAGGGTGGCTGTCATGGGAAACTCCCTGGTGCGACGGGCGACTGGTGGCTATAATCGGAGGGGTCGTTCCGGTACTCTGGACTATACGGAACGATGGTTCCGTTTGTCAACGGGCAACGGGAGGAGTTCGCATGGGCTCGGCGTCACAGGACGCGGGCGGATCCGCCGGCGTGCCGGCGGAGGACGGGGAGGACGGCCCCGCCCCGATGCGGGCCGACGCCCGACGCAACCGCGCGCAGATCCTCGAAGCAGCCCAGGCGGTCTTCTCCGAACACGGCGTGGGCGTGCCCATCGACGAAGTCGCCCGGCGCGCCGGAGTGGGGGTCGGCACCCTGTACCGCCACTTCCCGACGAAAGAGACCCTCTTCGAGGCGGTCATCCGCCAGCACATCGAACGCCTCACCGAAGAGGGGCGTGTGCTCTTGGACAGCGATCAACCCGGACGTGCCTTCTTCGCGTTCCTCGGCATGCTGGCCGAGGAGGCGTCGGCCAAACGGGCCTTGATCGACGCACTCTCCGGGGCGGGGATCAACCTCAAAGCGACCACGTCCCCGTTGAAGGTCGAGTTCGAGCGCGTCGCCGGCGAACTGCTGCAGCGCGCCCAGCAAGCTGGTCAGGTGCGGTCGGACGTCGCCACGGCGGACGTGTTCGCTCTCGTCATGGGTGCGTGCATGTCCGCGGGGGAGGTGAGCGAGTGCTCGGGCGAGCGGATGGTGGCGATCGTCTGCGACGGTCTGCGGTCTGCGCCGCCGGCGTCAGCCCCCGGCCGCCATGCGCGCCAGCGTCGTGACCGTGTTCCAGTTGCGGGTGGTGGCCGGGACACCGAG
>Ga0209168_10002305_pt1 | contig 13976 bp, 11 predicted proteins | sample Coa_R1_FD_187156 | JGI IMG/M metagenome (GOLD analysis project Ga0209168, IMG submission 187156) | Surface soil microbial communities from Centralia Pennsylvania, which are recovering from an underground coalmine fire - Coalmine... | ecosystem: Environmental > Terrestrial > Soil > Unclassified ... | reverse complement strand
CGGGCTTGAGCGCTGCCAGGACAAGCTCGGCCAGCAGTTCGAGGCTGGTGACATCGCTGTCATTGAAGCCGAACGGTTCAGCCGAGAAGGCTTCCAGAATTCCGATAACGCGGCGGCGGCCGCAGAGCGGCACAGCTACCATGGATCGCGCGCCGAGCTGCCGGCATGCTTGCAAATTTACCCGATCGTCGGTTTCCGTATCGTCGCAGCGGATCACCTGCGAGGTGCGGAAGCAAGCGCCGGAGAATGCAGAATCGCGCTGAATGCGCGCGCCGACATCGGGCTTAATGTTGCCTGCAGAGGCGCGCAGGACGATCTCGTTATTTTCTGCGAGAGCGATTCCAAGTCCATCGGCGCCTGTGATCGCGATGGCACGCTCCGCGACCATCTGCAGCACTTCGCCGAGGACGAACTGCTCCTGCGATTCGAACTCGCGGGGTGTGGTGATGACTTCGAAGCCCATCAGCCGCGCCGACAGAGCTCGCCGCTGGCGTATTTGCTGATGAAGGGCAGAGAAGGCGAGCAGCGCCTGTAAAGCGTCGCCTCCACCCGGACGGAGATATTGTGGAGAAGCGCGAAGATCGCCAGAGGACTGGGTCGAGCTGCCGCTTGCACCGACCCCTAATTCCCGTGGCCAGACCGCGGGCTTAGCTTGATCCGAAGCATGATCGACGACGGGTTTTGATGGATTTGTCGCCATAACGCTGGGCCAGTCGCTTTCCGCCTCGCGAGTTTGGCCATCCAGCCAAGCCATTGTCAATTACCCTTTTGAGTAGCTGCCGCATTCGCCCGGTTGCCGCGCACTACAAAGAACGGCGTTGAAAGGGCTTATCTCTTAAATTAATGGGGTTTGCCTCAGGTTGCAATTGGCAGGACATGCTCTATCGGCCATGGTCTTTGGTAAGCGAAATCAGCGAATGCGCGGCATTTAGAGGCCTGGATTTGCGGCTCCGGCATAGAATCTCTGTCGTCTAGCGTGGGAGGCCACTCTAGCTGTGCCTTACAACTGTTGGAATTACCAGCATCGGCAGATGCTTGGCCTGTTGATTGGCGCATGGGCGGGACTACCGATTGAAGCGGTTTGCGTTTGGCTAGCGGTGACTTATGGGACCGTGATTATTTTTGAAGTGGTGAAAATTCAGATTGCGGGTACTGAGGCGCAAAAACTTTCTTCAGGCGCATGACGAGAAGCAGGTTCATCCGCCGCGGCTTCGCTCGAAGGCCGAATGCCTATGATAAAGCGCGAAGCTCCCGTATCAACTGAAGTTAAACCCCTTCGACAATGCGGAAGTCGCGTTCCGCTCCTGAGCCGAGTGCCTGAAGAGCTTGTTTGTAAGCCTCACTTTTGTAGGTTGCCAGCGCGATGTCATAGCTGTCGAACTCTACAATGATCGTTAATTGCGGCATTCCGGCTTCGCGGGCCTGAACTTGGCTCGCAGGGCCGGTTAAAAGACGTCCGCCGAACGACTGAAGCGCCGGCAACGCTAACGCGGCGTAAGTCCTTACGGCCGATTCATCTGAAATCGATCTGTACGCAACCACCCAATACCCCTTTTTCATGGCGTCCCTCGTTCCGTACTTGTTCTCGCTAGCCAAATTCCGCGTACCGGCAACCTTCCTATCACACAGTCATAATGTTCGTTTTTGCCGCCCAGTTGTTTGCGAAAGCGCCGAAGCGGTCCAGCGCTTTAGAGAAGTTATCTCCAGCTGCGGCAAAGCCGAGGCGGAAGTGTGATGGAGTGTCGAAACAATCGCCGGGAGCCAAGAGGATGCCGTGTTCGGTGGCGGCCTGACAGAATGGGCGGGCATTCTCTCCACTCACCAGCCATGGAAACGCGGTCATGCCGCCTTGTGGCGGAACCCATCCCAGCACTTCCCGATGTTCTGCCATGAATTGCTCGAGAAGCTTTAGATTTTTCGAGGCGGTTTCCTGGGCTTTGCCAAGCACAACGTTGCGATTGCGGATTGCAATCTCGGAAAGGATTTCTCCAGTCGTGCTGTTGCAGATCGAAAAGTAAGCGCGCGCCGTCCAATATTGCTGGCGGCGTTTGGCATCGTGCTCGATCATCCATCCAGTGCGCACGCCCGCAATCGAAAATGCTTTCGAAAGATCGGAAATCACCGTAGCATGCGGCAAACGCGCCGCTGATTTGGTTGGTTTGCCATGATAAACCGGATGATAGACCTCATCGCTCACCAGTTGGATCCCGCGCTCCACAGTGAAGTCGTGCAGGGCTTCCATTTCCTGGTCACCAATCGTCGCGCCTGTCGGATTATGCGGGCTGTTTATCAGAATGAGCTTGGTCTTCGAGTCGGCAAGCCGCATGATCTCTTCCGGATCGATACGAAACCTGTTCTCGCGGCGCACGCGATAGTAGCGAATTTCGAGGCCCAGTGATTGCGGCAGCGCCGAGAAGGTAGCGAATCCCGGCATCGGGATAATGATGTTTGCGCCCGGCTCGGCGGCCAGCCACATCAATGCGACGAGCGCCTCGGAGGCGCCGGTCACGATTTGGACGTCGTCCGCCGGAACGCCCTGCATTTCCGCGATCGCCGCACGTAGAGTGTCGGCGCCAGCGGGGCGGCTATAGACCAGCTTATGGTTCAGAAAACGACGGCGCGTTTCATCATCAGCCAGCGCGAGGATCTCATTGACGGTCCAGGCCGGCCCGGTGCTTGCAGCGAGGTTGAATTCTATGTTGTGTTCGTATTGATCGAGCCAGTCGTCGAGCAGGAAGGGCTTTAATTTCATGCGAACACTCCGAAGGATAAGTTGTTCGAAGTATTGATTCGACAGGTCGCCTTGTGGATGACTTTTAAGTTGTGAATGAGTTTTGGAGGCATGGACATGCGGAAATCCAGGGCAGCATAGTTCGGCGAATCAACTGAATCACTGCCTGCAATTACGCCGGAAAGCTAAAATCCAAACGACTAGCTTCGTTCGAGAATTGTCTGGCGGAGCATATGCAGGTTGTACCTTTTCCCGCACGGCAAGCACGCGCCTATCACCGGCATGAGCTTCGCAGCCTGACCCACGTCACGCTGGATGGCAATACGGGTATCGTACGCAATCTCAGCAGCAGAGGGGTGGGAATTCAGGCGATATGCCCCCTACGCCCGCTGCAGCGCGTGCACCTGCACATTAATCTGCGCTCTCCGCGTTTGAAGGTAGACGCGCAGGGACAAGTGGTTTGGACCGACCCCAGTAATTCTTGCGGAATTGCCTTCGTCGATCTGCCCCAGCGCGTCTCCCGGCAGATCGATGAATGGATATTTTCGAATCTTATTGAAACCGCGCAACGGCAGAGTGCCGATGGGCGCTTGAATTTTGGTCGATCGGCGCATTCGGCTTCGGGCGCAGAAGATGCGAGCGACAACGACGGACTTACGCTCTCTTCGACAGCCCGCGAGCCGATTCGGCTGGAAACGAGCGCCTTGGCCACGCAAGGGGCGCAGGGGCGAAGAAATCAGTTGGGAGCGGATGCATCAGCTACCGAATTGAGCTGGCTTTCCCGCCCGCTTTCTCCGAAGAGCGTTGCGTGGGCGGTCGATTCACTGCTGGTGCTGGTGGCTCTGCTTTTGTTTATTTTGATCTTTCTTTCCATCGCGCATGAATTGCCGTCGTGGCCGGTGACGACGGGGTCGGTGCTGATGGTTGGAATCTTTATACTGCTTGTCTATCGAGGCTTATTCGGGATGTTTGGCGGTGGGACTCTGGGAGATCGGCTGACGCGAATCTCCAGCCCTCAAGAGGATAAGGCGGACGAAGCGATGCGATTCCGGTAGAACTTGAACTATCAGAAGTATCAAACGACCGCACCGTTACCCGCCTAGTTAGCGAAGTACTGCTGCGCCAGCCAAAGGCGAAGAGAATTCTGCACCGGCTCGGCGATCTTCACGAAACGAATTCCCATATTTCCGCGTTTGTCTGACCATGCCACTTCAACATCGGCTTTTACTTCGCAATCTGTCCCCGGCAAATCGAAGGAAGCATAGCGGAGATCGGCGGGATCAAATCCTTCTGCGACGCGCACCTGCACGCCGCCCTGGCTCAGATTGATGAGCTGCGCTCCGACATTTTTTTGCTTTCGTCCTTTCAGGGTGACAGGAACTTCGAGCCCAGCGCGGTGATAACGCAAGCGTCCGTCGAGGATCATGTTGCGCGCCGCAGAGAGCGTACGTACGGCCTGTTCCACGGAAATGGGTTTGTCAAACGCGAACATGGCTCCTGCCGATTCCATCTGGCGAGTTTCCTGGGGCCGGCCCATGATTACCAGTGGTACCGTGCTGGTTCGCGAGGCGCCATGCCGCCACTCCCGAAAAAACTGGCCAGAGCCGTTCAGGTCGCAGTCGACAATGAGGGCGTCAATTTTGGATTTTGTGATTCGCTCCAGAGCCCGTTGCGGTTCGCTTTCTACCGAAACATCCATGTGAAGGCTGCCGAGAATGCATTCGAGAACGCTGACTTCCTGCCAATCGCGGGAAACTACCATCGATGAAAGTGTCATGCGCTCACTCTACCGACGACGGTAATCCGGACGTAGATCACTAACGTAACGCCGGCTGCGGCCTTGCGCTCCGGTACCAATCGACGGTCCGTTGCAGGCCAGCTTCGAAATCGACTTTGGGTTGATAGCCGAGATGCTGTTCCGCGAGCCGGATGTCGGCGAGGGAATGTTTGATGTCGCCGCCGCGCTCCGGTCCATAAATGAGCTGGCCGGAGTAGCCAGTGAGCTTTTGCAGCAGTTTGAAGGTTTCATTCAGTGTGACCCGCCGTCCCGTGGCTACGTTAAACATCTTTCCCGCCGCCTGCCCGGAGGGCGCCGAGCACGCTAACAAGTTGGCCTGCACTACGTTGTCGATGAAAGTGAAATCGCGGCTTTGTTCGCCATCTCCAAAGATGGTGGGTTGCTGATGGTTCAGCATCAACGTGATGAACTTGGCCAGCACACCGGAGTAGGGGGACGACGGATCCTGGCGCGGGCCAAAAACATTGAAGTAACGCAGAGCGACGGTTTCAAGTCCATAGCAGCGATAAAACGAAGTCATGTAGTGTTCGCCGGCGAGTTTGGCTACGGCATAGGGCGAGATTGGATCTGGGATCATGGCCTCGCGCTTCGGCAAGGTTGGAGTGTCTCCATAAGCCGAGGATGACGCCGCATAGATGACTCGTTTCACCTTAGCGTCGCGCGCCGCGACCAGCACATTGACCGTGCCGTCGATATTGGCGCGGTTGCTGCCGATCGGATCGAGCACGGATTTGGGCACGGATGGAATTGCAGCTTCGTGGAAAACATAATCCACACCCGCAAATACGCGATTCAGGGCATCAAGATCGAGAATGTCGACTTCGCAGAAATCGATATTGCCGAGAATGTCGGCAATATTTTCGCGCTTGCCGGTGGAAAAATTGTCGACTCCGCTAACACGTTCCCCGCGGTTGAGAAGTTCGCGAGCGATCGACGAGCCGATGAAGCCAGCGATACCAGTGATCAGGAAAAGAGCCATGCCACCTAATGATAGCGAATGATCTTTCGCTTGCGGACGCGGACTTAGGGATGGAGTGACGAAAGTCAGCTGCGCTGGCAGGGTAGGAGTGCGTCTAGCGCTGACTTTTTTGCAAAATACGAAAGAACTCTTCGCGGTCCAACATACGGCGCTGCTCGAAGAAATCCGAGATCGCCCGCAGGGCTGCCGCGGGATCTTTGACTGGAGCCGCGTTGTGAAGTGTGGGAGGTGAGCCACGATCCAACATTCTGCGCGTGCCAAGAATGGCAGATGATTGCGCCAGTGATTGCACAAGTTCGCGCAACCGCTCGCGATTCGTGTCGGACATTGTAGTGAAAGCAATTCCCATGCCCAGACCTGGATAAACAACCTGGACTGTGCCGCGACACTCCACCCGGTAGCCATTGACCTCGATGATCATTCCTAACTCAGCGCCGACACGGAATGTTGACATCGCTTCGACGTAACAGCCGTGCAGGCTGACGTCGGTGAAAGTGGCCCAGGTCGCGACACCACTACCGATTTCCCGCAAATTGGCGCTGCCCTGGCAGCGGTAGCGTGGGCTGCGGCGTTTTTCCGCCGGGCGAGACTCAGAAAGCGCCCGGCCATCACCGGGAGTTTGCGGAGCACGCGCTGGGGCTGCACCGGTGGCAGCGCCGGTTTGTTTCAAGGCAGCTAAATACGAAGCGCCCGCTGTTTTGTCTTCAGACATGCAGCGATTCTTATTCTGGCTGTGCTTTAGTTATGCCCTCGCTGTGCCAGAGTCTCTGGATCACTTTAGCGGACCTGTGGCCGCAAAGGCCTGGATGGAGGGCCAGGGATAAGACGGAGGGCTAAAGCTCTGTTCAAGAACGGGAAGTGTTCAGGATTGAAACGCGTTTGGAGAGAATTCTGCCATGGATTGGCGAATCCCGCTCCAGACTTGGTCGCGCCCCAGCCCTGTTTTGGCGGAAAAAGGGACCACGGTGACGGCCGGATAGGCTTCGACTAAGACTTTGAGCGCGTTGTTAAGCTGATTGTTCGAGAGGCGGTCCGCCTTTGTTGCGATCACAAGAAAGCTTCGCCCTGAGGCGTTGAGGAAGTCCAGAAGGAGGCGGTCACTTTCCTGCGGAGGAACATTTACATCGACTAGGGCCACGCACAAAGCCAAACTCGGACGGTGATTGAGATAAGGTTCGATGAATGTTGGCCACTCCTGTGAAATTTCGCGGGAGATTTTGGCATAACCGTAGCCGGGCAGATCGGCAAAAATGACCTCGGGACGTGGCTTTCCGGCCCACCGAACTTCAAAAAAATTGATCGCGCGCGTGCGGCCCGGCGTGGAACTGGTACGGGCGAGCTTCGTGCCCACGAGCGAATTGATAACGCTGGACTTGCCGACATTGGAGCGTCCTAGAAAGGCGATCTCCGGCAGGCTGGGAGCGGGGAACTGAGCGGCGTCGGTAGCGGACGCCAGGAATCGAGTCATGACCCTCATGCTCAAGTGTGCAATGTGGCGTTAGAAATTAGCAAGCGTTGCGCCGATCAAATACGAGATTTCTCTGCCGGCGGCCGCGCGCTCCTCCGGTAAGGGCGGGATTACCTGAGAACGCAAATCCGCGAAATGAACGTTGAAGGATCGACCTCGACTATTGGTGCGCTGTTGGGCTATCGCCGGGACCTGAAGTCAGCGGCGGCGGAGCCATGGGTTGCGTGGGTACGTCTTCGCCGATGGTGGGCAACGGGCCTTCTAGCGCGATCTGCAGCACCTGGTCCATGGTATCGACGAAGTGCAGCTTCATGGCGGTGCGCAGATTTTCCGGGACCTCGGCCAAATCTTTTTCGTTGTCGCGGGGCAGAATGACTTCGAAAAGGCCCGCGCGGTGGGCAGCGAGAAGTTTTTCTTTCAGCCCGCCAATGGGAAGAACTTTTCCGCGGAGAGTGATTTCGCCAGTCATAGCGAGATCGCGCCGCACCGGGATTTTGCTGAGCGCGCTCGAAATTGCGGTTGCGATCGTGATTCCCGCTGACGGTCCGTCTTTCGGAATCGCACCTTCCGGAACATGAACGTGGAGATCGAGGTTGCGGTAGAAATCGCGATTCAAGCCGAGACGATGAGCGCGCGAGCGCACATAGGACATCGCAGCCTGCGCCGACTCCTGCATCACGTCGCCGAGCTTTCCGGTAAGAGTCAGCTTGCCTTTGCCATCGACGACGGTCGCTTCCGTGCTCAGGATGGAGCCGCCGACTTCGGTCCAGGCGAGACCCGTGACCAATCCTACCTCGCTCTTTTCATGCGCCAGGGTGTCGCGGAACTTGATGACGCCTAGGAATTCGGTGACGTTCTCGCCCGTGACATTCACGGTGTAGGCAGCACCCTCTTTTACGACTTTGCGTGCGACCTTACGGCAGACGTTGCCAATTTCGCGCTCCAGATTGCGTACACCAGCTTCGCGCGTGTAGGCGCGGATTAGGGTGGTGATCGCGTCGTCGGAGAATTTCACATTCTTGTCGGACAATCCAGCCTGCGCCATCTGCTTCTTCACCAGGAACTGCTTGGCGATCTCGACTTTCTCCTGCTCGGTGTAGCCATGCAGGCGCAGCACTTCCATGCGGTCCTGCAATGCGGGAGGAATCGTGTGCATGACGTTCGCGGTCGCGACGAAGAAGACCTGCGACAGGTCGTACTCGACGTCGAGATAGTGATCGACGAACATGTAGTTTTGTTCGGGATCGAGCACTTCGAGCAGTGCGGCGGAGGGGTCGCCGCGGAAGTCCATCGACATTTTGTCAACTTCGTCGAGCATGAAAACGGGATTCTTCGTGCCGGCCTTTTTCATCATTTGGATGATTTGGCCGGGCAGTGCGCCGATGTAAGTGCGGCGGTGGCCGCGAATTTCAGCTTCGTCGCGAACCCCGCCCAGTGACATGCGGACGAACTTGCGGCCGGTGGCCTTGGCGATCGACATGCCGAGTGAAGTTTTGCCCACGCCGGGAGGACCAACGAAGCACAAAATCGAGCCTTTGGGATTTTTTACCAACTGGCGAACCGCGAGGAATTCGAGGATGCGCTCTTTGATTTTCTCGAGACCGTAATGGTCTTCGTTGAGAACTTTTTCGGCGCGGCCAATATTGCGGATTTCCTTCGAGCGCTTCTTCCAGGGCACCGCCAGAAGCCAGTCGAGATAGTTGCGGGATACCGTGGATTCGGCCGACATCGGCGGCATGGCTTCGAGTTTCTTTAGCTCTTGCAGCGCCTTGTCTTTGACTTCCTTCGGCATTCCGGCGGCTTCGACTTTTTTCTTTAGCTCATCGAACTCGCTCTTTTCGCCCCGGCCGAGTTCTTTCTGGATGGCCTTAATCTTTTCGTTGAGGTAATACTCTTTTTGCGCTTTCTCCATCTGGCGTTTCACGCGCGATTGGATGGTGCGGTCGACGTTCAGCTTTTCGATTTCAACGTCGAGCACATCCGCAATGCGATTCAACCGCTCGGAGGGATCGAAGATTTCGAGCAGTTCCTGCTTCTCTTCGATGGAAAGCTGCAGATTGGCCGCTATGATATCGGTGAGTTTGGCCGGGTCTTCCATGCGCACGGCCGAAATCATGGTTTCGTAGTTCAGCGCCTGGCAAAGCTTCACGTATTGCTCGAACAACGTGGTGACGCGCTGCATGCCGGCTTCAATCTGGGCGTTCATCTCGACTGGGTAGCGCGCCACGCGCACGTTCGCCTGCATGTAGCCATCGGTATCTGTGGACTGGAGAAGACGGCCGCGCTCTATGCCCTCGACTAGGACTTTAATATTGCCGTCGGGGAGTTTGAGGCTCTGGACGATGTTGACGATCGTGCCGACCTGATAAATTTCGTTGGCCTTGGGTTCATCGATGGAGGCGTCGTGCTGGGTCGCCAGGAAAATCTTCTTGTCAGCTGCCAAGGCCTCTTCCAGGGCTCGTACACTTGATTCGCGGCCGACTACAAACGGGGTCATCATGTAAGGAAAGATGACCACGTCGCGGATGGGCATCATGGGCAGCTTTTTGGTTTCGAATTTTTCCTTGGCTGTGGTCACTTCATCTCCCTGGGCAATGTACTTTGTCGAACTTCGAAGCCGCGCTCAATACAGGTCGTGACGCGAGTTTACGGTGCACACTTTGGAACAGTTTACTCCTATTTACGGAGGGTGCGCCTAGTCCATTTTGAGGCGCATGGGCAAATTTTTCAAAACTTACGCGCAAAATTCGGGTTGGGGCAGCCGCTGATGATGGGCCCGTGAAGCTAAAAATCCGCTAACCTGCCTTCTCCATCATCGAAAGCGAGGCGCTGCGTTTTTCGACCATCTCCCGGGTCACTTCGAACTCTTTTAGTTTCTTCTGGCTAGGCAGAGTGAACATCAAGTCGAGCATGAGCTCTTCAAGGATCATGCGGAGGCCGCGGGCACCGACTTTCCGAGCCATGGCCTGACGGGAAACGGCGCGGAGTGCCTCGTCGCTGAACTTTAGCCTGACATTCTCGAACTCGAACAACCGCTGATATTGCTTGACGATGGCGTTTTTGGGGCGAGTGAGGATTTCGATCAGCGCGAATTCGTCGAGATCTTCCAACATGCCCATTACGGGCAAGCGACCGACGAATTCCGGAATGAGCCCAAATTTAATCAAGTCTTCCGGCTGAAGTTCGGTGAGCAGTTCGAAATTGCGCTTGCGGGCGACGACTGCTTCCTTCTCGTTTTCGTCTCCGCTGCGGAAGCCGAGAGACTTTTTGCCCACTCGGCGGCCAATGATCTTCTCCAGACCGACGAAGGCGCCGCCGCAAATGAAAAGGATGTTCGTCGTGTCGACAGGGGTAAATTCCTGGTGCGGATGTTTGCGGCCGCCCTGCGGGGGAACATTCGCGATCGTACCTTCGAGAATCTTGAGCAAGGCCTGCTGCACGCCTTCGCCGGAAACATCACGGGTGATGGAAGGATTTTCATCCTTGCGGCCGATCTTGTCGATCTCGTCGATGTAGATGATGCCAGTCTGGGCACGGCTTACATCGCCTTCGGCGGCTTGCAGCAGTTTGAGGATGATGTTTTCGACGTCTTCGCCAACGTAACCGGCCTCGGTGAGAGTCGTGGCGTCGACAATGGCGAAGGGTACGTCGAGCATGCGGGCGAGGGTTTGCGCCAGCAACGTCTTGCCAGTCCCGGTCGGGCCAATGAGCAGGATGTTCGACTTGCTTAGTTCAATGCCGTCGCCCGCGGTCTTCTGGCGGTTCATAAAGATCCGCTTGTAGTGGTTATAAACCGCTACCGCCAGCTTCTTCTTGGTTTGTTCCTGCCCGATTACATATTCATCCAGGAACGTCTTTACTTCCTGGGGCTTGGGCAGTTGGTTGGGCTGGCTGGTTTGCGGGGTCGCGGTACGGTCATCTTCAAGAATGGAATTGCAGACTGCGACACACTCGTCGCAGATATAGGCCCGTGGATAATCGCTGGGCGAAGAAATCAATTTGGCTACGGCGTCCTGCGACTTGTGACAGAACGAACAACGCAGAATTTCGTCGGAGCCTGATTTGTTTTTCACTCGGCTGTACTCCTTGTCAGTCGCGGGTAACGAGCTGCGAGTATCGACTGAATCTGTCCCATCCCCACTCCATGCTCGCAACTCGGTACTTGCGACTCGTTGCTTTCAGGGCGAAGCGCTATCCTACCGCTTTTACGGTCTTATAGATGATATCGTCTATGATTCCGTATTCCTTCGCCTGTTGCGCGTTCATGATGAAATCGCGCTCCACATCCTTTTCTACCTTATCCAGCTTCTGGCCGCTATGTTTCGAGAGTAACTGGTTCGTGATTTCGCGCATACGCAAGATTTCCCGCGCATGTATATCAATATCGGTCGCCTGGCCGGAAAGGCCGCCCATGGAGGGCTGGTGGATAAGAATTCGGGAGTTCGGCAGGGCCAGTCTCTTTTTGGGTTCGCCCGATGCCAAAAGTAATGCCGCCATGGAAGCGGCCTGGCCAACGCAAAGCGTCATAACGTCATTTTTCACATATTGCATGGTGTCGTAAATCGCCATCCCGGCCGTGATGGAGCCTCCGGGAGAGTTAATGTAAAGCTGGATATCTTTCTCCGGATCCTCCTGGGCCAGAAAGAGCATTTGCGCGATGACGAGGTTGGCGATGTTGTCGTCAATCGGCGTGCCGATAAAAATAATGTTGTCGCGCAGCAGGCGGGAGTAAATGTCATAGGCGCGTTCGCCTCGCCCGGTTTGCTCGATGACCATCGGGACCAGCATCATATGCGGATCATTTTCATTTGATTTCATGATTTATCTAGCCTCATCACGGGAACTTTCACACTCCCTCCCGGACTGATGCTGACCAGGTGCGGAGAGGTGCGAAGTGGCCCGCGTTTTTTGCGACTTACGCGGATTGATGATAAAGAAAATCGAGGGTCTTTTCGCTGCGGATTCTCATGCGAATTCTATCGAGGCCCCCATCCTCTGTCAAACGGGCACGCACGGCTTCCGCAGTTTGTTTTGATTGTTTGGCAAGCCCGTCGAGCTCGCGGTTTAATTCCTCGTCGCTGACATGGATATTTTCCAGATCGGCGATGCGTTCGAGCAGCAAAGAAGACTTCACGTCATTCACCGCCTGGTCCCGCTGACCGGCACGGAGCCGGGGAAGATCCATCTTCTTCATGTCTTCCATCTTCATGCCTTGCGCGGCGAGCGCGCGCAGGCCGCGTTCGAGGCGAAGATCGATCTGGCGGTCGATCAGCGACTCGGGAACTTCGAATTCGTTACGCTTGACCAGTTCGGCGACGAGCTTGTCTTTCGATTCTCGCTCGGCGGTGTTGCGACGCTCGGCCTGAATGTTTTCGCGAATCTGTTTCCGGACCTGGTCGAGATCGGTGAACTCGCCAAGTTCCTTGGCGAAGTCGTCGTTCAACTCAGGCAGGCTCTTTTCCTTGATGCCGTTCACTTTCACCGTGTAGACGAAAGTCTTTCCGGCGAGGCGCTTGTCGGGCGCGTCTTCGGGATACACGACGTCGAAAATGCGCTCTTCGCCGGCCGATACGCCTTTCAGATTTTCTGAAAATTCCGCGACTGTGTTCTTGCCGCCGATTTCGATCAGCACATCATCCATGTGGACGGGTTGAGCGGTCGCGGCGTCGTTCGGATCTTTCGGCTTGCCATCCATCGAAGCCTGCGCGAAGTCGCCTTCGGCGAGGGCGCGGCCCTCGATGTTCGAGTAAGTCGCGTGCTGCTCGCGAACGTTGTTGAGGGCCTGCTCGACTTCTTCGTCGGTGACGTTGATCTCGGGTTTATCGGCACGCAGTTCTTTATAACCTTCGATCTTAATTTCGGGCAGCACTTCGAAGCTGGCTTTGAAGCGCAGCGGTTCGCCATCATGCAAGTGCAGATCGCTGACGCGCGGCTGCGAGATCGGAATCAAACCCTGTCTTTCGGCTTCGCGCCGGAAATATTTCGGGATCAGGGCCTCGGCCACATCACTCTTGATGCCCTCGCCAAAACGCTGCCGAATGATAGAGGGGGGCACATGCCCGGCGCGAAATCCGGGCAGCCGCGCGCTCTTCTGATAGCGGCGGATTTGTGCCTCGGTTTCGCGCTCGACTTCAGCGGCGGGGATTTCAACGGAAATCTCACGCTTGATGTCTTTACTATTGGCTGGCGCTTTTGTCGCGTCTGGGGTTTCTGTGGGGCTCACGTAATCAAGTGTAAAGAGTGGGGAGAGGAGCGTCAAACGGAGGGATGAGCACTAATGTGCTATGTGATGTCGGAAAACCTTGATGAAAGAAATTCTGGGTGCTCCCAGAATTTTGTGTAGCACTCCGAGCCGAGCCAGAAGCGACCGTTCGTGTAGTCCGAGGCGGCATTGATAAATGCACTCCCAGACCGCCGTTCGCGACGGTTAAACGCAGCCGCATGACAATGCAGCATTAGAAATCAGGATTTTGCCGCGCTAACTGGCACGCTCCATCGACGCAGCCGTTGAATCTCTATCGCTGGAGACCGGCGCAGCCTTGGTTACCGGCATGGTGGCGGTGATACAGGTCCCCTGTCCGTCGCTATCCACGCTAAGATGGCCTCCCAATTCGAGGATTCGTTGCCGCATTCCGCCAAGGCCCACGCCCACGCCCGATGCCGTCTCGCGAAAACTTTCCAGAGTTTCCCGCGGAATGCCTTTGCCGTAATCGCGGATGGATAGGATAGCGTCCTTCTGATCGGAAACGAAACGAATATCGACCACAAGACTGCCAGAGTGGCGAAGAACGTTGGTCAGACTCTCCTGCAGAATACGAAAGAAGACCAACTCTTCATCTTTTGTCAAGGGTGGCCGTGCTGTGAGCTCGAGGTTCGTCCTGATTCCGCTGCGCTTGCTGAAGCCGTCAATATACCACTGCGCCGCGGAAGAAAACCCTACTTCATCGAGCATGGGCGGATGCAGCAAGTGAGACGTGGTGCGGATTTCCTGCAGCGCCTG
>Ga0209168_10002303_pt1 | contig 13976 bp, 12 predicted proteins | sample Coa_R1_FD_187156 | JGI IMG/M metagenome (GOLD analysis project Ga0209168, IMG submission 187156) | Surface soil microbial communities from Centralia Pennsylvania, which are recovering from an underground coalmine fire - Coalmine... | ecosystem: Environmental > Terrestrial > Soil > Unclassified ... | reverse complement strand
GCCACCATCTCGCGCCTATCGAAATCCGCGAGCGTCTGAGCTGTCCGGAGCACCGGCTGCCGGCGGCGCTGGCCGCGCTCGCCGCCCGGCCGGCTGTGCGAGAGGCGGCCCTGCTCTTCACCTGCAACCGTACCGAGATCTACGCCGTGGTCGCGGGCCCGGATTGGGAGGCCGCGTACGCCGTGCTCCGCGATCACCTCGCCGCATTCCACGACATGCCCGAGCCGCTGTTCGCGCCATACCTCTACTGTAAGCCACTCCCCGATGCCGCGCTGCACCTTGCGCGCGTCGCGTCCGGCCTGGACTCCCTCGTTTTGGGCGAGGCGCAGATCCTGGGCCAGGTCCGGTCCGCGCTGAAGGCGGCGCAGGAGGCATCGACCGCGGGCGCGCAGCTCAACGCGCTGTTCCAGCATGCGCTGACCTGCGGCAAGCGAGTGCAGACCGAAACGTCGCTGCGCCAGGGCTCGCTTTCCATCGGCGCGGCGGCCGTGGAGCTGGCGGTACGAATCTTCGGCGATCTACGCGGCGCGAGGGCGCTGATCCTTGGCGCCGGGAAGATGAGCGTCCTGACGATGAGGGACATGGCCGCCAGCGGCGTCAGCTCGATCGCCGTCGCGAACCGGACCTACGAGCGCGCCGTGGAGCTTGCCAGACAGCTCGGAGGAAAGGCGATCCAGTACGATAGCTTCCCGGACGCGATCGCAACCGTTGACATCGTTATCTCCTCGACGGCCGCGCCGCAGCCGATCCTGCGGCGCGACATGCTCCATCCCATTCTGCGGAAGCGGCGCGGCAGGCCGCTTTTCCTTATCGACATCGCGGTGCCGCGAGACATCGAGGCCGCCGTCGGCGACCTCGACAACGTCTTCCTTTACAACATCGACGACCTGCAGGAGGTCGCTGCCGACGGCGCCCGCGGCCGCGCGGAGCGGGCGCAGGCACAGGCCGAGGAGATTGCGAGCGAGGAGGCTGCAAAGCTGCTCGCTCGCCTGCGTTCACGGGCCGTGACGCCGGTGCTGGCCGAGCTCCGCGGCCGAGCCGATCAGCTACTGGACCGCCGGCTGGCACTGCTGCGAGGGCGGCTGGGAGGCCTGACCGACAGGGAGCTGGAGGTGATCACGGTGCAGTTCCGCTCGTTCGCGGACGAGCTGCTTCTGCCTCCTACACTTCGGCTCAAGCGGGAGGCCGGGGAGCCAACCGGAGACCGGACGTACGACCTGGCAACCGCGACCAGCGAGCTGTTCGGACTCGGCGAAGCTGCCGACGAGACGCGCGCCGGGACGGCCGTGCCGGGCGCGGTCGCGACAGAGCAGGACGATAGTCGGACCGCGCGCTCGGGCACCGGCGGGGAGAGCGGCCCGGCCGGCGCTGCGCCCGCGGAGCCGTTGCAGGAGGTTGGAACGTGAGCTCGAGTCTATTCGCGGCTGCGGCGCTCGCCTTTTATATGGCCGGCGCGGCGTGCTACGGCGCCGTGCTGGCGCTGGATGCGCCGGATGCGCCGGCGGCAGGCGGCCGCCTGGGGGCGATTCCCAGAGCGGCGCGTTACGGCCGTCCGGCGACGGTGCTGGGCATTCTGCTCAACATCGCGGCCATCGGCGCGCTCTGCATCGCCTCGCACCGGTCGCCGTTCGCCGCGGAGTACGGCACGCTCGCCGTTTCCGCGCTCGCTATCGCTCTGGCCTATGGCGCGCTCGATTTTCGCGTCAGGCTGCCCGCGCTAGGATCGCTCGCGCTGCTGGCGGCCAGCCTGATGCTCTTCTGGGGCATGGTCCACGCGCACGGTCCCGTTACGGAGTCTCCGCTCATCTCGCAGCGGATCGTCAGCCTGCACGTGCTGGCGACGGTGGGGAGTTTCGCGCTGTTCGCGCTCGCCGGCGGCTGCGCCATCCTGTACGTGCTGCAGAACCGAGAACTCAAGGCCCACCACGGCAAGCATCTGTTCCGCCGGCTGCCTCCTCTTGCGATTCTGGACTCGCTGGCCTATCATGCGGTCGCGTTCGGGCTTCCGCTGCTCACGCTCGGACTTTCAACCGGCATCCTGTATATCTATCGAGGCGTACCGGTCACCGCCTGGTGGCTCGACCCCAAGACGATCGTCTCCTTCGTCGTCTGGCTGCTCTACATCCTCTACCTGTTCGCGCGGCTGGGCGCCGGCTGGCGCGGCGTCCGGCTGCAGTACATCCTGCTGGCCGGCGTCGCCATCGCCGCCGCCCTCTACATCGTTCCCGGCCCGACCCACCAGTTCCACTGAGGGATTTCGCGATGCCGACGCGCACCCTCGCCTCACCAGCCACCGGAACTCTGTTTTGGGCCGGCGCGACGTCGTCCAGCCGTGACTATTCGCTCGCCGCCGCCCATGGGATTCCGCCGCCGGTCTCCATGCCCGGGTGGACACCTCAGGCGCGCGCGGGAGCGAACCACCGCCGCGCGCAGGGCGCCGACGCGCTCACCCCGCTCACCCGGTGCGTGCGGGACCGAGGCGATCCTCATACGCCACCGTGATCGAGGTGTATTCGCGCTGTCAGGGCTGTACGTTCGCAAGGAAGTCCTTGCTCGTCGCGCCGTTAGTATCCAGGCTGCTGTAGCTTCGGAACTTCGCGCTGCCGTCATATTTCAGCGCGTTGAATCCGCCGGAATGGCGGTCGGGATAGTGGGTGTGCGCCGGCGACCCGGCGATATCCTGGTCCAGTGGGAACGGGCCGCGCATTCCTGGCACATTGGACGAGGTGGCTGAGGGGACTGTGCTCGTATTCGCGCAGCCCGGTGTCTTGCGATGGTCCCACACGAAGAAGACAGTCGGGTTGGTTACGAAGGCGTCCGGCTGGCCCATCGGTCCGTTGAAAATGTAGCTCATCGCGTAGCCCACCTGCCCGATCGGGTAGTCGGGGCAGCGGAATATCTGCTGGTTCTTTACGTAGGGCTGCAGCGTTCCCGCCATCGGCCCCCGATAGCTCTGCGGCAGCGGGGACGGCTCAGGACCGAGGTTGGTATCGTAGGGGGCCCACCACGTCTCGTTCGGGCCGGACGACACGGTCGTGCTGGCGTTGACGCAGTAGGGATCAGCGGGCGTGTCCGGGCAGTAACGGTATCGCGAATTGATCTCGTCGTAGTCGGATCGGTACATCGCCAACGCCAGGCCGATCTGGTGCTGGTTGCTGATGCAGGCGGTGGCGCGCGCTTTCTCCCGCGCCTGCGCGAAAACTGGAAACAGGATTGCGGCAAGTGTTGCTATAATCGCTATGACGACGAGCAGCTCGATGAGTGTAAAGGCCCTGTCGCTCATGTGCCCCTCCGTGCCCCGTTCAATCATTCAATTGCTGACGGATCGCCAGCTTGCGCTTGTATCTTTGACACGCGGTCAGAAATTCCTGCATATGTATAGCGAGGGAACAACGAAGCGTCGCGCGCACTGCGGGCCACCCTGCGCGAACCGGAAAGAGGGGCGCTGGAGGAGGAGACGGGGCGGCATTAGGCGAAACTTGGCGAGGCTGCGGCGATCGGGCAGGCAATGCGGGGGCGGACAGGCTTCCCGAGGGCGCGATCGAGGTTAATCACATTGTGAGCGGCAAAAAGGGACGCGCATTCGATGGTGATGCACGAAGGACGGCGATCGCAGGGGCTCGCCGTACGGTTGCGAAAACGGGCGCGCACCGCGGTCAGTGTGCTGGGCCTTGCGGCGTCGGGTGTTGTGATGGCGCTCACCAGCTCGTGCGGCGGCGGCGGAGCGGCATTGGCCCCCACGCCGGGCGGAGGCAGCCCGGCGCCCGGCGCGATCGAGGTCACGACTTCCGAGAGGATGACTCCGGCGTTCGACCCGGCGATAACGGACTACGTCGTTTCCTCCAAGACCGCCGGGCCGGTCCAGGTCATGGTGACGGCGGCGTCGGGCAACTCCGTTTCCGTGGACGGCAAGCCGTTCCAGTCCCAGTCGTTCACGACGCCGGTCGCCGTTTCCGCCGGGCAGAGCTTTCCTGTCACGGTGCGCTTCCCGGGCGGTACGAAGACTTTCTTCTTCCGTCGCCTGCCATCGGACTTCCCGACCTGGACACTTGACCGGGCGGGCACGCCGCAGGCTGAGTACTACCTGATTGCGCCGGACATCGGCCTCGCCGCAGCGACGCCGAGCCGGGACTACGTGATATTTGCGGACACAAACGGTGTGCCGGTCTGGTGGTACAAGACCGCGAGCGCGCCGATCCAGATCACGCTGCTGCCGAACGGCGACGTCGCGTGGCTGACGCAGGCGCAGACGGGCGAGGAGCGCAGCCTGACGGGCGCGCTGAAGCGGAGCTTCGTGGCCGATCCGGGCATCGGCGGCAACATCGACAACCACGAGCTGAGGCTGCTGCCCAACGGCGATTATCTCGTTTTTGCGGACGTCGCGCGAGGACCGGTCGACCTGAGCGCAATCGGCGGGCTGCCGTTCGCGGCCATTATCGACACCGTCGTCGAGGAGGTCACGCCGAGCGGCTCACTCGTCTTCCACTGGTCGGCAATGGACCATATCCCGTTCTCCGAGGTCGATCCCGCCTTTAGGGCGCAGTACGTTGTGAATGCGGAGCCGGCGGATCCGTTCCACATGAACTCACTGGAGGATGACGGGACCGGCATCGTAATCTCATTCCGGCATGAGAGCGCCGTCTACCGAATCGACAAGGCGACCGGCAACATCGTGTGGAAGTTGGGCGGCGTCCCGCGCGCGGAGAGCCTCGCCTTCGTCGGCGATTCGTTCGGCAACTTCGGCGGGCAGCACGACGCGCGCATTCTCACCGACGAGACACTGACCGTGCACGACAACGGGACTCAGCAGGGCCGACCGCCGCGCGCCGCCCGATATCGGATCGACACGGCCGCGCGAACCGCGACGCTCATTGAGCAGGTGACGGACGCGACGGCGCCATCTTCCCTGTGCTGCGGCAGCGCGAGGAAGCTTGCGGGTGGCGACTGGGTCGTGTCCTGGGGACTGAATCCGGAGGTGGCGGAACTGACGCCGACCGGCGCCAACGTTCTGCGCTTCACGTTCGGCGAACCCTACTTCTCGTATCGCGCCGAGCCGGTCGCGCCGGGAGTTCTTAGCCGATCCAACCTGCGCGCCGGCATGGACGCGCAGTTCCCGCGCTAAGCCAAATCGGGGATCGGCGGGGGTTGGCCCGGCCAGCATTGACTCGCTGGCGAGCGGCAAGATGATTCTACGCCCGAAGGCGACGGAAAACGTATGAAAGGAGCATCGGAGTGCCAACCAAGCATCCGTGCAGCGTCAGCGCCAGCACACGGGTATTGACTGCGGCGATTGTAGCACTGAGTATCCTGACGGGTTGCGGCGGCCCAGGGGTGAGGCCGGATGCCCCCGTCTCGATGTCGGGTTACGTGGACGCGCTGAACGACTCGCTGGACAAGATGATCGCCGCGGACGACGAGCTCTTCACGTTGTTCGAGGCGTATGCTGGCAAGCCGTACGGTTCGCCGGATACTGCCAACCAGGATTGGCTGTCCCGCGCCAAGCAGGCGATTGTCGCTTATGAAGTCGCATGCAAGTCGATCGATGGGCTGCCGAAGCCGGAGGCGAAGCTCGCGGAGACCGATAAGCAGATGCACGCAATGGCGACAGCGTGCCGGAAGTACAGTTCGGACTTCCAAAAGGCCGTTGAGAGTGAGCCTGAACCGGGCAAGAAGTGGAATGCGGACAGCGCGACGAAGGCCCAGCTTCTTAAGGCGGCGGGCCGGGAGCAGCTTCTGATGTCCGCGACCTCCCATTTCGAGGAGAGCCGTAAGGCGCTGCTTGCGGCAATGGAGGCGCTCTGCGCGGCAGAGCCGGAGGAGGGCAAGCGCTATAAGCAGGAGCTGGACAAGATGAAGGCCGATATGGACGATAAGAAAAAGTGAATGCCGAACCCCCTACTGTGCACGCGGCCACGTCGTAGGCGCGCCGACGTGGCCATCGATTCGGTGTCCCGTCGCAGGTTCGGCGGCGCCCGCTCGCAGGATAGCGGCGTCCACCGACCAGCGGCCGGCTCCGACAATCAATACGAACAGAAGACCGAGCAGCGCCGCGAAGTCCGCGCGAGCCTCATGCAGCATGCTCCACAGCCCGTAGCTTGCGAGCTTCGGAAGCGCGAAGCCCCAGAAGCCGTGGCCCAAGAGGACCGGGACCTTGGTCGTGACGATCGCGACGCAGATGTCGATCAGCAGGGGGGGCGTCGCCAACCGCGTAATCAGACCGACGAGCAGAAGCGCACCACCGAGGATTTCCACGCCAGCGACGAACGGAGCCATTACTGCTGGATCCGGAATGCCGATCTTTTCAAACCGGCCCGCGCCGAGCGCCTCAGGGTACAGGAACTTCTGGATTCCTTCCGAGAGAAACATTCCGCCGATGAGCACTCGGATCAGCACGACGGCCGGATGCGCGTCCGAAGCAAGCAGTCTTCGCCAACTCATTGCCGTCCCTCCTCTTACGGGATAGGACCGACGCGCCGCGAATGGTGTTCCAAAACATGTCGATACGCGGATGCTTCACGAAGATGAAAACTAGAACTGAAACGGATAGCATGGGCGCGGTCGAGGTGCCGGCGAACGTATATTGGGGCGCGCAGACGGCCCGGTCGCTGGTCCACTTCGCCATCACGGACGACCGCATGCCGGCCGACCTGATCCACGCCTTCGGAGTCCTGAAGAAGGCGGCGGCGCTTGTCAACGCGGAGCTCGGCCTGCTCGATCGCGATAAGGCAGACCTGATCGTCTCTGCCGCCGACGAGGTGATCTCCGGCGCGCTGGACGATCAGTTTCCGCTGCGCGTCTGGCAGACCGGGAGCGGCACGCAGACGAACATGAACGTCAACGAAGTGATCGCGAACCGTGCCATCGAGCTGGCCGGCGGGGTACTCGGCAGTAAGAGGCCGATCCATCCGAACGATCACGTCAATATGGCGCAGTCCTCCAACGACGCCTTTCCGACGGCGATGTACATTGCGGCGGCGGGCGCTCTCCGGCGCGAGCTGATACCGGCTGTGAGGCGCGTGCAGGCGGGTATCGAGACGAAGGCGGCCGAGTTTCGCGACGTGGTGAAGATCGGCCGGACGCACCTGATGGACGCGGCGCCGCTAACCGTCGGACAGGAGCTGGGCGGCTGGGCGAGCCTGCTGGACCGCGACGTATCCCGGCTGGAGCAGGCGCTGGATGGTCTGTACGATCTGGCGATAGGCGGCACAGCGGTCGGCACGGGCCTTAACGCGCATCCGGAGTTCGGCGCGCGCGCCGCGGCGGTTATCGCCTCGCTTACGGGCCTGCCGTTCCGCTCGCATCCGAACAAGTTCGCCGCGCTCTCGGCGCACGACGAGCTGGTGTTCGCGAGCGGCGCGCTGACGACCCTGGCCTGCTCCCTCATGAAGATCGCGAACGACGTTCGGTGGCTGGCTTCGGGGCCGCGCTGCGGCCTCGGCGAGCTCGACATTCCGGAGAACGAGCCTGGATCGTCGATCATGCCGGGCAAGGTGAATCCGACCCAGTGCGAGGCGCTCACCATGGCCGCCGTACAGGTGTATGGCAACAACGCGGCGATCGCGTTCGCGGGCTCTCAGGGCAATTTCGAGCTGAACGTGTTCAAGCCGGTCATGATCTTCAACTTTCTCCACTCCGTCGCGCTCCTGCGCGGCTCCTGCGCCGCGTTCGCCGAGCACCTGGTGGACGGAATCGCGCTGAACCGGGAGCGGATCGAGCAGTACGTCAATCGCTCGCTGATGCTGGTGACGGCGCTGACCCCGCGCATAGGGTATGACCGCGCGGCGGAGGTGGCCCATCTCGCAAAGGAGCGGAACATAAGCCTGCGAGAGGCGTGCGTCGAGCTGGGGTATCTCTCCGGCGACGACTTCGACAAGATCGTCGTGCCCGAGGCGATGACGCACCCAGAGGGGCCTCGTTAGAGCAGCATCCGCTCCTTTACGTCCAGGTATCGGTTCACCAGCTCTGCGGAGAGCTTATCGGCCTGCGAGTCGACGACGATGACGCCTCGCTGGGCAAGCATGCCCGTGGCGCGCTGCCGGTCCTCCAGCACCTGGCTGGCCACGGCCTTCTGGAAGACCGTGAGCGGTGACTCGATCTCCTGGCGCGCGGTGCGCACGACCTTTGTATCGAGGAGGGTGACCGTGGCGACGAGGTGGCGCGGCTGGAGCGCCGCGATCTCGTTGATCGTCGTGCGCGACGATTCGGCGTCCCACAGGTCCGTGAAGCAGACGATGAGGGACCGCTTACGCCACCGAGCGCGCAGGTAGCCCAGCGCGCGGCGATAGTCCGGCTCGGCGAACGATGCCTTCGCGTTGTAAAGCGCCTCCATGATCGCATAGACCTGGCCGCGGCCCTTGCGCGGCGGCAGGTAGGTCTGCACGTCGTTGGCGAAGAGCAGCAGGCCGACCCGGTCTTCCGAGAGTGTGGCGACGTAGGCGAGGAGGAGGGCGGCGTTGATGGCGTAATCCAGCTTCTGGATGCCGTCGATCTCGGCGAGCATCGTCCGGCCGACGTCGATCGCCAGAATCACGGACTGCGACTTCTCGACCTCGTAGTTGCGCGAAACCAGCTTTCCGCTGCGCGCGGAGGCCTTCCAGTCGATCCGGCGCATCTCGTCGTCCGGCATATACTCGCGAAGGCTTTCGAACTCCCGGCCGGCGCCCTGCAGTCGCGCGGCCCGAATGCCCACCTGCTGCAGCCTGCCGCGCCGCGCCATCAGAGTAAACGTCGCCGTGTCCACCAGGTTGGGATATACTTTAACGTCCTGCTGCAGCGCCACGAGCGCCAGGCGGTAGACCATGCGCAGCCTGCCACGCAGCCGCAGGTGCAAGTCGCCGAAACGGTAGTCGCCTCGCGTCCTGGGCGTCACGTGGTAGACGGCGGCGTGGCGGCCGCCCGGCGGAAGAGTCACCCGGACCGGCGTGTCTTCGAGATCGGTGGGAATGGAGGCGGGCGGGGTGTCCTGCAGGTCGACGGTCAGGATTCGCCGCGACATGTTGCGCAGGCGGATGCGCACCGGATTGGGCGCGCCGAGCGAGAGGCGTTCATCGACGACGCGTTCTACCTGGAGCGCTTCCGGCGGCGGCAGCGTGAACCAGTCCACCAGCGCGACGACGGCCAACAGGACCGCCCAGCCGATCGCCACGGTGAACAGGTTCCGGTTCAGGCCGCTGAATGCCATCGGGATGGCGCCAAGCGCGAAGAGTGCGATCCAGAGCCGGCTGAACGTCAATGCGATCCTCCACCGCGGCGAGATTCCGCAGCGAGTATTCCGCGCGCCTGTCCGGTAAACCTGCGTGAATTGGGCGCCAGGGTAGGACGGGGCAGTGCTCGCGACCGGGCGTTCTCAACGCCCGGCTTGAAATGACGGCCGCCCCGCGGACGGAGTGCGCTAGGGCGAGCTGTGTTGGTGAACCGCGATGCGACAGGCGGCGCGCTGCTCGATGCAGGCGAGACCAAGGAGATAGTTGTGCGGAAACCGCGGCGGTTGGCGCGCGGGGATCTGATCGGCGTCGTCGCGCCGGCCAGCCCCGTACCGGCGGAGGATCTGGCGAAGGGTGTGGCTCTGATCGAAGAGCGCGGCTACCGCGTGCGCCTCGGCGAGCACGTATTGGCCCGCGCGGAGGAGTGCGACTATCTCGCCGGCCCGGATGCGCAGCGCGCCGCAGACCTCAACCGAATGTTCGCCGACCCGGAAGTCGCCGCGATCTTCTGCGCGCGCGGCGGGTACGGCTCGATGCGCCTCTTCCGTCTGCTGGACTGGGATCGGATCGCGGAGAGCGACAAGCTCTTTGTCGGCTACAGCGACGTCACGAGCCTGCACACGGCCCTCGCCAGCTTCGGACGAGCGACGGTTCATGCGACGATGGTCTCCTCGCTCTGGAAGCTCGGTGCCGCGGCGCTGGAGCAGTTCTGGCGGCTCGTCGAGACGACGGACGCGCCGGTGGAGCTGCCGGCCGACCCCGACGCCGTACAGACGGTCGTGCCCGGAGTGGCGGAGGGCGAGCTCTCGGGCGGAAATCTGTGCCTGCTGACCCAGGCATGCGGATCGCGATTCCAGCCGGATTTCCGCGGCAAGATCGTGCTGCTGGAGGACGTGCACGATGCGATTTACCACGCCGATCGCGACCTGACGCAGCTCTTGAACGCGGGCGTTTTGCAGCAGGCGGCGGGATTCGTGGCCGGCTGTCTTACCGGCTGGCAGAAGCACGAGGCCGATCCGCCGCTCAACACGCCGGCAAAGCTGTGGCAGGGTTTCTTCAGCCGGCTCGGGCGGCCGGCGGTCGCCGACTTTCCGTTCGGCCATGAGCCTGATCCAATCGCGCTGCCGCTGGGCGTTCGCGCGCGACTGGATGCTTCGAGCCGCACACTGACGCTTCTGGAGAGCGCGGTTTCGGATGGCGATTGACCGCCGGTCGGCGCCGGACGCTCGCTTGACTCCTGCCGGGTAAGTTGTTACACTATGGCGGAACAGACCTACACGATGCAAACACTGCTTACCGGATTCGGTCCGTTCGGCGACGTGGAGAGCAATCCGGCGGAACGGCTGGTGCGCCACTTCACCGACAATCCGCTATCTGGGCACGCGCTGACGACCTGCCTTCTTCCGGTGAGCTATCGCCGGTCGGCGCCCTGCCTGCTCGAAGCGATCGATCGCGGCGCGGCGGACGGGCAGCCGTTCGACCTTGTCTGGATGCTCGGCGTCGCGACAAAGAGCGCCATCTGGCGCGTCGAACGATTCGGCCGCAGTGCGAACGGCACGCGGGCGGACGTCGACGGCTGCGTGCCGGATGAGTGCTCCGACCCCGGCGGCGCGGAGGTCTGCGAGGCGACTATTCCCGTGGATGCGGTGGTCGCCGCGCTGACCGCGAGCGGAATACCGGCAGAGCCGTCCGATTCCGCGGGCGGCTTCCTCTGCAACTTTGGAATCTATACGGCGCTGACACACCTGAAGCGGTCTGGCAGCGCCGCGCGCGCCGGCTTCCTGCACATCCCGCCGGACACAGGGACGTTCAGGCAGCCCGCTGCGCACTCCGCGTCGATCGACTTCGCGCAGCAGGTGCACGCTGTAGAGGTCGCGCTGGCGGCGCTCGCGATTCGGAGTCCGAATTGAGCTTCGATCTCAAGGAGTATCTGACCGACCGACGCCGCGCGATCGGGGAGGCGCTGGAGCGGTCACTGCCGTCCGCCGATGCGCGGCCGGCCCGGCTGCACGAGGCGATCCGGTACAGCGTACTCGCGCCGGGCAAGCGTCTGCGGCCGACGCTCGTGCTCGCCGGCGCCGAGGCCGCGGGCGGCAGCGCGGCGGACGTGATGCTGACGGCCTGCGCGCTCGAGTGCATCCATGCGTTCAGCCTGATCCACGACGATCTGCCCTGCATGGACAATGACGACTATCGCCGCGGCCGACTGACGAACCACAAGGTATTCGGCGAGGCACTGGCGCTGCTCGCAGGCGACGCTCTGCTGGCCCTTGCGTTCCAGCTCATCGCCGACAATGCAGCTACGGCGCCGCCGGAGCGCGTGCTGCCGACACTGCGGCTGGTGGCAGAGGCCTCCGGGACCTGGGGCATGGTCGGCGGCCAGGTTGTGGACATGGATTCACAGGGCCACGAAGTGACCCCTGAGACGCTTCGCTACATCCACGAGCACAAGACCGGCGCGCTTCTTACGGCCTCCGTAATCTCCGGAGCGATGCTCGCCGGAGCGACGGAGGAGCAGCTCGGTCCGCTTCGGGCCTATGGCGGACACATCGGGCTTGCCTTTCAGATCGCGGACGACATACTTGACGTGACCGGCGACGAGGCCCGGATCGGCAAGCCGGTGGGCAGCGACGAGGAGCGGGACAAGGCCACGTACCCTCGGCTTTATGGCCTCGACGAATCGCGGCGCCGCGCGCACGCCGAAGTCGAGGCGGCCGTAGTGGCGCTGAGCGGCTTCGATGCGGGCGCCGAGCCGCTGCGCGCGATCGCGCGGTACATTGTCGAGCGAGACCTATAGGGCAACCAATTCAGCTTATGCGCGTAATCGTACTGGGTGTCGGCGGCGTGGGCGCGATGGCGGCGTGGCAGCTTGCCGCAGCCGGCTGCGAAGTGATCGCCCTGGAGCAGCACCAGATCGATCACGATCGCGGCAGCTCGCACGGCGACAGCAGGATCGTCCGTAGGGTCTATCACGACCCGGACTACACCCGCATGATGGGCGGCGCCTACGCGCTCTGGTCCGAGCTGATGGCGGACGCCGGAGATAATCGGCTATTCGTGCCGTGCGGTGGAATCTATTTCGGGCCGGCGTACGGCCCCGATCTTGCGGAGGCGGAAGCGGCGCTCAATGCGGCGGATGTGCCGTACGAGCGCTTCGACGCCGCGGAGTGCGCGCGCCGCTACCCGGCCGTGCGGCTGGAGCCGGACGAAGCAGCGCTCTATGAGCCGAGCATGGGATACGCCCGGGCCTCGCGCGCGGTCCGGGCAGCAGTGGCGCTGGCCGCGCGCCTCGGGGCGACGGTCCGCGAAGCGAGCCGCGCTGCTGCAATAGAGCCGGGGAGCGCCGGTGTTGCGGTGCGCCTCGACACCGGCGAGCGCATCGAGGCGGACAGGCTGGTCGTCGCCGCAGGTCCTTGGACCGGTCCGCTGCTGCACGCGCTCGGCGTCGAGCTGCCCATTACGGTCACGCGGCAGCCTTACGTCCATCTGGAGCCGGCGCGGAGGCCGGAGCTGTTCGGCGAGGACAGGTTCCCGGTCTGGATCGACTGCGGCGCGAACGCATACGGTTTCCCGCGGCTGGGCGACCTGCCCGGCGTCAAGATCGGAATCCACGACTTCGGCGAGGCGACCGATCCGGAGTCCGTCGCTCGCGGGGTGCGTCCCGAAGACCGCGCCACAGCAATCGCGTACGCGGAGCACCGGTTCCCGGATCTCAGCGACACTTCGGTGTACGAGAAAGTGTGCCTCTATTCGGTCACGCCGGACACGCACTTTATAATCGATACAATGCCCGGCTGCGACCGGGTGATAACTATTAGCGCGTGCTCCGGACACGGCTTCAAATTCACGCCCCTGATGGGCCGGATCGCCGCGGATATGTGCACCGGCCGGCCGCCGGATTACGACCTCGGCCGGTTCCGGCTGGCGCGTTTCAGTAAGAGATAAAGTCAACCAGCAATGCAACTCGTCAGGTCTCTCGCGGCTCTGCTCGCTCTCCTTTTCGCCGTCAGCTCCGGATCCTCATTTGCCGAACCGCCCACCGAACCTGCGCCGCCCGGCCAGCCGGCGCCGGCTTTGCCCAACTCCTGCACAATCGACTTCAGCGGGACGCTGGAGGCGCCTGCCGGCCGCCACGGATTCCTGCAGACCTCAAAGGAGGGCCACTTCGTCTGGAGCGACGGTAAGCGGGCCAGGTTTTGGGGAATCAACGTCTCGAGTACGCGGCTGGATATCCCGCCGCGCCAGATCGAGCAGGTCGCCGCGACATTTGCCCGCGCCGGGCTGAACCTGGTCCGGCTAGAAGCGATCGACAATCGCAACTGCCTGCTCGGCAAGACCGACGCCCCGGACTCGCAGCACTTCGACCGGCACTACCTCGACTGCCTGGATCACTGGATGGACGCTCTCCGGCGCCACGGCATCTACTACTACCTGGACCTGCTGGACTTTCGGACGTTCAAGCCGGGAGACGGCGTCCTCAACACGGAGACATTCGATCGTGGCGCGCGCCCGTATGCCCTCTACGATAAGTTTCTGATCCAGCTCCAGAAGGAGTACGCGACACGGCTCCTCACGCATCGCAATCCCTACTCGCATCTGCGTATCGTGGACGACCCCGCCTTCGTGCTAGTCGAGATTTGCAACGAGCACGGCTTCTTCCTCTACCCGGAGAAGCTTGAGAGCCTTGTCGAGCCGTACGCCTCCGACTTGATCGGCCGGTGGAACGACTGGCTGATTGCGCGTTACGGAGGCCGGGAGCAGCTCGCGGAGGCG
>Ga0209168_10002301_pt1 | contig 13991 bp, 12 predicted proteins | sample Coa_R1_FD_187156 | JGI IMG/M metagenome (GOLD analysis project Ga0209168, IMG submission 187156) | Surface soil microbial communities from Centralia Pennsylvania, which are recovering from an underground coalmine fire - Coalmine... | ecosystem: Environmental > Terrestrial > Soil > Unclassified ... | reverse complement strand
CCTCCCGGACCCCCAGTGGCATCGAATCCCATGCTCACAAACTTAGACTCGATTCTCTGCATAGACCAGTTGTTCGGATTAGGAGCAGCCAAGACAAGTCCGCGCCAGATGGAATTGCTCAACAAAGATTTTACGATTGCTGGGTCACAAGCGACTAGCGTCCATTCAGCGTCGTGGAAGACCTTCTTAAGCTGATTCATGAAGTTCCATGAATCTATGTCTCCGGCAATCTCGGAGCACACCATTACCGTACCAGTATTTGGGTCCTGTTTTTTCATATTCTTTAGAAGGTGAAACAGTTCGTCGCGCTGTTCATCCGTGAGTCTCCTGTCTGGGAGGTAGCAGGCTGCGTTTATGCGCTTTCGCAATCCATTGATCTCAGTCTGTTTCGCCTGTTCGCACCGCTGCTCGGCGTTTCTTAGGACGTCAGATAGCTGGTCGCCCAGTTCTTTGTTTTGCGTTACGAGCCGTCTGTTCGCAGAAACCTGCGATTGGTGATCGCCGTACACGGTCTTAATGCTGAACACGCCCCAAGCGCATAAGACGAGGGCTGCAACTCCCGCCGCGAGAAATATCCCCGGCCACAGAGAGTTCCGGAGGGCTTTCCGGAACGGATTTGTTTCTGTTTTTTCACGCTTAAGCTGAAACCAAGTCCCTGTTAACGAGGCCGCTCAGCCAACGGCGGTAAGTGCGACTGTCCACATGAGGAACCCTAGAGTGTTCGTTGAGGTGGCCGTTACCATATTGCCCCACGAACGACCGAGCAGATGGACGAAGTGATGCCACATAGGGGTAAAGTACTCCCCCACGGTTGGCTTGCCAAACGTAATATGCCCGCGACTCGGCCGCTGGGCAAGATTCGATGGGTCCCATCGATTGCGAAAGATTCATGCTTACGAAAACTTGCATCAACCGACGCCACAGCCAGACGGCATTGTCGCACTTGCCCTAACAGTGCACTTACAAGAAGAGACGAGCTTGAGCCTGGGTGAGTTCCACGGGTGCGGAGCATTCCTCGTCGTCATTCGACACATGATTGATCCGGGTGCTTATGGGATAACACCGCATCTGCTTAGCATCGTAGGGCTTCAGCAGTTTGGACGCCGTAGTCACATCCCTCATTCCAGGATCGAGCCATATGTCGTAGCTATCTGGATCAAGAATGACTGGCATGCGATCATGAACGGCGGAGGTCACAGCGTTCGGGCTCGTGGTCAGAATCGAGCAGGTCTCTACGATGTTGCTGTTCGGGTCCCGCCAGCGATCCCATATTCCTGCGAAGGCAAACAGTTTTCCATCAGCGACCTCAAAGCAATAAGGCTGCTTCGCAATCCGGTTTTTCTGCCACTCGTAGAAACCGTCCGCGGGAATCAGGCACCTGCGGGATTTCAACGCATCGCGGAACGCAGGCTTCGTGCCCGCTGTTTCCGACCTCGCGTTAATCATCTTGGCAGCGCCAGACGAATCTCTTGCCCATGAGGGAATGAGTCCCCAGCGGAGTAGAGACAATTCCCGGACGGGCTTCTTGGGATTCTGCCGAATAATCGGGATAGGCTGAGTAGGGGAAATGTTGTAGCGAGGGTTCCAGTCTTCCTCTCCCGAAACGCTGGAAAAGTGCGCATCGACGATTTGCTTTCTCCTGGAAAGTCGATAGCGTCCGCACATTGGAAGATTATTGCAGATCGGATGAGCGAAACAGGTTATCAATCTTCTCCATGATCCTTTCAGCCCATTGAATTGAAGCAGAAATCAACTTGTCACTCCGCGGACTTCCCTGGGGTCCACCGGTCCACCAAACAGATCATCTGCCGTCTGCATGTGCAGACTGGCGAGGATCGCGGCCATGATTCCGAGCACCCGCTTTCGTCCTTCGTCCATGGTGGAGCATCATACACCTTTCGTCTTTTGTTTGCCCACAAGGAGCACACAATACCCGAGAACCTCCGCCTGGTGCGGGTTTCAGATGCAACTGATTTAAATATTTGTTGGCTCTCGGGAAACTTTTCAGAGCAGGCCGGGTTCCAAGGTCATAACCACTCGTCGCTTTACACGCGCAGATGCAGGACGAAACTCTTGGTGTCACCCAACTCGTGAACGGAGCTTGGAGCCGTGTTCCCCAACGTCGAAGTACGCCACTTGCACGCAGCCATTGCCTTGGGCGAAGAGTTGAACTTTACGAAGGCCGCCCTCAGATTGCACCTCACCCAATCTGCGCTCAGCAGACAGATTACTGAGATCGAAAAACAGCTTAGATTTCGCCTGTTCACTCGTGATAATCGACGGGTTGTCCGTGTGGAGCTCACCGACGCTGGGCGAGTCTTCGTCGCAGAGGCTCGCTCTTCGGTTTTGCATATGGAGCGGGCGTTTCATCTCGCTCGTACCGCCAATGACGGAGCAGAGAACGTTTTGACAATTGGACACTCGCACGAAGCCGATCAAGCCTGGGTGTCGGACCTTCTTGCGGTTCGCCTCCCCCTGTACCCTAAACTCGCCATTCGACTGATCAGTCAGTTCTCAATCGAGTTGGTCCGGAGCGTTCTAGCAGGCGAACTGAATCTGGCCCTGGTGACCGCGCCGCCGGAGGACTCTCAGATCGAGGCCGCGCCGTTCGTTCTCACGCCGCTCTATGCGGCTCTTCCAGAGGGCCACGCGGCTGCCCAAAAAGAACACCTCGCGCTCCAAGATCTGGCAAAAGATGAATGGATTCTGTTCGCGCGCAGAGTTCATCCGGTCGTTCACGATGCAATCATGGCCGCGGCACGACGTGACGGAATTGCTCCGAAACGCGCACACGACATCATTACGCCTCAAGAGGCAATTCACTTGGTATCTGAGCACCTCGGCGTGGCCATCCTCACCAAACCTACGGCCCTTGGCTGTCGCGCTGAGGGTGTAGTGGTAAAGCCTCTGTCTGATGAGTCATTGTCTTTTCAAACGTGTGTGATTATGAGAAAGGACGACGATTCACGATTAGCGAACGAGTTCGCCCGGTCCTTCCTCCGCAGATATGCTTACCAGCGTCGCCCACCAAAGCCAATTGAATTGTCGGCGGCCGCCCGAGTTGTCAGCATGAAAAAGGCAAACGGTCCGGCGCGCCGCTGACAGCACAGGATGGACGGAGCAGGTCGCGTCGCCTATGTAGGAACGGCACCCTCACGAACTAGGATGCTCGTGCCCTCTTGCCGCGTCTCTGCGGCGACAGCCTTGTTTCGTCAGCAATTCAACGAACGCAGCCAGCATCGTTGGCGTCAATGCCGGTATCGTGAACACTATTCCGACTCAAGATCGACCGTGATTCTCTGCGCGCCTCCGCTCAATACTTGAACGGTGCGCTGGTAGGACTTAAAGCCCTTCTTGGAAAGCCTGACCGCCCGTTGGCCTAATGCGAGTGGCAACTCCGCAGGCGTACTGCCCAAAAAAACTCCATCCACTTCAATATCTGCTCCTGCTGGATTCGAAACAAAGCTTATCGTGGCCGTAGTGGTTGCGATACCGGCAGCAGGAGATGTTGATGCCGCCTGTAGTGCGGTTACGCCAGTATTCATAGATGGAACACTCGACGGAGGCGGAACCCCAAAGCGGTTTTGCATCATCTTGGCTAATTCCGTTGCAGCAAGCGCAAAGTTCAATCCCGGTGTGCCAGTGGCTGTGAACGCGAGCGTGTTTATCCCAACAACCTCTCCGGAACGGTTCAACAGCGGCCCGCCGGAGTTGCCGTGGTTTATCGTTGCATCTGTCTGAATCCATAACCCGGCTCGCCCTGGTACAGACGCGGTGGTGTTCTCTGGAAACTCTCGCACTCCGCTCACTACGCCTTTCGTGACGCTGTTCGGTAGCATGAGAGTTCCGTTGACATCGTGTGCTCCGGGCGTGCCAATCGCAATTACGTCTGAGCCGGGCGAGGGTGGTACCAAATTGAGTTTGAGAAACGGGTTGTCTTTAATCGGCACCTTAATCAGAGCCAAGTCGCGTCCCTCGTCTGCATATAGGTGCGTGCTTTCGAACGATCGCCCCGATGCCATTATCACGGTCGCCGTGGATTCGCCCTGCACAACGTGAGCGTTCGTGACCACAACGCCATCGGACGCAATAAAGAAACCGCTGCCGCTCCCCTTGGGTGTCGAGACCGTTACCACAGCCGGAAGAGCCTGACGCACTATCTCCTCTGTAGAGAGCTGTACTAAGGAACTTGCTCCCGACGTTGCCACTGCACTTGGTGAGGGTACGCTACTGGGGATAAAATCCTGGACCGTATCGAGCTGAAAGTTGAATCGCTCAGAAGTCATCAGATAGTAGTCGTAGATATTGTTTCCGTACAAGTTGTGCCAATGTAGCGGACCTGTCGTGAGTTCAACAGTTTTTGGTACGTAGCCATCCTTTGTTAGTCTCACCCGGATCGGTTCTACGCCGTGGGAGCTGAATGCTGTGCGCTTTTTGCCAAAATAGTATCCAGGCACTTTGATGGAGCACGGCGTTGTGCAAGTCACACTACCATTCACTTCCACCTGTGCTCCTGTCGGGATGGTTTCAAGCTGAACCAACTTGTCGCCGGCAAGTGCCGGAATACTGCCGATGGAGAGCGCAACCGATACGACAAATAGGGCACGGCGAAGTTGCCGCATGGTGTTCCTCCAACACGATGATCCTACTAACAGGCCGGTTGAACTATGACGAATCAGCCAGTGGGGAGGGCCTACAATCGTGCTCCTTGGAGCGACAGGCTGTCAAGCTGATGGAGCCCGAGCGGCAGTGTCTTCGTGCGCTATAATCCAGCCGCGCTATGAAAGACAACGGCAGATCGCTCCCTCTCACAAATGCTCCGCTGCAATACGCACCACACGGAGAGATGGGAGTCGTTTATCTCTTTGCGAACATCGCGAAGAAGCTGCAATTCCGTGTCGAAGAAATCCGTGCAGCCTATCCAGACTGCGTCGCGTATAGGCAGGTTGGCGACCGAGAGAGAATGGTCAGGATTGAGTTTGAATACCGTTCAAGTAATTTCAAACTTCATCGTCACGATCCGAAACTGTGCGACTGCATCGTGTGCTGGCATCACGACTGGCATGACGCGCCGCGGCGCATCGAAATAATTGAACTCAAGAAATTCTTCGGCGTTCCGTTTAAGGTCTGGATACAGGGCGCCGTCACGAGCGAACAACACTGGCTTGACGAAGAGGATCGGACTAACTGGGTATTGTCATCCCGCGTCACTGAGGGCGATCTATTGTTGATGTATCGCGCTGCTCCGATTTGCAGCATCACGGATATTTTCCGGTTCCGTGGCACTGGCAAAGTTTACAGAGGTGGGTGGAGAAAGGGTAAATTCTTTTCCGGAGATATCGAACGCGTTTGCGCATTGGACGCACCAGTATTCTTAGAAGAGATGCGGAGCCATAGGGTCTTACGTACATCATCCTTCATCCGAGCCAATATGCGGGGCCGTGGCGGCCTGCTCGTATCGGAGTACTGGCCGCATCTTTACGCCATGCTCTACGCACGCAATCCAAAGCATCGCCGCACGCTGGCGAAGTATGCGCCTGAGAAACTCTTCGCATAGCAGGCTAATCGGAATGCTTCATATTCTCGCTGGAAACGCCGCCGAAGATATTGGCCTCGTCCTAGAAGCCGCCAAGAGCGGCGAAGCCGTATCCTGGATTGTTCCGAAGAAAGCCCGCTCGAATGACCGCGTCTTGTTCCATCTGCCGAGTCTTGGCTTTACGGCGCGTGGCGTAATCGCGTCCGAGCCAGAACACGATGGGCCGGGACAGTATGGAGCAAGCGTCCATGCGGTCACGCTTCTTAGTTCTGCGGTTCCGCTGGCATTCATCCGCAAGAATCACCCTGCTTGGAAGTGGCCTACATATCCAAGACACTATGCGACGATTGACGGAGCCATAGAGGCACGGCTAGACGAATTGCTGGACAGTTATCAGGCATCGTTCGCGGAGCCGCTAGTCGAGGGAGCCGCGAAGGCAGTTTCGGTCACGGTGTACGAGCGCAACCCGATAGCGCGTCGGCAGTGCATCGCGCACTACGGAGCAACCTGCTATGCGTGCGGCTTCTCGTTCGGGGAAAAGTACGGCGAAACCGCCGAAGGCTTCATCCACGTTCATCATCTAAAGGCTGTCGCTGGAGCTGGGGAGCGCAAGGTGAATCCGATCAAAGACCTTCGCCCGATCTGCCCGAACTGTCACGCAGTCATTCATCTCCAGAATCCGCCTCTCAGTATCACAGAATTAAAACTCATGCTGAAACAAGTGCGGTCAGCGGTTAAACTGTGAGAAGCAGACGCAACTATGGCGAAGTTTGGACGCTTTGAATCCGGGGCAGCAAATCCAATCGAAACCTGATCTCGCCCAAACTCAACTCCAATACAGGCCGCCTATCCTTCAGTTCTGACCCAGCTATTCCTGTTGGGAATAGCTCTCGCCCGAGAATTCATTGGACAATTTCAGCACGTGGAATCAAGTTAGTTAACATCCAGCCGCGGTTGGAGTTTGTACCATGTCTGACTCCGCTAGAAGACCAATAGAGCCATCTGACGGCTTCCGTCCCGTTTCCGTCGGATCACCCTTCGGCCCTGTCGATTTGGCGAATGAGAAGCACTACTCGGTGATCGAGATCGCCAAACTTTGGGCGCTCAGTGAGAAGACAGTTCGACGGATTTTTGAACGAGAACCGGGCGTGATCCGCTGGAGCAGGGAAGAGACATTGCACAAGCGCGGATATCGTACGTTGCGAGTGCCAGAAACCGTTCTACATCGCGTACATCGTAGGCTCCGCAAAGCGAGCTGACGGTTTAGACGGTTGCTGCAAAACGCCGAGAGTTGCTAAGCGCGCTTCTTCACGAGGCGCACTGCCTGGAGCCGCCAGCTCTTTTCCACGGACGAAACTAATTGCTCCTGGCGGGCCTTGACGAAAGGAGCGTAATGCCGCTCGGTGGTCTTCACGCTGGAGTGCCCCAGCAGAATAGACACTTGATCAATCGGGACGCCTGCCAACAGGAGTTCTACGGCAAAGGTGTCCCGGAGCATGTGGGGGTGCGCCCTTTTTTCGAGTTTTGCCCACTTGAACAGGCGCTGCAAACTGGCGTGCCAGCAATTGCTCGCGCGATAATGCAGCCCATTCCCAGTCCAGAAGAAGTAACGCGAGTTGCTGTTCGGCAGCGTGCCCAAAAGCTCGACTACGTGAGGCGGCAGCGGTACGTATACTGGCAGTCCTGTTTTCTGCTGGTACAAAAATAGCCGATTTTCCGTTAGGCGCGCCCGCTCCAGCGTTACCGCATCATTCAGGCGCAATCCGCTGTAGCGCATGAGAAGCAACAGAGCCCTCACCCGCTCCCGGTGACCTGGGTTCGTGCTCCAATGAGACAAATCGTGAGTTACGCTCACCAACTTCTGAAACTCTTCTTGCGAAAAGTAATCAGTGGGCACCGGTCTTACCTTGATTGCACCCAATTCTTCGACCGGGTTCTGTTTCAGCCAGCGTTTACGCACACAGTAGGAGAAAAACGAGTGCCAACGTTCCTGCCGCTTCTGGGCGGTGATGGGTGCGACCTTCCAGGATCGACTGAGCAGGCCAAGTTCGTCGTCCGTGAATTCGTCAATGTAGGTCAGACCTCGACCCTGCGCAAAGCTAACGAGCTCACGCTGCATCAGCGTGAACTTGTAGAGCCAGCTGTGCGAGAGCCGCTGGCCCTGTTTCCTTGCGATGAATGCGTCGAGCGCGTCCGCTACGGTCACGCGTGCCGGCGAGGGGTCGGCCGCCTCCGCGTCCATCAGCCGCGCCTTCTTTTCTGCCTTCTCCCAGGCGCGGGTTCGTGCGCTCAAGCGCACGAAGGCGCCTGTCGTTTCGACAGTACCCATGATCCACTTCGGGCAATGGCAACGTCTGTAATAGGGATCTGACTGCGCGCAAGGAGGGTAGTGACGAGTGTAGACGCTCAACATAAATGCCTCCAGGAGAAGGTGGGCCCGCCGGAAGCATTGTACGATAATTGTACGAAACTAGGTAGCTGCCTGTAACCTCTTCAATCTACAGCCTTAAAATTGGTGCGGAAGGGGGGATTTGAACCCCCACGCCTTTCGGCGCCACCCCCTCAAGATGGTGTGTCTGCCAGTTCCACCACTTCCGCATGATCGCAAAATCTAAGCCCACCGAGCAGCAACTCATTATAGCAAAGAGCCTTCGCCGGACTGACGGAACGGCCAATTGATCGCGCACAGCGCTTTTCGTCATAATGACCGCTCCCATGACATCGTTCGAAGCCCTCCGCCACGAATTCCGGCCCACACTCCGGCTGGCGTTGCCGCTTGTGCTGGCCGAAATCGGCTGGATGAGCATGGGCGTCGTCGACACCATTATGGTCGGGCGCTTGCCCGACAGCGCGGTGGCAATCGGCGCCACCGGCCTCGGACAGAGCCTATATAACAGCGTAGCCATTTTCGGAGCAGGATTGTTGCTCGGGCTTGACACTTTCGTCGCTCAGGCGCATGGCCGCGAAAATATCCAGGACGCGCGGCATTCGCTGGTGAACGGATTCTTCCTCGCCCTGTTTCTAACGCCGATCCTGATGTTGCTTATTTCGTTCTGGCCGTGGCTCATGTACCAGTTCGGGGTCAGTAGAGGTCTCATCGAGCCGATGCGTCCCTTTTTGCAGGCGCTGAATTGGGGAACTCTGCCATTGCTGTGCTATTTCGCGCTTCGCCGTTATTTGCAGGCGGTGAATGTCGTTCATCCGATCATGTTCGCACTGGTCTCAGCCAATGTCGTCAATTTCGTTGGCGATTGGGCGCTGATCTATGGCCATCTCGGCTTTCCTGCGATGGGCATCACTGGATCGGGATGGTCGACCTGCTTGGCGCGCATCTATATGGCGCTCGTGATGTTTGCGACGATCCTCTACGCGGAATCAAAACGCGGGATGCGCGATTGGATCGGTCAGATGGGCTTTGACCTGCGCCGCATCTGGGATCTGCTCGTGCTCGGCGCGCCCGCAGCCACGCAGATTCTGGCGGAGATCGGTGCATTTTCCGCGGCGACTGCACTCTGCGCGAAACTTGGGCCGGTACCGCTCTCGGGGCACGAAATCGCGCTCAACTGCGCTGCGTTCACATACATGGTTCCATTGGGAATCAGTTCTGCAGCGGCTGTCCGGGTCGGGCAGCAAATCGGGCGAGGTGATTCATCGAAAGCACATCTGGCGGGATGGTCTGCGATCGTGCTCGGCGCCGGCTTCATGGCTTGCATGGGATTGCTCTTCGTAACGCTGCCACGGCCGATTGCCCGCATCTTCAGCCCCGACCCGGTGGTGATCCGCGTTGGCGCGCGGCTGTTGCTGGTGGCCGCTGCATTTCAGTTATTTGACGGAGTACAGACCGTCGCCACCGGCTCGCTTCGCGGCAGCGGAGACACTCGAACTCCGATGTGGGCCAATCTTGTGGCCTACTGGTTCATCGGACTTCCCGCAGGCGCATTGCTGTGCTTCCGCTTCGGATGGGGAGCGCTGGGAATCTGGATTGGGCTGTGCGTCGGCTTGATCCTCATTGGCAGCGTTCTGCTCTGGACGTGGCACACGCGACTGCGTTCGGGAAAACTCGCGGCTCTCAACTCCAACCTCCGCTAGAAGTGTCGGAAGGGGAAGCCTCGTACATTTGTACTTGACGCACCTGCATCCCGCCCAATATCGTTATTGCTTCGGGTAGCAATGCCCGAAACTCCGTATCTCATGCAGAGTGGCCGAGGGTAACGGGCCCGACGACGCCACGACAACCGGATCAGGAAACAGCCTGATCACATGGTGCCAATTCCCGCCCGGTTCGCGGGGGACATGAGAAATCGGTGAGCTTTTGCCTCATCCCCAAAAATCCCGGATGAGGCATTCGTGTTTTTAGGCGCGCAGGCCCGAGCGCAGCCGCTTGGAGGACACTCATGCATTCGCGCATTTATCTGGATCATTCCGCAACGACCCCGCTCGATCCTCGGGTACTCGAAACGATGTTGCCATACTTGAGCGGAGAGTTCGGCAATCCATCCAGCTTGCATCAGGAAGGTCGTGGGGCACACGCGGCCGTCGAGATCGCTCGCGCACAGGTTGCATCGTTGATCGGCGCTGAGCCGGAAGAGATCGTTTTCACCGCGAGCGGCACCGAGGCCGACAATCTCGCGCTGATCGGCGCGGTTCGGGCCAGCGGTGTACCAGGACACATCGTTACCAGCTCAATCGAGCACGCCGCGATTCTGGAAACATGCCGCTTCCTTGCGAGCACGGGAACGAAGATCACCTATCTTCCAGTTGATCGCGACGGAATCGTTTCGACGACTGATCTCTTGCGGGCTCTGCAGTCGTGTGTGACGCTCGTCTCGGTGATGGCGGCGAACAATGTCGTGGGAACAATTCAGCCGATCGAAGAACTAACTCATCTGACCAAACTACATGGAGTGTTATTTCATACGGACGCGGTTCAAGCCGGAGGGAAGATTCCTCTCGATGTGAATCGGTTGTCCATCGACCTGCTCTCGCTCTCAGCGCACAAGTTACACGGCCCCAAGGGCATCGGTGCTCTGTACGTGCGAAAGGGAACGAGCTTGTCGCCGATCATCTTCGGCGGCGGCCAGGAGCGCGGCCTGCGCTCGGCTACCGAGAACGTGGCTGGAATTGTCGGCTTCGGGGCGGCCGCGGCGATTGCAAGGGACCGACTGCACGAAGAATCCGTGAGCCTGCTCCGTTTGCGCTGTCACGTCGTCGAGGAGCTGAGACGCAGAACTCCTAACTGCTATTTCTTCGGACACGAGACTCAACGCTTGCCCGGGCACTTGAGCTTCGGATTCCGCGGACAGGAGCACGACCTCGCCCGAATCCTCACGCAACTCGATCGGGCCGGTGTAGCAGTTTCAGCAGGCAGCGCCTGCAGCGCTAATCATTCCGGAAAGCCTTCGAGCGTGCTGTTGGCGATGGGATACGATCCAGAGCAAGCGCGAGGACTGATTCGAGTGAGTTTGGGACGCTTCAATACGGAGGAAGAGATCAATCGTTTTCTGGATATTGTGGTGCACCTGATTAACGCGGCATCCTGCGCAACGCGATCCGAGGCAATTGCTAATGCGGAAATCGTTCTCACCTAAATATTGTGATCCCGACCGGAGCTTACCGTTCCCTGAGGGAATGGCAGGCGGAGTGGAGGGACCACCCTTTGTTCTGGATTCGAGAGCAAATAAAGGCCGGCCTGAATCGGCCGGCCTATCAGTTTTTGACGAAGAAGAATTTAGTCTCCCGACGGGAGCAACATCTCCTCTGAACCGAGATCAATCGTGACGGGCGTGTGCGGGCAACTCCCGAGGATGGGCTGACAAGCCGCATCCGGACCTCTTTCCGGATGCGCCTGCATCTGCCGTTCCGCGAACTGCTCCGCTTCGGTCGAACCAGTCAGCGCGGTCGTCGAAGCCAAGCCTCCGCTGATCACCTGCTGTACGCGGTCGAAATAACCCGTGCCGACGAAGCGCTGGTGCTTGACCGCTTCATATCCGTACTCGTTCTCGCGGCTGAATTCTTTTTCCTGCAGCCGGCAATACGCCGTCATGCCCGACTGTTTGTAGCCCCGCGCCAGTTCGAACATGCTGAGATTCAGCGCGTGGAAACCCGCGAGCGTCACGAACTGGAATTTGTATCCCATACGTGCCAGTTCGGGTTGAAAGCGGGCAATCGTTGCGTCGTCGATGTTCTTGCGCCAGTTGAAGCTCGGCGAGCAGTTGTAGGCCAGCATCTTTTCCGGATACCCGGTACGGATCGCATCGGCAAACTGCTTCGCTTCTTTTAAATCCGGATGCGACGTTTCGCACCAGATCAAATCCGCATACGGAGCATAGGCCAAGCCGCGCGCAATCGCCGATTCGATGCCACCGCGTATGCGGAAGAATCCCTCGGACGTGCGCTCGCCCGTGCAGAACGCGCGGTCCCGTTCGTCGAGATCGCTCGTCAGCAAGTTCGCACTGTCAGCATCCGTTCGCGCCATGATCAGCGTCGGCACACCCATGACGTCCGCCGCCAGCCGTGCCGCAACTAACTTCTGAATCGCCTCAGGAGTGGGGACAAGGACTTTTCCGCCGAGATGTCCACATTTTTTTGCCGATGAAAGCTGATCTTCGAAGTGAACGCACGCCGCGCCTGCTTCGATCATCGCTTTCATCAGTTCGAATGCGTTCAGATTCCCGCCGAATCCTGCTTCCGCGTCGGCCACGAGCGGCGCGAACCACGTCTGTCCGGGCGCCACCTTGCCTTCGACGTGATGCACCTGATCTGCGCGCTGGAGCGCTTTGTTGATGCGGCGGCAAAGATTCGGCACGCTGTCCGCCGGATACAAGCTTTGGTCGGGATACATCGTGCCGGCGTTATTCGCATCGGCTGCGACCTGCCAGCCGCTGACGTACACCGCCTTCAGTCCGGCTTGCACCTGCTGCACCGCCTGGTTGCCGCTCATCGCCCCGAGAGCATGGACGTAAAACTCGTTCTGCAGCAGGTCCCATAGTCGCTCCGCGCCCATGCGGGCCAGAGTGTGCTCAATGTGAATCGATCCCCGCAGCCGCAACACATCTTCCGGTGTATAGGGACGCTGCACGCCCTTCCATCGCGGATTGTTTTCCCAGTCGTGCTGAATCGCTTCCTGTGCCAGAGCATATTGCGACACGCGTTCCTGCTCGCTCAGCGGATGCTCTCCGCCATAGTTTGTGGTTTGCCTGGTGCTGTATTTCTTCGCCGACATACTTTCTCCTGAATTCCACTTAGGGTGAGTGTTGATTAGACCGGGTTGAATTGTCCGTTGATGATCATGGCTTCACTGATTTCTCGCGCTCGGCGCAGGCGCGTTGTTTCTTGGGGATCAGAACCGGCAGGAAGTTCCGCCAGAAGCCGATTCAGTTCCTCATCGAAAATCTGTGTAATAAATTCTGGAGTATGTTTCACCGCCGTTCCGGACTCATCGTGAATCGAAACCAGGTCGCGATGCAGTACGCGCTGAGCGATCATCAGGCGGTAAATGCGATCGGTTGCAAGATCCTCCATGTAGCCATCGAGCAGGCTGGCGCCCCTGCCGCTCAGAACACCGTGGCGATAGCGAATGACCGTGCGCACTGCGGCCCGCGTACCTTTCGCCGTGCGGCTTCCAACTCCTTCGGGACGCGGCCGCAGATCGGGATAGTGAGTCCCATTCTTCGGCCTCTTCTGCAACTGGTTTGGAAATGGAAACTGGGCCACCGCGATCGCGTTCTGGTCGGGATGCCCCGTCCATGCGCCGTCCATCAGGCAATCGGCCTCATTCTTTTTGTCTTTCTCGAGCACCGCGAGCGCGCGTGCGTTTAGCTCGGCATCTTCGCGGCTCGGATAAAGCGCCGTCATCCCGCCGATCGCCAGGATTCCCCGGTGATGACAGATCTCCGGTATCAATTCGCGCAGATTCTGGAAGAACGCTACGTTATAAGGAATCGTGTTGCGATCGGGCAGCACCCACCCGGGATCGTCGAGATTGAAATGAATCAGGCTCGCCATGTAATCCCAGCGGCCAAGGTTCAGGCCGATGATGTGGTCGCGCAGATTGTAGGTGAACTCCTCCATCTGAAACGTGAGCGGGTGCGATTCCACCAGCGCCATGCACTTGATGTAGTCGTGCGGCAGCCCTCGCCACTTCGCCAGCGCCTGAAACAGATCGCGCCACCACAGCGCCTCTTCGGCCGATTCCGACTTCGGAATGTAAATGCAAAGCGGATGCTTCAGTTCGCTAGGTTCGATCGCGTAGAAAATTCTCGCTACATCAAAGAGCGAGGCCGAAACCATTTCACCCGGAATCAAGCCGGCTTGATTCAGATGCAGTCCGCGGGGACGCGTGAAAATCACGGTGCTGCTGGGCTGAATGGTGACAGTTCGCTCACGCTTCTTGTCGTAATAGGTGAGAGCGCCGCGCAGGCATGCCAAAATGTTCTCAACTCCCAGCGCATGATGG
>Ga0209168_10002294_pt1 | contig 14011 bp, 9 predicted proteins | sample Coa_R1_FD_187156 | JGI IMG/M metagenome (GOLD analysis project Ga0209168, IMG submission 187156) | Surface soil microbial communities from Centralia Pennsylvania, which are recovering from an underground coalmine fire - Coalmine... | ecosystem: Environmental > Terrestrial > Soil > Unclassified ... | reverse complement strand
CGACCTCGGCATCGACATCGAGGACGTCGTGCAGTTCGGCATCTCGCCGGCGCGCAGCGGCTACGACAGCGCGCGTACGATGGCGCTGTACGATGCCGTCGAGCAGGCGCTCGCGGCGCTGCCCGGCGTGCGAGGGGTCACGTCGTCCACCGTTCCGCTGCTCGGAGGAAACAACCGGGGCCGATGGGTCTCCGTCGAGGGATTCCGCAAGCTGCCCGACACGGACGACGGCTCACGCTACAGCAACGTGGGGCCGAACTATTTCCATGTGCTCGGCGTGCCGCTCCTGGCGGGGCGCGACTTCACCGCCGCCGACAACGCTGGGGCCGCGCGAGTCGCGATCGTGAACGAGACGTTCGCCAAGAAGTTCAATCTCGGCCGCAATGCGGTCGGCAAGCACATGTCCGTGTATAACGATTCGTTGAACATCGAGATCGTGGGTCTGGCCACGGATTCGAAGTACTCGCAGGTGAAGGACAAGATTCCTCCCGTCTACTATCTTCCGTTGCCGCAGTCAGGCCTCCAGGGTGAGAACACGTTCTACGTACGAACGGCGTTGCCCACGGACCAGAGTATCCGCGCCATCCGATCGGCGATGAAGACGATCGATCCCAATCTGCCGCTCGAATCGCTCGAGCCGCTGCCCGAGCAGGTGCGCGACAACGTCTATCTCGACCGCATGATCAGCGTGCTGACCGTGGCGTTTGCGCTCCTCGCGACGCTGCTCGCGGCGATCGGGCTATACGGTGTGCTGGCGTACTCGGTCGCGCACCGGACGCGTGAGATCGGCGTGCGCATGGCGCTGGGCGCGGACGCCGGGAAGGTGCAACGACTCGTGTTGCGGCAAGTCGGTGTGATGACGCTGATCGGGGGGGCCATCGGGATCGCCGCCGCACTCGCGCTGGGCCGGGGCGCGCAGTCGTTGCTGTACGAGCTACAGGGGTCCGATCCGGTCGTGATCGCGGGGGCATCGGCCGTGCTGGCGATGGTCGCCTTTGCGGCGGGCTTCCTGCCGGCACTGAGGGCATCGCGTGTGGATCCGATGGAGGCGCTAAGATACGAATGACCCGACGGCGCCGCCGATGTATCGACGGCTGTGGACGCCCAGCTTGGTTTGCAGGGCTTGTACGGTCAAACGTCCGCGCCTCGCGAAGCGCGCGCGGAGCAACTCGTCCCCACGTCGCGCGATACATCATCTAAACATCCCTAAGCGCGAACGGTGCCCAAGCTCTGAAGATCGGGGACCGTTATGGGGGCCGTCCGAATGCAGAAAATCGGCTGCGGAGACCGGCAGCCGATTTTCGGAAGTGCTCATACGTCAGCTACTTCAGGAGCGGGCGACCGGACTCGAACCGGCGACGTCCAGCTTGGGAAGCTGGCATTCTACCAACTGAATTACGCCCGCGCATTGCTCTGCTCCGCAGCAACGTAGCTCCCGCCTGATTCCCCCTCAAGTCCGAAAAGGGCCAGCTGCAACGTTGATCAGTTTGTTCGTGGGGCCCACTGCCATCTCGCAAACCTTACGGGGAGATTACAACGCCGCGCCCTCTCACTGCGTAGCGGCCTCGTACTCCCGAACCGGTTTCGATCCCATCGAAGTTCGGCATCACTCGCTTCACCCGTCCAAATAAGGAATTCGCTGCATGCATAAATTCGTCGCCGCCTTTTTCGCGCTCGCGACGCCGGCCGTCCTGCACGCCCAAGCGTCCGTCCACGGAACCGTGGTCGACAATCAAAGTGGCGCGCCCATCGCCGGTGCCATCGTAACCGCGCCCGACACGACCGTGCGCACGATGACCGACGAGCACGGTGCCTTCAGGCTCTCGTCGAGCAACGCGCTCGATCACATCACCGTCTCGGCCGTGGGCTACGCGACCAAGGACGTCCCCGTCACGAATCCGTCGGTGGCCATCCACATCCGATTGTCGGTCGCCCCCGTGAAGCTCGCCGGCGTCCAGGTGGTGGCGAACAGCCCGTCGCCGTCCACGGCCGTGCTAACGGAGCACGACCTCGATCGGTCGAGCGGGTTGAGTCTCCAGACCGCGATCAACACGGTGCCGGGCGTGTTCATGCAGACGCGCACGCCGTGGGGCGGCGCGCGCATCACGCTCCGTGGCTACTACCCGAGCACGAGCGGGAACAGCCCCAACGCCAACGGGCTCGGCTACCAGGTTTTCCTGAACGACATCCCCATCACCGACGCCACGGGCACCACGGTGCTCGACGACATCGACTACTCGACGTTAGGCAGCGTGACGGTGATCAAAGGGCCCGCGTCGAGCCTCTACAACAGCTACATCGGCGGCACCGTGCTGCTCAATACGGCGCGGCCGTCGCCTAACGCAACCAGCCTCGGCCAGCAGGTCGTGGGCGGCACCGACGGACTCGTGCGCACCAACACCTCATTCGAAACGGCCAACGACGACGGCGACCTGTCGCTCAACTACGGACACCAGACGTACGACTCGTTCCGCCCGCACAGCGGCTCCACCAAGGATTACTTTCGTGCGGCGGGCGACATGGTGGTGAGCAACACGCAGACCCTCTCGGCGTATTTCTCCTACAATCGTTCGTTCGAAGAGCTCGCCGGCGAAATCGACAGCACGCCGTTCTACGGCCGAGTGCCGGAGAGCAACGCCGCGTACCTGGCGAACAACTCGCACATCCGCGTCACCAGCTTCATTACCGGCCTAACGGATCAATACCGGATCGGCGACCACTTCACCAACCAGACCACCGTCTTCGGCGTCGGACGCAATTCCGGCCAGCCGTTCGCGCACGGCTTCACCGACGTCAACCAGTTCAACTTCGGCGCGCGCACGCAGTTCGGCTTCAGCGGCCTACTCGGCGCGAGCACCGGCGTGGGCGGCACGCTCGGCGCCTCGGTCCAACAGTCGAACCTCACGACCAACGGCGTATTCATCATCCCGGCGCCACCCTTCCCCGAGCGGCCGACGGATCAGGAGAACGGCGCCACCGCGTCGTCCATTTTTACCGAGTGGAGCTTCGCGCTGCCGCGGGCTGTGACCATCACCGCTGGCGCGAGCCTCAACAAGAACCAGTTCAACATCCGCAACCTGCTGAACGCGGGCACGTTGTTCGACACGACGCAGGTGCAGTCGCGATCGTTCGACTGGGACTTCGACCCGCGCATCGCGGTGAGCAAGGAGATCCACGGCAACGCCCTGGTGTACGCGAGCGTGAGCGGCGGCTACACGCCGCCCCTCTTGAGCAACGCCGTGGCCAGCGACGGCACCGTGGACCTCAATCTCAAGCCCGAGCACGCCATGCAGTACGAGGTGGGCACGCAGGGCACCTTCCTCGACCAGCGCCTAACGGGTCAGGTCTCCCTGTTCGACATCGAGAACACCGACAAGCTCGTGACCGAAACGGCGAACTCGGTGACGTTCACGACCAACGCCGGCAAGCAGCGCAACCGCGGCGTCGAGATCTCGCTCAGCTATCTCGCCGTGAGCGACACGAGCCGCCCGATTTCGAGCGTGCGCCCGTGGGCGTCATATGCGTTCACCGACGCGAAGTTCACTGACTTCAAGAGCGACCACAACGACAACGCGCAGACGGTCGACTTTTCCGGGAACGACGTGCCGCGTGTGCCGCGTCACATGGTAAACGCCGGCATCGACCTCGCAACCAACACGGGCGTCTATCTCGACGGCACGTACCAGTACGTGTCCAAAGTCCCGGTCACATTCGACAACTCGACCTGGGTCCGATCGTACGACTTGCTCGGCCTGAAGGTGGGATACAAGCGCGATGTGACGAAGCATTGGCTGCTCGATCTCTCCGCCGGTGGTGACAACCTGGCCGGGAGCACCTACTATAGCTTCCTCTTCGTGGGCCCCGACTTCACCTCGCTTGCGCAATCGCAGGACGGGGGACGCGGAGACGGGTACATCATTCCGGCGCCGTACAAGGCGCAGTTCTACGGCAACATTAGCCTGCGATACGTCTTCTGATCGATCGGCTGCGCGCACGCAAGGAATGGAAATTCTTCGGGGTACTGCCGAAGGCGGATAGCCCGCTCGCCGCGGCGTGGTGGGTGGCGGTGATGTTGCGCGGCGCGCTGCCGGCGGTGTTTGCGATCGCCATGGGAGTGCTGGTCGGCGCCGTCCAGCGCGGGCGGCCCCTCATCGTTCCCCTCGCGTTCGCGGGTGCGGTGTTCATCGTGCTGCAAGTGCTCGCGCCCATCCACCAGGCGATCAGCGCGAATCTGGGCGACCGCACCGCGGCGTGGTTGTACGACCGCCTAACGGACGCCTGCCTGCGGCCGCCGGGCATGGGCCACCTGGAAAATCCCGCGCTGGCGAGTGATCTCGTCGTCGCGCGTGACTTCGACCTGGGGATCACCGGTCCACCGCTCTACATCGACATGGACTTCATCGCCGGCGGCCTCGTCGAGATGATCGGCGGCCTCGCGTGCGCGGTGGTGTTGTTCGCGTACTCGTGGTGGGCGCCGATCGTGCTCGCGGGCGCGTGGCTGTTCACGCACTGGTTCCTGCGCGAGAGCGGCGTGTGGTTCGACCGGAACACCGAGCCCGTACGCGCCGCGCGGCGCGACGCCGAATACGCCTACCGCCTCGCCGTGGACCCGGCGCCGGCCAAGGAGCTGCGGCTCTTCGGGCTCGCCGACTGGACAGTCGATCGGTTCATCGCGCGCCGCACGCTCCTGCACCGCCTGCAGTATGAGGCCACGCGGCTGCGCGAGAAGCCGCTCGCCCTGAGCACCGTGATCGTGGTGGCGGCGAACCTGCTCGTGTTCGCGATGCTCGCGCGCGACGCGTCGGCGGGCCGGATTTCGTTAGGCGCGCTGGTGGTGTTCGCGCAGTCGGCGATCGGCGTGTCGATGATCGCGTTCGGTGGACTCAACTGGTCGCTCGACGGCGCCTCGTCGCCGGCCGCCGCGGTCCTCCGGCTCGAGCCGGCGATGGCCGCCGCCGGGGCGTTGAGCCCCGGCCGCCGTCCGGCGTCGGGCATGCCGCGCCGCGAGATCCGGTTCCGCGACGTGACGTTCGCCTACCCGGGCGGCGCGCCCGTGCTCGAGCATTTCGATCTCGTGATTCCCGCCGGCTCGTCCATGGCCATCGTCGGACAGAACGGCGCCGGCAAGACGACGCTGGCCAAACTGCTCTGCCGATTGTACGACCCGCAGTCGGGCGCGATCGAGATCGATGGCGTCGACCTGCGCGAGCTCTCGATCGACGCCTGGCGAGCGCGCGTGACGGCGGTGTTCCAGGACTTCATCCGCTTCGAGCTGCCGCTGCGCGACAACGTCGCGCCTAACGGAGCGCCGGACGATGCGGTCTACGCCGCGCTCGAGGCCGCCGGCGCCGCGCGGCTCGCCCGACTCGACACCGTGCTGGCGCGCGGCTACGACGACGGCACCGAACTCTCCGGCGGCCAGTGGCAGCGCGTCGCACTCGCGCGCGCGCTGTGCGCCGTGGCGCGCGGCGCGGGCCTCGTGCTGCTGGACGAGCCCACCGCGCAGCTCGACGTGCGCGGCGAAGCCGAGATCTTCGACCGCATCCTCGGCGCCACGCGCCAGTGTACCACGCTGCTCATCTCGCACCGCTTCTCCACCGTCCGCCACGCCGATCGGATCTGCGTGCTCGAGCACGGCCGCGTCGTCGAGCTCGGCACCCACGACGAGCTGATTGCGTTAGGCGGACGGTATCGCACCATGTTCGAGCTGCAGGCCAGGCGCTTCGCCGTGATCGAGGGCGAGGAAGAGATGACGTATGACGTCCTCTGAGCGCCCCGACGCCCTGCCGCCCGCTCTGCCGTCCATGTGGCGGCTGTGCAAGCTCGGCTACCAGCACGAGCCGGGACTCATGGCCACGTCGTTCCTGCTGGTGCTGTTCGCGGCGCTGCCCGACGCGCTCATCGCGCTCTGGCTCAAGTTCCTGGGCGACGGCGTCGTCCACCACGAGCCGCGCGTCGTCCTCTTCTCTGCGTTAGGACTCGGGCTCTCCGCGGCGGCGACCTGGTTCCTGCGCACGGTGAGCACCCGCGTCCAACGGAAATTTCGCGACAAGGTGACGATCGCCCTCGAGGCGCACGTCGCCCGGCTCCAGGCCACGATCGCCACCATCGCGCACCACGAGCGCCCCGACTACCTCGACCGGTTGTCCGTGCTTCGCAACCAGATGTTCGTGCTCGACCACATGTACATGTCGGTCTTCGCCACGGCGTCGTGGATCTTGCGGCTCGCGGTCACGATCGCCCTGCTCGTGTCGATTCATCCCGCACTCGCGCTGCTCGCCGCGTTCGCGCTGCCCACCGTGTTCACGGCATCGTGGCGGCCCGCCGTCGAGCGACGCACGCAGGAGCGCGTGGCGCAGCCCGCGCGCCTGGCGCGACATCTCTTCACGCTCGCAACGACGGCGCAACCGGGAAAGGAAGTGCGCGTCACGAACATCGGCCCGCGCCTCGCCACCGACCGGCGCGCAGCGTGGGAACGCTGGTACGGACCGGTCGCGTCGGCGCGAAACGCGTCGGCGGCATGGCACACGCTCGCCTGGGCGGTGTTCGGCGCCGCGTACGTCGGCGCGGTCGTGTTCGTCACCTACATCCTGCGTGCGACGGCGGGCGATGTGCTGCTCGTGCTTGCCGCGGGCGCGCGGCTGTCCGCGTACGTGGGCGCGACCGTTGGCGAAATCGGATTTCTCCGCGGCGTGTGGATGGACGGCTCGCGCCGGCTGGCGTGGCTCGAGGAGTACGCTGCGTCGCTCACTGCGGCGGCGGATCTGCCGGTGCCTAACGTACTGCGCGACGGGATCCGCCTCGAGCATGTGTCGTTCGCCTACCCGGGCACGTCGCGGCTGGTGCTCGACGACGTCTCGGTGGCGATTCCGGCAGGGGCCGTCGTGGCGATCGTGGGCGAGAACGGCGCCGGCAAGTCGACACTCATTAAATTGCTCGCCAAGATGTACGCGCCGACGTCGGGCGCCATTTACCTCGACGATGTTCCGCTCGCACGCGTGGACGCCGACGCGTGGCGCGCGCGACTCGCCGGCGCGTTCCAGGATTTCTACAAGTTCGAGCTCCGCGCCCAACACACGGTCGGCGTGGGCGACGTCCCTCGCGTGGACGATGCGGTCGCCGTGGCCGCCGCCGTCGAGCGCGCGGGTGCGACCGATGTCATCGATCGATTCGCATCCGGCCTCGACACGCAACTCGGCCCAACGTGGCCCGGCGGTGTGGATGTATCGTACGGTCAGTGGCAGAAGCTCGCGCTGGCTCGCGGCTTCATGCGCGACGACCCGGTGTTGCTCATCCTCGATGAGCCCACCGCGGCGCTCGACGCCGAGACCGAGCACGCGTTGTTCGAGCGCTTCGCGAGCGCCGCGCGCGCCCGCCGCAGCAGCCGCATCACGATTCTCGTCTCGCATCGCTTCTCGACAGTGCGCATGGCCGACCTAATCGTCGTGCTCGACGGCGCCCATCTGGTCGAGGTCGGCTCGCACGAGGAGTTGCTGGCCCGCGGCGGCCAGTACGCCGAGCTCTACCGGATTCAGGCGGAGGCGTATCGTTAGTCACGCACGATTTCGTTAGGCGCGCCGGCCGGCGACGGCTCGTTCAGCGGTTCATTCACGATCAATGGCGGTGGCGGCTCCGGCACGGTTGCCGGCACGATGGCGACCGGCGGCTCGGTCACCATCACGCACTTCGGCGATCCGAATCTCACGCCGCTCCAGTCCGTCGCGTTCCTGCAGGCAGCGACGCCGTCGTGTGACTTCACGCAGGCCGTCTCCAGCGCGATGGGTGGCGCGGTCGAGAGCGGCAACCTCGCGCTCGCCGGCGGCCTCACGCTGCCGTGCTCGTGGACCGAGGGCGATTCGACGGTTGTCGTCTCCACCGTCGTCACCGTGCAGGTGTCGGGCAGCCAGCATTGACCCGGCCGCGGCCTAACTGAAGTCAGGGCTTGGCCGCGAATAACTTGTTGCACACCGCGCCCAGTGCCTGACCCAGCGCGTCGCCCGACAGCTTGACGAAGCCCGGCGCGCCGACCGCATCGATCGTGCATACCCGCGATGGTGCCTTGAAGGCCGCGATCCCGATCATGTGCTGCAGCGCCTTGTCGCCGACGCCGGTGAGCGGGTGCGGGTCCACCAGATTCTTCGAGAACGCGTCGAAGCCGGCGGCGTTGTCGGCGATCAGCGTCACGCTGATGTTGCCACCGTCGGTGTGCAGCGAACACGATTGGGCGCTGAGCGTCTTCGGCGTGCCCGGTGGATCGGCGAGCAGATTCCTGGTGACGTCCGCCGTGAAATAGGTTGCGCAGGCGGTAGCGCCGAGGCTCGTCCAGTTGCCGGTGGATGTGCCGGAGCTCGAGGCGCTTCCCGTCGACGCACGGTCGTCGTGCGAGCAACGGCCGGGCGCGTTGGCGAGTGCCGCGGCGACAGCCAAATACGCGATGCAGCGGGTCATGGTCTCCTCCGTGATCTGGGGTCGGCCGACACGCACGTGCGCGTCGGCCACGGGCGCGCACGTTAGGAGGCCCCTGTTATGGCCGCGTTACTCTGCTGTTATCGGTGTTCGGCGGCGACGCGCGAGAATCCGACCCGTCGCACAAGCGTGGCGAGCACGCGACCGGGGGCCGCGTCGATGACGCTGGCCGTGTTGTCGTTCATGTTGCGGGTGACGATGGTGCCGGCGGGCCGGTCGGCGTGGTGAGCCGGCGGGGCGGCGGCGCCCATCGGGGCCGCGGCGGTCATGGCGGCCGCGCGCCTAACGCCTAACGGGCATCGCCGGTCCGCGGGAATGGGCGACCGGCATCGTGGCCTTCGCGGCGCGGCGCGCCTTTGCCTAACGGAAAGAGCCAGCGCTCGGGATTGAACCGAGGACCGCTCGATTACGAATCGAGTGCTCTACCACTGAGCTACGCTGGCCGACATGCCCTGGCGCGGACTCGAACCGCGACGCCTTTCGGCACCACCCCCTCAAGATGGCGTGTCTACCAATTTCACCACCAGGGCCCTTGCGATTTTGCCTAACGGGGCTGACGGGGCTCGAACCCGCGACCTCCGGTGTGACAGACCGGCACTCTAACCAGCTGAGCTACAGCCCCCAACTTGCGACCTGCGACGTCCCCTCATAGCCCCAAGGGGAGTCGAACCCCTCTCTGCACCTTGAAAGAGTGCCGTCCTAACCGATAGACGATGGGGCCTCTCCATAGCGGTAACGGGATTCGAACCCGTGTTTGAGCCTTGAGAGGGCTCCGTCCTGGTCCCCTAGACGATACCGCCTTAGGCCGTCCGCCAATCTCCCACAGGCCCGGAGGGACTTGAACCCCCAACCGCCGGTTTTGGAGACCGGTGCTCTACCAATTGAGCTACGGACCTACACGTACTGTTGTCTGAACGATTCGCCCAACACCCGTGGTTTCACAGCAATCCGGACTCTCCACCCACCTCTTCCCCCTTCCCTGTTCCCCCTTCCCTCTTCTCTCGCTCCCAGGGTGACCGATGGGAATTGAACCCACAACCCCCGGAGCCACAGTCCGGTGCTCTAACCAATTGAGCTACGGTCACCATGACGCCGAACGCCTCCGACGTGGAGGACGACTCCGGCGAGATGCAAATGTTAACGGTGCACGAGGGGTGAATCAACGCCTCGTCACACTCACTTCGCGCGATCGATGTACTCGCCCGTATTCGGGTTCACGCGAACGCGAATCCCCGACGGAATGAACTCCGGGATGTTCACCGTCACCCCGTTCTCGAGCTTCGCTTGCTTGAACGACGACGTCTTGGTCGCCGACTTCATCACCGGCGCCGTCTCGACGATTTCGAGTTCCACCGAGTTGGGCAGTTCGATGCCGATCGGTTTCCCCTGATAGTACTCGGCGACAATCTTCATGCCCGGCTGCATCCACTGCGCCGCGTCACCGAGCATCTCTTCATCCATCTCGAGCTGATCGTAGTTCTCGGTGTTCATGAAGTGGTACGTGCTGCCGCCCTGGTACAGAAACTCCAAATCGTGCGTCTCGAGCGACGCCTTTTCGATGGCGTCGGCCGCCCGAAAGCGGTGCTCGAAATTCGATCCCGTGCGCAGATTCTTCATCTTCGTCTGCACCATCGCGCGCAGATTACCCGGCGTGTGGTGGCGGAAGTCCATGACGCGACACGGGTCGCCCTCGAAGACGATCACCATTCCGCGACGGATCTGCGTTGCCGGTATTGCCATAAGACATGACCTGAGAATCGTGGTGACAAATCAAAGGTCGGCGCGGCGAGCTTCATCCGGGCCGACCCGCGATCACGCGACGGTGCGAAAATCGCGTAAAATCAGCTAGCCTTTAAGTTTAGCAGACGCGAAAAGAGCGGTCAAGCGTCTAGCATGGGGGCAGCGTTCGTTTGACTGACGCACTGCGCGCGCTAGTTCTCGGTGCTCTGAAAGCCTAGCCACAAAGCGTACTACGACAAAAGGCGCAAAAAGGATAACAACAAGGAAACTGAGGATCACGACAGACGTCGTTCGGCGCAGTGGCGAGGGCGTAGCACGATGTCCCCATGGCAGCCGAGCGGTCCGTGCTTTGTCCGCAGTGTCCGTGCTTTTCCGTTCTTCATGGGCGTAATTGCCAGAACCAGCCGCACCCTCTCCGAGCGCTCCAAGACGAAGTGTCCGGCTCCTTCGTTTGTGAAGAAACGGACAAAGCCGGTCACTTCGGACAAGCACGGACCGTTCGGCTGTCGGGGAAAGTGCCTCCTGCGGGAAAACAAAAGTGGCTGTCGCTTAAGACGCGGCGGAAGCGATCTCGCGCCAGCGCGATGCGTGCAGGGCAGCCGAGCGGTCCGTGTCCGAAGTGACCCTGCTTTGTCCGTTTCTTCATGAGCAGATGAGTCCGACACGTCGCGTTGGATTACTCCGAGCGCGCTGCTGGCGTTGCTTCGGTGCGATCACCATTTCGGACGCAGTCCAAGGCTCGCCACGCCCCTCCTCTCGAATACGCCCGTCAGCCCGCTTTCGCTCAAAATTGCGTCCTACTTATTTGCACCCAAGAGCGGCGCAAGCGTTCGCCACACCGTCTGCGCGACAATGTGCTCGCCGCGCGCATTCGGATGGATGCCATCCGCCTGGTTGAGCGAATCGACGCCGCCCACGCCTGTGAGCAAAAACGGTAGCAGCACGGCGTCGTTTTTCCTGGCGACGTCGGGATACACCCGCCGGAACGCCGACGTGTAACGGGCGCCCAGATTCGGCGGCGCTTCCATACCAACGACAACGATGCGTGCCGACGGATGGGTGGCACGCACCGTGTCGATGATGTGCTGCAAGTTCGATTGCAGCGAATCGACGTTGAGCGCGCGCAGACCGTCATTCGCGCCGACTTCGAGCACGACGATGTCCGCTGGTTGTCGCATCACCCATCCGATGCGGCGGAGCGCGCCGGCGGACGTCTCCCCGCTGACGCCTGCGTTGACCACGTCGTAGCTTAGTCCGAGGGAGTCGATGCGCCGCTGGATCAGCGAGGTGAAGCTCGAATCGGGATCGAGACCGAATCCGGCGGTGAGACTTGTTCCCACGAAAACGATGGTGCGTTTGTCGCCGCGAGGGACGGACACGGCGGCGGCGCCCGCCGCGGGCGGCGCCGCCGTGTCCACCGCCGCGCTGCGCGTGCCGCCGCCGGCGCCGCCGCACTCTGCGGCGGCCGCAGCGGCGGCGAGCGCGACCAGACTCCACTTCCAACCCGCTCTCATGCTCGTCGTTAGGCACCTCACCAAATCGTATCCCAGCGGCGGACGCACCCTCACGGTGCTCCGCGACGTCTCCTTCACCATTGCCGACGGCGCGTTCGTCGCAATCGTCGGACCGTCGGGCAGCGGCAAGACGACGCTCCTCGGTCTGCTCGCCGGTCTCGACACGCCTACCGCCGGGTCCGTCCTCCTCGATGGCGCCGAGCTCGGCGCGCTGTCCGAAGACGCACGCGCCAAGCTCCGCGGTGAGAAAGTTGGATTCGTGTTCCAGAGCTTTCAACTGATTCCCACGCTCACCGCCGCGGAAAACATCGCCGTTCCGCTCGAGCTGCGCGGCGTGCGCAACGCCGGAACGCGCGCACACACGCTGCTCGATCGCATCGGCCTCGCCGATCGCGCCGACCACCTGCCCGCGCAGCTCTCGGGCGGTGAGCAGCAACGCGTCGCGCTGGCGCGCGCCTTCGCCAACGCGCCGCGCGTCCTCTTCGCCGACGAGCCGACGGGCAACCTCGATTCGGCGACCGGCGACCGCATCATCGAGCTGCTCGAGGAGCTCAACCGCGAATCCGGAACGACGGTCGTGCTCGTCACGCACGACACGGCGCTCGCGTCGCGCGCCAAGCGGATCATTCGGCTGAGCGACGGCGCCGTGGTCGACGACCGGGAGCTCGCCGCGTGAGCGCACGCTGGCGGGATCTGGCGCGACTCGCCTGGCGCGATAGCCGCACGGCGCGCAGCCGTCTCCTGCTTTACATGTCGGCCATCTCGCTCGGCGTCGCCGCGCTCGTGGCGATCGACTCCTACTCGGCCAACGTCGTGCGCTCGATCCGCGAGCAGTCGCGTGACTTGTTAGGCGGCGACCTGTCGTTGTCGTCGCGCACCGCGTTCCCGCCATCGGTGGACTCGCTGCTCGATACGCTGCGGCGCGGCGGCATCCCGGTCGGCCGCTCCACCGCTTTCACCTCGATGGCGCTCGTGCCGCACGCGCCGGCGCCGAGACTGGTGCAGGTGAACGCCGTCGGCCCCCAAGTGCCGTTCTACGGCACGATCGAGACCGACCCGCCGGGCCGCTACGCCGAGCTCCAGCGGGGACACACCGCGCTCGTCGACGGTTCGCTCCTCGTCGAGCTCAACGCAAAGTTAGGCGACAGCCTCTCGTTAGGCGCGGCGCGCTTCGCCATTAGCGGGGTACTCGAGAACGTGCCCGGCGACATCGGCATCGCGTCGTCGCTCGGCCCCCGCGTGTACATCGCCGAGAAGTGGGTGCCCGAGACCAAGCTGCTCGTGTTCGGCAGTCGCGCGCAGTACGACGCGCTCCTCAAGCTGCCGGCCGGCACGGATCCCAGGACGATCGTCAGCGAGCACTTGCCGACCATCGACTCGGCGCACGTGCGCACGCGCACCGTGCAGGACACCGAGCGCTCGCTCACCTACGACATCCAACAGCTGAATCGGTTCCTGGGCGTCGTGGCGCTCGTGGCCCTGTTGTTAGGCGGCGTCGGCGTGGCCAGCGCCATCCGCGCGTACATCGAGGAGAAGCGCGAACCGATCGCCGTGCTTCGGGTGTTGGGCGCAACCTCGCGCCAGGTCCTAATCGTGTTTCTGCTCGAGACCGGGGCCCTCGGCTTGGCCGGCGCGGCGGCCGGCGCGCTCCTCGGGGTGGCGGCCCAGATGGCGCTCCCGCACCTGGCGGCCGGCGTCGTGCCGGTCACGGTCGTCCCGCGCCTCGAACCGCGCGCGATCGGCACCGGCATCGCGATCGGCGTCTGGGTCGCCGTCATCTTCGCCTTACTGCCGATACTCGGCGTTAGGCGGATCGCGCCGCTCGAGGCCATCCGGCGCGACGCCGCGCGGGCGCCGGTCCGCCGACTCCTGTCCGACTGGCCGCGGCTGCTCGCGTTCCTCGCGCTGGCCGCGAGCGTCGTCCTCATCGCCATCGGCCGCGCCGGCAGCGCGCGGCGGGGCATCGCCATGAGCGGCGGCGTCGGCGCCGCGCTGGCGCTGCTCGCGATTGCGGCCTTTGTGGTCGCGCGCGTCACGCGGCGGGTGCTCAAGGAGCACTGGCCGTTCGTCGTCAGACAGGGGTTGGCGAACCTGTACCGCCCGGCGAATCAGACCCGCGCCGTGATGCTCGCGCTCGGATTCGGCGCGTTTCTCATGAGCACCTTGTACCTCGTGCAACGGAACCTGCTCGCGCGCCTAACGGCAAGCGCGGTCGAGACCCGCGCCAATCTGGCGTTCTTCGACGTGCAGTCGGACCAGGTGAAGAGCGTGGACTCGCTGATCCGCGCCGC
>Ga0209168_10002293_pt1 | contig 14011 bp, 11 predicted proteins | sample Coa_R1_FD_187156 | JGI IMG/M metagenome (GOLD analysis project Ga0209168, IMG submission 187156) | Surface soil microbial communities from Centralia Pennsylvania, which are recovering from an underground coalmine fire - Coalmine... | ecosystem: Environmental > Terrestrial > Soil > Unclassified ... | reverse complement strand
CGATCCTCCGAAAGAGACCGGGAAGAATAGTGCTGGCACGCCCACATTTGGTCCTTCGGGCGTAGCAGTCTGGTCCGCTCCAACCCTCGATGCGGAGCGCGGAGTCTTGTACGCCGCTACCGGCAACAACTACACGCCTCCCGTAACCGAATTGAGCGACTCGATCGTTGCGCTCGACATGCATACAGGCCAGATCAAGTGGTCACGACAGTTAACACCCGGTGACGCTTATAACGGTTCCTGCGCGCTGAAACCTGGCTGTGGTCCCGACTTCGATTTTGGTTCTTCGGCGATGCTTGTAAAAACAGGAACCAAATCGGTGCTGGTAGCGGGGCAGAAATCGGGCGTTGTGTATGGGCTCGATCCTGACAACCAGGGTGAAGTGTTGTGGCAGTTGCGTGTGGGCAAGGGTGGCACCAACGGTGGCGTCGAGTGGGGTATGGCGAGTGATGGCCAATTCGCCTACGCCGCAGTATCGGACGTCGCTCGGGCGCTGCGAAAGCGGACAGACCTTTCCGATCTGCGTGATCGTGATCTTGATCCAAACGTTGGCGGCGGCCTGACTGCCATCTGGTTAGCGAATGGCACAAAGGCGTGGTTTGCGCCGTCTTCGCCGTGTGATCCGCCTAAGCCCGGATGTAGTCCCGCACAGCCAGGCGCAGTTACGGCCATTCCCGGCGTAGTATTCGCTGGATCGGTCAACGGCCATTTGCGGGCCTACGCATCCGAAGACGGCAAAGTCTTGTGGGATTTTGACACCGCACGCGAATTTGAAACGGTAAACGGCGTGAAAGGTTACGGCGGATCGATCGATGGTCCCGGGGCCATAGTGGTGAAGGGCATGATATTCGTCACCTCCGGCTACGTGAGGCAAGCCGAGATGCAGGGCAATGTACTGCTGGCGTTCACCGCTGATTAAAGGATTTAACCAGACGAGAAGCGCGTGGCTTCACAAGTCGCACAGGGGACCTCTGCAACCCGAATGACCCTTCCAGATTAGGTCTGCCAAATGCTCATCGCAACTTTTCGAACTCTGTTGAAGGTTGCTCAGGTGGCAAATTTATTGTGACGAGCGCGGAACAAGCGTATCCTGTTCGAACTACAAGTCTAAATTGCCAATTAGGGTTGATGTGTGAGCCGGAGGTTTTGAAAGTGTTGAGTCCCTTCAGAGTTTCGGTGATTGTACTTTCTGCCGCATTGACTTTATCACCGTTGGCGTATGCCCAGAGCGCTCGGCCGCCGCAGTCAGGGTTGCACAAAGATGAGAAAGCGCCAACAGCTCCCGCTCCACGTCATGACATTTCTGGAACCTGGGTCCCGGCCAACGGACTGCTCGATGGAATCCAGCCCGAAGGTGTGAAGGCCATGCCAAACGACGGGAAATCGGAGCATCAGCTGCCTTATACTCCGCACGGACTGGAAACTTACAAGTCGCATAAGCCACTTATTGGAATTGATGCGGTTGCACCTGCGTTTTTTAACGATCCGCGGGATAAGTGCGAGCCGCTGGGATTCCCTCGAGCGGACCTTTATTATCTAAGGGAAACTCAGATCATGCAGAACGAGTACAAGGTGGCCGTCTTGTATCAATATGGTGAGGCATGGCGCGTAATCTGGACAGACGGGCGAGAACTCCCCAAATTAGTCGATGGAGGCGTGCTCGTGGGGAACGAAGTTCGAGAGCCGCGCTTCTATGGCTACTCGGTTGGGAAATGGGTGGACGATACCACGCTGGTCGTCCAGACGGTCGGGATGATGCCGGAAGACAGAGTGTGGCTCGATATCACTGGTCGTCCGATTAGCGACGCTCTACGTGTGGAGGAGCGCTTTCACCGCGTGAACCATGACCTACTGGAACTGACGGTGACCATTGACGACCCGAAGATGTACACCAAACCCTGGATTGCGATGAACAAGTTCCCGATGCGGTTGGAGGATCCCCATACAGACGTGATGGAGGTGTACTGCTCGCCGTCTGAAATGGAGAAATACAATCAATTATTTGCAAATCCGACGAGTGCACCGGCAGGCGATACACCAGTTCGGTAGTTTTCGCTGGTATGTGTCAGCGTCGAGGAGTGTCTCGCGGGGCAACGTAAAGCGATGTGGGTTCCGCGAAAGATATTCTTGTGAGGGAGGGAATTACAATGGACAAGAAAATTGCTTTAGTGGCCGCCGTGGTGGTCGTCCTTGTGGGCATGTCAATGCCACTCTTCGCGCACCATGGAACCTCGGTGTTTGATACGAGCAAAACACTCACGCTGAAGGGTAGCGTCACTGCATGGGACTGGTCCAATCCTCATTGCCTCCTTCAATTTGACGTCAAGAATGAGGACGGTCAGCTGGTGCATTGGATTGCAGAGACTCAAAATCCCGGAAACATGGTCTACGCCGGTTGGGCCAAGTCCTCCTTCAAGCCTGGGGATGAAGTTACGGTCACGTTGGTACCTGCCAAGAATGGGCGGCCATTCGGACATATCAATCAAGTTCTGCTTCCCAATGGCAAGACGTTAGACGCCAACAAAGGGCTCACCACCACGAACGATTCCGCAGGCTCGTCCGGCGGCTCCAAACCGGACAATTACTCCAAGTAATGAAGTCCTCTTGTCTTGTCTCAGTCTAGAACGCCGGGCGCTTCGGCGAGCGTCTAATCAAGAGGTTCGACCTTCATCATTCTCGCGGTGCGTGTGTTAATCATCCACAGCGTCAAGCGGCTGGTTGGGGGATCGTAGGTGATCTTCTTCGAATCGAAGTCGGTCGGTATCTGATATTCAACGATTTCCCCGGTTTTTGGGTCAAGGCGCATAAGGCGCTCGGACATGTTGCTCGTCGCATACACGTAACCGTTTTTGTCGGGAGCCGAGACAGCGTACGGGGTCGTGTACTTGCGCAGCATGGGCCATTCCTGGAATTTTTCCGTGCGCGTATCGAACATGCCGATCTTGTCCCCGGTGTATTCGGCAAACCAGAAACGGTCCTGCGCGTCCATTCGACCCCGGCGCGGCGACGACCTTGGCGTTGGAACCTGCCAGAACTTGGCTTCACCGGTCTTGGCGTCAATGCCAATGATGTATGAGCCGCCGATGTCCGGCGCGTAGGGATTACCTTTGGAGTTGACCACCGTAAGATCGACGTACTGGCGGTGCGGGCCGGGCGGAATGTTTGGCGATTTCTCCCAGCCGTACCTGGCTTCCACTTTCATGGACTTCGGATCGACGCGCGTCCAGCCAGCCCAAATTTTGCCTTCAGGTCCTAGCGCCATGAATTGCGTGCCCACTCCGTCGATCGTGCTCAGTTCTTCCGTTTTTGGATTGAACTTCGTCAGCACGACTGCGGCGTTGGCAATGCGTCGCGGGAACCAGATATTGTCATCGCGATCCACTTGAATATCCCTCGCACCCGGCAGGTCTCCAGGCGGGACGGGCGGCAGCGAGTACTCAGTGAACTTCCCGGTTTTCGGATTCATCTTTCCGAAATACATCCGGCTTTCGTCGGTGTACCACGGCGTGCCGGCAGAATCGAGGTCGAGATCGTGTGCCACCGTATCAGGCCGCGGCATGTCGTATTGTGTGATGATGACACGGGTAGCCTTGCCTTTCGGACGCGGCAGCGTCTTCAATTCGAAGGGCCACGTTGTTTTTCCACCGCTCAGGTTTAAGGTGGCAAGGTATTCGGCCAGTTCTTTCTTTGGGACCCCGAACGGCTCACGTCCCCATATCGGGTTCTGATCGGCAGCGGCAACCTGGTCGAGCGGGCCTATCTGCCCGCGCCCCCGCTGGTCCTTGCTAACCGCCGACCCATCTGTGTAGTACTTCTGCATGCGAGTGATCAGTTCCACGAACTCGTCGGCCGTGTGGGTCGACCTCATGATGCGTTCCCACGTATGGCAGTAGGCGCAGCTCACTGTTTGATAGATGACCTTGTCCTTTTGTTCGGGCGTGCCGGGGACGCTCATGGCCCACTCAAGCGAACTGAGTTGCGCTGCGAGATCCTTGGTCTTCGTTAGCTTGAGGTCCGCAGTTGCGGCTTTGCCTTCGGTGACCTCCACGGATCCAGGACCGATCAGGTCGTATCCCACAGCTCGGATCGTGAGAGCGTATTTCCCGGGCTCCACGTGGGTTCGGGGGAAGCTGTATTTCCCCTGCGCATCGCTCACCACCGAGACAGTAAAGTTAGCGCCATCGTGTCGAGCGCTGACGACGACACCCTCCATAAGGCCTTCCTGCTGTGAGCTGACGACACCGCTCAGGGCAACAGCGTCTGAAGACCGTGCTAGAAGGTCCGGAGTGACCAAGCTTATGGCGCCAGCCAAGAGACTCCCGAGAGCGATGGTTAAAAACATTTTCGACATGAGCGGACTTGTAGCATAGGCCTTGGCCGGCGTCAATGAATGCGGATTGCGGCGTTTGCTCCTTAGTCAGGCAAATTCGTTGTGTGCAAGCGAGACGAGGAGTACGATGCGCGAGACAAAGTTCCAAACCGAAAATTCGGTTTATTCCAGATATGTAGAGGGGCCACTATGAAACGACTCGTCGGAAGTTTTTTCATTATCAGCGCGATCTGTGTGTGCATATGGGCCGCAAGTGCAGTGCAAGCATCAGCCGCTGGCGGTGGTAACGATAATTCAGCTGTGCTTAAGGCCGACGAGACATTGCGGTCCGCCTTGAAAAATGGGAACGGAAAAGCTGTCGGAGCTTTTCTGGACGAACAATTCACCTGGACAAACGATGCTGGGCAAACCCAGGCCCGCGCACAGTTTCTCCGGGACTCAACGAAGCCCGCCCAAAATAGCGATATCGAGTACACAAATGTGGAAGCGCGGGACTACGGTCAGCTTGCAACCGTTACGGGTTTAGCCGCCCATCAGGGACATCCTGACATATTCTTCGTGCGCGTCTGGGCGAAGCGGCCTGCCGGTTGGCGATTGTTTGCCCAACAGGATACGGGAGTACTTCCGAAAGGCGGAGCGAGTCAGCAAGCGCCTTCCGCCGGAAATGTCGCGAAGGATGCAACCGACTGCGAAAATCCCTGCCGAGTAGTTCCGTTCACGCCAAAAACGGCGGATCAACAGCAAGTCGTCAAAGCGTACCAAGCGGTGGAAACGGCCGTTACGAAACATGATGGGGCGACTTGGGCCTACCACGTAGCGGATGAATTCAAGGGGATCGGCCGGCGATACGCGGGTAACCCCGACTTAAAAGAGGAGCGAGTAGCACAAATCAATAAAGCTGGTTCCGGCTCGGTAATTCTGCCCAGGATGATTTCGCTACAGGTGTTCACTTTTGGCAATGCGGCAATCATGATCGCCGAACACACGCCGAATGGCGAGCAACCTTTTCATGTGATTCGTGCGTGGATCAATCGAGACGGCCGCTGGCAACTATTTCACAGACAAGAGACGACGATCGCGCATCCAACCGACGCGACCACTAAGTGAACTCTTGCGCTCAGTAAAGAGAGTACAGGTTACGATCGATCACTTAATTCTAAAACACAACCAGGTGAGGGACTCCATGAAGAGTTGCATAGATAGAATCGCAGTAATTTTGTTTTCGTGTCTTTGTCTTGCGATCTTAGCCGTCGCCCCAGATTTAGGTGCGCAGATCGTGGAGCGCCCGCTGATTACCGGCCGGAAAGCGATGGTCACTTCTCTAGAGCCACTGGCCTCGATGGCGGGAATGCGTATTTTGCAAGAAGGTGGGAATGCATTCGATGCAGCGGTGGCCACCGCTGCTGCCGTTACGGTTGTTGATCCCCGGATGTCTTCAATCGGAGGACATGGTTTTGCCACCATCTACGTCGCAAAGTCCGGGGAGGTCCGGGCTCTTAGTTTTTATGGAACAGCGCCCAAAAGAGCGACAGTCGAAACCTACACGGGCAAGGACTACTCCTACGGATTTCTTTCCGCTCCTGTGCCTTCTGGCTTGAAAGGCTATGAAGCATTGCAGAAAGAATATGGAAAGTTGCCCTGGGCCCAAGTTCTCCAGCCAGCCATTGAGCTTGCGGAGAACGGATTCGTGATGAACAAGTTTTTGAGTGGCACCATCGAAGAGAAACGCAAACTGCTTTCACAATTTCCCTCTTCCGTAAAAGTGTTTTTGCCGGGAGGACGCGTCCCGCAGCCTGGAGAAATTTTCAAGCAGCCCGATTTGGCGCGCACTCTGAAGGAAATTGCGGCGCATGGCGCCGACGCCCTCTACCATGGGGAGATTGGCGATCGCATCGAGAAGTTCTATAAGGAAAATAATGGTGTGCTGCGAAAGGACGATCTCGAGAAATATTCAGCCCTGTGGCTCAAGCCGATTTCCACGACGTACCATGGCTACACTTTCTATACGCAGCCACCTTCGAGCAGCGGCATCGCGGTACTGGAACAATTAAATCTTCTCGAGGGCTTTCAGCTCAAACGATTGGGCCATAACACGCCTGAATATCTTCACGTGATCGGCGAAGTAATGCGTCTGGCGATTGCGGATCGCAACCGCTATGTCGGCGATCCGCAATTCGTAAACGTGCCGGTTGACAAGCTTTTGTCCAAGGATTATGCAGCGCAGCGGCGCGCGTTGATTCATCTTGATTCGACAATGCCAATCGCAACGGCTGGAGACTTCGACCAGCCACAGCAATCGCATACGACCCACCTTAACGTCGTCGATTCCGATGGGAATATGGTTGCGCTTACTCAAACTCTGGGCTCCGAATTCGGCTCCGGGATCATTGCAGGCGACACTGGTATTTTGTTCAGCAATGAAATGCGTCATTTGCATCTAGACCCCAACGATCCGTCGCGATTGGAACCGGGAAAACGATCGCGTTCAAATCAGAGTCCTCTCATTGTGATGAGCCCCGATGGGAAACCGTTCATGGCGCTTGGGACTCCGGGAAATGACGGGATCTGGCAGCGCCTCGTTCAGGTGATCGTGAATGTTGTGGATTTCGGAATGGATATCCAATCCGCAATCACTGCGCCCAGGATGATCTATGGTGGTCATCAGGAATCGGGCACGCAGATTACGCCCGTATTTAAAGTAGAAGATAGAATTCCCAGCAGCGTCATGGATGGCCTTCGCGCGAAGGGGTACACGGTTGAGTCCACAACGGACGATGAAGGCCGCGTCAGCGGTATCGTGATCGATCCTCGTACGGGCTTCTACCTTGGCGGCGCCGATCCTCGGGAGAACGTATACGCAATCGGCTGGTGACACTTCTGAAGGTCTGGATGAAGGGTGTACTTGGTTTTGGTTTAGATACGAGCTGCGACCGAGGCCGTTGGCGCCTCAGTTCTGGTGGTTCGTCTAGGTAAAAAAGGATTTGGTGCGCGGTCAAGATTCTCGCGGAGGATCATCAGCGTAAGAAAGGTAGTGAGGACACGCTTTTTGATTTCGTCGGATAATCGCACACTTCCGGTGCCGATAAGTGCTAGCTTGGCGGCAGAGGAGGCAACGTAGTTTTCAAACTCGGCCCGTCGTATTGCGTTTGAGTCGCCTGCGGCCGCCTCACGGCGTATATCAGCACAGGCTTTTTCCGCTGACGATAAAAAATGGGGGACGCAGAATCCTTCTGTTTCTAGTTCTGACGGAACTAGTGTCCCGCAGCCGGGGATGCAACACTGATTAAAACAATTACCCATATTCACTTCCTTAATGCTCTTACTAAAGTACTAGCATGAGCAGTACCAAACGTGTCTGTATCCGCCACGACCTCGGGCATCCTATCTCCAATATTAACAGCAAGTTGCATGTCTCCGGGGGGAGCGGGACGGATTTATAAGGGGCCGCCGAGTCAAGTCAAGTGCCATTTTTGGGAAAACATTTTCCCGCAGCGGAATCACCCTTCCCGGATTAAGGACGATACATCCCCAGCTTATATTCGCGCGCGGTGGTGGAGCAGCACGTCGGCCAAAGATTAATTCTCGAACGGGCGAAATAGTGATTTAATGTCCGCACAGTAGTCAAAAAGAGATTCGGCTCAATACGAAAGTCGAGGCTAATCATGGCGAAATCCAAGAAACCAACGGTTGACCGTCGAAACTTCTTGAAAACTGTAGCTGCCGGGGCCGGGGCCGCGAGCTTAGCTGGGCCAGCAGAGTCTTTGTCCGCGGAACCGGTCGCGCCGCGGTCGGCGCTCGGCATGCCGCTCATGCCGCCCATGATTGAAACCGATCCGCCGGCGTCTGCTGAAGTGCTGACTGTCGATCGCTCCGGTTCTGACTACATGGTTGACATCATGAAGTATCTCGGCTTCGAGTACGTTTGCTCCGTTGCAGGTTCGAGTTTCCGAGGACTTCATGAATCAGTGATCAACTATGGAGGCAATAAGAATCCCGAGTTCCTCACCTGTTGTCATGAAGAGTCGTCGGTGGCCATGGGCCACGGCTACGCCAAGATTGAAGGCAAACCGCTGTGCGTATTTGCACACGGAACGGTCGGACTGCAGCACGCTTCCATGGCGATTTACAACGCGTACTGTGACCGCGTGCCGGTTTATATCATTGTTGGCAACGTCCTCGACGCCACGTTGCGCGACTCAGCGTATGGGGAATGGCCGCACAGCGTCCAGGACGCAGCAGCGATGGTCCGGGACTACATGAAATGGGACGACCTTCCGATTTCGCTGCCGCACTTCGGCGAGTCTGCAGTACGTGCCTATAAAATCGCGATGACGCCTCCGATGGGGCCAGTGCTTTTAGTGGCGGACAGTGAACTTCAGGAGAATCCGGTTCGCGAAAGTGTCGAACTGCGCGTGCCCAAGCTGGCATTGGCGACGCCTCCGCAGGGTGATTCTGGAGCAGTCGCTGAGGCGGCTCGGCTCCTGGTGCAGGCCGACAATCCAGTGATTGTCGTGGATCGCGCTACGCGCACGCAGGCTGGCATCGATCACTTGGTCGAGCTCGCGGAAGCGCTTCAAGCTCCAGTCATTGATCAGGCCGGACGAATGAATTTCCCTACGCGGCATCCCTTGAATCATTCGTCGCGCCGTGGAGCGGTCATTGGCAACGCAGACGTCATCCTGGGTCTCGAAGCTCAGGACCTCTGGAGCGCCGTGAACTCTTTCCACGATCAAGTGCACCGCACGACGCGACCGATTACGAAGAGCGACGCGAAAATGATCAGCATCACCGCTGGCGATCTCTACATGAAAGCAAATTATCAGGACTTCTACCGATATCAGGGAGTTGATCTGGCGATGGCCGCAGACGCGGAAGCGACATTGCCGTCGCTTGTTGAGGAAGTCAAGCGCCAAACCAATGCGGATCGCAAGCGGCTGTTTCAGGATCGTGGGACTAAGTTAGCAGCGGCGCACCAACAGGCGCTCGAAGACGCGCGATCCGACGCGAGATATGCGTGGGACGCGAGTCCGGTCAGCACTGGGCGGCTGTGCATGGAACTCTGGTCGCAGATCAAGGATGAAGATTGGTCACTGGTGTCAATTCTCAGGCACTTCAGTTATTGGCCGCTGCGGCTATGGCCCTTTGAAAAACATTATCAATATATCGGTACGCAGGGCGGTGGCGGTGTGGGATACAACGCGCCCGCCTCGGTGGGCGCAGCTCTCGCGAACCGGAAGCACGGGCGCTTGTCTGTCAGTATTCAGGACGATGGCGATCTGTTATTTGCGCCCGCCGTTCTTTGGACAGCAGCGCATCATCGTATTCCGCTTCTTAGCGTGATGCATAACAACCGTGCTTATCATGAAGAGCTCATGCACGTGCAGCGCATGGCCAACCGGCACAACCGCGGCATTGACCGCGCCGGGATCGGGACCACGTTCGAGGACCCCCATATGGATTTTGCGAAACTCGCACAGAGCATGGGCGTCTACGCCGAAGGCCCGATCACAGATCCTAACGAAGTCGGCTCCGCCCTCAAACGCGCGATCGCTGTGGTCAAACGCGGTGAGCCGGCTCTTCTCGACGTTGTGACTCAACCACGCTAAGGAGTGAGCATGAAAAAAAATGGTGCCTGCCGGTCCGGCATTCTAATTGCATTCGCGATGGCGCTAATTTTAGTTTCCATCCGTGCGCAAGCCCAGAATGCAGCGCAATCTTCGAAGCCTTCGGACGCGCAGTCCGGGAACGCGGAAAATGGCAAGCGGCTTTTCGTCAAGGATGGTTGCTACGAATGCCATGGCCGCGAAGGGCAAGGCTCATCGATGACCGGTCCACGGCTCGCCCCGAACCCCATTCCGTTCGAGGTGCTCGTATCCTATGTGCGCAAGCCGATGCGTGAGATGCCTCCATATACCGACAAGGTGGTGTCCGACCAGGAACTGGCGGACATCTATGCCTTTCTGAAATCACGTCCGCGTCCACCGGCAGCGAAATAAGACCCCTTTCCATTTGCAAAATCTTGAGGAGAAATACGTGTGAAGGTTTACGAACTCCGGCAATTTGGAATTGAGAATCTATCGCTCGTCGAGCGCCCTGACCCACAACCCGCCGCGCATGAAGTTGTCATCAAATTTCACGCTGTTTCCCTGAATTACCGCGATTTGATGTTTGTCAAAGGTGTGTATAACCCCAAAGCACGATTGCCAGCGGTGCCCTGTTCAGACGGAGCGGGTGAAGTGGTGGCCGTGGGCACAAACGAGAAAAAATGGAAAGTGGGCGATCGCGTTTGTCCGATCTTCACGCAGGCCTGGCTTGAGGGTGCGCTCACAATGGAGAAGCGACGAACAACTCTCGGCGCTGGAGACTTGGACGGAGTTCTCCGTGAATATGGCGCGTTTGACGAAAACGGCTTGGTTGAAGTCCCTGCGCATCTTTCGTTCGAAGAAGCTGCCACGCTCCCCTGCGCAGCGGTCACGGCGTGGAACGCATTGGTCGTTTCGGGCAAATTGAATGCGGGCGATACGGTGTTGACGCTGGGAACCGGGGGCGTTTCGATTTTCGCTCTGCAATTCGCCAAAATGCATGGCGCGCGAGTGATCGCGACTTCAAGCAGTGACGAAAAACTCGCAAAAGCCAAGGGCCTTGGCGCGGACGACCTCATCAATTACAAGAAAGCGCCGGAGTGGGACAAGGAAGTTTTGCGCCTGACGAACAGAATCGGTGTTGACCATGTAATTGAAGTTGGCGGAGCGGGAACTTTATCGAGATCGTTGAACTCGGTGCGTGTCGCCGGCCACGTAGCGCTTATCGGTGTTTTGGCGGTTGTCGGCGAATTTGATCCAAGAAGCATTTTGATGAAGGCTGTTCGGATGCAGGGCATTCTCGTCGGCTCACGCCAGATGTTTGAGGAGATGAACAAGGCCATTAAAACTAATCGGCTGAAGCCGGTAATTGACAAGACATTTGCATTCAAAGAAGCGGCCGAGGCTTTGCGATATATGGAAAGCGGCTCGCATTTCGGCAAGATTATCGTCAGATTGTAAGAGCGGATGGACTACCGCCCTCTGGTTGACCGCCAGTGAAAATGTTCGTTCAAATCAAACTAGCGTCGTGTATGCTTTGGCGACTACGCGGTTGGAATAAAGAAAAAATAGAAAGAGGACACGAAATGCGACTTCGATCTCTTCTGGTTGTCATCTTAGCTTTCGTTGCCACGGCCACTGCGCAGACGCCCATCCCTGCGGATCTTCATCTGAGGGGCAACCGCTTTAAACCACTAACCGCCAGCGAACTTACGCCGGAACAAAAGACCCTGGTAGACCACTTGCTGTCGAGCGAACGAGGGTCTTTAAACGGCCCGTTCAACGTCCTGCTGCGCAGCCCGGAGATGGGCGACCTCGCGCAAAAGTTGGGAGCTTACATTCGATTTCACACGACTGTGCCGACCAAATTGAACGAGTTCGCGATTTTGATCACCGCGCGCGCCTTGAACGTGCAATACGAATGGATTGCCCATCACAAATATGCCCTTCAGGCGGGTCTAAGCCCGGCGGTGATCGACGCCGTGGCAGTAGGGAAGCGACCACCATCCATGCAGGCTGAAGAAGAAATCGTCTATAACTTCACCACGGAATTGGTGAATACAAAAGAGGTAAGCGATTCCACGTACCATGCCGCCGTCGAGAAATTTGGGGAGCGCACCGTAGTCGATCTTATCGGCGTGATTGGCTACTACCACTTTGTCTCGATGATTCTGAATGTGGATCGCTACCCGCTCCCGGAAGGCGCCCAACCGGAATTGAGGCCACTGCATTAGACCGGCGAGTAAGAGCCACTGCGTTTGCGTTGCATAGTAAGCCGCCGCCCAGGAGAGTAATGTGCCCGCTGAAAAAGTTGTTTTGATTACAGGTTGCAGTAGTGGGTTCGGCCGCGTAACGGCTGAAACACTCGCGCGAGCGAATTATAACGTTTTTGCAGGGATGCGTGACGTCAAGGGCCGGAATGCTTCAAATGCCCGCGAGGTTCAGGCGCTTGGGGAGAGGGAATCGCTGCCGCTTAGCCCGATGGAACTCGATGTGACTGATGACGCTTCCGTGGATCGTGCCGTAGCGGAGGTGATGCGAGCAGCCGGGCAAATCGATGTGCTCGTCAACAACGCGGGACTTACTATTCGTGGGCTTGCGGAAGCCGTGACCGTCGAACAAACGCGTCAAATCTTCGAGACGAATGTTTTTGCCGTCCACAGGATGAATAGGGCGGTACTTCCGCACATGCGCAAACGCGGCAGCGGTCTGCTGATTCACATTAGCAGCCAGGCTGGACGCGTGGTACTTCCCGGCCTCGGTATGTATGGCGCCAGCAAAGCTGCTCTCGAAGCTTTGGTCGAGACCTATCATTATGAATTAGCCGGCCAGGGGATCGATTGCGTTCTCGTGCAGCCCGGCGCCTACGCGACAGCAATCGGACAAAATGCCCACAAAGCCGCTGACGAGCCGAGAGAGGAGAGCTACGGGCCAGGCAGTGAAATTCCCAAAACGCTTGTGGCAAACCTTGGCACGCGAAGAGATCCACAGGAGGTTGCCGACGCTATTTTGCGATTAATCGAGACTCCCGCGGGTGATCGTCCGCTCCGCACGGATGTGGGAGTCACTGGCGATTTTGTTGCAAGTCTTAATAAATTCACCGATCAGATGCAAGAAAGTGTTCTGGAAATATTCGGCCTTTCGCCGCTGACGAAATTTCAATCTCGCGCCGGGGTTCGCGGAAGCTCAAACTAGCAGAGTTGTGAGCATTCGGAATGCGCTAATTAAAAAGGCAAGGGTGAAAACAATGTTGAAGATTGGCAGATTGTTGGCAATAGCAGCGTGCATCACGGTTCTGTTCGCAAGTGTGCGGGCGTTGGAGACCGCCGCGTGGCCGCAAGCGACTACGATAACGGTCACCTTGGCGGGGCAGTCGATGATCCGGTCGGATATTCGCGCCACAGCACCTGCGGAGGTGCCGGTCATCCAGGGGTTGCTGAAGGGCGATGTGGTGTTCACCAATCTGGAAGCCGCAATCGCTGAAAAAGGCGAGACGGTCAGGGAGGGCAGGGGATTTCTCACTCCGCCTGAAGCGCTCGATTCCCTGGCGACTTTCGGTTTTAACTTGTTGTCTTTGTCCGGTAACCATGCATTCGATCTGAAAGTGAAAGGCATTCAAAATACGATCCGGGAGGCGGACAGCCGGAAGATCGTTCACGCCGGAACTGGAAACAACCTGGCCGAAGCTTTAGCGCCTGGTTATCTGCACACGCCGAAGGGCACGATTGCGCTGATAGCGAGCGCGTCAGGCCTGATTACGCCGGGAGGAAGCGCCACGGCAGACCGGCCGGGCGTGAATGAGCTTCGCGTTGAAGCCGGAAACAAAGAAAATGAGGCGACGACCGATATGCCCGACGCGCCGGGAAACACGCCGAATCCGGAGGATTCGCAACGCATTCTGCAAAGCATTCGTGACGCGCGCCAGCACGCAGCCCTCGTAATCGTCTATCAACATAACCACGTTTTTGCAAATCACGCGTTCTCGACGATTTTCACGGAAGGAATGCCGGAGCGTCTGGCCCCGAATGATTGGCTGAAGAAGTGGACGCATGCGGAGGTCGATGCTGGTGCGGACATCATCGTGATGCACGGTGCGCCG
>Ga0209168_10002292_pt1 | contig 14012 bp, 12 predicted proteins | sample Coa_R1_FD_187156 | JGI IMG/M metagenome (GOLD analysis project Ga0209168, IMG submission 187156) | Surface soil microbial communities from Centralia Pennsylvania, which are recovering from an underground coalmine fire - Coalmine... | ecosystem: Environmental > Terrestrial > Soil > Unclassified ... | reverse complement strand
CGAAAGAGGAAAATCCCCAAAACCAAAATCGGGATTTCCCTCTTTCTTGGAAAGCGCCAACCCCGCGCTTCCCACATTCCCACCGCCACGGCTACTGCTCCTCTTCTATTGGGCAAGCAAATCAAACAATCAAACGCAAGGTCGAGTTAATCGCTCCATATACTGTTTCTCACCCACAGATTTTCCAGACGAAGCTTTCTTTGGTCTTGTGTGTTTCTTGGGTTTCTGCTCCTTTCTTTGCCGGGTCTTTCTGCCATTGGCGATCTTCGGCAGGAGTTGGCGAACCCGCTCGATGTTCTGATCGGTCCAAAAATAGACTGTAATTCCGCCGCTGTGCTCCGACCGTGGCGGGGGGATCTTGCCTGTGAGTAGATATTTGCTCAGAACTGCGCCGGAGATCCCGAGCAACTTAGCAGCTTGCCTGCTTGAATAGTTAGCCATTCATGTCAAGTTTTCATGATATTTATTAAAATATCAAGTAAAAAACTTTGACGCAAGGTGAACGGGGAACCAACCACGACTCACGCCGCATTTTCCTATTTATCTTTACGAACGCTGGAGGTGGCCTCAGAGACGTTAACTGTCCTCTTCACTTCGATTTCTGTTATTCGAAATTCGTTCTCTGAGATTCGCTGGATGTCTCGTTGGAGCAAGCGGAGCTCGATCTTTCGCTGGTCCTCTGACTGCTCGCCCGCTGTCGCATCGTAGATTTCGCTGAGACTCGAAGGCGGCGGCAATCGGGCCGCTTCGGGCTCTGGGCTTGGAGTGGCTTCTAACTCCTTTAGCAATTTTTGCTCTTCGAGCCGTTGAATCCTTTTTTCTCCCGGGATGAGCAGCATGCCCCGGACGATCTGGAAAAATGCGAAGGCGGCACTGGGAATGGCTATTGCTGAGGCGATTACCAACCCCAGTTCGAGGGGCGATTCTCTTTTTATGAGAGTCAGCTTGAGGCGCTGTTTAGGCGGGATGGGCCTTCCCTTACGCGTGTAGAAGAAGCTGGCATCCAGGGAATAATCTGTCCCTGACGCGATGATCCAGAGGCGATCGTGAAGGAATACTAGGTCGCGCAAGAAATTCGCCAAGTCCTCGGCGTCAATCTCGCCCTTCGGGTCTTCCGCTCGAAGGACGATCTCGTAGGGGATTCTTCTTGATATAGCCATTCTGTTCGCTCACTCAATCGTTGTTTACGTCATGCGCCTTTGGAAGAGCCCTAACGGATTTCACGTAAGGGTTCCTCGCAACTCTGCCAGCGCCTTGGCGACTTCCTGCCCCTTTGCCTCGATTAGGTCTAACAGTTGTTGCGGAGTCCGCGTGTCTTCATTGGATTTGGCGTTGGGATTGACCGCCTTCAGGTCGTAGTTCTTGGCGTTGATCTGTTCGCGGGTGACGGTCCAGCTCCGCTCACTGTCAGCTCGTGAGGCTAGCAGATCGAAGAAGTGATTTTTCTCGAAATGCTCCCGGGTGAGGGGTGTCTTTTTGCCGACCTTGATACCAGACAGGTCGAAATACCAGACGCGCTCGGTCGGCTGGCCCTTGGTGAAAAAGAGCAGATTTGCTTTCACTCCCGCGCCGGCATTCACAAAGGTTCCCGGCGGCAGGCTGACGATGCACCAGAGATCGCAGTCGTCCAGCAGTTTGCGTTTTGTTTGAACGAATGCGGTCTCATTGGTACGAAAGAGCACACCTTCATCGATGACCATGCCACAGCGGCCGCCTGGGGTCAGGCTGGCGACTACGTGCTGTAAGAACAAGACCTGGGTTGCGCCGGTCTTGTATGCAAAGCGGGTCTGGGCTTCCTTGCCCTCCTTGCCGCCGAAAGGAGGATTCATCAGAATTACATTGAAAAGCGTGGGGGCGTCCGTGAAAAGCCCACCATATGTCTCGGCACCGGTCAGTGCATTTCCGTGCCAGATATGAGGCTCGTCGAGGCCGTGCAGGATCAAATTTGCCAGACCGACTGGATAGATGGTGTTGTCCTTCTCGCGGCCGTAGAAGGTGCGCTGCTTGAGGGTCTCCAGGTATTCCGGAGAGGTGATCTTTTCGTTATTTACGCCATTCATGTATTCGAAGGCTTGAGCGAAAAAGCCACCGGTGCCGCACCCTGGGTCATATATCGTTTCTCCGATCCTAGGATCTATCACCTGCACCATGATGCGAATGATTTCACGGGGAGTGAAGAACTGACCACCATCGTTGCCTTTTTCGCCCATTTTGAGGAGGAGTCCTTCGTAGACCTGCGAGAGAGTGAAAACGTGAGTCGGGTCAACGGTTTCGGCGCTGATTTCGTGTATCTTGTCGAGGATATCGAGCAGGTTTCGTTCTGTATCAATTCGAGTGCGCTCTACGCCTGACATGATTTGACTGATTACCTTTTGCCGTGAGGTGGCGTTGGGTTTTTCCGCAAGGGCTTTCAAGTGGGGAAGCAGTTGGGAGTTCACAAAGCCGAAGAAGGAGCCGAGGGTTCCGCTATTTTGAAGTTCTGAGCGCTTGTGGCCATTGGGGGCTGCCCAGTCCTGCCAACGATAGGGAGCTTCGAGGGAAGGGGTAAATTGTGCTCCGACTGCGAGAGCCTCTTCTGCCTCACGCGTCTCGCGTTCATCCAGAATACGTAGAAACAGAATCCAGGTTAACTCAGGGACATATTGGAGCGCCCCAGCGCAATTCGAGCGCCTCATGATGTCGCAAATACTTTTGACGACTGAGTTAACCGATTGTTGGGTTACTAGGCGCTTTCCGTTGCCGTTCTTTTTTTCTTTTGTAGATCGGACCACTTTTCCTCTTCCTCTGCGATAGCTTCAGGGATGTAAACACGTTTGAGCGGCAGTAGTGCCTTATATCGGGGGTCCAGTTGCTCGTAGTGCTCGAGAACAAAGCTGATTAGCTCGCTTCCATCAATAAGTCGCAGGTTGCTCTTGTTCCTCGCGAAGTCATGTGCCTGGTGTGAAAATGTGCCGAGGGTAATTAATAACCCAAACTCACCATCGCGAAGATTGCCAAAGAGTTGTTGGGCTTCGGGGCGGCCAACATTTCCCTCTGTGCTCTTCACCTGCACCTTAATGATTGGGGGTTCCAGCTTTAGTTCGTCCTTATGGGCCACGATGTCAATCCCCTCGTCAGTTCCTCTGGGCGATTCGACCGTGCGATAGCCCATGGTGGTAAGGAGATTTGCAACAAAGGCCTGAAAGCCGTATCCCTTGAGCTGCTGCGCAAGCTGCTTATAAATGAAATCGCGAGCGGTCTGCTCGATCTCCTCCGCCACCAGCGCAACTGATTCATCTGTTGTAGCTGGTAACGGGCGCGTGTCCCCGGCGAGAGCGGCGCGGAACTCCTCGGCATAGTTTTTTACCTGGAATAATGAGAGTGCTGATCCGATTTCGTAGAGTGCGCCCTGTGAAAAATTCGTGCGGGGAAGGTGTCGCAACCATTTCACCTTGTGCCGGTTGCCGAATTCGTGCCCGTGAACGAACTGATATTCGCCCTCGATTTTCCCAATGTGAATCATGCGATCCACTTTGGAGGGATAGACGACGAGATCGCCGACGGCCATTTCGTGCGCGAATCGAAAAAGCTGGCTCGCCGAATTGATTATGTTGCCGGGCTTGGAGTCGGGCCAGTATTTCGCGACTTCCGCTTTGAAAGCTTCACGTGTCGGTTCCAGTTTGGCTAGGCTCCCCATGTCGCCCCATCCCAGAGCGATATGGTTGTCCTTGAGAAAGATCGAATCGGCTTCACTACTGCGGCCGGCGTGAATCCCCCACATCACTGATTCGGTCTCGGCCACTAGACTTCTCCCGAAAAAACCCGGCGCAGCAGCGCATCGGGCAGGATTTTGATTAGCTTGTGTTGCTCGCTCAAGACACGATACAAATCTCTTGCGCCTAGAAGGTTTCGTGAGAGTGACGTGGCTATAGAATGCTGAATTTCCGGTGACGGCACGGGTATTTTAGTGGTGAGGAGTTCGGTTCGCGTGATTTTTTTCATCGAACCACTGGCACCGCCGGAGCGTTCCCTCCAATAACCTTTAGTGTAGAGGTATGACAGAAACGCCGCAATGTAGTTGGGCGAGTTTGTGCCACCCACCCAGACCCTTATGGTTAGATCGGATGCCACAACGGAATGGGGCTCGCCTGGGTAAAGGGCGGCCCTCCCAACCAATTCTGGCGTGTTGCTCCTAGCGATAAGAATTTCGCCATTGCGCAGAGCGCACTCCTTGGCAGCGACCGGCCCCATACGTGCGTCCTTTACGCCAGCCGGATCAAACCCGGTCTCGGTTAGGGCAGCGGTGGTCACTGCGCGTACCTTCATTTCGCCGTCCGATGAGATTGATTTTGAAGGCAGCAGTTCAGCGATGTCCCCGAGTGGTTTACATGGCCATTGCAATGATTCTGGGCTTTGAAATGTGGCGCGAAGGTACGCTCTTGGGAGGGCGGTGGCATTGTAAAGCAGAACCTGTGCGGCACGTCTTGCTTGCTGTGCGTGCTCCATCTGCTTGCTCAACACCTCTATGATGCGGTGCTGCTCTTTGAGAGGAGGTGTAGGGATAATCAAGGACTGGATTTCGTTTTTTTGGACGTGCCGGAGTCCTACCCCACCGTGAGCTTTGTTTATTAGAGTGCCAAGCTGGTGATTGATCGCGATCTTTGCCCACTCGGGAAGGACTCTGCTATGGTTCAAATCTACTCGGAAAATATGCTGATTTAACAATCCTGCGGGACCGCCCCAAATGTGGGCACCAAAGGAGGTGCCTGGCGTCCCAGACCACGCTAAAAGCAAATCGCCCGATTGGACCAAAACGCGTTTGGAGACCGGACCGTTCCAATAGTTGAAAGGCTTGGCGGGATCATTCAGATTCTGGATGCGTATGATTGGTAAGCCCGACGGATTCCAGTCGCTCACTATAAGCATCACCGTTGACAAGGGAGCATATGTCACCAAAACGTTCGCGAGACCACTTCTGGGGAGACGGGGCCAGGGCGATCGCGGCGTCAGCTGACTTGTTCACGGTGCGAACATCCTTTCCTTCGTTTCTGATAAAACCTCAGAGGGCGTGCCTAGCAAACCTAGGGCCCTAAGACCGCCGGCCTTGCTAACCTCGGGGGTTTGAAAGATGTACCGGCTCTCGAGCGCCTCGGTGCCTCCAGTTCTAAATTGGCTGGAAATCGCCTTGAGTGTGTTCGCGGCGAGTTCGGGCATCCGGTTTAGCCAGTCGGCATTTTTGTAAATGAACGCTTCTGCCCGTTGAATGCGAGTGCGCGGGTTGGCCCCGTAGCCAAGTTCGGCCAACACATCGTATAGATCGTAGTTCTGCATCTCTTCAAGCTGTTGTACCACAAGTGGCGAGCGACCGGCGTCCGGCAAATGACCCAGCATCTCGTGGCGTCTACTAGGCTCAATCCAGCGAAAGCAGAATTCGTTTAGAGTCGCGGCTTCTTCCACTAGACGCTTGGCGAGAATCTGCTTGTACTCCTCGACTGTGACCGGCATGGCCCGACCGTTTACGCTTGTCACAATCGAGCGGCCAGCGTCGGTAACATGCACTTCAAAACCCTCTACGAGGATAGTGCGCTCTGGAGGTTTTGGCGGGCCTTCGTCCCGTTCTTTTTCCGTCCTGACGATCAGGCGCGTACGGAAGTCCTCGCCGAAGAGCCGCGTCGCGTTGGTGTAATCATACACGTGGAACATTAGCTTACCGGTTGGCGGATCGAGCCGCGTGCCCCGGCCAACCATTTGATAGAAGGCCATGGGCGAGCGCACATACTTGAAGAAGACGATGTTTCGCACGACAGGGACGTCAACACCAGTACTCAGCAGATCAACAGTGGTGGCAATGAAATGCGACCGAGAAGCGCCACGGAGGTCAGCAAGATACTCGCTGCCGCCAACACTCGCCGTACATTTGAATGCATAGGGTTCCAGGTGCGGCTTACCCTGTTGCGCACACCATCGGGCATAGAGGTTATTCAGCTCTGTGGCAACATCGTCAGCATGGCGGTCACGGGCGCAAAAGATAATTGTTTTCTGTTCGGGGCCGCCGCTTGCGAGCAGATAGTTGAACAGATCCTGAGACATAGCCATCACGCGATCAGGAAGCAAGATACGATCCTCGTATGAGGTCTTCTCATAAAACGCGCGCAGCTCTTCAGCGGTTACTGGTTGGCCGGTGTTGGCGTCGATTGGATTTCGTGCCATGACATCGGCCAGCGTTATGCCGGTTTCGTCGATGTTGACGCGAGCTTTCTGGATTTCGCAGAGCGCCAGGTATCCGTCTTCAATGCCCTGGGCCATATCGTATTCATAAACCGGTTCACCGAAGTGTCTGATGTTGTCAGCCGTGATCTTAACGTCGGCTTCTGCTTCCTTGCTTTGCTCAGTGAGATTGAGTTGCCGGGGCGTAGCGGTAAGGCCGATTTGTACCGCGCTCGGGTTTCGCGTCAAAATCTCCGACCATTTACCCCAAGCCGAGCGATGACATTCATCAATGATGATGTGAGAGAAATAATCTACTGGGTAGTTCTGAACCAGGAAACTTGCCGTACCCTCCTCATTATCCACGTCAAGAGTCTGGTAGGTAGCGATCACAACGCGAGCGTTCTTTTGGGAATTACGGCTGGTGGCAGTGGCAGCATCAGCACCAAAAGAGTTTTGGAGCGCACCTGCCGCCTGGCTGCGCAACTCGTCACGGTCGCAGATGAAGAGCGCACGCCTCAGTTGTCTCGCATCGGCTATGCGCCTGAGAACATTCACGGCAATGAAGGTTTTGCCTGCGCCTGTGGCCAATGACAGTAGTGCCCGCTTGGGCTGGCCTGTTCTTTCGCAGAGAGCAATCTTTTCTAAAACCGCCCTGATGGCGGCGTCCTGGTAGTAGCGGCGGGTCGCTTCGCCTCCCGTGTAACGTGCCAGCAAGGGCTTAGCTGCAGCGTCGCTCAGGCTGAAGCCTAAATGTTGTTCATAGCGGACACGTAAGTCAGCGGGTGAGGGAAACTGACTTATTGGCCGGGGAGAAGAGGTGAGGCCAGTGGTCCGATCAAATTCTACAAAGAGGTGGCCGTTGCTGGCAAACACAAACGGCACATTCAGGCGCTTGCAGGCGGCGTACGCCTTGGCTTGCTCCAGACCATGGTTGGGCGGAAGGCTTTCGGCCTTGGCTTCGATGATTGCTACTGCTACAGGCTGAGACTCAGAAGTTGCTTTAACGCGCAGCGTGTAGTCTATCCGGCCCCTGGCTTGGCGACGCGGTCTGCCGCCAATCATCTGGATGGCTCCCGCCGTCTCTTCGCGTCGAATTAAATCTTCTGTCCATCCTCGAGCATGAATGGCGGGATCAATAAGTTTGGATCGTGTATCAGCTTCGTTCAGTGGGCTTTCCTCCACTGATCCAAAGTCCAATTCAGGCCCCATGAATACTCCACTCTGATGGGAAGTCAAAGCTTATCTTTATGCAAAGTCATAGTCAATCCTAGAAGCTATTTCCTGAGACTATTTCTCGGGAGCTATTTCTTCCTCATCCTGGGTTTCAATTTGGCTGTCTTGCTGAATACCGTGTCAACTGAAATCTTGGTTTTTGCCACTCGAAAGCCGCACATTTCAAGGCGTTTTGCGGCATGTTTCAGATTAAGCCGTGAGAAAAATGGCAGTCTGAGAGCACCCAGCCTGTCGCTGATGATCGCAAAGATAATTCGATATTGCTCCAATCCCGGTCTCATGCCGGGATTAGGAATCTGATGAGTCGGGGGCAATTGATCGTTTACCGCACGTCTGAAAGCTGCATCCATCTGAAAGGTTTCACCGGAGACGACGCCCTGTGCAAAGAGATGGCTGAGCGCGCTGGCCTGGCCATAGCGCTTTATGTGAAACATGTCTCGATGCGCGGTGTAAAGGTCGCAGAACTCAACCGCACTGCGGTCACCCCCGTATTTGATCAGCTTCTTGTCCAACAGAGCGATCCCTGAGGCGGGGTCTTGGGTGATCCGCTCGAGATATTGGGGCTCCGAAGAATCTCTATATACGGGCAATTCACCTTCATAGTTGCGAATAGTCTCTAGCGCGGTGTTTACCTTTTGAACAAAATCGGCCTGGACGGAATACCATTTGCCGCCGCTGAGGAGGAATGTTTTTCCTTCATGTTCTATTTCGGCATAGAGGCATTGGTATGCTGTCCATTTGTGGAGCGTTTCACCGTTGAGATCAATGCATTCGATCTTGCGTCGACTCAGCCAATCGGTATCGACGACTTCTCCGGAACCTTTTGCGCGGAGAAGGGCACCTAGATGAATATCGGCATATTCAAACGTGCCCGCTCGCGCCAGGAACCTGAAGCGGCTGACCTTGTTCCATTCGATCCATTCGGGTACTGCCATCCAGATGTGCTCGGTATTGCCGGAGTTGATGCGTGCTGTAAGGAATGCGTCGAGATCCTCTTTCAATCGCCTATTCGCCACCTCCTCGATCTGGTCAACCCAAGGAAAGTATTCCTGGTACGAAGCGTCCAGAAATTTTTCGTGCAGTTTATCCAGCAGTAATGGCAGGCTCTCTATACTGACTGGAACATCGATGAACAGAGATTCAGCCCCGGTTATTCTTTTGCCAAACGTCTCCTCATCCAAGGGTTTGCCTGTGACCCCTTTGAGTAAATCTTGCTCTATATCGAATCCAAATTCGCGCGGTGTGGCGTCACGGCTTGCTTGTTCGCTTGTATGACACAGGAGTTGATCCAGCGAATGCTTGTCGATCGTTCTGACGGTGTTCTCGCCGATGCAGTTGAGAGCAACCTTGAGACCAAATCTTTCTTCCCAGTGCTCCTTTTCCAGGAGGGACCATCCACGGCCAAATGTCATAGCAAATGCGTTTTCGCCTTTCCGCACGAGGAAGACGGCGCCGGTGGAGCTGTTGGTACCAAACTGATCGGGCGATAGATGGGGCAAGAAAAAGTAAGCCCAGTCGGGCGGCCCCGAGGTTGGGAGCTGAATGTACAGCTCGCCAGTGGTGACCGTATCAATCTGTATGAGATGCCGACTCGCGATGTCTTCGAGCTTCAAGAGCCTAGTGGAAATGGCCGCGGGGGTGCGCGCGAGATGAATCTTGAGCGGCTGCGACTTTAAGTCGTCCGGCATCGGGATGGGTGCTTCCTGTATGTCCTGCTTTCTATATGAGTAGTGTTCCTGCCGGGCAAAACGTTTCAAAGAAAAGAGGTTACTTCCGGTGCGCTCCGCTTCGCTGCGCGCCAGCCTGCGGCGCAAGGAGGAGGGATTTGTTTTTCATTTTTCCCAGGATTTCATCCTGGGCTACATTGGGCCACGCCTCCGGCGTTTCACCACCCGGATTACCGGCGTGTGCCGGGGCCAACGTTCGCGGCGTTCCCGTCCTGGGTACGTTCGCTTAACGCAGTCACGCCCCGGCAGCTGCGGTCCAACGGAAAAAGCAACTCCAAGAGGCAGCCGAGGGCACTTCCACCCCGCCACGCGCAAAACCGGCGTGCGTCGGACGGAGTGGACGAAGTGGACGACATGGACTTGATGGGTAACACTCCGAATGGTGGGGCTAGATGCATATAGCTCCTGACGCTTTCCCCATGCGGAGCGGCCGGGGCTAAAGGCCATTTCCTGGATGGAAATCTTCTTCGCACGGCCTTAAGGCCGCGCTCCCCCGAACTAAAGTTCGGGGCTTCCACCCGGTTCTTAGCAAACCCAGAACCAAAACCCTTGAACCACAGAGGGCACGAAGGAACACGGAGGAACACCGGAAAGCTAAGGTTATCCGCCACGGCGGGCCTTCGGCAGGGGACAGGGGATAGGGAAAATCAACACCAAAACCAACGCCTCATTCTTACCGCTGATTTCGCTGATGTACGCTGAGTCAGGAGGGAAGCAGAACCAAGACCAATATCTTTGAAACACAGAGGAAAGGAGGACGCAGAGGGACGGAACTCAAGAGGTCACTCGCCAGCGGCAGAGAGTATAGCGGCTTCGACGGCCCTCGCAATGAAGAATCGTGCTTTGGCGCGCAGGGACTGAATCTCGGGTTTAAGGGCGGGGATAGCACCCATCAACTTGGCGCGAAGAAGAATGCCCAGCACTCCGGTCACAGACAAGCCAGCCTGGGCAGCAAACTTGCGTGCTTCCTGTTCGTCAATCAGGACCGTATCGGCTTTGATCTCCGCGGCCAGAGCAATGGCTTCAGCTTCGCCACGATGTAAGTGCAACATCAGGACGCTGAGCAAAGGCGATATTGGCGTGGAGGCAGGCCGGATCCAACCTTCCCGAATTGCGGATTGAATAGCCGTGATGGCGGCCTCGGAAGGGTGCAGATGCAATTCTTCAGAGACTGCGGTTGGTATCCAAATATCAGAGAACTGGGACTTCAAAAGAGAAAGGCGCCCGATGTAGGCAAGGGCAGAGATAGGAGAGGTATCACTGACCGCGCGCATAGCCGATGTCTTGCTTAGCTTCATCCTCGGTGTAATGGCGCGGGATGTTGCGCTGCCCAATGAGATCGGCAAATGAGAAACGCGACGTTTCCGCAAGTTCGCTCGCCTTGCCGAAGGACAGGATGCCTTGAGCATAAAGAGCCACCGCCAACTCGGTGCGTAGGCGTGGCTCAACCTCCGAGGCCGGAAGTCTGAGACTGTTGGCTATAGATTCGGGAATGTCAAGATGATAGGTCATGGTACACGTTTGCTCTTTTGCTCAATTCTAGCTTATGCCGGAGAAGTTCCAAAGTCATCATGCGTTAAGGGCCGGTATTTAGTACTTGGTATTTGGTATTTGGTATTTAGCAAAACCCAAGACCAAAATCCTTGAAACACAGAGGAAAGGAGGACGCAGAGGGACGGAACTCAAGAGGTCACTTCCCGTAAGGTTACAACGTCACCCGCCGCGGCAGGGCTTTCAGCCCACCACGGCGGGCCTTCGGCAGGAACAGGGAAGATTCAAGAAAACAGCCCCTGGCGGCACCCAGGGGCTGCTTTCGTTGCTGATGCGAACTGCTATCTGCCAATTACTATTTGCTTCTTCTTTGGATACGGTCGCCGCTCCGCCGCTCCCAGGCCAGGCGCAGTTTCTCAAAGCGGGCTGCATCGTGGAATTCGGCGTCGCGGAGGGTGGCGAGCAGGGCGGAGTTGGTCAGGGCGCGGAGCTCTTCGGCCATGTTGCGGCAGGGCCGCAGGTGGTCTGGCGGCACAATGTCCAGCCGGTACAGACGTTCCAGGCTGGTGTGGGTAATTTGGAATCCACGGTTGAGGTCGTCCAAGACCTGGTAAGCGTGGTATTTCGAGCGGGGGTTAAGGCGACGGCGCTCGGAGTGTTGCGCCGCAGGGATGGGACGTTTAGCTTTATTCGTAGCCATGTTTTCTGTCTCCAACAGAAGGTATGGTTAGGGGGCGTTCAGTGCTTCAACACTGGGCGCTTCCCGTTGGGTGTTTTTTGGCCTGTAAGCTAACGCTTGCAGGGTTATTTACTTCTTTTTTGTTTTCGCTTGCTTGTTTTTCCTGTATCGAGTTTTTCTCCCGTTGGCGATGTTGGGCAAAAGCGTTCGGACCCGCTCGATGTCTTCGTCCGTCCAGATGTGCGTTGTCGTCTTTCCTGTGATTACAACTTTTGGCGCCGGGACTTTTCCGGCGGCGATGTAGCGGGCGAGAGAGGCAGGATGCAGTCCCAACTTTCTAGCCGCTTCGCTGGTGGAAAAGTTATACATTCAGCAATGATCGTCGCAGATAATAAAATTGTCAAGTAAAATTGTGTGTTTTGCTGTGTGAATTTTCCCCTTGTCGGCCCGCGGATCACAATTCTGCCGCACCTACGGTGCTCGTCCTCATCTTGCTATCTATTCCCAGCCCTTGCGGACTGGGCTAACTTCTTGACGCGCCTCCTCCACCCCGCCACGCGCCAACACCACGCGCGCGTCGGGGGCCCCGGTTCCGGCGCTGGCACTGGGCAGTTCTGGCTTCTGTTTTTCCCTTGTGATTGTTGTTGTTGGTCGCCTGCGCGCTGGCGCGCTCGGCGCGGATGCGTTCATCATTCGCTACGCTCGCGGACCAGGGTAATTCTTCCGCAAGTTGTGCGTTATGCCCTGCCTATTTTTTCAAACACGCACCAATTAGGTCTTGGCGGACTTCAGGTCGGCGGCGATCAGGGCGAATTCATCCAGGGCGGCCTGCAGGTCTTCTACGATCTCGGCGCCTTCACGCCCTGGGCGTAGAAGATGCCGGTTGGCAGCCGCAGGAGGGTATGCACGTCGCAATCGTGCAGCAGCTTTTTGCGGATGGTCTCACCCGCGCCGCCCTCGAACAGCACGTTGTCGGGCACTACGATTGCGGCCCGGCCGTTGATCTTGAGCAGAGATTTTACGTGCTGGAGGAAGTTGAGCTGCTTGTTGCTGGTGGTGGCCCAGAAGTCGTCGCGTACGTAGGTGAGGGATTCTTTCGCTTCTTCACCTTCTTCATTGACCACGGTGATGCTCGATTTCTTGCCGAACGGAGGATTGGTAAGCACCACGTGATAGTTCACGCTGGGCGCGGTGGCGAGGCTGTCCTTTTCCTGAATCGGCGACTGCTCTCCGCCGATGCCGTGCAGAAAGAGGTTCATCACGCAGAGACGGGCGACCCCGGCTACCAGTTCGGCGCCGGACAGGGCCTGCGCTTTCAGCTGCTTTTTCTCATCCTTATCAAGCTTGTAGTACCTGCTGACATAGTCGTGGGCCACGAGCAAAAAGCCGCCGGTGCCGCAGGCCGGGTCGTTGATCAGCTCTCCGGGGCGGGGCTGGATCACATCCACAATCGCGCTGATGAGAGCGCGCGGAGTGAAGTACTGGCCGGCGCCGCCCTTCACGTCGGCGGCGTTCTTTTCCAGCAGGCCTTCGTAGGCATCGCCTTTCACATCGGCATCGAGTGATATCCACTGCTCTTTGCCGATCAGGTCAAAGATGAGCCGCTTGAGTTTGGATGGGTCCTGGATTTTGTTCTGGGCCTTGCGGAAGATCATGCCCAGCATGCCCGGCTTCTTACCCAGTTCGATCAGGATGTGCTTGTAGTGGGCATCGAGCTCTTCGCCGTCCTTGTCTTTGAGGCTGTTCCAATCGAGGGGCTTGCCTTTGTCGTCCTTGGGGATGATGTTGGGCCGGTTGTAGGGTGGCCGGGTTTGCTCGTCGGCCATTTTCAGGAAGAGCAGGAAGGTCAGTTGCTCGACGTAGTCGCCATAGGAGAGGCCGTCATCGCGGAGCAGATTGCAGTAGTTACAGAGTTTTTGGACGATTCCGTTGGTCATGATGATTCGTATTGCCAGACGCGGACAAGCGCCGGAGGCGCGTTAAGAGGTTAGCCCAGCCCGCGAGGGTTGGGAAAGGTTTAAGTATAAAATGGCAAACCCTGGAGGGGTGACACATTGTCGCACACATACGCGCAGAACGTGGTTCACGTGGTATTCAGCACCAAAGAGCGCCGCTTGTTGATCAACAAAGAATTTCAGCCACGCATGTGGGATTACGTGGGAGGCATTTGCAGGGCAGAGCGCATTTTCGTCCATGCCATTGGTGGAATGGAAGATCACATTCATTTATTGATTCAAATACCGCCTGTTCTGTCCCTGGCAAAAGCGGTCATGACGATCAAGGCGAACTCATCGAAATGGGCGAGTGGGCTGGGCAAGAAATTTGCCTGGCAGCAAGGATACGGGGCATTCAGTGTGAGCGCGTCGCGTTTCGGGGCCGTGGTTCGATACATTGAGAAGCAGGGCAGCCATCACAAGAAGATCAGTTTCGAGCAAGAGTTCATCGCATTGCTCAAGAAGCACGGCGTGCCGTTTGATCCCAGATATGTTTTTGAGTAAGAAAACGCCGGAGGCGCGGCGGAGGTTAGGCGGTGTGCATAAATAAGTACTTCAACTGAAAATTACAGTGTGATAGCGTTTGCGAATGGTGATGTCTGCGGCAGGCATTCGGCGGCGTTACGCGGAATTATCGCCTGTTTTGGATGAACGCGGACGGCGTCGGTTTGCAGCCACAGAGGCCCGGGCCTACGGGTA
>Ga0209168_10002291_pt1 | contig 14015 bp, 14 predicted proteins | sample Coa_R1_FD_187156 | JGI IMG/M metagenome (GOLD analysis project Ga0209168, IMG submission 187156) | Surface soil microbial communities from Centralia Pennsylvania, which are recovering from an underground coalmine fire - Coalmine... | ecosystem: Environmental > Terrestrial > Soil > Unclassified ... | reverse complement strand
CGCGCCCACCAGCGACAACATGCGACGCACGCCCGGAGATAAATCCTGATGGTCAACATCGAGTTCGACGTCGAAGGGAAATTGTCCGTGATGACAATGGGGGCAGAGATAGTAAGGGCGCAGCAGCGGAGCCGTCATGATTCCATTCGCATAATGGGAGCGCCATTGGCGGTCACCTTGCCCCGGATACGCGGCGTACGTCCGAGTTACTGCTCGAAAAGCGACGAGCAACCTGCGGTTCAGTTGGCTTTGAGCATGTTCCGGCTGGGCATTGCCCGAGTCGCTGACTGGAACGGCAGCGCCGTCGATTGCGTCAGCAAGGCGCTGGCGCGGTTTTCTCGGAATCATGGGCTTGCCACCGCGTCTCGCGTTTTCCCCGAATCCACGATCCGGTTGCTCGATGATCTTGTCGAACGCAGCGAGTATCAGCTTGCTCTTTCAGGTGATGCTGAGCCCAGTTCGCGATTCTTTCTGATGGTGGACTACTGTCAAGCCGCCATGGTGCAGGTCGGCCCGGCTCTCTCCCTGCTTGCCAAGCTGCACAAGGACTTGCCGGCAGCATTCTACCGGGCGTTCACCTACAACCTTGCGCGCTGGATGTGGGTCTACGATTTCCAGGACGCAGAAGAATACGCCGAAGATGAAATGAAGATGATGGAGGGGGATGAAGAAGGGCTTAAAGAATCTTTCCTTCCCCAGGTTAAGAGTGCCCGCCCCGCATTCCTGAACGACCTGCCCGAATACGAAGTCGCTGTTCAATGCCTTGTGGAATTGCGGCCCCGGTGTCGCTACACCCGCATGAGCTCACTGATTCATGAATGTCTTGAACTCCATCACTGCGGAGACAGTCATGATACGAAATGGCCTTCACGGCTGCGAGACAAAGTGCCAGAGATGGAAGATTACCTGGAAAACACCGATGGTCCGGGTCCCGGCGCTCTGATTGTCTTCCAGGAAAACGATCTCATCGAGGCGTGCTTCTCCGAACAGACACAGCACATCGGGCAGAATTACCCAATTGGTTCCTCGCTCATGCTGCTCCTCGACCTCGAAGAGGGCTCTGATGCGCTCGACCAGGAGGTTGCAGCTGCTTTCACTTACCTGGCAGCGATGCTGCGCTCCCTTTCTTGCGCCACCCGGATCATAGAAACCATTCGAGAAATCTACGATGCAGACCTACGTAAATGTCGGCTGGACTCAGGAGTACAAGCTGAGCAAGGTGCTTCTGGTATACGGGGAGTGTAGCTATAACAGCTACCCGTATCGCGCTCCCTTCGTCACTGTGCATGATGTGGCCCACGAAGAAGGAGACGTCCGGCTTGGACCTGCTCATCTGCTTACACCCGAGATGCTGCGCAAATTGATAGCCGAGATGGGACAATCCCCTGCCATTGAAGTCCTGCCGGAGAATGTGATTGCCAGAACAACAGACGTTGTCGTCTGGTGGTCACCCGCCCAGGTTCGTACCATGTTCTTCAGCGATCGTGGAGGCGACAAAGTTCTCCGGGGACTGAATGGAAAGAAGTACCCTCATCCGCCACTGGTGTTTCGGGCCTCTGGCAGCCATCTGTGGATTCGGTGTCTTCGGCGCAATGAGCGTCCCAAGCGGGATACGAAGCTGTGCATAGCGCCGTACTGGAATTGCTACGACAACGGCTCCGTATGCACAGGCACGATGCACATTCCACAAGAAAAATCCGTGGCCGTAACGGTGGACTGGGAACAGTCCTTTTACGGCAGCGCATTCTCGCATGCGGCTGGGGTAGCAAAACACACGAGATACCCTGACGGGCTGCTTGCCATGTGGAAGGTCCTACGGGGCAAGCGACGCTTTCCACCACAATATCTGGTTCCGCTCAACGAAACGTTAGAGCAATTTGTGAGCTGTGATGACACCACCTACCGAAACCAACGCCAAGTCGCATGAACACCTTCTGCCAGCGCAGCTACTGAAAGGAGTCGTGCGGGTTCTCGTCGTTGGCTGCGGCGGAACCGGCAGCACTATGGCGACCGGCCTTGTACCTGCACCAGGCAATGCTGGCCTACGGGCACCCCGGAGGATTGCACGTCACGCTTGTAGACGGCGACCGGATTAGCCGTGCCAATTGTGTCCGCCAGCCATTCAGCGAAAGCGAAGTCGGACTCTACAAGGCCGACGTACTGGCGACGCGCATCAACCTGTTCTGGGGACTGGGATGGGACTCCGATATCCGGTTTCTGGATGAGAAATGGCAAACACAGGTGCAGCCGCATATCCTCATCAGCTGTGTGGATTCACGATTCACGTAAGGCGCGGAAACTGATCACTTCGACTGCAGCGTATAGCCACGCGCTTTATTGGCTAGATCTGGGCAACAACTGCGACAGCGGTCAATTTGTGCTGGGTGAGCCCGATACAGCTCGACCAAATGGCCGCGACCGGCTTGCGAATGTAGCCGACCTGTTCCCCGAGATCATCGACCCTGGCCTGGACGCAAAAGATAAGCTGCCTTCGTGCAGCGCACTGGAGGCCCTCGAAAGCCAATCGCCCTTTGTCAATCAAACTCTTGCTTACCAGGCATTGGCGCTACTGGCGCAGTTCTTCCGGCGAGGCAGGCTTAACCACCATGGCGGCTTCATCAATCTGTTGACTGGCCGGATGTTTCCGCTCCCCATTGACCCGGCGATGTGGAAGCGTATGGCTGAATCAAAGCCGCCGGGTCGATCCCACGCACCCAAGCGTCTTAGGCCTATTCCAGCCTGACTTGCCGGACACGCTGACCTCAGATTTGTGAAGAATCGTTGATCCACGAGTCTCGCAGGTGCTCTGAACCATCCAATAGCCAGATTACGCAAGCGAGGTTAAATTGCTGGTCTTGGTGGGGCCATTTCCGATTACCGACGAAAGGCAAGCACATGCAGTTGAGTGTTAAACCAGAGCAGATCACCTATCCCTTGGGAATTTCGATCAGTGTCGACGGATTCAAAGGTGATATCGGCCACGACGTGCCCTCCCAGGTTTTCATTGAGATCCACGAAGGCCGGCTGCGCGTGCATGTCTGGAACGGCGATGAGGACCCGGTTGCCACTACGGAGATCGATCGCGTGTAAATCGCATGCAGCCGAAACCGGGCCTGCAAAGTATTTGAGCCCTTGCGTTCTTTGTTTCAAGTGAGAAGGTCGTCGTGAACATTGATGTGAGCTGGCTTGATTCTGTCGACGCTGATGCTGTTCCCGTGCAGGTCGTCGGCACAAGAGCTGAAGGTATTTGGGAATTTAGCGATCTTGCTGCTGCCCGACAGAAATTCCCGGAGCTTGATCCTTACCGCAGCACGGCTCGCTTCACGTGGGCTATGTGGGGCGCGGTGAATGACATGGCCGGGCTGCGCTTTGAGACATGGGTCGCTTACGACGTGTATTCCGGCTGAGACGAAAGACCAGACGGTAGCTGCTCATTGGGATCTAATCTCTCTATGACCCATACTTCGCCGAGTTCGTAGCCCCAACCGCGAGCGCAAATAAAGTGCTCGACTTTCTTAAACAGGCCATCGGGGTCAAAGACGGATTCATCATTCTCATAAACGCTCAAATACGTGGCCCTTGCTGTTCAATTCCTTAGCCAACTCTGACACTTTCGTATATCCGTGAAGAAGAGCAGGCCCACTTGGGACAAAGAGTCTTAACTCGAAGCGCGAATCGGCTTGGCGTAACGTGAGGCCTGAAGGGTGTTTACGAGCGAATAGGCAGATTAGAATCCTTTAATAATAACGAAGGGCAACGAGCGCAACATTTCCCTTTGATGATTTACCAAATCCAGGTATCGTTACACGCATCACCGGGTTTTACTATATTGCCGAAAGGGAATTGCTAACCTTTGTCGTTGATTAAATAGCGGTCCTTAGTCGATGAGCCCTGATCACGCAATAGGTTTGGAACCTTTGATTAGCATATGAGTTATCGGCAGCTTGGCTGTCTTCTCATCATCGCGATGCTCACCCTGACAGTCTGCTTGAGCACTGCCAAACAACGAGTCCCCTTGCGAGCAGACCCGCAACCGAATTGGAGTACCGCGGAGTGGATACAGTGGCGAGACCAGCAGATAAACTACATTCTCGAGCCAACTTACCACAATGGAAATGAGTTGCTCATCTTGAGAGAGGACGTAATCGCAAGAGCTGCTGTCGCGCACGCCAAGCTGGAATCTATCCTCAAGACTCAGCCGGATTATTTTACGCGGGATCCCGAACTATCGCGGGCGATGGGGCATTTTGTTGGGTTTATTAGTGCGCAGAGCCTCATGGCCATCGATGATGGCAGCGAGAAAGAGACTCACAAGCTCGGTCTGACGATTCCCGATGTGGAGTATTGGCCATATGCCAGCTCGTACGTGAACTTTCCGCCGCTCTTGAGAAGCCAGGACTTCTTGCAAAGCATGGAAGCGCCGAATACCTACAAGCATGCAGTTGACATGATCGAGAGACAAAACCAGGATCTCCCTCCGAATCAGCGTTGGATCGTTCTGCCGTTCATGGCGCAATTCATTAAATCTGTCGATGGAAAGACGTGGGGCAGGATGTTGGTTTTGATTCCAAATATACCTATGTCGGGCAGCAGCACGTTAGATCAATGGGTATTGTTCTCAATCGCGACTCCCGACCAACCTCCTCCTTATGATGTCGAGAGCGTTTCTATCATCTCAATCTACCGACACGAGTCCGTGACGAAGACATACACTGTGGACTTCGTAAGGCGAAAAGATTCGGCGGGCGTCTACCACATAACACCCACGGTTTTACTGCCGGACCGGCCTAGCCACAACTGTTATGACTGCCACAAAGCCGGGATCCTCCCGATCAGGCCCGAGTTCGAATATACGTTCGATTCAGCCGGGCGGATGGTCGTGAAAACCACTGGCGTCGGGATCATACCCGAGGCTGTCAATCAACGAATCCAGAACTATGGCCTACCCGACTTTGGTCTGCTCGACATCCACCAGTACGGCCCGGAGCTTGGCCCAGCCACGCGGCAGCAACGAACTCCGGCGTTTGTCCGAGGCTGTTCGATGGGCACGGCGACCGACCCGATTTCCATTCAGAAGGTACGGCTTGCCATGAACTGTGCAAAGTGCCACGACGACTTCGCGAAAATAGACTACCTGCAGGCGGTAAGGAGTAATCGTGACGTGCTTGCCTTCTCGAAGCTGAAACAGGGCATGGTACAGACGTATATAGAGCAAGGGTGGATGCCCCCTGGCATTTCCCTGACAACAGACCAGCGTCATTCGTTGTGGAATTGTCTCATGAAGGAGTACTTCGACCTGACTACTAGGGCCGGCGTCCTCGTTGACTGGTTGAAGGGCAAGGACACGTTCGCTGCACGTTGACGTAACAAGTTGTGGACCGGAAGGAACAGGCATGCAGTTAGCTACTTTCACTCGTCGCCAGTTTGTCAGATTGTTGTCTGCAATCGGGGCCTATCGTTTCCTGGGACTTTCCCCAATGGGTAAAGCCGCAGTTGGTGGTCTGGGTTCGAGTGTCTATGTACCGACTTTTTACGAGGACATCAAGCCCCTGTTTACTCATTATGATCGGATCAAGATGATGTACCTTCTGGACGTATGGGATCATGAACAAGTAAAGGCACTTGCTCCCCGTATTTTGCAAAGCTTGCTGGAAGATCCGAATCGCCCGGGATGGAGTCTCCTTCCCGGGGTCCGCCGCATGCCATTGTACGCAGGCCCATGGACAGAGGCACAATTGCAACTATTTAGGGCATGGATCGATGCGGGTTGCAAGCCCGGCACTGTGCCTCCTGCATCGCAACCAAGCAGTAGGTTGTCAGACTTTCTGTCGCTCTCCAAGGCTCTGACCGGATTCGACGACTTGGACGAAGACGCTGAACTGGCACAGTCGTATCTTGACCTTTGCTCAGCCGACGCTCCCAAGGATGTCGACTCGCTTCTTTCGATATGGAAGACCATCGGCGGGCTTGAAGAGACTGCTCGCGACAAAAGGATCGAAGAGGACATCATGCGTGACGCCGGCCGAGGCCCAGCGGCCAAGCGGATCATTTTGCTGTGGTATACGGGCGCTTTACAACGCACAGACGGATCGGTAAAACAGCTCAAAGAAGGGTATGTACGAGGCTTGGTCTGGAGGGCGAGCAACGCACATCCCATGGGTTATGCGGACGAAGCAGTCGATTTTTACTGGCAACATCAGCCGGAGGCCACGCGCCATACAGGCCTTCAGCTTGCAAGGGATCGCACCGCCTTAGGAGGCGCCCACAATGCCCGTGTATGACTTCGACGTGGTGGTTGTGGGAGCCGGCATCGCCGGGGCGCTGATGGCGTACAGATTGGCGGACGCAAAGCTGCGTGTCCTCATTATTGAAGCGGGAGACCCCTTGCCACGATTGCAGGATTGGATTGATCAGTATTACTCGGGCGCCTGGCCATTTAAACCGAATATCGCCGCCCCTCAACCGGACGATCCTCCGACAACATGGCGGGATCCTTCTAAGAACTACTTCGAGCAAGCGGGGCCCCTGCCCTTCGGAAGCACATACGAAATCCGAGCGGGAGGCACTACTCTCCATTGGGTCGGAACCGCAATGCGCTTTCTGCCCAACGATTTCAAAATGAAGTCACTCTACGAGATTCCGGGTTCTCGCGATTGGCCTATCTCGTACGAAGAACTCGAACCCTGGTACACGGCAGCCGAGTATGAGATCGGAGTGGCGGGAGACGACACGAGCGTGGCGAGTAACGAAGGCAGGCGATCAAGACCATTTCCAATGCCAGCGGTACCGCAGAGCTATCTGGATTTGCAGGTTGCGTCGGCATTGAACGGCAGACTGGTGAATGGCGTTGTCGTGTCGGTCTCCCCAACCCCGCAGGCGCGGAACACCGTGGGGTTTGATAAACGGCCACCGTGCATGGGAAACACTTCTTGTTTTCCGATTTGCCCGATTCGCGCGAAATACGATGCGAGTACAACCCTTGTTAAAGCCACTGATGCAGGCGCAACCTTGTGGACGAATTGTGTGGTCAGGAGCGTTTCCATTGATGCCGCGACCAGGCTGGTCACCGCCGTGAACTATGTGCGCGTGGCAGAAGATTCGACACCGGTAATGAAAGGCACCGTTACGGCTCGCGCGTTCGTGTTGGCGTCAAATGCCATTGAGACGCCTAAAATCCTCCTTATGTCACCGTGGCGGGTTAAGCCCGATGGCTCGGTTCTCACGGCCGCAAACAGCAGTGATCAGGTTGGCCGAAACTTGATGGACCACGTCTGCCAAGTTTCATTTGGAACAACCCAAGATCCAGTCTTCCCCTATCGTGGACCGATTTCGACGTCGGGCATCGAGAGCTTTCGTGACGATCCAAAGCGCAAGGTTCGTGCTGCGTATAGAGTTGAAATTGGTAATGAAGGGTGGAGCTGGCCGTTGAACGCGCCGATCTCAACAGCGGAAGATCTGGTCAAATGGAATCTGTTCGGATCACGCCTGCGGAATGCAGTGCGCGAAGCATGTACTCGGCACATCCGTTTCGCGTTCGAACCTGAATCCTTGCCACTCGGCGATTCGCGGGTGCAACTGTCAGATTATACCAATCCGGTGACTGGAATACCTCGGCCAAAGATTTCGTACAGGCTTTCCGATTACACGTTGGAAGGCTACGCCGACAGTGTGAAGACCGCCAAAGAGATGTTCCGAATAATGAACGTGCGAGATGAGACTGAGAAAGGCGTCTCCAAGGAGCAACCGGGATATTTCGAGTACAAAGGCACAGGCTACCAGTACCGTGGCGCCGGACACGCGATTGGAACCTACAGGATGGGAGATCATCGCGACAGTTCCGTGGTCGACAAGGACCAGCGTTCTTGGGACCACCCAAACATGTACCTCATAGGAAGCGGAGTTTTCCCGACGACCGGCACTGCAAACCCGACCTTGACCCTCGCTGCTCTTACACTTCGAACTGCAGACATTATGAGACGGGAGTTGCGAGCATGAGACGTTTGCGAATTTGTGAGAGAAAGCCGCGCACAGCAGGCCAAGTCAACAGTCGGGTTGCAGAGGCCGAGATATGCGCGTAAGCCTATTGCAGTTCGTCGCTGTCGTTCTGCTGAGCGCCGCTTGCTTTGGTCAATCTACGACTGCGCCACCTCGAAAAAAGGCGCGCAACGTCGTGATATTCGTCGCAGATGGATTGCGTCACGACTCGGTAACGCTACGCGATATGCCAACTTTATTTGCGTTGCAGCGTAGAGGCGTCAGCTTTTCCAATAGTCATTCCGTTTTCCCAACGTTTACTACGGCCAACGCTTCAGTTATAGCAACTGGCCATCTCTTGGGTGATACGGGCGATTTTAGTAATGTCATTTTTTCGGGATATCCGATCTTCCAGACAGGCAATTTTTCAAAGAGCGCAGGGACAAATACCCCTTTCCTGGAGAACAACACTGTGCTTGCGGACCTCGACTCTCACTGGGGAGGCAACTATTTAGACGAGACATCCCTGGTAGAAGCGGCACGATTGGCAGGTTTCAGTACAGCGGTTGTCGGCAAGGTGGGACCCACTGCGATTCAAGATGTTTCCCAATTGAATCCTCAGGATGGCCGCTTCACAACCCCTCAGACCATTTTTATAGATGACCTTACAAATTCACCAGACGGTGAGGGCATTCCCCTGGCTGCCGAGGTGACGGGCGCTTTGAAAACTGCCGGCCTACCGCTGGTGACGCCTGCGCGAATTCAACCACAGGGCAACAATGAGATTCCGGGAACAAAGTATCCAAACTACGCTCATCAGATCTATTTCTCAGAGGTCACAACGAGGGTTCTGCTTCCCCTTTTCAAGAAACGCGGCAAGCCTTTTATACTGGTTTACTGGTCGCGGGATCCCGACGGAACCCAGCATAACCAAGGGGACAGCCTAAACAAGTTGAGGCCGGGCATCAACGGCCCGACTGTATCTGCTTCCCTGAAAAGCGTGGACACAGCTCTCCGGCAAATACTTGACTACATCGAGAATGATCGAGAGCTCTCGGGAACAACGGACATTTTTGTGACCTCGGACCACGGGTTCGCAACGATTTCAAAGCACGAGATCGATGCTCGACTTACGCCAACCCGCAGCTACTCAGCTACTCTGAGATACCGAGAAAGTTCGGGAAGACAGGAAGTCAATACTGGCTTTTTGCCTCCGGGTTTTTTGGCGATTGATTTGGCGCACGATTTGGATATGCCTCTTTTTGATCCGGACAGCCAGGTGTCTGGACCGGACGGCAAGAAGATGTATTCACCGGTCTCAGCGGAGCCGCGCGCGAACACTCGACAGCGTCCTGCTTTGGGCAACGGACTGATCGGGGGTGCGGGCGCAATATCCAGCGACACGGATGCGCGAGTTGTCGTCGCGGCAAATGGCGGTTCAGACTTGATTTATGTCGTCAAGCCAGACGATGAATTAGTACGCAGGATCGTTAACTTGTTGCTGGATAAGGATTACGTAGGTGGGCTCTTTTTGCATGACAACTACGGAAAGATACCCGGCACTCTTCCCTTGAGTTTCTTGGGCTTGCGAGGGTCGTCCAAACTTCCCACGCCCACGATTGTTGTCTCTTTCAAGAGTTTTTCCATCAACGCGGCCTCTCCTTTGTTATCGGCGGTCCAGCTCGCCGATTCCACCCTGCAAGAAGGACAAGGCATGCATGGTGCGCTAGGGCGAGATAACACTTTTAACTTCATGACTGCCGTCGGACCTGATTTTAAGGAGCACTTTACTGATCGTGTTCCCACCAGCAACGTCGACATCGCTCCAACCCTGGCCCGCATATTGGAGCTCTCGATAGGCGGAAACGGAGTACTTACTGGCCGCATCATGGAGGAAGCTCTGCGAAGAGGACCGATTTCGGTTCCGTTCAAGAGAGATGTGGAACGTTCTGAGCCCAGGGATGGTGCACGTACGATCGTGGAGTATCAGAAAGTTGGCGATGAGATCTACATAGACCAGGGATGTTTGGTAAGAAAATCAGCCGACTTTACGAGATGCCACTAGTGCGCAACGCCGAGTCATCGATGTGATAGAGATGGTCAGCGCTGATTATCGCAAATGCGTGGAGTATTTCGCGAACTAGGAGACGATGCATGATGTGGCGATCGCATATGGGTAGACTAACGCTTCGTGTGGCCCTTGTTGTCATGCTGTTCACTGAATGGGGAGGATCGGTTTCAGGTGCCGCCACTGAGGAACTCCCTGGAGGCCGCCCCGAGGATGTGGCGCTTGCGATAAATAATCCCGATGAATATGCGTGGAAGTTATTTCTCGCTCTGAACAGGCAAGCCTCACAGAAAGAAATTGGCCAGCCAGCCCCTGGCGTTCCCATCACAAAATACACGGATGATTCACCAGTCGTGTGGGAGACTTGGGCTTTGGCTTCGGGCGGGCGACATAGCGGTACACTCGCGAACCCGTCTGTAAATTACAGCGAAGTGTATCTCAATGATGGCGCCGAACCTCTCGAATGGGGTACCTGGCCCCGCCAGGCTCATGTGATGAAGGCGTTTGAGAGATTTCCAGCTCAGATCGCCCGGGAAATGATTGACGTCCTTGAAAAGAAGGTTTCTAGCCGGAACTTAACCCCCAGTAACTTTACTTTCAGTATGGCGCCGAGCGGTGTGTCCTTAGCGGCGTTACCCGCCGCAGAGATGCTCAAACTTGCTCCTTCGGCCGAGCAAGGTGAAGGCAATGAGGTAAGAATGAATCGTCCTACCTACTATTTCATTCGGACGAATGGTCTGTACAGTGTGGAGGGCCTCGAAGCGGAATTCACAAGGGAGACAGCTGCAGTCAAACCCTCGCCGCCTCTTGTCTTTCCAGTCACGGCACAGGAAATCAAGGCACAGTGGCGCCCGATTCGCGCTGAGGACAAGCCGCGCTATCATTGGCGTGCGCTGAGAGGCGCTAATGGCGAGGAAAAAATATACGGCCTTGTCGCGCTGCACATTATGACGAAAGATCTGCCGAACTGGTTCTGGTGCACGTTTGTTCAGGAAGATTACGACAAATATCCGGAAATGGATTCGTTCGATTCGACAACAAAGAATTCAGGCGGCGTGCGACCAGAGGTCGTCGGATCCAAATGGGCGCACTATCGTTTACGCGGCTCGCAGGTAGATTTTACCGATTCACGCGGGCGATACATAGTGCTCGCCAATCCAGTCATCGAACACGGATTTCAACAAACCGCATCGTGCATAACCTGCCATTCTCGAGCGAGCGTTGGCCTGCGCCCCCCCGATGCGCAGAATATCCTCAATAAACTTGATCCGCTAAAAATCGATACCTTGGTCGCTCGGGGCGCAGTGATGGTCGGTTACGTGGGGCCGATGGATCCTCACTGGTTTCTCGATGAGAAAGGAAAGGTCCGGTATATACCGATGGATTTCGTGTGGTCTGCTCCAATCCGAGCCCTAAGTAAGAATAGCCACTCGTACCGGTGAACTGGCCCTGTCACTTAGTCTCGGAGGAAGCTGGCACGAGGGCCGCAAGGCGCAAACTTAACGTCAGAATGCAGTCGGTTTCATTCAGCGCGACTTAGTAACGAAATACTCGTCGGCCCACCGTTTTCGAACGACCGCAGGTGAGCCGGCAAAATCGTCAACGCGATTAACAGCGATAGAGGTTCGTGTAGCGGCCCGCGATAAGAATGCACGATTTCCGCGACTCCGAGGGCCGCAGCTGGATGGCCTGGAGTAATAGGAGAACATCGTTCATGAATGATTCCGCAGAAAAAGGTCTGCCCATCAACTCTTCAGTTACACATCTCGAACAGGGCAAGTCTCTCTTGCGCTACCTGGTTGCGTTCTGCATTGCTTTCGCTGCCTGTCAGCTGGCCCTTGCTCAAGCGGCGTTCGAGTACGAATCAGTATTGCAAAAGGCAAGAACGTACCTGGGCGCTGGAAATGCAGCCGACGCGTTGGCAAAGGCAGACCAGGCAATAAGTCTTGATCCGGCGCGTTGGGAAGCCTACGCGATTGCTGGAGAAGCCCTCATGAAGCTGAGTCGATACCACGAGGCCGAAAATAGCCTCGATCGTGCTATCGATAGGGCCCCGAATGGGCGCAAGGGATTCTTGCGAGACTTGCTTTCAGAATGCATGATCGGCGAGTCGGCCTCCGTTGCGTCATCTATGCCGAAAGCTGAGTCACAGGTGCAGAAAGGTTTAGCAGAGTCCTCCAACAGCAAGTCAAATACTGGGTCTGGCGCGCGGGGGCGGGCGGCCGAGCACTTTCGTGCCCAAGGCGCGCCTGTGAGTAGTCCTCCCAACGCGGCGATACCGTCGGTCTTTAACGTGTGCTACGCAAGTAATCGAAGCGGAGTGTGCGAATCGAGCGGCCAACTCACAGTTCATGCTGGGCGGATGTACTTTAACTCGCGAGATCGAAATCAATCATTCTCGCGAAGCTGTTCGGAGGTTGTAGACATCTCCAGCTTCACACGTGAATTTAAAGCAAGCCCGTCTTTTCGAGCATCCACCGCAGAAGGCGTCGCATTTCACTTCTCGGGCAGAGAAGAAGTATTTTTCGTAAATAGGCAAGCCACGGAAGACCACACCAATTCAGTCGACACCATTCTTGAAGCACTAAAGAGAGAGTGCCGGTAAAGTTCCACCGTGGCGTGGCTTGGGTATCGAAAGAAACCGTCCGAGGTTTGGGGCGTTGCGCTAAATCCAAGGAGCAAATATGAAACTTAGAGGACTCATATTATTCGGGGCAATTGCATTTGTTGCTGTAGCGAGCGTTTTTGCTCAAGCGGAAACAATGCACTTGGTCTGCAGTGTGACAGCTACTGGAGCCCAAGTCACCCCCAATGACCCTGTCGATTGGCAGGCAGAAGTTCCGGGCGGAGGCATCTTTGTTCCTATGGCCATTGAGTTCACCATTGACGTTAAAAACAAGAGGATCTCCTTTCCGACCGTCGCTTGGCCTGGAGGCCCATTTGATGTTGCCGTTTTCGATGTGGCGATCCAGATCACCAGTGTAAAAGATCCAAACATTGCAACGGGCGATGTGACCTGGGGCATAGATCGGAGAACGGGCGCTTTTCTTATGAGAGCAAACAGCCTCCTGATGAAAGACGGCAAGCTGCAATGGGTTGGAGCTAATTGGAAAGCCGGCGTGTGTGGAACGGCGCAGAATAAGTTTTGAGTGTCTCGCCCGACCATAACCGTAATTGTTGTCCGTGGCTTTGGGAGCCAACTCAGCCCCTTACACTGTTTTAGCACTGCCGCTAGTGCTGTTGCCGATGCGGTATCTCAAATCTTGGCCCATTTTGTTACAAGTTCGAATTTCTGGTTGCCTCAAGCCCAGCGCGCTGCGCGGCCTGCTGACAGGCTGTCCAAAGAACCTTGGTGGTCACAGGATAACTTGCCGTGCGCCATCGGTTGCCGGGAAACAGCCAATCGGTCGGCTTGCGTCGGAGCCCACGCCAATATATGCGCAGTTCCTCGAGTAGCTTCGGACTGAGCATGACGTCGCGGTCCTTGCCACTTTTGCCTTCCCGGATATGAACAACCATCCGTTGACTGTCGATGTCTTTGACCTTTAGGTGGGCCGCTTCCGCGCGGCGCGCGCCTGTGGCATAAAGTGTCATCAGCAAGATGCGGTGGAAGGGAAACTCTGCCGCGTCAATCAGCCGCGCAACCTCCTCCTGGCTGAGTATCTGCGGAAGATGAAACACCTTCTTCGGATAGGGCGTCTCGGCGATGCTCCAGTTTTTCTTCAACACTTGGATGTAGAAGAAGCGTAAAGCAGCCAATCGCAGCGTTACGGTGTTGGGGCTCAACTTCAATCTGGTGAAGAGCATCGCTTGAGACTGGCGGATGTGCTCAGGGCCAAGCTGATCGTGAGCTTTCGGGAAGCCTGCGTAAGTCAGAGCCAGCTTGGGAGATTCAAAAGCAGTAGCCCTGCGCTACCCAGTAATGCCAGTCTCCAATGGCCTCGATAGTTGATTTATCGGCGTCAATGGCGGT